>BNJU01003349.1_pt1 | contig 167831 bp, 159 predicted proteins | sample 8539281 | NCBI WGS metagenome assembly BNJU01 (sample SAMD00202456, study PRJDB9452) | human saliva metagenome | isolation source: human saliva | place: Japan | reverse complement strand
AATCACCCTTTAAATAGTAGGGAACTTTCGAAAGGAAGTTCCCTTTTTGTTATTTTATGCAACGAGACTTGCGTTTTACTTGCACAAAAATCGATGTTTGGGTATACGGGCATCGGTTTTATCAGTATGGTTAGATGGGTTTTGTCATAGATGAACCCCGACGCCATCACACTTGTAGCGGCACGGGAACTTAATTGCATAGTGGTGAAAAGGCAAAACGCTAATATTTCAATTTGGGATAGTTGTCGAAGTTATTCCATTGCGTAAAGGGCTTAGCCAGATTGTCTTTCCCCCAGTGATGGGGATCGTCTTTGCTGACACGGTTGCCGCTGCCTGCCATAATGGCCGTGTTGACAGGGTTTGATTTTGCACGCAGGAAACAATGTAAAGGTATTTCGTAAAAATCATATCCGGTTATATATTTAAGATTTAAGGCGCTATATAACGTACATGCGAACCTATGAAACTACCATGCGTTTGGCAATTTCCTATGCAGAGGACCACATCTTTACAGGTTATTTGGTTTGACAACTCAATGTTTTCCGACTGTGATGAGGTAACTGGCTTTTGAAGAAGATAGAACAAAACGGGAGAGAAAACTGTATCTATTTTACAGTTTTTCTCTCCCGTTTATTTTGATTATGGGCCTGAATACCGGGCTTAACGATTAATTGCCTACAAAAAAATAGGACGGATGCAGTACATGATACGCTTGGGATTCAGTTTGTTTGCCGGCATACCTACCGTAGGACATAAGAATTGTCCGTCGTTGCGATAATAGCCGGTGAATGCCGTTGCTTGTGCATCGTTGCTGCTGTTGCCGTCTGCTGTCCAGTAAGCTGCCTGATTACCCGGCTGGCTTAACTTCGGCATGCCGTCGTTATAGTTATTGTACATTCCGGCAAACGGGAGAAAACGCCTTTCTTTATTTCCTCTGACGTAAACTGTCTCAGCTTAGTATTGGGATTGGTATATTGCTGAACCTGAATGCCTCCTGTTGTATTCGAGTTCTTAAGCGGATTGTTATTCTTATCAATTATTTTGCCCTTCAGGCGACCGTCGTTTGTAGGGACAAACAAAACACCTATAATATCGTTAGTACCATCGTTATAATAGCCGATATATTGTGCCGTATTGTTCATTAAATTCTCAAAATCAGTTTTGGTAGGAAGCTTCCATTTTCCCTTTGATGCAAACATGGCGAGGTCGCCTGTACGCTGGTCAGCGCTTACTTTTCCCTGAATATTACCCTTGGTTCTGTCGTAAGAGGTCTGTGCGCTGTAACTGTAATCATGTGCATTGGCAATGTCGCCCCAGCGGAAATGGTCAAATTTGTCGGTCGTAAAATGGCCTGGAAGCCGGCTGCCTTCAGGGATACATAGGATCGTCTTCTGTGTAAAAGTAATCCCATGGATGCTTTGCAAGCTGATAGCCTGCTACCCAGCCGTCGTCGTTTACCGACGGGTCGTACTGCAGATTATAGCGTGACCATCTTGTGCCGTTGATGTCAATCCATGGCGTATTTTCTACAACCTTAAGGGTTACAGGCAAATATTCGGCACTCTTGATGCTCTTGCCGCTTACAGTTAGCGAATAGCTTTTGCCGTCGGTAGTTTCAATTGTGAACGTCGGACTGAAGTTATTGTCGGGGAAAACGGCTACGTCGAACTCGCTGCGCGGAGCTGACGGTTCGATGACAATCCTGCCGTTTTCACGGTTTTTCAGTGTGCCGTCGTTTAAATCAAACTCTGCTTCTTCCGTAACATTGTCGAGAACGAGCTTGCTGATATTCTGTACAGCTGTGCCGTTATGCGTAAAATCGAGGTGAAGAATGGCATATTGCTTCAGTAATGTAGTGCTGGCTGTGGCCACTCTGCCCTCTACCTGTGCAATGGATGTGCCGTAGCTGTAATCGAAATAGCGCAGATTCTCTAATGTCCCGTTCTGCTTTTTAGCTACGATATTTCCATTTTCGCTGATTTCGCTCGACTGCATGCTCACCAGAACATGACTGCGGCTGGTACCCGTATAATTGTATTTCAGCGGGAAAAACATGGCTATCTTGTCGCCCTGCTTGCAATTTACCTCACCTTCGAGTCTGGTTTCCGTGCCGCTTCCTTTAGCCGAAAGATAGTCGAAACCGCTGGGACTTGTAATATTATAGGCAATAAACTTATCACCCTGCACCCATTTGTTACCGTTTATAATATCTACGGTCGAACGTGTACTGCCGTTAGTGGCTGCCACGCTAAGCATACGCTTTGCACTGATATTGGGATTTGTGGTATCGTTATTGTCGTTGTTAATTTCGTTTGAACATGCATGCCCGGGCCTGCTGTAACGGCTAAAAGCAGAATGCCGTATATCTTTTTTATGGTCATTTTCAGTATGGTTAATGTGTTTTTCTGCTGTTATTATTCTTCATCTTCAAATAAAGGGGTTGCCCCTTCTGGTAAATTTCCGGCTTTTGCACCCCACGATTCATGGGGACGCTGCTGGTGATTCTGGTTTGCAACAGACATGCCGCTCCCTGCTAACAGACAACATTGTGTATTCATCCTGATACACTTCACTTGTGGTTTTACATACTTTTTCATTGTAAATCAAATAATTGTTGAAAACTCCTGATTAAACGTTATCCTGATATTTGCTTTTTCGTCTTATATATTGTAGCGGGTACCGATCGTACGATTTTTATAATGTTTCTGCTTCATAAAGCAAAATTACGTATACCGGTAATAAACTTGATTAAACGTATGAACAGATGTTACCTGAATACAGCCTGTATTGAAGGGGAATGCAAAGTTATAACAAATTTTCCAGGCCTTGCAAGAGAAACGAAAAAAATGGAGAAAAAGATTATATATAACGATATGTAACTACCGCAATTGCACGATATAACAAAAAATGTAACTACGTCTTACAATACCTCGATTATAAAGCTAATAGAAAGTCCTGTTTGCCTGCGTTTACAAGGTAATGCTGTTTAAAGAAGAAATAAAGATGTAATGCCGGCCGTGCGTTTACATCTTCATGGAACGAGGCTGCGTACCGAATACGCGCAGAAAAGAGCGAGTTATAAAGCTGGTCGGTGGGCGCAAGTTTCAGCTTGCGACGTATGCGTGAGCGGATGGTGGTGATGTTACCTTTCGACTTTCCCGTCATGGTAATCATCTCGCTGAGCTGAAGTTTCATCAGAATAGCCTTGGCAACCAGCAGCTCGGCTGTTGTCAGTTCGGGAAGATGCTCGGCCAACAGCTGTTCGTTGATAATCTGCTGGCGGACAACGGCCGATACATTCTCGTTGATGATATGTTGTGCATCGGCTCCTGCTGCACGCAGAAGCTGCTGCGTCTCCTCCGAGTCAGGTTCTTTTTAAGTCCTAATTTGATGAGCGCATTGAGCTGGTCGTGGGTCATGTGCTGCATGGCGTGCATCATGTTGCGTTCTTCGGTGAGGTCATTATAACGTGCAATAACATCTATAATGCGTTCTATTGCGAAATAACCGTATAGCGTTGCCGCTGCAAATATAACGGCGTTGATGACGTAAATGTCCCAGAGGTCGCCCTTTACAATCAGGCAAATAGTGCTCCATGTAATGAAAACAATGCTGCCTGCAATGGCAACTACGCGCTTGTTAAGACCTGTAAGGCTCAGCAATATGATGCTCAGGGCCTGCGTTGCATCGGCCGATATGTACAAAAATAGCATGGTATGAGCTTTGGGTTGCCAGATAAACCATTTCGCCCGAAAGTTCAATGGCAAACACGATGATACATAATGACAGCAGCGTTGCACGTGATATGCGGCGCAACAGTGCCAGTGTGGCCCCCGAAACGGTCAGCAAAAGCAGCATGATATTGAACCATTTGGGCACAATGGTCATTGTAATGCCAAGTATTGACAGCGTACTTCCTGCTATGAGAAGTGCGGCAAAGGTTACGGCCGTGAAGTTACGGAGCACGTAAAGAGAACGTTTATCTGTATTCTCTGTAAAATTATCCATGGATTAAAATTCTGTATAATCAACAAGCAGATAGGGTTTTATCATCAACTTCCAGCACAAAGTTAGGAAATATTCCGTAAATATGCAACTGCATACCTTGCTAAAAGCCCGGTCGTTTACAATTTGTTTCAATGGCTATGGCTTCGTACCTGCCGACTTATAAAAAAATAAGACGCAAAACCTGTCATCACGACAATTTTTGCGCCTATAAAGAGAGAGTTGTAAAAATCTATTATATTTCAGTATTATTTTTGCTTATTCTGTATCTGTCTGGCCGTTCCCTGCTTGCGTTTGCCATACGGTGGGTGTAGATGAACGGCTTTCAGGGATGTTCAGCCTTGTTTGTTTTTGTCAGGCGGGCACAGATGGTAATTGAAAGACAGTTGTTTGTAAAAACAATTTTATTTACATCCTTCTTTTTCACCTCTGTTTGCTGCCTTTGTCGTTTTGCTGCGTATTTAAGGCATTCCGCTTGTGGTGTTTCTTATTTCTGATGCAGCAAAGGTAGGTGTTTAAAGCCATGTATACAAGCAAAAAGCGTAAATAAGTTTCAAAATAACATGTAACTATATATAACGCGTTACATTTGCTCATGTAACAAAAATGTAACAACGTTGATTATACCCGGGTAGAATATGCGCATTTCATACGAATATACTGCAAATATAACAATGGGTAAAAGGTGGTAAGGGCAACAGCCTGCCTATATTCTTCTTTGTTAACTATTCTTTTCTTTTTGAGGTTTTGCAGCTGCGTCTCGGTAAAGGTAACATTGTGTTTGCTGCGGCTCTGCGGTTTTGCTCCCGTTGCTTTCTCTTTTTTTGTTTCCTTTTGCGGTTTCAATAGTTGCAAAGGGCGGTGCAGGATGGTTTTCAAGTGCGTTTAGTAGATTACGGCGTAAAGGGTTTGTCTTTACGCCGTAATCTTCTAGCTTTACGGCATATTAGAATGCACATTGTGCCGTAATTGTATTTTTATATCTGTAAAATATTATATATCAATGTGTTATAACAGACATAAAGGGGTTGCCTTTACGCCGTAATGTTGTTGGCTTTACATCGTAATTGTGACGCCTTTACATCGTAATTGCAAGTAAATTACATCGTAATTGTACCCCCCTTTACATCGTAATCGTTGCGCCTTTACGCCGTAATCTGATCGCGATAGTGCCGTAATCTCAAATTGATGGTGTTTATCTGTCGGGAGCATCCTGTTTTCTCTTGTCTTATGATGTGCTTTTTTGTTCCATTCTTTGCCGTGTGAAGTGTTTACCTGCATACTTTTTTCTGTTTTCAGGTAGCTCCTTTTTTATACCTTATTATATAGTATGTGCTGAACTACTGTGTTTTTGCGTCATGAAATATACGATTATATTTCAGTTCGTATATTGTATAGTCAGCAATTCTATTTTGTTGTTCCAGCCTTTCTGCCCTCATTGCCTCCTTATTTTTTTATCGGTATTTATTGTCTGTTGTGATATTTACTATTATTACGGTAATTGGTTTTCGTTAGCAGAGTATCGGGGCCCGGCATGACATAAAAAGGCTGGAAGATTGAATGCTCTTCCAGCCTTTCTGATATTATATTTGCTTTGTATTAAAATACTTTTTCGGCGAAGCTTCTGCCATATTCTATGCACTGTTGGCGTGCCCGGCCGTCAGGGAGCCCACTTAACTGTTATGGGGTCAGCAACCATTTCGAAACCAGCTTCAGTAAGTCTTTCCTGTATTCGCTTCTCTGCACCGCCGCCCCAACCGATGCTACCGAAGGCTGCTGCCTGCTTATTTTTAAAGCGCATACCGTGAATTAGTTCTATAATACCGGCTATGGCGTAGGTCATTCCCAGATTAACCGTGGGCGAACCAACCAATATTGCCTTCGACTTAAAGACCTCAAGCAGTATATCATTCTTGTCATCGTGTGCGGCATTCATAAGCTTTACCGTGATGGTATCGTCGTAAAGGACGAATGCCTTCGGCCATAGCTTCGGCCATCCAACGGGTGGCTTGCCACATGGTATCGTAGACAAGGGTGATTTGTCGTTCCTGATAGTCGCTGTCCCATTGCTGATATTTCTCAAGAATATCTTTGATATGGCTGCGCCATATTGCTCCGATGCGATGGGCAAATAAGCTTAAGCGGGAGATTCATGCCAATGATTTCGTCGACCTTTTTCTTCACCATTTTGTTATAAATGTTGAGGATATTGGCATAGTATTTCTCAGCTTCGTGGAACATATCGTTCAGATTCACCGCGTCGTCGTACAAGCTTTCAGTAGCGAAATGCTGACCGAAGACATCGTTTGAGAACAATATCTGCTCCTTGTCAGCATAGGTTACCATCGTGTCGGGCCAATGACACATGGGACATTCAATAAAGGTGAGCGTGTTTTCACCTAATGAAAGTGTGTCGCCTGTTTTGACATTGACAAAGTTCCACTCCTCATGATACAGACCTTTTATTATATCTTCCCCTTTCTTTTGTGCAATAAATAGGGTGTTGGGTATCTCACGCATTAAGGCTGGCAAGGCACCACTATGGTCGTTTTCGTTGTGGTTCATGATAATGTAGTCAATATCGTTGAGGTCGATAACCTCTTTCAGCCGACTGACAAACTCCTTATCATAAGGTCCCCACACGGTATCGAGAAGAGCAGTCTTCTTGTCACGTATCAGGTATGAGTTGTAACTCGAGCCCAGTTCGGTGAGACAATTCATCACCATGGAAGTGTTTAAGCTCCCAGTCTATTTTTGCCTACCCATGAAACTTTTTTTCTGTTATTTTTCTTTGCCATGTTATATAATTAATTATTCATCGACAGGGACTAAAGTCGTCTTTGCCGACGCCACATTCAGGGACATGTCCAGTCATCGGGCAGGGTCTTCAAATGCTGTTCGGGGTTGAATACCATTATCAGGGGTCGCCTACTTGTGGGTCATAAACCCAGCCACAAACGTTACATTCGTACTTCTTCATAATGATTTGTCTTTTAAAAATTATAATAATTACAAAAACTATATATGGTGCAAAGATATGCTTTTTTTCTAAAAGAAAGTGAGTGAACGATATATTTGTAAGTTAAATTTGATTAAATAAGGGCGCGTTTACGGCGTAATTGTAAGGTTTTTGTTGTTTTTGATACTGAATAATTTTGTTTTTTTCATCGGGATTATCCTGTCTTTTGAATGAAATTATTCTACTTTTTCCATCAGGGTAGCCATGTTTTTAAATGTGATTCTTCTGTTTTTCTCATCTGTGCAGCCATGATTTTTGAATGAAATATGAATGCTTTTTATCAGGACAATTATGCCTTTTTACCATGATAACGTTGCTTTTTGAATGGCGTTTTGAAATAAGACAGGTATTTTTAAGATGAAGAGAAGGAGCAGGTAAGGTGTTATTTCGTCTTTTGTGTGATGTACAGAAGGGAATGATAAGGCGTTTGCATGATGGCTATATGTCATATTTATATGTTCTTTATTGTGTGCTGGTGAACAGGAACGGTAGTTTTGCATGCCGGTTTATAACGTAATGCCGACAGTTTGGAGCTTGTCAATAAAAACAAAGGTATGTTTTTTTGTTCATGGGCATACGCTGGAAAAAGCAAAAGGGCACAGCAGTTTTATGCCGTGCCCTTTCCTGTTTTGGGGAAGTATTATTCACTCAGGCAATACCCGAATGACTTGTTTCATAGCGTATCCCTCCTTATTTTGGGGAAGTATTGTTCAATAAAAGTCTTATTTTTTTGCCACAAGTGTGGTGCTACGGTCCAGCCGTACAGGTCGTAGATGCGGCGGAAAGAGGTTGCACGTTTCTTAAATGCATCGAAGCTCTTTTGCTTTTCAGGCATCCACTGTACTTCTGAAAGGGCAGCCATACGAGGCAGTATCATGTATTCAACCTGCTCGGGACAGCCGATATATTCTGTCCAAACGTTGGCCTGAACACCAATAATATGCTTTGCAGCTTCGGGCGAAAGGCCGTCGGCAACAGGCTGCATGGCATACACCTTTGCTACATCGAGGAAGTTGCCAATAGCCACAGGCTCGTTGACAATATCCTTCGACTGGTAGAAGTCGAAATAGCAATGGGGCATAGGTGTCATAATAACGTCGTGTCCAAGCTTGGCTCCTTTAGCACCGGGTTCGCTGCCACGCCACGACATAATAGTTGCGCTGGTATCTACATCACAGTCGAGAAGCTCGTCCCATCCAATGACATCGCGACCCTTACTTTCCAGATAGGCTTGTACTTTACGTGTGAAAAATCCCTGTAAAAGCGCCTCTTTGCTCTTGCCGTCCTTTGCAACAATGCCTTCTTTAGCAATTACAGCCTGACACTTGGGGCACTTTTCCCAGCGTGTGCGTGGTGCTTCGTCGCCGCCAATATGAATGTATTTACTTGGGAAGAGGTCGCAAACCTTGTCCAAAACAGCCTTTACGAAATCGTAAGACTCGGGGTTTCCTGCGCAAAGAATATCCTCAAATATGCCCCATCGCATAGCCGTTTCGTAAGGACCACCCGTGCATCCCAGCTCAGGATAGGCAGCAAGAACGGCCATCATGTGGCCGGGCATGTCAATTTCAGGGATGATTGTGATGTGACGATCGGCGGCATACTTGACAATATCCTTAATTTCGGCATCAGTATAATAGCCTCCATAGGGTGTGTGATCAATGACATTGGCACAGTGATTCACCATGGTTCCATTGCGTTGTGAAGCTATTGTAGCGAGCTTGGGGTACTTATCAACGGCAAATCGCCATCCCTGGTCGTCGGTTAAATGCCAGTGAAAGCGGTTCATATTGTGCAAAGCAATCATGTCAATGTACTTTTTCACGAAGCTTGCAGGGAAGAAATGACGCGAACAATCGAGGTGCATGCCGCGGTATGCAAAGCGCGGCGCATCGTTAATATTGGCTGCAGGCATTTCTACAACAGCGTTGGCATCGTTGCTTTTCAGCACTGGGAGCGACTTTCTAAGCGTCTGACAGCCATAGAAAACGCCGGCAGCTGTCCTGCCGCGCACCACAATACCCCTGGCATTAATGCTTATTGCATAACCTTCATTGTTGTTGATGCCTTTGGCTTTCGGGTCAATTACCAGGCTGATAACGCTTTTTGCCTTGCCTTTTGCTGCATCAACGGCAGGCTTAATGTCGTCATTTCGTTTATCCACTGACTTAAGAATGCAGCGTTGCGCTGCATATCCTCACCAGCCGTGTAGGTAATGACGGTAGAATTCTGCAACAGGAACGGTGCTCCCTTTTGCATATTAATGCTGTTGGGTTGTGGAATAACCTGAGCATAATCGGCTTTTTCTGCTCCGCGTGCAATGAAACACGAGAGCAGTAACATAATAGATGTTAGTAAACGATTCATGAAATTGAGTTTTATATGACATTAAAATTTTATGATTCTTGTTTGATGCGCTGCTGGGGAAGCATGCGGCAGCTGTCAGTTCTGCTTATATCAGCCTGTTATTCATGCAGAGCGTTCTTGCGATGCAACCATGCAAGCTCAATCAAACCGGCACGATCTTTCAGCTTCGACAGCACGATGCGCGTGTCTTTGTGTACCGAGCTCAGCGAATATTTGATGACAGCCGACTTGATTGCCTGCAAAAGGTATACGCCGGTAGCGGCCATACAGCCACCGATAACAACAAGTTCGGGATTGAAAATATTGATAAGGGCCGATATTTGCAAGCCCTAATTTATGACCGATACTGTCGACAACGTCAATACATAACGAGTCTTCGTTGTTCACAGCATCTATTAAATCCTGAAAGGTAAAGCTGCCGTCTTTGCCGGTTTTTACCGTCGACGCCTCTCCTGCACTGATGCGTTCCTTCACAATTCTGAAGAAAGCACTTCCCGACGCCTCCGTTTCCGGGCAGCCTTTCTTGCCGCAATGGCATATCAGTTCGTTGTCGAAAGCATGGATGTGCCCTATTTCGCCCGAGAAACCTGAGCATCCCTTTATACACCTTTCCATTCTGAATCATGCCCATTCCCAGCCCCCAGCTGATATTAATAAACAATACATTCTTTTCGCCTTTGACGCAACCGGCAATGTATTCGCCGTAAGCCATGGCACGAGAATCGTTATCTATGGTGGTGGAAATGCCGGTTTTCTCTTCGATGAGCGTGCTTAGCGCAACCTCAGAAAAAGTTAAACAAACTGTAACTGTAACCCATATCGGGTTTTACGCGCCCTGAAATGTTGACGTTGAGCTTCAGTATTTTCTCTCGCGGAATATCAATATTGTTCGTAAAATCGGTAATAATGGAACACAGTTCATCCAGACTTTCCATTGTATTTTGCTGGATATAGGGCTTGCCTAACTGCATATCCACAAGGTGACCAGTGAAGTCTATCAATCCGATATTGACGGAATCCTGATTAAAATCTGCACCAAGGAAGTAGCCTGATGAGGGATTTATGCCATACAACTGGGGCCTTCGTCCTCGTCTGTTTCCAGTTTCCCATACTCATTAACATATCCAGCTTCGCAGAGTTCGCCTACAAGTTTCGATGCTGTGGGCATGCTTACGCCAGTAAACCGGGCCAGATCGTTGACCGTTGCGTTGCCGTTTTGTATAAAATAGTCGATAATGCTTAGTTTATAGGCGTCGTTTTTATTCCCGTCTTCAGTATTAAAAGATATGAGTCATGGTCTTGATGTTTTCAGATGACAAAAAGATACGAAAAAAAGTTTATATATCAGAGTGTAATATCGACAATAATGGAATATGTATGTTTTTTGCTTTACCGATGCTTTTCCTTGATTTCATGCTTCCCAATCAGGTCTTCCAATACCATTTTCAAGCGGCTGCACGCCATGGCAACAGCCATGCTTGGCACCGTGAGTATTACGCCACGGGCAAATCCCCACCATGGTGTTTGTGCCATATTCTCAAACAAAGGCCACAATCCGGCAAGCGTAACGATGGGAATGACAACCATCGACGATGCCACATAAGCCACCATTGGGCTGCGCCCCGTCATTTCGAGAGGCCGCGAAATAAACGTAATGTGATAGTGGTCGCACAATATGGTGAAAAACAATAAGCCGTAAACTGCCAGTGCCGACGTCGTAAACAGGTAGCTCATTGTGACGTCATCCTTTCGTATTCCTCCTTCAAAGGGTTCTGTCAACAGGCCGATAAGCAGCAGCCATGCCGCCGTAACGGCCAGTCGTCGCCAATATGTCTGCTCGCTGTTTACGGGCTTAAGCATCACAATTAACGCCGTAGCCATGACGGCCGAAAGCAGAAATCCTGCCAGCAGCCAGCGGTTATACAGCGTAACCACATTCGTAACGATGAGCAGAAAACCAAGCAGAGCGGTCCACATGGCCTTGTTGTCTGCCGTTCTCTCCTGAACAACAGGCTCATGAAGCCACCGCCAGAGCATGTCGCCAACAAGTGTTCCGGGAATAATTACCAGCAGATATTCCTGATAATTACTCTGCCAGAGCCATGCCGCCGGGGTGAAAGCCAGCAGCTGTTGTTGCCACGAGCCATCGGTTTTAGCTCCGAGAAACAGAGCCATAATAACAGGAATAAGTGCGATGCGCCACACAGGCTTGTCGGCAGTAAGCAGAAAAACAACCGAGCCTGTGACAACAGTATTGGCTAAAATAAGGATAATGATGTCGCTTTGCTGCAAGCTGAACACTTCGCCATCTACGTAAGGCTGCAGCCACATCCATACAACGGCTATGACATAAGCACCTGCATTAACCATGCGTGCATGCTTTTCGTCCAGCCTGAACGGGTTGCGCATGAACAAAACAAACAGCAAACCAAAGGCCGCCAGCGGCACAACATAGTGTAAGGCCTCTGTTTTGTACCCCATCATAAAGGGGAACATGTGGTAAATAAAAATGGCAAAGAACGTCAGTTTCAGCCATCTGACGATGCTCTTCCATAACAATTGCCCGCGCGTTGTTCCCTTTTCCATCTGCCTCCTGAACGACAACGGTATGGCTGCACCCATGGAAAACAGAAAGAATGGGAAAATAAGGTCTACCCATGTAATGCCATAGATATGCGGATTAAAGGCATGGTCGGGTGGCGGTACTTGTGCATGATACATCCATGGCGGCAGAATGCCGAAGGCTTCAGTGGCCGAAAGTATCATCGTCATGATGGCATAGCCTCTCAATGCGTCAAGTGCGTGCGACCGGTTCATGGGTAAACAGCTTGTTTAATAAAGGTATGCGGGTTTTGTTATCAAAGCCTTTGCAGAGCATTATTGCTTATCTTTCGTCCAGTAGCGTTCAATATCTTCGAGCGACATGCCCGCCGTTTCGGGCACAAGCTTCCACATAATAAGAACGTAAGGCACGCACATTACGGCAAATAGCGTAAAAGGTGCCTGCAGGATACAGGTGTTCAAGCATCCACGGTGTGAGCTGACCGATGAGGTATGTGCCCGTCCAGAGGGCCAGTCCGGCCACTGACATGGCCAGTCCGCGGACGTTGTTGGGATACATTTCCGACAGCAGCACGAATACAACTGCACTGATTGATATGGCCGTTGCAAAGACGTAGAGCAGGAAGAAAACCAGCATGAAGATGAACGACAGGTGCAGTTCCTCATGGAACTACAAAATAGAAGGCTATGGCCAGCAGGCATACAATCATGCCCGATACACCATAATATATAAGCTTTTTGCGGCCAACGCGGTCAATAATGAACATAGCGATGACGGTTGTGAGCGTATTTACTATACCACAAGCACCTGAGCGAAGAGCGGATCAGCAAAACCGGCATCCTAAATATGCTTGGACCGTAGTAGAGAACAGCGTTAACGCCCATGAACTGGCCCAGTATGGCGATGGCCGAACCTATGATGACGGCTTTGAAAAATGCGGTTTGAGCAGCGCTTTCCACTCTGATTTCACCTCCCGGCGATGGTAGAGCGTGTGTCGGCCACCTGTTTGGGCAACAGCTTCAGCCGTAGTATAAATCTTTGCAAAGATGCCTTGTGCGCGCTCTTCCTGCTGTTTGACGATGAGCCAGCGCGGGCTTTCGGGTATAAAAAAGATGATGGCGAAGAAAAATAACGCCGGCAGCGTCTCCATTCCCAGCATGGAACGCCATACCTCGGTTACGAAAAGGGTTTGCATGAGACCCCGTTTTACGTATGAAGCTGCATGCGAGTTTTTAAGCAGCAGATAGTTGACAAGGTAAGCCGCCAGAAAGCCAACGGTTTGCGGCAAGCTGATATAACGACACCATCTGTCCGCGGTAACGGGTGATGGAAATTTCGCTAATATAAATAGGGTGCAACAATGGAAACCACGCCAATGCCTACGCCACCCACGATGCGATATATCACAAGCTCGGTCAGCGATGTGGCTATTGCGCAGCCAATTGAGCCGGCAGTAAACAGTACGGCCGATATAAGCATGGTGGGACGACGCCCAGACGGTCGCTCAGCATGCCGGCAACAGCCACGCCGAATATCGATCCGATGAGAGCACAACCCACATACCACCCCTGCATAATGGAATCGAGGTGGAACTGTTCCGTAACCTGGTCGATGGTTCCAGATATTACAGCCGTGTCGTAACCGAAGAGAAGGCCCCCCAATGCTGCTACGAGGGCCAGAAAAAATACGTATCCAAGACGGTAGTTCATGATGATAAGCTAATATAATAATGGTGTCGTGATGCCTGCTTAACGGTTTGCAGGAGTAATCTCAAAATACTCACAGTAGCGGTCGTACAGGGTGATGGGCATGGAAATAAGCCGACTGAGGGCTGAGGAAATGAGAAAATTCGAACGTAATTGCCTTGTCGTAGCCGCAGCGTTTAGCGGCTTCGAGCTTCATGCGCAGCTTGTCAAACTTGATGGGCAGGAAGTGAATGGGCATGTCTCTGTCGAATGTTTCGGCGTTCGTCCAGCACTGCATGCCGTACCTGTCGGCCAGTTTCTTGTTCACTGAAAAGAACGCATCCAGCTCGTCATAGTCGATATGTCCGTCCTGAAAAGCGCAACAGTCAACCACATCATGTATGCCATCGAATATCTCATTCCACTCACGTTCGTGCTGTTGCACGCTTACGGCCTGGTCATTCGTCATTTTTCCCGTGCCCATAACAGCCTTCTTGCCGTCAATCCACGGCGATATGAAAACGGGCAGTCCGCCTGAAATATCCTTGCATTGCTTGCCCATGGTATGGAAAGTATTGATGGCTCCCTTTGTCTGTCGGCTTATTTCAGTACTGATATACCAGCCTTTGAAGCTCTTGTGATGGCCATATCGCTGCCACGCCTCTTCGATAACATACTTGTTGTCTTCCAGTTCCTGCGACATATCACCCGTATCCCAGTAGTGCCCCGAGTCGTAAAGGCCGAAGTAAAACTTCATATTGTATTTGTCGGCCAGCGTGCAAAACATCTCGATAAGGTCGACCGAGGGCATGTAGCAGCCTTTTTCAGCAGATAGGGAGAGGGGTAAGTAAGGAACTTACGGTAGCCAGAGCGAATGTCTATCACCGTATCGATGCCGATAGACTTCATGTAACGGAAGTCCTGATCCCATTCTTTTATCCCCCAGTTCTGATGTGGAATATCGTGCGATATTTCGTCGAGGAAGGTGCCTGTAATGGGTAATCCGGCCTTTTTAGGCACTATCAGGCTGCCCGGTGTACCGCCTTTTACAGGTTTCTGCGGTGTTGTTGGTTCGTTGATGACGCGTATGTTCTCGCCCTTTGTGATGATGGGCGCAGCTGCTGCCGCAATACCTGCTGCGGTAATCTTTTTCAAAAAGTCTCGTCTGCTTGACATATTGTTTTTAGTTTATTGGTGCGTGATAGCGCTTATGTTTTTAAAAATTCGGCTGCAATTTACGAAATATTTTTGTAAGTACAAAATGAAATGGTGTAAATTTGGATTTTAAGGTTTTTGTAAGTATGTTTTTATGCAGGGCCGCCAGTGTTGCGGCTGGTTGCCCGATGCGTTGTTTGTGTAGCATGTTTATGCGTTTCTGTTCTGTGCCTGGGCGTGGGATGCGAGGGCGAAAGGCCACTTCCTGCGACTTTGTAACGGGCTAATGTATAGACGTTTATTGCTGTATGTATGCAGCTCTGCACTGTAAGGGGTAAGCGATTAGGCTTTTATGTTCATGGTTCGGCGGCCGTCAGCAGCGCGTTCGGCGGCCGTCGTACGCATGGTTTGGCGGTCGTGGAACGCGCTGCTGACGGCCGCCGAACGGTAAGCTTATTGTCCTTAAGGGGCGGGGCTGAGGGCCGTAATGTGAGCGGCATATAGGGCGTAATCTGTATGGTGTTGGCTCGAAAAGTGCCTGCCCGAGGCATATAAGGTGTGGGTACGGGCGTTTGTAACCTTTTGAGGTATCAGGCTGTTACGGATAAATTGTGCCTTCGGCCATGCCGGATTGCAGGGCTCGTGTGCTATACCTTATTATATACGTAGTGTTCAAATATTTTTATGCGAATCTTCTCAACACAATTGATGGTACAATATAAAGCGTAGTATTAAAAAGTAGTTACGTTACATGATATTTTTAATATAATCAGGGCATTTTTCTTAAAATAATTTTGAAGTTCATGCAAATTATACTAAATTTGCTGCATTAAAACCGAATAATTAAAAATAAAACCGTTTAACTAAAGGCTTTTAACTATGACGAATGTTAAGAAGTTTGGAACAGCGTCGGCCATTCTGCTGGGTGGTATGATGCTGTCAGCACCACAGGAGGCGTTTGCAGCCCGTGGAGTACCGTCGACGACGGAAGTCATCCAACAGCAGAAAACCGTAACCGGAACGGTTGTTGACGAGAAAGGCGAGCCCATTATCGGAGCAAGTGTGTTTGAAGACGGCACGCGCAACGGTACAGTAACCGATGTCAGCGGCCGCTTTACGCTGAAAGTGAAACCCGGTGCCACCCTTGCCGTCAGCTACATAGGCTATGGCGACAAGATGGTTGCCGTGGACGGGAAGAACGATTTGAAAATATCGATGAGTGCTGAAGACAATGAGCTGAATGAGGTTGTGGTAACGGCGCTCGGCATTAAGCGCGAAAAGAAGGCGCTGGGCTATGCACTTCAGGGAGGTGAATACAGCAGGGACTGACCGAGAATAAGTCAGCATCTGTGGCGAACATGCTGCAGGGAAAGGTTGCCGGTGTGCAGATTACGCAGTCGGGAACCGGCCTTGGCGGTTCTACTCGCATAGTAATGCGCGGCTTGAATTCGCTTGGAGGTAACAACCAGCCCCTTTGGGTTGTTGACGGAATACCCGTAAATGACGAGTCGGCACAAACGGCAAACCAGTGGGGTGGCACCGACAGCTATGGCTCTGCATCGCAAATTAATCCCGAGGATATTGCCACCATATCGGTGCTTAAGGGTGCCAACGCAGCAGCTCTCTATGGCAGCAGGGCACAGAACGGTGCAATAATCGTAACGACAAAGAGCGGCAGTTACGGTCAGCCGCTGACGTTCGAGTATAACGGTAACGTTGAATTTACAAGTATATATAATAGTTATAAATACCAGAATGTGTACGGACAAGGCTCAAACGGCCAGTTTGACGTGCGCGCAACAGGCAGCTGGGGTCCGAAGATGGAGGGCCAGGAGGTTGCCAACTGGCGCAATGAGCTGTATGGAGACCCCAATAACCGTACCTACAAAATGCTGCCGCAGAAGGACTTTATAGAAGAATTCTACAATACAGGCAGCCAGATTAACAACTCGATCAGTAGCGTCGGCAGGCGGCAAGAACGCCCGTACGCGCCTCTCGTTTACCGATTCCCCGCAACAAGGGTGTGACGCCAGAACCACAAGCTCGACCGCCAATATTTCGGGTGTAAACAGTGAGATGAACAACGACTGGATTAGCGTAGGCATCAAGGGTACTTACATGCACGAGGTTACTCGCAATGCTCCGGGCATGGGCGAATACGGCATCATGCAACGCTTTGTGCAAATGCCGAGGAGCATTCGCTTGCAGGATCTCGACCACGATTTTATTATAAACAATCGCTCTATCAACTGGGCGGGGCCGTCAAATGCCAATTCTAACCCGTACAGTCAGATTATGAGAGAGAACGGTAACGAAAGTGTTCGCGACCGTTTGATGGGTCAGGCCAGCGCAACGCTTACGTTTACCGATTATCTTAAGCTCACGGGGCGCGTAAGTTTGGATATGTATAACGACAAGTACAGGAAACTATGTGATGTATCTCGACGACGGTTCGAACGACGCTTCACAATACGTTCAGAGCCGCAATACAACGAAAGAGTTCAACTCTGACCTCATTCTTTCGTTCAATAAAGGCTTTGGCGACTACGACGTTAACGCCAATCTGGGAACCTCTCTGTACAATATCTCGCACGACGGACTGGCTGGAACTGCAGGCTTGCTGCAAATACCTTTGGCTTCATCTACATGGGCAACGGACGAAACGTGAAGCTTCAGAGTCGTACTCGAAGAAAGAAATTCAGAGCGTTTTTCTTCAGCGGAAGCCTCGGGATATAAAGAGTATGCTCTACCTCGATGTGACGGGACGTAACGACTGGTCTTCAACACTTCCCGAAAGAGTAACCGCTCATATTTCTATCCCTCGGTGAGCCTTTCGGGCATCGTTTCGCAAATGGTTAAGCTGCCTGAACAGATTGATTACATGAAGTTGCGCGCGTCATGGGCACAGGTTGGTAACGATACCGACCCGTATCAAATAGCTTATACCTACAGTACACGCTCGAGCGAGGTCAACTCGTTGCTCGAAATGCAGCTGCCTTCAAGCTATCCTTTGCTCGACTTAAAAGCAGAAAAGACCGACTCCTGGGAGCTTGGACTCGAATATCGCATGCTGAAAAACCGCCTCGGTATTGACTTTACGTATTACAATACCAAAACACACAACCAGATATTATCCATTGGAACCGCATCGTCTTCGGGCTACGACGGCACGCATGGTAAACGCAGGCGAAATATCAAGCCACGGTGTTGAGCTGATGATTAACGGCACACCGCTGCTCAATAAGGACTGGAGATGGGATGTAAACTTAAACTGGGGTTCGAACCGTACGAAGTGCATCAAACTGACTGACCAGATAAAGCGTTACACATTAGGCGAAACTCGCGTGGCGTCGGTGGTGGTAAACGAAGGCAGTCAGTTCGGCGACATCGTTGCTAAAAACGCTTATAAGCGCGACAATAAAGGCAATGTGCTCGTAGGTAACGATGGTTTGCCTCTGAAAGAAACTGATAAGGTTATCGGCAACATGATGCCGAAGTGGACCGGTTCGGTAGGCAATACCGTAACTTATAAGGATTTTTCGTTCACCGCACTGGTTGATATGCTCTATGGTGGCGACTTTATTTCGATGACAGATGCCTATGCAAGCACGGCCGGTAACTCGAAACGCAGTCTGGATGGCCGCGACGGGATGGTGTTTAATGGCTTGGTAGAGGCAACCGGACAACCGAATACCACAAGCGTTAAGGCCGAAGCGTTCTACAATTCCATAGGTGGTTCGTCGGCCGTTGCTGAAGAATTTATGTACAAGCGCACCTATGTGAAGATGGCTGAACTGGCTTTTGGCTGGACGTTGCCAAAGCAATGGCTCACGAAAACTCCGCTTCAGGCTGTGAAATTATCGTTGGTAGGCCGCGACCTTTTTCTACTTCTTTAAGAACGCTCCCGTCGGCGCCGAGTCGTCTTTCTCACGTGAGGACTATGCCCAGGCGTTTGAATATGCCTCGCTTCCGCCCACACGCGCTATCGGTTTCTCTGTGAATGTTAAATTCTAAACACTACGAATCATTATGAAAAACCTCAATAAATTCATCGGATGCTGTGTTATCGCCATGCCTTTGCTGACGGCATGTACAGGCGACTACGACAGTATGAATACCAATCCTGCCGCTGTAACCGACGTCAGTCCGGCGTATACGCTGCCCACTGTCATCGAACTGGCAACGAATGTAGACTGTTTTGCCTATCAGGTTGGAGAAAATTTGTATGCACAATTCTACGCACAGTATTTTACAAATACCAACAGGCTGGGCCACCGACCGCTACGGATATAACGATGGCTGGGCAGTGGCAGGGTTCTGGAACCCATATTTCAGTGCTCTTAAACACTTAAAGGTATTGAAAAAGGAGGTTGCCGCACACCCTTCATACAGTAATATCTACCAGATGATGCGCATTATCATGGCCGAGCGCACCGCTGCCATGACCGATATATACGGTGATATGCCTTACTCTGAGGCGGCATTGGGCAACGATGGCCCCGCTTACGATGCTCAAAAAGACATTTATTACGATGTCTTTAAAGAGCTTACCGAGGCTTCTGACGCCCTCGGACAGAATCTTTCCAATCAGGAAACCTGCACCCAGGAGCAAGATTTGATATACGCCGGCGACATACAGAAGTGGAGAAAATTTGCCAATTCGCTGCGCCTGCGCTACGCATTGCGCCTCGTTAACGTCGATCCTGCCAAGGCAAAAGCCGAAGGAGAAGCAGCCCTTGCGGCAGGAGTGATGAACAATGAGGACGAAAGTGCCATGGAAAAAGTGTTTGCAACGGCTGGCTGGGGCCACCCATTGTACATGATTTGCGCTTGGAACGGCTTTGTAATGAGCAAGACCATGGAGAACATTTTCAAGCATGAGAGTACGGTTTTTGACCCTCGAATGCCGATGTGGTTTGGCAAAACGCAAGGCTATCACAATGCAGAGGCAGCAGGAACACTGGCTTCTTTCCCGGGCACCGAGTTCCAGGGAGTGCCCAATGGCGTTACCGACCAGATGCTTCTTGCCAAGGATGCCAGCGGCTATGCGCAATACGGGTTCGAGAATAACTCTTCCTCCCAGGGGACTTCAGGCCTTTCCAGAGTGGAACTGGTGAGAACAAATCGCTCAAGACTACCGTGCTAACGCTGCCACTAAAAGTCATGGGTTATTCAGAGGTTTGCTTCTTAAAGGCCGAGGCTGCCGTGCGCGGCTGGGCAGGAGCAGGCAGTGCACAGGCCAACTATGAGGCAGGAATACGCGCCTCTTTCGCCGAAGCACGTGCCGGAGTAGACGCAAGTTTATACTCTACTGCGAACGATAATACCTACATTACCACCGGTAACGTGGCATGGAACAGCGCTGCTTCCAACGACGTTAAGCTGAAAAAGATCATCACCCAGAAGTGGATTGCACTGTATCCTGACGGTAATGAGGCGTGGGCTGAGTTCAGACGTACAGGCTATCCTGACCTTATGCCCGGCTAGAAAAGCGATAATCCCTGACATCAATCCGGCAGCAGGCGAGTTTGTCAAGAAGCTTCGTTACCCCGATGCAGAGCGCAGAGACAACCCCAATGCTACGAAAAACACGCTCAATGGCGGTAAGGGCGACGGTATGAATATACGAGTATGGTGGGATACAAACAGTCATTAATACTTCTTTACACTGATGCTTTGCGCGAACCTGCAGGTAAGCGCAAGGCATCTGCTTGTAAAGGGCAGCGTCATGTCAGAAGGGAAGGGCATCGCCGGCGTTGTTGTCAGCGATGGCTTTCGTTGTGTAAGTACCGACGATGCGGGCCGTTTTGAAATAGAAGCCAACGACGACGCACGCTATGTATTCCTGTCTGTACCGTCGGGTTTTGAAGTATCGCGACGCGATGGCACCATTCCCGAGTTCTATCAGCTGCTGAATCGCAAGCTCGATGTGCAGCAGTGCGACTTCCATTTGCATGCGCTTCCGCACGGAAGCAGTCATTTTCGCTTTTCTCGCACAGGCTGATGTGCAGGTAGCTGAGCCGCCGACCTGACCAAAGGATATGCTGAAGACGTAGCCGACATGTCGAAATTAGTGGCTCCCTGGCGCAAAAAGATGGATGTTTTCTCCATCGATTTGGGCGACATTGTGGGTAACGTGCAGTCGCTTTACCCCGATTATATCCGCACCATAGCCCCGCTCGACATGCCCGTTTACCGCGCAATTGGCAACCACGACATGGAAATGCCGCCGAGCCGCACCTTTGAAGGCTCGATGAAAACGTTTGAAAGCTATTTCGGCCCCGTCACTTATTCGTTCAATCGAGGCAAGGCTCACTTCATCATTCTTGACGATTGTTTCTGCACCGGCCACGATTATCAGTATATTGGATATATTGATGAGCGAACGTTCAGGTGGTTAGAGCACGACCTCAGCTATGTGCCGAAAGGCTCTTTGGTGTTTGTAGCCATGCACATTCCGTCGAACCCTACGAAGAAAAATAGCCTTTAACACGGCCGATATGGAGTATATCAGCAACGCCGCTGCGCTGTATGAGGTGCTGAAACCTTACCAAACGCACATCCTTTCAGGTCATACTCACTGGAACCAGAACATTTTTTTTAACGACAATCTCTTCGAACACAACACGGCTGCAGTGTGTGGAATATGGTGGAAAGCGGATGTTTGTATGGACGGTACGCCCCGCGGCTGTGGCGTTTATGACGTAAATGGCGACAGCGTTACGTGGTATTACCACAGCTTTGGCCGCGATGCCGGTTACCAGCTGCGTACGTATCCCGTGGGCTCGTCGAAGGAATTTCCCTCGGACGTTATTGCCAACGTATGGAATTATGACGAGGCCTGGCGCGTAGAATGGCTGGAAAACGGCAGGCTCATGGGGCAGATGAAGCAGTTTACAGGCTTCGACCCGATGGCCTCTGCGATATGTGCGAACAAGAAACAGGGTGGTTTACGACTGGATAAGCCCGTAAAAACCGACCACCTTTTCCGCTGTACGCCTACACGTAATGATGCAAAGGTAACGGTTCGCGTTACTGATCGTTTTGGAAATGTGTATCAAAGTGTGGTAAACCGTTAACTATTTTCATAAGTTCGTGGCAGGGAACCGGCAAGTACTTTTTGCAGGTTCCCTGCTTTTCTTTCTCCTTTCCTGTTTCCCTCCGGCAGCAAATCTGCTGGTGCCAACCGTTTTTATTTGCATGGGCTTGTATTTCTGTCTGGCACACGATGCGAATGTTTTTGCATGATGCCCTATTTGTACCTCGTTTTCGTTTATCTTCAGCCCCCTTTACACCTTATTCCTTTCCCCTTTGTTGCTGTTTCCTCATGGTATGGCGGCCGCCGTACGCGCTGCTGGCGGTCGTCGAACATGCTGGCTGACGGCCGCCACACAATGGGGTATGACGGCCGCCGCACGATGACCTTTGCACAGAATATAAAAACGTTTCAGGCGAAAAGCGGTGACCAAATCATGCCAGAGATGTATACATCATGTGGAAAAGGACAGACACTGCTTCAGGCTGGAAAGAAAAGTTGTGGCATTATCGTTTTTTTATTACCTTTGTCACATCGAAACATAAAAGCCTTATGATAAAACATTTTCTGCTTATTCTCATGCTGTCGGCGAGCCTGTCGGCCACAGGTCAGACGCGCCAGATAGTCCGTTCAACGCCCGAAGCCTGCGGCATTCGTCGGCAGCCATCGCCCATTTTTCGATTCGCTGATGGTTATTCCCCGTACAAGCATCCACAGCGTGATGATTTTGCGCCACGATAAGGTTGTGGCCGAAATGTATCCCAAGCCTTTTAACGAAGCCTGGTCGCACACGCTTTACAGTTGTTCCAAAACATTTGTAAGTGCTGCTGTGGGCATTTTGGTGGGCGAAGGCCGTTTGAAGCTCACCGATAAAGTGGCTTTCTTTTCCCGAAAGCCTGCCCGACACGCTCTCTGACAATCTTAAGAGCATGACCGTACGCGATTTACTGACCATGACATCGGGCATTGAGCCCGACTGGAACATGCGTTCGGTATCGACAACGTGGGTGAAAAGTTACCTTTCGAAACCAGTAAGCACACCCGGTCGCCTGTTTAAGTACGACTCGATATGCACCTATCTTCTTTCGGCTATTGTGCAGAAGGTGAGCGGGCAGACGCTTCTCAGCTTTCTTCAACAGCATATTTTCATGCCCCTTGGCATTAAACCTGTGCAGTGGCAGGTCAGTCCCGAAGGCTATAACACGGGTGGATGGGGCCTGTATCTGCAAAGCGAGTCGATGGCTAAGTTCGGTTTGCTGTTGCTTCACCGCGGTGTTTGGAAGGGCAAACAGCTTATTCCGGCCGCGTGGGTAGACGAAAATGATGAAGAAACAAACCCCGAAGGGCAGGCCTCGTACGGCTATCAGATGTGGCCCTGCCCTGCGAAAAGGGGTCGGCAAAGAGCCGACGGAGCCTACGGCCAATACATCTTTGTTATACCCGATAAGGACATGGTTGTGGTGTTTACACAAAGTTCTACCTTCGACGGTAGCCGCGAACATCGCCTCATCTGGGATTATTTAATGCCACGAGTAGGCGATAAAGTATTGAAAGCTAATCGCAAAGCCTATGTCAGTCTTGTGCGTAAGTCGCAACGATGCTTACCTGTTGTGAAAGGCATTTCAAGTATTAGTCCGGCCCTTTTAAACCATACGTTTGAGCTGTCGGCCAATCGTTTACACTGGAAATCGATAGCCATTACAGGTCGTGAGGGCCGTTACGCGCTGCGTGTAACCAGTGAAGAGGGCATTGTTACGAATATAGCACTGGGGTATAAGCGCTGGTTAACAACGTCTACGAAGGCTTATCCGGCCTATCCTATATGGCCAAAAGATGTTTTTAAAGGCATTGACGAACGGTTTTTAGTTAGCGCATCATACGGTAGTACGGGCGACCGGTTAGATGTTACCCTGCATTACGTCAACTGGATAACGCCTGTTGAGCTGAGCATTGAACCAACAGTTGAAGGCCTTAGCATCAAAGCGCGTATGAACCATGAGGACAAACCCTTTGTGCTGACACCGTTACCCGACAGGGAATAGCACATTACGGTGCCGCAGGTATTGTTCTTGATAGTGCGAATACGGCTTTTTTTACACCTTTAGTATATAGTTTTTCTCAAAACCTGCCCCCATATCGGATATATTGTTTACCTTTGGCGACAGATCTATACCTATTAAATTCAATAATGAAGACTAAAAAACTTGTTTAAGGGTATGCTAACCCTTCCTCTAATAGCAGCACCTCTGCATGCGCAGAACTTGAAATTGAATGCAAATAACATCGATGCCATTGTTAAAGCCATGACATTAGACGAGAAGGCAACGCTATTGGTTGGCGGTCCTCAGGACCGTGTTCCAGGTGCTGCAGGCGCTACACGCGCTATCCCGAGGCTGGGCATTCCGCAGGTTATCCTCAGTGATGGTCCTGCGGATTGCGTATCGACTGGACGCGTAAAGGCACATCCGCCACCTTCCACACCACAGCTTTCCCTATTGGCTCATGTCTTGCTGCTTCGTGGAACACCACATTGGTACACGATGCCTGTGCCGTGATGGGCGAAGAAACCCGTGAAATGGGTGTCGATGTGCTGCTGGCTCCGGGAGCCAATATCCATCGCAACCCGCTTTGTGGTCGTAATTTTGAGTATTTTTCAGAAGACCCCGTGCTCGCCGGCAATATTGCGGCTGCTTATATACAGGGTGTTCAGAGCGCAGGAGTAGGCACAAGCCTGAAGCATTTTGCAGCCAACAGTCAGGAAACTAACCGTTTAGAGGTTGACGCTATTGTGCCAACGCGTGCCATGCGCGAACTATATCTTAAGAACTTTGAGATAGCAATTAAGAAATCTTCCCCCTGGACGGTGATGTCTTCATACAACCGTTTGAACGGCCCTTACGCACAAGCCAGCCGCGAATTGCTCACTGACGTTCTGCGTACCGACTGGGGTTACAAGGGCATTGTGATGACCGACTGGATAGGTCGCCGCAATACGACTGAACAGATATATGCCGGAAGCGACTTGCTTGAACCGGGAGAAGACATACAAATAAAGGATATTGTTGAAGGTGTAAAGAACGGAAAGCTCAACATGAAGGATGTTGATATAGACGTTAAGCGTATGCTTGAGTTTATTGTAAAGACTCCTTCTTTCCACAATTACAAAATACAGCGGAAAAATTAACTTTGCAAAAGGGTGCACAGGTAGCCCGTGAAGGTGCTGATGAAGGCATGGTTTTGCTGAAGAACGATGGCGGCGTTCTGCCACTTCGCAACGTTAAAAACCGCAGCCTCTTTTGGCATGGGTTCATATCGTACCGCTCGGCACAGGGCTAGGGGTTCAGGCACTGTTAATCCTGACCATTGCGTGAATATTGTTGACGGTTTCAAAGCAGCGAGCATAGCATGCACACCGCTTTGAAAGATATTTACGAAAAATGGTCGCGTTTTGCTGACGTTCGTCAGGAGGCAGAACATGAGACGACTGCGGGCTGGGGCTTAGGGACGTACAGTATCCTGAAATAACGCTTAATGAACGTGCAGTTACTGATCAGGCCAAAGCGGCAGATGTTGCAGTGTTTACCATCACGCGTCAGGCTGGAGAAGGCTGGGATCGCAGTGCCGGTGGCGACAAAGGCTTCAATCTTACCGCTGACGAGCAGCAGCTGCTTGAGCGTGTAAGCGACAAGTTCCATAAGGAAGGCAGAAGGTTATCGTTGTAATCAACTCGGGAAGTGTTATTAATACGTCATCGTGGAAAGGTCTTGTTGACGGCATTTTACTGGCCTGGCAGCCCGGCGAAGAGGCAGGACACTGCGTGGCTGACATCGTAACGGGTAAGGTAAACCCTCAGGAAGCTGCCCGCTGACGTGGCCAAACGACCTGCATGGACCACCCATCGAGCAAGCAATTCCTACTACTGCTCCCGACAATGATAAGGTATGTCGCTACAAAGAGGGCATAAACGTGGGCTATCGCTATTTTTGAAACAGCCGGCAAAGCAGTGTCATACCCCTTTGGTTATGGTTTGAGCTATACCACATTCAGCTATCGTGACCTGAAGGTAAAGGCGTCGGGCAAGGGCTTTACGGCACAGGTAACCGTTATCAATACGGGCCGCGTGGCTGGCAAGGAGGCTGTACAGCTGTATGTTACAGCACCTAAAGGCAGCATAGAAAAGCCGGCAATTGAGCTGAAGGCTTTTGGCAAAACCCGCCTGTTGCAGCCGGGTGAGAAGCAGACGCTTACCTTTACCGTATCCGATTATGACCTGGCTTCGTTCCATGAAGCAGGCAGTGAGTGGGTTGCTGATGCAGGAACATACACGGTTAAGGCTGGTGCTGCTGTGGATGATATACGTGCTCATGCAACCTATAAGCTGAAAAAGGCCTTTACCCAAAAGGTAACTGACGTGCTTCATCCCAAGCAGGCTCTTTAAACGCTGACAATATAAAGAAATAACAATCCCGTTCCTGCGGTGTAATAACCATTACATGAGACCGCTGGAACGGGATTGTTGTTTGTATTTGCTGGTGTTGAGGCCCGAGTATAATATGGCCATCTACCATCATATATGTAGAAAAATGCCTGCTTTGAGCTTTTTACCTTCGCTGTATGCTTTGCCAACGTACGAACCAAAAAGCCACATACGACAGGCGGGTAGGGTCGAAACTGATAAGCTTCATCTTCTCAATGTCGGGTTTTCCATCGGCTGTAAGATATTTCTCGTCAACCAGAATGTTCAGCACATCGGCTATCAGGTAGCAGCCAGTATGGCTTTTATCCAGCACTTTGCTGACGCTGCATTCGAACGTCATGGGCAGTTGCTTGAATAAAGGAGCATTGACGGTTTGGTGCCTTTTTCGGGAGTAAGCCCCGACTTTTTCAATCTTCATCGGCTCGTTACGACCACTTACAAGTCCGACGTAATCGGCAGCAGCCATTGTTTCCTGCGTAGCAAAGGCAAGGGTAAAATGAGGGTTCGACTCGAGGTTAACAGTTGTCTGGTGATTGCCAAGCGATATAACGATTTGCTTCATATTCCATGTTCCTGCCCACGCAACGTTCATGGCGTTGGGTTTTCCTTCGGTATTGTAGCGGCCGAGAATAAGTACGAGGCTGTGGCAAAAGCCGGGGTTGGGGATTAAAACTTTCATATGCTCTATTGAATTACTGGTCGCAAATATACTAAAAACCATATAACAGGGCAGCGTTTGTTAGGCTTTTTTAAACGAGCATCAGGTCAATAAAATGCTAAAAACAAACGTTTTCTGGATATAAATGCCTAATTTCGTGAAACTGTTAACAAGCTCGTTGAGTAGCATTTATTTACTTAAGTATTTATAACAATGATAAAAACAGAGTTATATATCCTCATAGCCGTTTTTCTTTTCCTTACAGTAGCTCTCGTGTGGACGGGCGCAAAAGATGTGGTTGGACGTGCGTAAGCGCAGGCAAAATAGTGGCCATCGGGGTAAGAGAACGGTTTAACAACTAACACTTTAAATCATCATGAAAAACTTTTTATTGGGTTTATCAGCTCTCACACTGTCGGTATCGGCTGTGGCTGGCGACGAATTGCAATATGGTTGTAGGCACTTATACCGATACGGGAAGCACAGGACTTTACAGCTTTAGCTTCAATCAGAATACAGGAAAAGCGCGGCTTCTTGATTCGCTTGCCATGGTAAATCCGTCGTATCTTACCTTTGGACGTGGCGGACGGCTGCTTTATGCCGTAAACGAAATACCCGAAAAGCACGCTACATTAAGTGCTGTTGCCTTTGATGCAGCCTCTGGAAAGATGACGTTCCTGAACAAACATTATACGGGTGGCGCCGATCCCTGCTTTGTCGAAGCCAACGATACGATAGCCGTTACGGCTAATTATTCGGGCGGCAGCATGACGGTGTTCCCTATTTTAAAGGATGGGAGCCTGGGTCCTTGCAGCTTTATTTATCAGGGTAATGTAGAAAAAGGCGGCAGAGCACCGCAGAACGTTGCACATATTCATACAGCACGCTTTATGCCCGACGGCCATATTCTGGCTACCGACTTTAGTGCTGACCAGCTCCTGCTGTACAAAAGAGAGGGAGATAAGGTAATACCGCAGGGTGTTGCCGGCCGGTTACTGGCCGGCTCAGCACCACGGCATATTGAACATTCGGCCGGCTGGCGTTATGTTTATGTAATGAGTGAGCTGGCCGGTACGGTTACGGTGTTTAGTAACAAAGCCGGAAAGCTCACACGAATACAGACCATTGCCTCCGACAGTGTGGGCGGACGTGGTGGTGCCGACATCCATATGTCGCCCGACGGACGCTATATTTATGCCAGCAACAGGCTGAAAGCCGATGGCATTTCTATTTTCAAAGTGAACACGATGAATGGTAAACTCAAGAAGACAGGCTACCAGTTGACGGGTATCCATCCGCGTAACTTTGCTATTACACCCAACGGAAAGTATCTGCTTTGCGCATGTCGTGACAGCAATACCATCCAGATATACGAGCGAAATCAGGATGCAGGTATGCTCACATTGCAGTCAACTACGATTGATCTCAAAAAGCCCGTCTGCATAAAACTGCTGGAAGTAGAATAAAAAAAGTTGTTATGAAATATCCTCTATTATAATAAAGGTGTAAAACTGGTGTGCTCATTGTACCTGTTGTATACTATCGTTGAGCTACCCTTATATAATTAAGGTGTAAATTCATAACATTGCAGAGACCATAACGCTGAGGTTCAATTTGAGAAAAAGTTACAAATTGAACCTCTTTTTTCATTGAGTATTTTTCAGAAAAAGCTTAAAAATTGATGTAAAGCAAGTTTAAAAACTGTAAACAACCGCTTTTTACCCTTACGTTTACCCCTACTTTTGGGGCGTTTACACCTACATAAAGCCATCGGCTTTTCAATCATCGACGATGTTTCGTACCTTTGTGATACAACAAACATAACAAAAGAAATGAAAAGCCATCATCATCATATTCGCACAATACTTTCAACAGCGGCCTACGCGGCATCGCCATCGACACCACGTAACGTCGAAATTCCCGTGAGTGAAGCCGAAGCTCTTTTCACGGTTACGGGAGAACAGATTGTTGCTCAGGCTCAGCAGTATCTTGGACGCCCCTATCGTCGTGGCAGCAAAGGACCGTCGGCTTTCGACTGTTCTGGCTTTACCTCGTATGTTTATAAAAGTTTGAATATACGCTTGAACAGCTGTTCGCGCAGTCAATACACCGAAGGCATCAGCGTAAATAAAGATGAAGTGCATACGGGCGACCTTGTTTTCTTTTCAGGTCGTAACAGTAAGGGTGGCGTAGGACATGTTGGAATAGTAACCGAAGTGAAAGAAAGATGGTAGCTTTAACTTCATACATGCGTCGTGTTCGCAGGGTGTAACCGTATCGAACAGTACAGAAGCTTATTACAATAATCGCTATCGTGGTGCACGTCGCATACTGGATGATTACAGTGATGTGTTGGCACTTAACAAATAGATTTATATAATTACTGACTCTTTGTATCCCGCAGCCGGTGTTCCGGTTGTGGGATTTTTTGTGTCAGAGCCTTATCAGGTTTGGGATAAAGGACAGAATAACATTTTTTGGCTTGCGTATAGTAGTTGATATAATATAAAACAGGTACATTTGCCACATTGTAATTGTATTGCAATTCAGGTATTGGTTTTTATATATTCAGGTATTAAGTGTTATGTATATCGAAAATATCAATAGTCCGAAAGACTTAAAAGGACTAACCATTGAGCAATTGAAGGTGCTGGCCGACGAAGTGCGCGCCGGAGTTTTAAATCGGGTAAGTCATCACGGTGGGCACGTAGGTCCTAACCTTGGCTTTACGGAGGCAACCGTTGCACTGCATTATGTGTTCGACGCTCCACAGGATAAGTTCGTCTTTGACGTTTCTCATCAATGCTATCCACATAAGATACTTACCGGCCGTAAGAGCGGATTCTTCGATGCTGACGGCATGGACGCTATTTCAGGATATAGTTCTCCACGTGAAAATGCAGAGTATGACAACTTCGAAATTGGCCATACGTCGACATCAGTAGCATTGGCGTCCGGACTTCAGCACGCCCGTGATCTTCTGGGTGAACACTATAATATAGTTGCCATTATTGGCGACGGGTCATTGTCAGGCGGCGAAGCCTTTGAAGGATTAAACACAGTAGCCGAAGCCGGTACAGGCTTTGTGGTTGTATTTAACGACAACGAGATGTCGATAGCAGAGAACCATGGAGGCATGTATCAGTCGATTTCAGAGCTGCGTGTCACTGGCGGGAAGAGCAAAAACAACCTGTTTCGTGCACTCGGATTCGATTATATGTATGTGGAACAAGGCAACGATGCAGGTGTCCTTGTTGAGGCTTTTCAGAAGGTGAAGGATATTGATCATCCTATTGTAGTGCATATTCACACCGAGAAAGGACACGGATACAAGCCCGCTACCGAAAATAAGGAGGCGTGGCACTATAATATGCCTTTCGACCTTTACGACGGGAAAACTGCTCAAACATCCCAATCCTGCGCATGAAAGCATATACGATATGCTTGGCAAATACCTTGTAGAGAAGAGCCAGAACGATGAAAAGCTGCTGGTTGTACAAAGTGCTGTGCCTGCCATGAGCGGGTTAAACAAGGAACGTCGTGAGCTTTTGGGCAAGCATTATGTGGATGTAGGCATTGCCGAAGAAGAGGCAGTTGCTCTTATTTCCGGTGCAGCGAAGGGCGGAGCACATCCTGTTTGGGGTACGCCTGCAACGTTTATACAACGTACATACGACCAGCTTTGTCAGGATTTAGCCGTAAATAGCAATGCCGCTGTGATTAATGTGCTGGGGTCGAGCGTTTATGGCATGAACGATTTTACACATATTTGCTTCTTCGATATACCCATGTTAAGCCACATTCCCAACCTCGTTTATCTGGCTCCAACCACTTGGGAAGAGTTTGTTGCAATGGAAAACTGGGGCATTGACCAAACCAGGTACAGCGTTGCCATACGTGTTCCGGCCATGGGTGTGGTACACAGCAACGAGGTTTACGATACCGATTACAGCGAACTGAACCGTTTTCACATGGCCCATAAAGGCAGTAAGGTTGCTGTTATTGCCGTAGGCGACTTTTATCAGAAAGGTGAGGCTGTTGTTGAACGCCTTGCAAAAGAGGGCGTTGACGCCACACTGATTAACCCACGTTATCTTACAGGTGTTGACGAACAGATGTTGATGGCCCTGCTTGACGACCATACGTTGGTAGCAACACTTGAAGATGGCTGCCTTGATGGGGGCTTCGGTGAGCGCATTGCGCGCTTTTACGGCACTACAAATATGCGTGTAATGTGCTTCGGTGTGAAGAAACAGCTGTATGACCGCTATGATGTGAACGAGCTGTTACGTGAGAATCACCTTACCGATGAGCAGATTACGGCCGATATTTTAAATATCATTCAGTAAGTATTTTTGTGATAAAGCGGTATGGCAGCCTCTATATTTCAGACGATAGACAGCCTGTCGGAGCTGTTTCGATACCGTTTACATAAACTGAAATAAGAAAGAGGTTACTGCACAAAGGCAGTAACCTCTTTTTGTTTGTGTCGTGCTGTGTGCACGAAAAGTTTTTGTTTTGGGTTTACTTTTTCGTTCAGAATGTCCCAGCGTGTATTGTTGGGTGTATATTCGGGAACAATCTCTTTCATTTTACGAACAATGGCCATGTTGTCAAAAGTCTGGGCTATTTTGAACAGCTCCTCAATTTGACGGAGCACCGTTTCATAGTCTTTCGGGTCGACTTTTGCAATGCAGAATCTTCTCGTTTGCGCTGGGAAGGGTGCTCTCTTTGTCTGATAACAGCTCTTCATACAGCTTTTCTCCTTGTCTCAATCCCGTGTATTTAATCTCTACTCCTTTCGCACCGCTGAGCTTAATCATACGTCGTGCCAGAGAGGCTATTTTGACAGGCTTGCCCATATCAAACACCATGATACGGCCTCCTTCGCCATGAGTTCCCGCCTCAAGCACCAAACGGCAGGCCTCTGGTATCAGCATGAAGTAACGAATAATATTGGGATCGGTAACGGTTACAGGGCCACCGCGCTTAATTTGTTTCTCAAAGATAGGAATTACTGAACCATTACTTCCCAGAACGTTACCGAAACGTGTGGTAATAAACTGTGTGGTTTCCTGATGACTGTTGAGCGACTGGCAATAAATTTCGCACAAACGCTTTGAGCATCCCATCACATTGGTGGGGTTTACGGCCTTGTCGGTAGAAATCATAACAAAGCGTTTACGCCATATTTCACGCTTAGGTCGGCTATAATCTTGGTACCGAGCACGTTGTTATAGATGGCTTCGCTGGGGTTGTCTTCCATCATGGGCACGTGTTTATAGGCTGCGGCGTGGAAAACATAATTGGGACGGTAGGTGCTGAAAATATGTTCCATTCGCTCTTTCTGCACAATACTGACCACAATAACGTGACTTTTGACATCGGGAAAGCGCTCACGCATCATTAAACGAATGTTATGTTGCGGCGTCTCTGCTGAATCAATAAGAATCATTTCACGCGGTTTGAACACGGCAATCTGCCGTACCATCTCCGAACCAATGCTGCCAGCCGACCCCGTTATCAATACAGTGCTGCCGCTTAACATCTTTCCTATGGCATCCATATCGACCTTAATCTCGCTGCGTGGCAGCAGATCTTCGATATTAATCTCCTTAAAGTTGTTTACCGTAATGTTGCTGTCTACCTTCCATTCTTGCAGATCGGGCATCATCAGGATATGTACTTCGTTGTCGATAAGCAGCTCCTGCAGCTCGGTATCTTTGCGGAATTTCTCACGTTGCAAAGGTGAAACAATAACGGCTTTGATGCCTTTCTCGGCTATAATTTCTGTAATGTTCTTGTCAGGAGCATATACATGCTTACCCATCAGGGTATGACTGCTGGCCGATGGTTCTGGTGAAATAAAGCCCTCGAAGGTATATTTCCATGAGTTATCGGCGCGCATGTTCTTGGCTATGGCAACGCCGCCTTCCTGAATACCGTATATCAGTGCACCCTTACGGTTCATGGAGTTGAGCGAAACATCAAAAAGCGCCTTCACTATTAAGCGCATTGTCCACATGAGAACGGTGGCAAGGAGATACATCAGCAGGATTTGCCGGCCTTGAAGACGTACAAAATTCAGGGGCGCATGAAAGATAACGTAATGCACTATTTCTGCAATGCCACAGCTGAGAAGCTGTGCAAGGGCCACGCGTTGCAGGTCAACGAACGACGAATAGCGCAGAATACCGCTATAAGTGCGAAATACACGGAATCCGATAAGGTTGAAAACCATGTAAATGGCAATCGTTTTCGAGAGCAAAGCAATATTACCAAGCGTTACCGCACCACGGTAATAGAACCAGAAAACAATAATACCCGACAGATAACAAATAGCGCTATCAGCGAGCAATACGCACCAATAGGGCAGAGAATTTTTACTGAAATACCAGTTTAATAGTTTGTCAAGAACGCGTCCCATCTCTAATTTTATACTAAAAGATAAATATTGTGAGTTGAAGAAACAATAAATACAGTTTTGATAAAAGCCTATGGAAGATCTGTCACCGGGACAGTATCAATAGATAATTACTTTTCGCAAAAATAAAGAAAAATTAATAACCGCACAATAAAAACTACATAAATTTTGCCCTTTTGGTACATAAAGAACCTGCTTTTTGCACAATACGGCCTGCCGGAGGGCTTTATATGTATGATAACAGATTACGGATACCTTATATTAAGGTAACGTGAAGAGGGGTTAATTGTTGGTTAAAAGCCTTGCAAAGATTGCGCTGAAGGACGTGTCATCAAGCACCGACATGTCGCTGTTCAGCAATACAAAGGCAAGCTCATGACCGTCGTTGCCACGACAATAGCCTGCAAGCGAACTGATTCCATAGGGATGTGACAGTGTCCCTGTTTTGCCATGTATTCGGCCTCGCATGCGCGGGTCGCTCACTAAATGGCGCAAGGTGCCGTCAACACCTGAAATACTGAGGTTCTGCATCAGCTGTTTGTAAATATCTTTATGCTGATAACCGTAAATAAGTACAGCACCGAGGGGCCTCAGGCGACAGCCCTGTTCTGGGTACAAAGTCCGCATCCGTCGTGAATAACAAGGGAAGTATCGCGCTGCCCTAAGTCAATGCGCAAGAACTGATTCAGATAGTTTACACCAGCAGCTGCAAGGTTAGCGTTGGATGGCTCAACCGTATGGCCAAGGGTATAAAGCAGCGATGTAGCCTGCGTGTTGCTGCTGTTCTTCCACATGAGTTGTGTAACACGGTCGACAGAGCGGTAGAAACGGAAGATGCAGTGGGCGCCACGAGGAGTTGTTGCGCTTACCATCTGGCTGTCGGCCACAGCTATTCCCTGTGCCTTAAAAGCCTGCCTGAGGGCCTGTTTCACTTTATCCTCGCCCTTAAACAACAGTCCATAGTGTGAAAAAGCCAAGTCCCAGGGGTACCAGTGTGCCTCAGCCTTTACCTTTTCACGCAATACAAGGTCAAAAATTAAACGGCCGTCAAAGCGCGTTACGCCTTTGTGGCGCAGGGCTTTGGCAAACATATTCAGCCCCTCGGGCTGTAAAAGAGGGTCCAGACCTGCCTTGAATATAACGTCACCATGCAATAAACCGTTGCTGATGGTGCCGCGTGTATAAAGTGATGTTGCATATTTGTACCGGGTGCCGAGCCTGTGAAGGGCTGCCACTCCTGAAAGAAGCTTGGTATTTGAAGCAACAGGCTGTGAAAGATTCTCATGATCAGCAAACACCAGTTTGTTGGCAGTGAGGTCGTAAACATACACACCGAAGTTGCCTTTGGGTCGTCGTGCTGAGGCAAAATCTACCAAACGCTGTTTCAAAGCTGCATCAACAGGCAGCGACTTTTCAGCGGTTTGTGAAGTTTTTGTCTGTTGTTTTCTTTCCTCCTCCGCAGGCTGCAAGCACTGCAAAAGCAGTGAGAATAAAAACAGTTTTACAAAAAAAATGTAGCGTCTTGACGCCCCGACAGGTGTTCATTTCAATCATGGTTATGGTGTGAAAACGCAGGCGAAATTACAAAAATATATGCCATGGGCGATAGAACGGCCCAATATTGGTGTTTTTTAATGTGGCAGAAATCCCTTGGCAATGGGGTAGAAGCGGTATGGTTGTGACGGGGTTCGCTAACAGGTACGGCGAACCGTATGCTTCGCCATCGTGCAAAGTTGCTATTATAATAAGGTGTAAACCTGACGGTAACGTTTTTTTCCTATAACAGATACTTATTGACAGCCTGCTCCCAGTCATCAAAATTTTTATTTTGAAAAGCCGTGATGCCTGCACTTTTTGCAGCCTCACAGTTTTCGGCAAGGTCGTCAATGAAAAAGTGTTTCTTCGGGCTGGATGCCTGCACGGTGTAATGCTTCATGAAAAATGGCAGGGTCAGGCTTTTTGTAAATGCAGCTCCTGCGAGAGAAAAATACGGTCAAAATAGTCGGCCACCGTGTAGCCCTTGTAGGAAATAGCTGTTTTGAACAGTAGTCCCAGTGTATGGAGTTGGTATTGCTAAGCAAGTAAACGTGGCATCCCTTTGCCCTCAGTTCGAGCAGCCGGCGCTTCTTTCGGTCGGGAATTTCAACCAGCATGGCATTTGCAGCACGGTAAATGGCCTCGTCGGAAAGCCTGCGAACCCGAAAGCTCGCGCGCCTTCTGGCAGAACTCTTCTGCCGTGATAAGCCCTAATCCCAACTGGTTAAGTATTGTGCGGGCCTCGTTATTGCTGCGTTCGACAAGCGTTTCCATGCCGGCTTCCTGAAATGCCCGCCGACACGCTTCGGCGTCGAGCCGTACCAATACGTTGCCCAAATCGAAGATAATATGCTTCATATGTGGTGCAAAATTACACATTTCCTTTCTTTATGTGCAAGTATTTGCGTAATTTTTGCAGCCTAAGTTCATAAAAAAAATAGACGAAAATGGAAAAGACTATCATCAATTCTTATGAAGAATTTGCCTCTTATGAGGGTAAACAACTCGGTATTTCAGAGTGGCTTACTGTTGATCAATCGCGTATAAATGCCTTTGCTGATGCGACCCTTGACCACCAATGGATTCATGTTGACGTTGAACGTGCCAAAGCTGAAAAGCCCTTATAAAAAAGTACGATTGCGCACGGATACCTTACCCTTTCTCTGCCGCTACATGTGGAATGAGATTATTAGCGTGAACAATTTGAAGATGATGGTCAACTATGGCATGGATAAGATGCGCTTCGGACAGCCTGTTCTCTCGGGAAACCGTATACGACTGGTTGCCAATTTGGCTAAAATTGAGAGCCTTCGCGGTATATGCAAGGCCTATATCGACTTTACCATTGAGATTGAAGGCCAGCGTAAACCTGCTCTGAAAGGCGAGGCACAGTTCCTGTATTATTTTTGAATAGAAGGGCGAAGAGCTGCGTTTGGACTTGCCTGTAATCCTGATTCCAAGTTCATTCTGCTTCAATCAGCAATATTTTTTTATTTAGGATATTTGTATGTTTCATCATGCAAGAAGACAGGGTTGCCGTTAAAAAGGCAGCCCTGTTATTTTCTATGGGACTGTTGCCTGTACGGTCGGGATTGCGTCATGTCATAAGCTTTTTGCCATTCTTTTTCCGGCTTTGTTAACTCGCCTTTTCTGTTCTTTATTCCCGTCTGTCATCCCTGTTTTCTCCTTCTCTTTTTGTCTTCATTTCCCATTTTGTCCCCATCCTTCGCCATAAAAAAACGCCGCAAAGGTGTAAAAACCCTATATAAAAGTTTGGCAAAACAAAATAATCTATATCTTTGCATCCGCATTCAAAAAGGATGCTGGAGGTTTACGATACCAACGTAAGGGAAGTTTGGGTGAGTGGCTGAAACCAGCAGTTTGCTAAACTGCCGTGCGCTTTTCGCGTACCGGGGGTTCGAATCCCCCAGCTTCCGCGTAACGAAACCGTAAAAATCAGAATAGACGTTTCGCAAAACGGTCGGTTCATCTAATGGTTAGGATACAAGATTCTCAATCTTGGCATAGGGGTTCGATTCCCCTACCGACTACTTTAATCTCGCTTTACATGGCGAGATATATATCCATGTTGAACTGCTGACATGCTACTTCCTTTTCTTCTGTTTTATTTGGTTTTTGGTTCTTCCTTATTATACCGATAGCAGGTAATTCTTTGCTTCTTCTATACATCCGGTTCTTTACAGGTGCAAGTTATGTAAAGATATTTCTGAAAATTTTAAGACTAAAAAACACTTGAAATAGAAGTAGGGTGTAGAGGTTTTCGGCGTAATTCACATGCCTTTCTTTCATGAGTTTTTGGCTTTACGGCACTATTGTGTTGCGTTTACATCGTAAAGGTGCAACGATTACATCGTAAAGGTTTGACGATTACGATGTAAACGTCTGACAATTACATCGTAATTATCACACAATAGTGCCGTAAACGTATAACAGTGGTGTAACAGAGGGTAGGGGGATATAGCATATATTGGCAGACAAGGGGTAAATTTTTGTGTAATATACTGATTGACAACAACTTAAGAAGATACTTCATTTTGGGCTTATTTGCAACCTGGGACTGTTGAATTTTGAAATAAGCGCAGGAGAAGAGAGGTGTTGTCAGGTTTTTCTAAATGTAAATCATGGTACACTTAATTATAATTGTTAGCGCGTAGAATAAGAACGGATGAAAGTAACTGGTGTTTTTGCGTGTGATATAAAATAGATTTCTCTGCCTAATTTATTTTGTATAGCATTCGAATATAACAAAAATTATTGTTGAAATATGAAGTATTTTACAAAACATAACGTTAAAAACATTTAAACGCAAAGAAAAATTTTAAATAGTCTTTTTCGGTTTTTATATTATTTTTCCCTACATTTGAGGCCGAATCAATCTATCACTAAAAAAATAATTGTTATGAAATTAAAAGGCATTCAATTTTGATGCTGTTTGTACTCGCTTTGACGCCCGTTTGCATGTGGGGACAGAGTGAGTGTGCGAACCATTAAAGGAGTTGTGCAGGACGCCGAAAACGAACGAACCTCTTACAGGCGTTACGGTATTTGCGTTGAAGAGCAAGGCCGGAGCAACTACTGATGTTAACGGCGAGTTTGTAATAAAGATTCAGGCTGCCGATTCGTTGTTGTCATTTTTCCCTATGTAGGCTATTCGCCCGTGAGAGTTAATGTCACGGGTAAAAGCAATTTGACAGTTTCGCTGGGCGAAATGTCAAAAACAGTGGGTGAAGTAGTTGTTGTAGGCTACGGCACTCAGAAGAAAAAGGACCTTACCGGTGCCATTTCGGTAGTGGATATGAAGGAAGTTAATAAGTTGTCGGCATCGATGTTAAGCCAGGCTTTGCAAGGCCGTAGCTGGTGTAGACGTTACAAGTTTCTCGGGATCGCCGGGAGCCGGGATGACTGTGCGTGTGCGTGGTATTGGAACACTGAATAATTCTGACCCGCTGTACGTGGTAGATGGCATGATGGTGGGCGATATTAACTTCCTGAGCACAGGCGATATAGAAACCGTTCAGGTGTTGAAGGATGCCTCAGCCACTGCTATCTATGGTTCGCGCGGTGCTAACGGCGTTGTTATTATAACAACGAAGAAAGGCAATGCGGGCAATGCCGTTATAAGTTTGTCGGCTTATTATGGTGTACAGAACGTGTGGAGGTCGGGCGTTGTTTGCGATGGTCCTACGTGGGGCATGTTGCGAAACGAGGTCTCTGTGGGCTTAGGCGGAGCACCGCTCATCGAAGACACGCGCACATTACCTACTGTTGACTACTTTGATGCTATTTTACATAAGAACGCTCCCGTAAGTAATGTTGATTTTTCAGTATCAGGAGGTAATGACAAAAACACCTATTTCCTTAGCCTGAACACTTTCGGACAGGATGGTATCATTAATAAAACATCGTTCAATCGCGTTACCTTGCGTGCAAATTCTGATTTTAAAGCCAATTCGTGGCTTACTGTTGGTGAAAATATTACGCTTATACGTTCGAAACATAGAGGTGGAATTGAGAATGATGAGTGGACAAGCCCAATTATGACTACGTTTACGCGCGACCCTATTACGCCCGCTTATAATGAAGATGGAAGCTTTTCCAAGTCAACGTTCAGCACCATACATAATCCGCTTGCTAAAATTGAATATAACAATCCTAAGAATATTGCTTATCGTGTTCTTGCAAATGTGTATGGTGAAATCAGTTTCATGAAGAATCTTAAATTACGTTCTTCGTTTTACACGAATACACAAACAACGAGTTTGCAAGCTATATACCTGTTTATTATGTGTTTGCAGGTCAGCAGAATCCGAATGTAAACTCGTTGACAAACTCAACGTACAGTACCGGATGCGCCAGTTTACGAATACCCTTACCTATGATATGAAAATGGGTAACCACAGTATGCAGGCCATGTTGGGCTGCGAATCGTATGCCGTTACATACAAAAGCTTAGAAGCTTCGGTTAAGGATATTCCTGTTGATGATGCAGGAGTAATGTATATTAACAACGCACGTACAAAGGATAATGCAGCTGCAGCTCGTGGCATTACGTCGGGAAATAATCTGGCTTCAGGCTTTGCACGTGTGAATTATAATTATTTAGAGCGCTATCTTCTTACAGCAAGTATGCGCCTTGACGGTTCCTCAAAAGTTCGTACGGGGACATCGTTGGGAGTACATTCCCGTCCAGTATCAGCAGGCTGGCGCGTTACAGAAGAGAAGTTTATGAAGCCTGTAAAGTGGCTCGACAACCTGAAATTACGACTCGGCTGGGGGCAGATTGGTAACGAACGCAGTGTAGATGCCTATTCGTATGCAACATTTGCATCATCGGGTTCCAACTATCCTATTGGAGGAGTGCTTAGTCCTGGCTTTAGCTTTAACAGTGCAGGTAATAAGGAATTGAAGTGGGAGACAACAACAACTACTAATCTTGGTATCGATTTTGCCCTGTTTAAGAGTAAGCTTACTGGAACAATCGAATTGTTTAATAAAACTACAAGCGATATGTTATTGCGAGTTCCCGTACCCGGACAAACCGGTATTGCGGTAGCTCCATTCCAAAATGCAGGAAAGATGCGCAATCAGGGTATAGAACTTTCTTTGCAATATAAGAATTATAATCATCCTGTCGGCTACTCGGTTGGGGCTAATTTCACTACCATTAAGAACCGCGTTCTTGACCTTGGAGCCAATAATGCCTATATTGAAGGAGCATCATTTATGAACGCTGCCTATTTAACACGCACAACAGTAGGGAAGCCGATAGCACAATTCTATGGTTTAAAGACTGACGGTTTGTTCCAGAATTGGCAGGAGGTTAATGCGCAGCACGCACAGAAAAACGTAGCCCCCGGTGATATTCGCTATCGGTTAGTGAACAAGGATGACCTGTTTAGCAGCGAAAACTATACGTATCTGGGCAGTCCACTACCCAAGTTCAGCTATTCGTTTAATGCCTCGGCAAGTTATAAGGGTTTCGATTTAAGCGTGATGTTGCAGGGCGTTTATGGCAACAAAATTTACAATGGTCCGGCAACTACACGCGTTCTACCCAGAGCCCCGGTGTATAATTACTCGGCCGATATGGTGAAACGCTGGCACGGTGAGGGCACACAGAACGATCCACGCTTTCCACGTTTGGGCGGATTAGACGCGAATAACTCGATTATGCAGTCTGACAGGTATCTTGAAGATGGTTCATATCTGCGTATCAAAATGATACAGTTGGGTTATACTTTACCTGCAATGCTGACGTCAAAGATAGGTATTCGTAGTGTCCGTATGTATGTAAGCGGACAGAATGTCTATACTTTTACCAGATATACAGGCTCGGATCCTGAAATTGGTATGAAGAATGGTACTGACCCTTTGACATTGGTGTTGACCGTGGCTTCTATCCTTCACCCCGCTTATACAGCATAGGTTTGAACGTAACTTTGTAAGTGCAGGAGCGATGACAAAACAAACCATCTAAAAAACAAAAAGTAATGAAAAGATATATCATTTATGCACTCTCGTGTGCACTGTTGGGTTTTAGCTCGTGCGAAAGCTTTTTGGATACGCCTGTGCCTAATATCGATCAGAGAACCTTCTTTTCGCGAGAAGACTGCGTACAGTGCTCTGGTCGGAATTTACGATCCTGCCGGCTGGATGGGATATATTCAGTATCTCGATTGGGCCATTGGTGACGTAGTTTCTGACGATGCCGTCAAAGGAGGAGGCGGTGATAATGATCAGCCACAGATATATGACCTCGAACATTTCAGGGCAACGCCCGAGCTTGCAACGCTTGCAAATGCGTGGTCTGAGAACTACGAGGGCATCAATCGCGCCAATTGTCTTATAGAAGGATTAAAGGATAATCATGTGATTAAGGAAGAAGTGCGGAAACGTTTCGTTGCAGAAGCTCGCTTTATGCGTGGTTATTATTACTTCTGTTTGATGAAAGTGTTCGGGGCTGTGCCAATAGTCGATCATGTTTTAGCCCCGTCAGAGTATAAAGGTCCGCGCGATACGATGGAGAAATGCTGGGCTTTTGTTGAAGACGATTTTAAAAGCAGCGATGGAAGGTTTACCCATAGAAAGATATGCCAGCCTCAGAACTGGGGCGTGCTACGTGGGGATCGGCAGCTGCTTTCCTCACTAGTGCTATATTTTTGAGGAGAAATGGGCTGAGGCTGAACAACAAGCGAAGGCTATTGTGGCTTCAGGCGACTATGATTTACAGCCTAATTACGGTGATCTTTTTACGCTGGCTACCGACAATGGTATCGAATCGGTATTCGATATTCAGCTGAAAGACTTCAAAATGACGGGGTGGGGTGACGAAAACGAAGGCAGTATGATGGAAATTTATCATCGGTCACGCGACAACCGTAATGGCGGATGGGGATTCGATCAGCCTACACAGAACCTGTATGATGAATATGAAGCAGGTGACCCCCGCCGTGAATGGACGATCATTAAGCACGGTGACGCTACTGTGCAGGCACTCCTGATGAGGAGATTATTTATACAAACTATGATGCTGTGCACAATCCTGACGCACCTCATACAGGTTATTGCAAGCGCAAAGGCACATTACCTAAGAGCCAGCGCCCTGATATGGTTGATGCTGCCAGCTTAAACGTGCGTGTCATTCGCTTTGCCGAAGTTCTGCTTTGGCAGGCAGAGGCTGCAGTACACAACAACAGCGACTGGCAAACACCACTTAATCGGGTGCGCGCCAGGGTTGGATTGGGGACTACTCCATATCTGTCCGACCCGCTTAAAGCTGTGTATCATGAACGCCGTGTTGAGCTGGCGATGGAGGGTCATCGCTATTGGGACCTTGTTCGTACAGGGGCGGGAGCGCTCATGGAGGGCTATACCGATAGTAAACGATATTTTCCAATACCGCAGAGAGATTAACTTTGAACCCGAATTTGAAGCAAAATCCGTATTGATAATTTAAGGAACGAAGCATGATATAAGTTTTAGTAAGTGTTTAACAAAGAAAATGATACGAAATCAAAAAACTTATGAAGGCTTTAAATCTACTGAACAAGTAAACCAAAACAAAGGAAACAATGAAAAAACATATTTATTTTGCGGTTGCTATATTGGCTTTTCTGTCAGCCTGTGAGCCGCAACGTATGGAACAGGGGCAAAATGGGACGGCTCCTTCAAATATAAAACTTACGATGACTGCGACTGACGAGCATAATCCTGTCTTTACAGCTCAGGCTGAAAATGGATATATTTATCATTGGGATATGGGCAACGGACAGGTCATTGCGCCTGGTCCTGGTACAGTTACATCCTATTATCCTCTGGCCGGAACGTATAAAGTTGATGTCACTATTTACGGTGAGGGGGCGCAAGAAATATCTGCAGACACCACCTTTCATGTGGCAACCACAGACCTTGCCGTTGCTTCGCGCCCTGTTTGGAAGGAGTTAACGGGTAATGGTACAGGCCGAACATGGGTATATAACACCAATCCTGCAACAGGAACGCCCGATTATTGTTATCAGACTACGGGCGATCTGGTGAACTATCCCAACAATTGGAAGCCTTCTGCAAGCTGGGGACAGTGTGTCCGTATTACGCCAGATATAAACGGTGAAATGACATTCGACCTTGTAGGAGGCGTAAATTACACTTACCATCACGTGGCAGGTGATCCCGGTTTGCGTGGAACGTTCATCCTTGACACTGAGAATATGACGATAACAATTAAAGATCCATTCATTCTTGACCACAATGTGAACTGTACGGAAGCGGCTGCAGCGGCAACGGGGGTGTATAGAATTATGAAGCTTACAGACGATGAGCTTGTGCTTTGGCAGTTGCAAAACGAACCCACATCAGCACCAGGCTCCGGCGTTGGCTGGGGATGGAGCTTTAAACGTAAGCCATAAGACGGCATAAGTGTTTTTAAAAAGTGCAATATGATGTAAAAGACGGCAGGAGCAGAAAGCGTAAAGAAGGCAGATTATGCCTCTTTCGCTTTCTTCTTCCCGTCATCATCCTTCTTGCTGAAAATTTTATTCAATTCACAAATTAAAAATGATGAAAAAGTTTTTCCTGTTTATATCGCTCCTCCTGTCGCTGTTTATGTGCAGTTGTAGCAGTGATAATTCAGAGCCGGTTACCAATGATGCCGATTATATTCAAGTTGATTCGCGTAAGGCCCTCACGGGTTCTTTCGTTGAATTTTTTGATAAAGACGACTGGGCACCCTATCAATGGAACAGCCTGCTCGAAGGAATGAAGAAGACTGGCTTCAATACAGTAATTGTACAATTCGCTGCCTTCAACGATAAAGTATGGTATGATGCCGACAATAGTTTTGCGCCAAATAAGGGAAAATACGCTCTTGCACGCTTGCTTGCAGCAGCCGAACTGAAGCACATGGATGTGTATATCGGGCTTTATTTCGATAATAGCTATTGGCAAAATCAAACTAATGCCGACTGGTTAAAACTGCATGCTGACCGTTGTATCACCGTTGCACAACAGGTTAATGCGCTGTTTGGCAGCAGCAAGGCATTCAAAGGCTGGTATATTCCGCACGAGCCCGGAGCCGAATGCCTATAATACTGATGAGAAGGTAGCGTTGTTCCGCGATTTGTTTATCAACAAAAATATCAGACAAGTTGCATCAAATTAATAACAAGCCTGTTTCGATAGCTGCTTTCTGGAATAGCAATTTAACGTCAGCTCAGCAGCTGCAACACTTTATGGCTGAACTGTCAAAGGCGAATCTGCAGGTCGTTATGTTGCAGGATGGTGTGGGTGTTGGTCATGTAAAGATGACCCAACTGGCCGATTATTACAAAGCAGCAGCAGTGGACTCTATACAGAAAAATACAGCTTATCGAGGGCGAATTCTGGACCGATCTTGAGACGTTTACCATTTCAGATTCGCCGGCATCGTTTGAACGAATCAGGCAACAGCTACAGTAGAACTGGGTATTGACAAGGTGAGCAAGGCCGTTTCGTTTCAGTATTACAAAAATATGTGCCCCACAGGACCCTATGGGAAGGAAGCCAAAAAGCTGAGACAGGCATATTTTAACTATGTAAAAGGTCTTCAATAGCATTGTTTTCTATTCTAAGGCAGAAAGGTCCTTACCATTGATAAGGACGGCAGCCCGTCACCTGAATGATTTCGGAGACGGGCTGTTATGATGTCTTGATGTCGTGTACCTGATTTATTCATGATGTGCACACTGTTTTTCGCAGATAGAAAAGCCTGCAGAGGCATGCACCTGATATAAGAAACACAGGCTTATTCTTCCTTCTTCTCCTCAGGACGGAGTATTAAACGCAGGTTTTTGTTTGTAATTAATGTGTCCCCAAACCCAGTTTAAGAACACGTTGAGCTTGTTTTTATGCCGAGGATAGAACGCAGGTGAACTACCAGCCACAGCAGCCGTGCTATGAAACCGCCGAATTTAAAGCCTCTGATTTCGGCTACGGCGCGTTTGCGTCCTATCGTAGCCATGGTGCCTAAATTGTTATAGGTAAACGGCTTCATATCCTGATGGGCTTCTCAAAGCTGTATGTTTTTTGCCACGTTTTCGGCCTGCTGCATAGCTACTTGCGCCACCTGGGGATGCCCCAAAGGATAGTTTTCGTCGCCCTCTATGATGCTCTGGTCACCAATACAGAACACATTTGTCATGCCCTTTACACGGTTCATGCGGTCACATACTAACCTGTTGTTATGGCCAACAGCCTCTTGTGGTACGCCTGCTATTGTGTTAGCCTTAATACCGCTCACCCAAATTACCGTGGCTGCACGTATTTGTTCGCCGTTCTTAACGCTGATAACCCCGTTGCTGTAATCGGTAACAATCCAGTTGTTACGCACATGAACATTCATCTTGCGAAGGTCGGCCTCGGCCTTTGCCGACAGTTCCGGGTCCATGGCCTGCAATAAACGGTCGCTGGCATTGAGCAGATAGATGTGCAATCGTTCCAGAAGATCGTGATAATCGCGCGGCAGAACATACTTCTTCATGTCGGCAAGTGCTCCCGCTATCTCCACTCCTGACGGACCTCTGCCAACGATAACGAAGTTCATCAACGCCTGCAACTTCTCGGGATTGTCCTCTGTTTCGGCCTTCTCGAGCGTGCTCAGTATAGTGTTTCGCAGCGCCATGGCTTCGGTAACTGTCTTCATAGGCAGCGTGTTTTCCTCGATATTCCTGTTGCCAAAGAAGTTAGTGGTGGCGCCGGCAGCCAGTATAAGATAATCGTATTGAATGCTGCCTACCGTGGTTTCAATGGTTTTTGTTTCCTCGTCAATGGCTTTTACCTCGGCCATGCGGTAGAAAAAGTTTTTCCATCCCCTGAAATATCCGTCTGAAAGGGAAGGCTATATTGCTCGGCTCAAGCCCTGCCGAAGCTACCGGTATATCAGCAGGGGGAAACTGGTTATAGTTGTTTTTGTCAATCAATACTACCTGATAATCGGTATGTCGCAGACTTGTTGCCAGCTTTAAACCGCCTATTCCTCCGCCTGCAATTACTATTCGCGTCTGTCCGTTCTTTTTAATGTTTGCCTTCATCTGTCAGTCTCCTTTCCTTATTGTCATGCCTTTTTGTTATTTTTACAAAGTTACACTTTTAAAACGGTTCTGCAAAATACAGGCCATCATATCGGTTCCGATATTTTTTTATTTTGTATTTGGTCGTTCTTTGTTTGTGTTTTTTAAGGTAACTACCATGCAGGCATATCGTTTTTAGTTATCTTTGCATGTATATATTATAAAAACCGACTTTTTAATACACGCATTTACTATGTTTGGAATGAGCACAACCGAGCTGATTATCATTGTTCTTATTGTTCTTTTGCTTTTCGAGGCAAAAAGATTCCTGAATTGATGAAAGGTCTTGGGCAAGGCGTCAGAAGTTTTAAAGAGGGTATGAACGAGGTAAAACAGAACTTAGATACCGACGTTACCGATAAAACGGCAAAGCCTGACAGCGCTTCGCAGACCGTAAAACCTGAAGAAACACAAGAAAAAAACAACGATACGCAGGAAGCCTGACGGCGTAGCGTTTTCTGAAATACCAAGTTTATCCACCTTCTGATGAACGACGATAACCTAACGTTCTGGGAGCATGTTGACGTGTTGCGCGGCTGTTTGGTGCGCATTATCGTTGTAACGGTGGTGTGCGGGCTGGCTGCTTTCAACTTTAAGGAGACGCTTTTCAGCATTGTTCTCGCCCCCAGCCGGTATAGTTTTGTCAGTTACAGGCTGCTGCATGCGTCGCCGTTCCATATCAATCTGGTCAATATAGGGCTTACCGAACAGTTTATGATTCACGTCAAAACAGCCTTTTCGTTCGGCTTTCTCGTTGCCTCGCCCTATGTTCTGTATGCTCTTTACCGCTTCATAGCGCCTGCCTTGTACCGCAGAGAGAGGCATTACGCCGTGCGTGTAGTGCTGGGAGGCTACGTCATGTTTGTGTTGGGGCTGCTGGTTAACTATTTTATTATTTTCCCGTTAACCGTTCGTTTTCTCGGCACTTACCAGGTAAGCTCCAGCGTTCACAACATGCTCTCGCTGCAATCGTATATTGATACGTTGCTGATGATGAGCCTGATGTTCGGCATTCTTTTCGAAATTCCGGTTATAAGCTGGCTGCTGGCTCTTTCGGACTGCTGAAAGCCGAGTGGATGCAGCGCTATTGGCGGCAGGCTTTAGTGGCCATTGTTGTCATTGCGGCTGTTATAACGCCTACCGGCGACGCCTTTACGCTTGCTATTGTATCGCTGCCCATATGGCTGTTATACGAGGCAAGCATACTGATTGTAAGGGCTGCCAACCGCTGATAATGTTATTTTTTTACCTGAAAACAGGCTTTTTCTCCGTATTCAGAAATATCGTAGAAAAACGACCCAACCTTATGGTTTTGTGTTCAAAAAATGTAATTTTGGGTTTAAGACAGGGCTTGTTTCGCACTAATATGCCCTTGTTTCGGGACATAAAAATAACTATAACAGTGTGGCTTTGTTCCCAACTATTATAGTTTATATTATATATTTCAGGGCATGTCATGCCCTTTTTGTCTGCACCTGACGTTGCAGGCATACCGTCTTTACCGTATTATGCCTAAAACGGTGAATCGTCATCGGTTCCGTCATCAATTATAGGGTGGAAGCTTGTGTCCTCTGAAAAGCCTTCGTGCGAGCTGCCATGAACAGTATTTACGGCAAGCGCCCCCTCCATTTCCATACGTGAAACCTGTATAAACGGGCTTTGGTATTGTTTTTCCTTTGTCATCCTGAATACTCCTTAATTTCATTTTGTTTTTGCAAGAGAGAGCAAAACCAACCTTCAAAGTGCCTGAAATGCTACTTCGAATGTACGGTATTATTTGTTATCTTTAATGATATTTGTCGGGGTTGTCAACTCCCTCCTCTTATTTACTCAGATAGATTATACTCTCTAACTGGGTGCAAAATTACATCTTTTGTATAAAATAATAAATATGTTTTGTTGGAATAATTGCAAAAATATGCAAATATTAACATTAATTATTTGACGTATTGATATGGGATAATTCTCAGAAGGAAAGTATGCAGCGTGCTTTTTCTGTTGAGTATACCGAAATAATGTATATTGTTTGCTCATTAAATGTCAGCACTCATAACGTGTAAATTGGCGATGTTACCTTACAAATGTAAGGCGATGGGTATTATAACGGGGAGGCACAGGCTGGCTCATCGCCGGGGCATGGCTCAACAGTCAGGATGCCGTTCTGCACCCGAAAGTGAATGTCAAAGCCCTCAAAGGGCATGCCGTACACCTTTTGTTATCGGCATGATAGTGGGGACGTGGGTCTAATTCGAGCACTTTGCGCAGTGCTGCCATCTTTGGTCTTACCGAGAAGCCGCTGCCAGCCGTCGGGAATTATTACGCGAAGGTGTTGCGTAGGGTGGCTGTCGACGAAGCCTGAACGGGCCTCGGGGTGGCAGTCGGCATAACCAACGTAGGGCTTTATGTCGTAAATGGGTGTACCGTTCATCAGGTCAGCTCCTGTCACAACGATGGCAGGTCCCTGCGTTCCTTCCCATATCACCTCCTTTAACCGCACTGACGACAGCCCCATCGCATTGGGACGGAACGGCGACCGCGTAGCAAACACGCCTACACGCTGGTTGCCTCCCAGCACGGGAGGCCTTACAACGGGACTGGTTGCCGCATGCTTGTTGGCCGAAAAGCCCCATATCAGCCACAGAAAAATCGAAGCCGTCGATGCCTCTCAACGCATCAGCGTTGCGATATTGAGGCACAAAAACAATAGTCCCTTCAAGCTCTTCTACCAGTCCGCTTTGCTTAGGGATTCCGAATTTTGAATTGAAAGGTGAACGAAAATGGGCTATGGGTTCTATCAGCATGAAAATAATGATATGACCGAAACGATGATAATCACGATAACTGTGGCCGTATAAACCGTCGGTGGAAGCCATGTAGCCTGCGGTCGGCATCGTGGGGCAGGGTGCGCAGTTGTGCCATCGCGTCGGGTTTCCAGCGGCATAGCACCGAGTAAACGGCGTAGGATACCATCAGTCCTATCGTTGTGCCTGCAAAATATCACCAAAATAATGCACTCCAAAGGTACATTCGTGAATAGATTGTAAGCAGTGCCCACACGGCAAGAGTCAATGAAATGGCTCTTCTTCTTAAACAAAACATCAGGAAAAACGCCACACCCCAGCAGTTTGAAGCATGTGCAGAGGGAAAGCCATAAGGGCCGCCGCGATAGCCTTTCACCACATGGACAAACTGAGATAAGGGATTTTCCAGGTTGGTTGGGCGCATACGGGCTATCCACGGGCGTATAAAAGTTGAGGTTAACTGGTCGTTAACGACCACAATAACAATGCAGGCTACTATGCACAGCAAAGCTGTTTTATAATAATAGCCTCGAAAAAGCAGTATGATTAGGCTCAGATATAACGGAATCCATACCATGCGCCCACTGTAATCGTACATGAAATAGTCGCAGAAAGGAGCATGCAAACCGTTCAGTGCCAGCAGAATGTGATCGTCCCACCGGGTAAGCGTTTGTATGATACTCATGAAAAGACAAGCCATTTTCGTTTTGTTTTAAAAGCCGTGCTGTTGTTATGGGGTTACCGTCGTGCAATATCGTCAAACAAAACCCTGCACTGAAGCCTTGCCGTTTTTGATGTTCTTGCCTTTCTTGCGGCCTGTGTTGACGCGCACACGCTGAAGCTTATTGTCGTAGATAACGGTGTTGTCGTCGTCGATTAAGCCGAATCCGTCATTCATCATAAAGTATGCAGCATGGTGGAAAGCGTCGCTGAAGAGGTCCTTGCTGAACGTCATGTCGCTATGGTTAATGCCCAATTGTCCCAGAACGGTTGCGGCAATGTCCTGCTGCGAGCCGTAAACGAGCACCACTTCGGGGCGTTTTATCATGCCGCCTGTCCAGATAAAGGGGTACATGAAAGCGCCATGTCTTAAAGCTGTCAGCATTGCGAGGCCATGCGCCAAGGTGGTCGGGGACGATGATTACAAGCGATTGGTTCCAGCGTCCGGAGGCTTTCAGGTAACTGATAAAACCGCCAAGACTGGCATCGGCGTATGCAAAGGCGTCAGAAATAGGGTTTGAAAAGCCGGTGATAGGGGACGTCAAAGGGTTCGTGTGAGCTTGATGTCTGAATCACGGTAAAGGCCGGACGCCTCGTATTGATGTCGAGATGACCCTGCCTTTTGCCTGCGCCGTAGGTCGTTTTTAGCCTTTGCAAACAGCAGATGATCGGGCACACCCCACTTGCTTAAGCGTTCAGAGATGGGAAAATCAGCGTCTTCTGTAATATGCTTAAAGCCCTGATTGATGAGGAACGACCGCATATTCGTGAAGTCTGCATCGCCTCCATAGTAATAGTTAAGGTCGTAACCGGCCCTGCTTTTAAGTGGGCTGCAAGCGATGGCATTGTGGCGGTTTTGCGCGGAAATTTCATCAGACTGACGGTGGCGGGAGCGGGGTATCCCATGAGAACAGAGAGCAAACCGCGGTCGGTTCTGAAGCTGTTTGCGTAGAAACGTGAGAAGTAAAGGCCCTGCCGTTTCAGGCTGTTGAGGTGGGGAGTAACGCCTTTTATATGCGTCAGGGTGTCGGAAAAACTCTCCAATATAATCAGATAGATGTCGGGATGAGGCAGCGAATCGGTTCGCAGAACGCTTACGGGACGCGTGTTTAAGGGCGCATTGCCACGTATAAACCGCTTGTATGTGGCATGCGCTACGCCGTCATCCATGAACCTGTACTGATGGGCAAAAGTCTTCCTGATGAGCCATATTCTCCATAAACGACAACACAGGGTTGACGGCAGCATGGTTTAATGTCTGGTTCTCTGAGAAGTAAGCCTTGCCCGTATTCATCGCCGACACGGTTACTCCGCCGCGTATGGGCAGGAACAGAGCAGCCGTAAGCAGCACCATTGCCAGCCATTCGGCCTTGCGGGGACGGGCAGTAAACAGCTCGTTACCGAAATAACGGTACAGCTTTTTAAACGCCATGAACGCACCAGCTGCCACCAAAGCCACAGCCCCAACGCCCAAAAGCCCCTGCCACCACACAATGCTCGCCATGGCATCGGCCGGTGAAGACATGATAAAAAAGACGGGAGTAGCATCCAACGGAAACCTCCAGTAGCCGTAAAGAGCCAGATTTGCCACGAAGGCTACGGCCATAACCGTCGATGCAACGGCTGTCCACGTGAGCAAAATATATCGAAATATGCGCGCCGATTTGTCGTTATGCAGGCACGATAACGGCAGCGAGTTTGCCGTTAAAGCCAATGCAGGTACGGCAGTTATGTAGCCGGCTACCGACAAATCAAGTGGCAAGCCGTGTAAAATAACAGGTAAACACTCGGTTAAACCACCGGCATACATCAGCAAAAATACCGGTTTCTGCAATACAAAAAGCACTATCCACAACCCGAAAGTTGCGAAAAGTGCCGCTATTCGTTTCTTCATCTTTCCTTATTGGGCCAGTAACTTACCCGGCTTCCCTGTGTAAGCTCGAAACGAGGCTCCTCATCTCGCAGCGAAATATTGTCGTATTCGAAGGGAACTACCACCGTATCGTTGCCGTCAGGAAGCACCAATCCCATCTTCCCTGCCTTTTCAGCAATGACCGGTAACATCAGCATGTCATCGACAAAACAGTAGGGAGTGCGTATAAAATCGTAGGGCAGCCGACAGGATTTCGCGCCCTTTGTAATCGCTTAAACCATATTTCCCGTTTTTCTCAACAACGCTATGGAAGCGCAGATACTTCCCTTTCATGCGCTCAATATAGAAGTTCATGGTTGCCTCATCGCCTACCATGTCAATGAAGTAGCCGTACGAGTCGCAGTAATTAGCCATGGCACGCGCCGCAAGCATGCGCCAGTCCATCTCGGCTACCGCTTTTCTGTTACGGTCGATATATCGTGCAACGGCCTCTTCTCGGTCGGCAACCGACAGCTGCGACAGGCTTTTCCTCAAACTTTTGCATGAGTAACATTGAGCCGTGTGCCTTAATATAGCGGTGTATCTGCCGCTTCATCTCGTTGCAAAAAACTTATCAATCTCTCGTAGTTCTATCTCATCTCTGAATATTCCTTCCATGGCCGTATCTCCTTTTTATTGTAGCCTTGCAGGCTTTGTTTGATAAAATGTGGTGTATTGCAAATGTAAGAACAATATTTTTACGCAACCAAATTTTTCAGCTTAAATCGGCAACGGTGATTCCTGCGCCGCCAAATTGTACGTTTTCATCGCGATAATTCATCACTCCCGGCTCTGAATCGAGATACTGTCTAATCAGCTGGCGCAATATTCCGTTGCCTTTTCCATGCAATATTCTGACGCGCTGTGCGCCCATTAATATGGCATCGTCGATAAAACGCTGCACTGCAACGAGGGCCCTCATCGCCGCGAAGTCCACGGATGTCAAGGTCCTGGTGGAAGCTTTTACGATGGCTGTCGATGGTATTTTGTGTCATATTCGACATCTTATAGCTTTGCAAGCCCTCCTTAATTTCGTCCATTCGTGTCTTCGGCGCGTCGTTTTCGGTTTGCTGTTCTGGCTTTGTGGCGGCACTTTCGAGGCGCGACAGGGGCAGCTTGGTGCGCATGCCGCCCATCACCAGCGTAGCCGTTTTGCCCGAAATATCCTCTATCGTACCCATGGTTTTCATGCCTTTTATGCGAACCTGCGCGCAACGGCAATGGGGTCTGACGGCTTTTTCGGCCGCCTTTGTGCAGCCTTCGCGCAGAGCCGATTGCTGCACGCTGCTCGCGTTCGCTCTTGTTTTTAAGATGTTCTTCATGGCGTTTTGCGGCGTGCTTTAATTTGTTCGACCTTCTTTTGAAAGTCGTCTTCGCTCATCGTACCGGCACCCTTTCTGCCCTTTGCGGCTTGTTTCCAGCTGTCGTTCTCCACTTCTTGCCTGAAGGTATCAAGCTCAGCCCTTATCAATCGTGTCGATTCCTTTTCGGCCTGCTGCTCACGAATTTCGCGGATAGCGTTCTCAATGCGCCGGTTACTTTCCCTTATCAGCTCCTCAGCAGCCTGGCGTGCCTTGTCAAGAATGGCCTTTACGCTCTTCTCTACGTCCGTAACCTCCGTTTCATACTGTTCTATACGGCGTTGCAATTCTTTCTCTTTCTGGTGTATGTTCTGCCGTTTCTGTTCCCAGTAACGCTTGTCGCGAACGATGTCCTGAAGGTATTTGTCGCTCTGAATATAGTCGGACCCTACAATGTTTTCGGCCTCATGTATCACCTCTTCAGGCAGTCCCGTCTTGCGTGCTATCTCAATTGCAAACGAGCTGCCGGGCCTTCCTATGGCCAATTGAAACAGCGGGCGCATCTCATGACGGTCATAAAGCATGGCGCCATTGGCGATACCGTCGTGCGAATCGGCAAAATGCTTCAGGTTTTGATAGTGTGTTGTAATCACCGCCCAGGCACCACGGCGGCAGAATTGCCCCAGAACGCTTTCGGCAATAGCACCTCCAATCTGCGGCTCGGTGCCTGTACCGAACTCGTCTATTAATATTGAGGTATGGGGCGAAGCCTGCCGAATCATGTTCTTCATGTTGAGCAGGTGCGACGAATAGGTCGAAAGGTCGTTCTCCATACTCTGTTCATCGCCTATGTCAATCATTATATCGTTGAACACTCCGCACGTAGAGCGCGCATCAACAGGTATGCTAAGGCCCGTCTGCAGCATGTATTGCAGCAGCCCCGTAGTCTTTAAACATACTGATTTTCCGCCGGCGTTGGGTCCTGAAATAATCAGAATGTGCTTCTCTGGCGTCAGCATTATATCGAGCGGCCTTACCTTTTCGCCCTTCTTCTCCAGCGTACGGGCCAGCAGCGGGTGCACTGCACGAATCCAGTCGATGTAGGGATGGTCCTGCACCTGCGGCTCAAAGGCCTGCATCTGTCGGGCCAATTGTGCCTTGGCCTGCACCAAATCGACCTGCGCCAGAAACTGATAGCTGTCGAGCATTTCGCGTACATGCGGACGTATTCTTTCGGCCATCTTCGTCAGTATGCGTATCATTTCGTGACGTTCGTCGCTTTCAAGCTCCCTGATTTTGTTGTTGGCCTCCACCACTTCGGTCGGTTCGATGAACACCGTGCGGCCCGATGCACTTTCGTCGTGCACAATACCGTGTATCTTTCGTTTCAGTGCGGGCGCAACAGGAATCACTAATCGGCCGTCGCGCATGGTGGGGCGACGTCCTTTTTCAACAATGCCCTCGGCCTGTGCCGAACGCAAAATGCCGCCAAGAATGCGCGAAAATGGAGCCCTTCTACACGCGATAACTCACGGCGAATTTGTGCCAGTTCGGGCGACGCCGTATCGCGCATGTGTCCGAATTTGTCAATAATCTGTTCAATTTGCTGCACCAAAACGGGGAACGTGGCAATGCCGTCGGCCAGGTCGTGCAGTGCAGGCCAGGTCCATCGCTTTAGCGAAAAGGCATCGTTATCGGTGTTGTCGGCCTGTGCCGGCACGCTGTTGTCATCGCCGTCGTAGCGCGAAGCCATATCGTCGCCAACGGGCTCGCCGCGATAAAAACTTAACCAGCTGGTCGATAGTCTGCAACGAACGCTTCAAATCGAAAAGTTCCTCCTCTTCCATCCACGTACCCTCTAAGCGAACGCGCTTTAAACTGTCTCTCCATCGTAGAAACCAACGAGCGGCAACGCATCTTCTTCCTCGCCGATGCGCCTCATTTCGCGAATCTCCTCTATCCATCGGTTTACCTGATTGGCATCGGAAGAGAACGTCAGTTCGTCGACCAGACTCTTGCCCAGCGTTGACAGGCACTGCGCTTTCAGCAATGTGCGTATCTCGTCAAAGCCTGTTTTGGCTTCAAAATTCGTAGGATATATCATATCACGGGCAAAGTTACGATATATTTTTGAGTTATTTTCAATTGAACCTGAAATGCACAACGGCACGGCAATATATTTTTCGGTGTGAGGGAAAAGGGCACAGTGCTGCCCCCGTTGTTTCGTGATGTACCTGCTTTCAGGGGCTGATGGTGCGCACGATACGTTGTTATGCTGGTTGTACGGCGGCCGTCGGCAGCGCTGCTGACGACCGTAGAACAACGCGTATGACGATAGCCGTACGCGCTGCTGACGGCCGCCGTACGATAACTTCCATGGCGTAAAGGCCAGAGAAATACGTTGTCAACAATTTCCCGTTAAATCATATTCACGAATCCATTATAATGTTTATCTTTGCCGTGAAGAACCGTAAACCACCGGCATGGGTAAGCAGCAGGGTTGCACGGCCGGCCTGCTGGCGACAGAAAAAATCCTGTCAGGCGTGCCCTGTCAGGGCAAAAAGGCCTGTTGACGGCACTCATCTTGCCCGTAAAAATAAGTGTGCCGAAACACAGTTACAGCGTATGGGTGAGTAACATGGTTACCCTCGCGAACAGGAACGGTATCGGCAGGGTATCAGATTCATTTTGACAGAGCATGGCAATGATGCTTGCATGTACAGACAATATAATAAGGTAAAACATGGAATTACAGAAAAATTTTCTTCGCAATAACGATTTGGGATTATTGCTTTTGCGTTTGACAGTAGGTGGATTAATGTTGTTTCATGGCATAGCCAAGGCCATGGGCGGATATGTTTTTGTGGCTGCAATGCTGGTCGAAAGAGGCTTGCCGTCGGGTCTTGTGTGGCTTTCGGTGGCCGCAGAGCTGCTGTGTTCGCTGATGATTGTTTTGGGCTTGTATACCCGTGCTGCCGCCGTGGTGATGGCCGGCAATATGGTTGTAGCCGTCTTTATGGCGCATGCGGGTCTGCTGTTCAGCATAAACGAGGCCACAGGCGGATGGGCCGTAGAGCTGCCCATGCTGTATTTGCTGGGTTCGGCAGTGCTTGTGCTGACGGGCGGAGGCAAATATGCCGTTACACGCAGGGGCATATTGAGCTGACAGGGTAGCGGCATGAGGCCTGCTGTATTATATATATTACAGAGGTGCAGACCGGTCGGCTTTTTCCAGGACTGGTGCAACCCGTGCTTTTCACTGTACTTCCCAGACGTAACCCCTGTACAGGCAGGGATATAATATAGAAAAAGGCGGCTTGTCAAGAGCCGCCTTTTTTTGTTGTTTATAGCGAGTGGAGGGGCGTGAAGCAGATATTTTATGGCATTTCGCGCAAATAAGAAACATAAATGACGTAATGGAAATAATATAGGGATAATGGAAAAATTGCAAAACTGAAAAAAATAATTAACAATCCCTATAAATATGTATACCTTTGCACATAATTTAAACAGAGATCCGGGACAAGGACTTTGATATGAAGAGAGAGAGAGTTCTGAATTTAAAGACGTCAGAGTTATCACCCTGCGTTAGCATAATCAGAACATAATGATAGTTACTTTGCGACCTGTAAAGAGAGAGCAGGGTTGTTTTTGCTGGGGCGTCAGGCATTGCATCAGCAGTAGGTTTTAGGGGCAAACGACCCAATAATTGTAAAAACATAAGAGTTGTAAAAATTTTATTTAATATAAGAGTTGTAAATGTATTAATCAAGTTAGAGTTGTTAAAACTATGAGAAAAGTAAAGTCATTATTTTTTACTTTGCTCGCGTTGTTGTATGTAACAGCTGCTAATGCCCTTATTGTAAACGACAAGTTTACGGTAGATGGCATTACGTATCAGGTTACCAAGATGGAACTCGGCGGGCACGATGGTATTCAAAGAGAGTACAATGTACAGTTTTGTACTACCTCGAAGAGTGGAGTTGTAACCATACCGAGCACGGTTTGGGACCCGAATCATCAGTACGAATTTACGGTAACGGCAATCATGAACAATAGTACGGCACCTGCTGCTACGTCTATTGTAATGCCCAATACCATTAAAATTATCGAAGCTAATGTTTTTAAGGGTAACAATATCAGCACAATAGAGGTCCCAGCTTCGGTTACAACGATCAATGACGGTGCCTTTTCAAAGATGGCTGCATTGCAGTCTATCACAGTGAATGCGTCTAATCCAACGTTCAGTTCTGAAGGTGGCGTGCTGTTTGAAAACAAGAATGGCAACAAATGGATTATTGGATACCCCGTTGCTAAGCCCGAAACCGAGTATACTATACCTGAAGGAGTATATGGTGTTCGCGCCAGTACGTTCCTGTCTGCAGGCAATCTTACAAAGATAACTCTGCCAGCATCGTTGAAGGAATCTCCCTCAACGGCTGAGTTCTCAGGCTATACAAGTGCAACGTCTCTGAGGGAAATTGCAGTGGCTCCGGGCAATACAGCATTTAAATCAGAGGATGGCGTGTTGCTGTCGGCAGACGGAAAAACACTGATTGCCTATCCTAACGCCAAGCAAGGACAGCCATCTTCCAAGCCCAGTTACCAGGGAACCACAACACAGCCCGCTGCAAGTGTATACCGTATGCCCAATGGAGTAGAAACCGTAGCACAGGCAGCCTTTGCACAAGTAAGCGGCTTGACGGCTATTGAACTGAACGATGTGAAGAAGTTGGAGAAAGGAGCCTTCGATAAAGCTACCAAACTGAGGAACGTTTTACTGGGTACTTCGGTTACTGATATTCAGGAAGGGGCCTTCGGTGGCAACAACGACCTTACGGCTTTTGATGTAGAATCGGGCAACCCTAACTACATGGTTGATGCAGGAGGAGTGTTATATAACAAGGCCGGTACAGACCTGGTGTTGTTCCCTTCAGGCAAAGAGGGTGAATATACTACCCTGCCAACTACAAAGACTATTAAGCGGAGAGCTTTCTATTATGCTGCAAAGGTGACTAAAGTAAACTTTAACAGCAACCTTGAAGAGATTGAAGGAGATGCCTTCCAGCAAACAACGTCATTGAGGGAACTGGCTTTTGAAGCTCCCTCAAAACTGATTGGTACATTTGCCTTTTACGGGTTCCTAAAAATTGAAACGTTAAATCTTCCTGCTTCTGTTGAAACTGTTGACTGGAGTGCCTTTAGTAGTTCAGGCTTAAAGAAAGTAACGGTAGCCGATGGTTCTCAATTGAAGACTATTGGAAAGGGTGCTTTCACGGGCTGTAAGAACTTAGAGGAGTTTACTTTTAACGGTACTACTACGCTCGAAACAATTAAAGCTGATGCCTTTAACGGCGACAGCAAACTGAAAAGCTTTACTGTTCCTGATAAGGTTACAACGCTGAGAGAGGTGCTTTTAACGGTACTTCGGCTATGGAAACGGTTACATTTAAAGGAGCCTGCAAGCATTACTACTATTGGTGAAGGTGCTTTTCAGGGTGCGAGTGCTTTGAAAAGAATAGAGCTTCCTGAAACTGTTACCGAGATTAAAAAGGATGCTTTCAATACATGTACAAGCCTGCAGGAAATTGTTATTCCCAAAAATGTGAACCATATTGACCCTACGGGCTTCCAGGAATGCGCAAGTTTGGAGAAGTTTACCGTTGATAAGGATAATGCAACCTATTCAAGTGTTGACGGCTTCCTGCTGAGTAAGGACAAGAAAACCCTCAGGGCTTTCCCGCCAGCGAAGGCTAACACCTATTATACTATGCTGCCTCCTACCATAGAAACCATAGGTGCACAGGCCTTTTACTATGTTCAGAACCTCGAGAATATAACCATTCCCGAGAAGGTTAACAAAATTGAGGCATTTGCTTTCGACCGTGTAGCCAAGCTCAATACAATTGCATTCCTGAGCAAAACGCCTGTAACGAACATTGATCCTTCGGCGTTTAACCCGGCAAATGTTGATAAATCGAAGATACATATTAGTATCAGAAAGGATGCCGAAACAGCCTATTCGAGTAACCCTTTATGGAGTCAATTCCCCTTGCATCAGACGTCGTTCATGGCCGAAACCAATGGAACGGGGAATGGTTATACCGAGTATTTCCCACTGTCTTCCAAAGCTGTGATGATCGTTGACACCAAAGCTGATGTGTATACTTATGTTGTAAGACCTACCGTTACCAACCCGACAGATGGCAAATCATATCAGGTTCGTTTGTGGGCAGACTATGCAATGGACAAGAATAACACCAATATTAAGGAGGTGGTATTCTGTAATACGCTCGACTATATGGGTATCGATGCCTTTAAAAAGCACGATGGCTCAACTACGGTAGAAAGTGTTTTCTTTACGAGTGCTGTACCTACGCGCGATATGAGTTCAATAAAGTGGGAGCTTGGTGATAATATTCACGAGTTCAGCGCATCGCAGAAAATTTACGTTAAGCCTTCGGCTGTCGCTGCATACAAGGCTCAATGGGTAAAATATACATCGCAAATTGACTATAAAATTAAGGGTGTTAAGATACAAAAACAGTATGGAACCTTTGCCCGTGAGTTTGATTCTGACCTCGGTATTTACTATCGTGAGAATGGAAATGGTGATGTTGCTGCCTACGTTGCACAAATATCTTCACCAAAACCCGCTCAAAATGGAACTACTCATGTATACAGATTCAAGGTGAACAGCATCGATTTGAATGGTGGAGCATCGGGCGATTACAGCTATGTTCCAGCATACACGGGTGTACTTATTCAAAGCAGAAACTCGTTTGAACTACCTAACGACTTCTACTATGCGATAGGCGAGAAGGACAATGCCCCATATACAATTACGGGCAATATTATGACAGGGGTGACCGAAAAGGCAACAAATATCCAGTCAACATACGCTGCAGGCAACATGGATCCTCTGTACACCATGTCGGCTAGCAAAGGCTACTTCATGCTTGTACCCGCTTATGACCCTGCCCAGCCGGTGAGTGCTTCCAACAAGCAGTTCACAATGCCGGTGCATAAAGCCTATGCTCGTCCTAAGAATATGGTTGGCGCCACACCATCCAAGGTAATGATTTTTCGATGGTAATGAGGATGGAGTTGATGCTGATGCAGCAGGAACAGCTCTTGAAATTTCTAATATCGAGTTGAAAGAAGCCGGCAATAACGTATACTATAATTTGCAAGGACAGCGTGTTGAGCACCCACAGCATGGTATCTATATTCATAATGGTAAGAAGGTTGTTTTGAAATAATACCCTTCGCCTACTATAAATCTTCAATAAATCAACAGTTTTATCATTAATGAATAATGGTTATGGAAAAGAAATTATATATTAAACCCGATGTCATTTGCAACCATGTAACACTGGATTACCTCATGCTGGAGGCAAGTGTAGATATGACAATTACTCCCGGACAGGCGCAAAATTCAGCACATAGCGGTACAACGCCTGACCCAAGTCAGATAGCAGACGACGACGACGTGGGTGCTAAGCCTGCGCTTCCATTCAATGGTTTGCATTACAATGTATGGGACGAATAAGCTAATGAAGGTTGTTTCATTACAATAGATTGATTGATGAGGGTAGGCACTTCAATGTGGGTGTCTGCCCTCATCTTCTGAAAAGCCCTGCAAAGTCTGGCTCGATATTGTTGTTTTTATTACCTGTCCGGGCATACTTTGCATAAAGAAGCTTATTTAATAAGTATATTTATGAACAAGAATAGTGATTATGTTGAATATATTTTATAATTTTATTAACTTTGCACAACGATATTATCGTGACAAGAGTGAAATAAGAAGAGAGAGTAATGTTTAGGGAATTTAAGGATATTGTTTCTTATATAAGAAACAATGAATCGGGTATTGCCGGTGATATTTATGTGGGTTCGCGGTTTCTTATTGCACGAAACTGTAACCCATTTTTTTAAGGCTGCTTTTGAAAAAGAGAGGCCTGTTAAAGCCAATGTTGTCTGTCTGGTCATTGTTCGGCGTGGCTGGTGTGAGCCGGTTATTGGCCTAAAGAAATATCGTTGCACCGCAGGCGACATGCTATTTTTGAACTGGGGTGTAGCGGTTGAGGCTGATAACTTTGGAGTTGACTCCAGTTTCGACTGTATCTTAATGACTGAAGCGTATCTGAAAACGATATTTGGAGGTCGTCCGCCCGAAAGATTCCTTTCGCCTGACTTATGTTTTTCCATTCACACTACGGAGCAGGAACAGATCGTTGGAAGGCAGTTTATGGAAACTTTATACAATCTTGCCCATCTCGATTCGGTGAACGACAGTACCTTAGACATGCTTTTTGCATCTACCCTGCGCTTTGCAGATTCGTTGTATAGTTCGCGAACGGTGTTTAAGAGTGGTGGATGGTCGCGCAATAAACAAACTATTGAACGGTTTGTCCGCCTTGTAAATGATAACGCCAAGACCGAACACGAGCTTGATTTCTATGCGTCACAGCTGTGTATATCGGCCCATTATCTTGGCATGGTAGTAAAGAAAGAAACTGGGCTGACGGCGAAAGAGTGGATTGATAAAACGCTTACGATGCTGCTTCAGCTGGAGCTTCGGTGTACCAATAAGTCGCAAAAGATGATAGCTGACGAGTTTGGCTTCATGTCGTTAAGCTCATTATGCAAGTTCTTTAAACGGCGTACGGGTATAACTACCACCGAATATCGTATGCTTCCTGAGGACGAATTAAAGTAGATTCGGTATTGTTTTTCCTAACCTTTTTGTGGAAAAATGTCTGCGATTATGCCTTAGACATATTGCGTCACCCCTCTGTAACCTATTGGTTAACAGAGGGTGGACGCGTATAAAAGGATGTATTTGCTAAATTTATTTTACGCCATTCATGGCTTTTATCACCGTAATGTCGCCGTTGTTATGTGGCGTGCCATCGGTGTTCAGGATGTCGTGGAACCACTCTAACGGTTCGCTGCCGTCAGGATAAGGTTCATTCCATGCGTAGCGTGTGTTGGTTTTACCCGTAACAAAGCCCCAGTTGATGGCCATTACGTTGTGTTTTTTCAACATCGGCATGGTGTTATAGAAATAACAATCTGACCTGCGGGCCATATATTCGGTACATATCAGCGGACGGTTCAGCATTAAAAGATACCGTATTTGTGTTTCATGCTCCTCAGGTTTACGATAGTCGTGATAGGAGATAACGTCAGAATTACCCAGCTGGAAGGCGTTAAGCTCTTTGAATTTCAGGTCACTATTCCATACGCCTGCGGTGAGAGGCTGTGACGGATTCACGCTTCTTGCCCATTCAAAAGCCTTGCGAAGCAGAGGCAGAGAGCTTGCAAAGTGGCTGCCATTGCCCGGTTCGTTGTATAAATCCCACATTAAAACGCGCTTGTCGTTGCCGAAAGTCTTGACAATATCTTTTACATATCGCTCTAATTTCGGATACAATGTAGCAGTATCGGCACGCAAACTTACGCTCGGATCTTGCACCCATCCGCTGTTATGTACGCCTGTTTTTCGGTGCGGGTTGGTCGCCATAGTGCGACTCTGCGTTCCAGCAGTCGTCGAAAAAATACAAAGAACGGGCGGATGTTATGGCGCTGACAAATATCGAGGAATGTTGATATGTTCTTCTTTAACTCCTTTGCACTGTGCTCATAAACGACGCTGCTCAGGAATACGCGCATCGTTTTGAAACCCTAATTGCTGTGCCCATCCCAGCTCCTGATCGATGCGTTTGGGGTCGAATGTTTTCGCGCTCCACATTTCAATCTGGTTGATTGCTGTCGAAGGTATGTAATCACATCCCGACATCCATGGCATTTCTGCATACCATTTGTTGGCGCGTTCTTCGCTCCAGCGGCCGGGAAGGGTTTGTGCCTGCACAGTTGAGGCAATTAAAAACAGTAGGGACAGGCAGACAAACCTGATGTTTTTTTTACAGTTCATGATAAGAATTGTTTTGGTTTAATGAGATTTCGCCCACAAAGATAGAGAATAATTTCTATTTCGTGACGATATTAACGCAAAAATATATATATTTGCGCGTCGAACCAAAAATCATCAAAACTTTAAACAATGAAAAACAAAGAAACCTTCTGCTTTCCGTATTTCTTGGTATAAATGCCCTTTCATGGGCACAGCCGGCACAACGAACGTTTCTGCCTCCCACCATGGGGTGGAGCTCATGGAACACATTTGCCCTTGACATTAGCGAGAAAATTATAGAGAATCAGGCCGATGCCATGGTTAATCAGGGACTGAAAGCTGCGGGTATGAGTATATAAATATTGACGATGGTTTCTGGAACGGTCGTGGAAAAAGACGGTCAGCTTATCATCAATCGCGAACGATTCCCCAACGGTATGCGTGTCGTTGCCGACTATATTCACAAGCTTGGCTTGAAGGCCGGCATGTATTCGGATGCCGGTGACGATGTATGCGGAAGCCGTTCGAGCACTGTTGCGTATGGCATTGGCGTGGGACTGGCCGGATATGAGGAGCAGGACATTAAGACATATTTACAGGATTGGGACTACGACTTTTATTAAAGTAGACTACTGTGCGGCATGCGCATGGGCCTTGATGAGCGCGAACAGTATACCAAAATAAGCAATATTATCAAAGAAATAGAAAAAAAGACAGGGCCGGCGACTGGTGTATAACATCTGCCGATGGGCGTATCCGGGCACGTGGGTAAGTGATATTGCCGACTCGTGGCGCACTACAACCGACATCTATGACGGCTGGCCTTCGGTAAAGGGCATTGTTGAAGAGAACCTTTACCTTCAGGCTTATACAGGCGGAGGCCACTATAACGACATGGATATGCTCGAAATTGGCCGCTCAATGAACCCCGATGAGGAGCGTACACACATGGCATACTGGTGCATTGCTTCTTCACCGCTGCTTATTGGATGTGATATGACCAAGCTCCGCCCGTCGTCATTGGAACTGCTTAAGAACAAAGATCTCATTGCAATGAATCAGGATGTTCTGGGCATTGGCGCGCCGGTAGTACAGCGTGAGGGCGATGTTTACGTGGTTGCAAAGGATATGGAACAGCTCCATGGGGCGAAACGTGCCGTGGTTGTCATGAATTTGAGCGATACTGTACAAACTATTCGGGTTGACCTTGCGCGCCTCGAGCTGAGCGGTAAGGTACAGGTTCACGACTGCTTTACAGGGCGCAACCAGGTGGTTAAGCCTGCCAAAAAAGGCATGCAACAGGTGTTTGATGTAACCATTCCGGCACATGGCTCACAGGCTTATTTCATGACGGGAACACGTATAGCCAAAACACGCTATGAGGCTGAGGAATCGTGGATGCACAATTATCAGGAAATTAAGAATGCCCAAACGGCTAATTATGCCCAGAGCACAGAGGCAAGCGGAGGCGCTTACGTATATAATGTGAGGTGGAAATGCACGCAATTACATGGAGTGGCGCAATGAGTGGGCCGACCATGACGGCAACTATATCATGACTATCCGCTACGCTTCAAAGGACAAAAGAGAAGCAGACATCTGCGTGAACGGCGTTATGATGAACAATGTAGCCATGCCAAAGGGAACGTCATGGGACAAAGACTTCCGCACTATTGACGTACCCGTTACGCTAAAACGCGGTTATAATACCATCTCGATAGGGCAAGACTATGGTTTTGCGCCCAATATCGACTGTATGGACCTGCACGAATAATGCAACCATACATAGGTGACGCCCTCTGTCATGGGCGTCCCTATATCAATAAAATATAAGTTTTAGGATGAAAAAGAAGTATAACGTTGCAGTTGCAGGCACAGGTTATGTAGGCCTTAGCATTGCAACATTGCTTAGTCAGCACCAGCATGTAACGGCTGTTGATGTAGTTCCTGAGAAGATTGCGATGCTCAAACGAGCGTCGTTCGCCCATTCAGGACGAGTATATTGAAAAGTATCTGAAGGAAGGAGCTGGACATCAGCTTCACTACCGACGCCGATGCTGCCTATCGCGGGGGCCGATTATGTGGTCATTGCCACCCCTACGAACTACGATTCGGTAAGAAATTACTTTGATACATCACATGTCGAAGAGGTGATTGAGGCTGTGATGAAGGTTAAATCCTTCAGCAATCATGGTTATAAAATCAACTATTCCCGTAGGCTATACTGAAGGAGTGCGCCAAAAATACGATTGTGAGAACATTATTTTTGCACCTGAATTCCTGCGCGAAAGCAAGGCGTTGTACGATAATCTTTATCCAAGCCGCATCATTGTAGGGCGTCCTGAGGGCGACAAACGCCTTGACGAGGCCGCCCATATTTTTTTGCCGACATGCTGCGTGAAGGGGCTTTAAAGCCTGATATTGAAACCCTTTTCATGGGTCTTACCGAAGCCGAGGCCGTAAAATTATTTGCCAATACCTATCTTGCACTGCGCGTAAGCTATTTCAACGAGCTTGATACCTACGCCGAAGTAAAGGGGCTTGACACGCAGAGTATTATACAAGGTGTGAGCCTTGACCCGCGCATCGGCAGCTTTTACAACAATCCGAGCTTCGGCTACGGCGGCTATTGTCTGCCCAAGGACACCAAGCAGCTGCTGGCCAATTATCAGGATGTGCCCGAGAATTTGATACAAGCTATTGTAGAAAGCAACCGTACGCGCAAGGATTTCATTGCCGATCAGGTACTTAATAAAGCGGGATATTACGATTATTACAACCGTGGCGACTTCCGTCCACAGGAGGAACACGAGTGTGTGATTGGCGTTTACCGGCTCACGATGAAAAGCAATTCTGACAATTTCCGCCAGAGTTCCATCCAGGGCGTGATGAAACGTATTAAGGCCAAGGGGGCAACGGTTATCATTTATGAACCTACGCTCGACGACGGCACAACTTTCTTCGGGTCGCTTATTGTAAATAATATTGACGAGTTTAAACGCCGTTCACAAGCTATTATTGCCAACCGCTATGACAAGGTGCTCGACGACGTAAGAGAAAAAGTATACACACGCGACATATTTAGCCGGGACTAAACCACGAAATCCAATACAAAACATGAAAACAGACATTCAGATTGCACAGGAAACAACGCTTAAACAAGTAGATAATCTGGCAACCGAGATGGGACTAAGCTTGCAGCTTTGCGAGCCTTATGGCCGCTATATGGCCAAAGTTTCGCTCGATGCCATCGACTCTCAACGACAGAAAGGACACCACCTGGTGCTGGTAACGGCCATCAGTCCAACAAAGGCAGGCATCGGCAAAACAACGGTATCGGTGGGGCTTGCCCTCGGTTTGAATCGTATAGGCAAGCGTGCTGTGGCAGCTCTTCGCGAACCATCGCTAGGCCCTTGCTTCGGACAGAAGGGCGGAGCATGCGGCGGAGGCTATGCTCAGGTGCTGCCAATGGAGAAGATAAATCTGCATTTTACGGGCGATTTCCATGCCATAACCTCAGCCAACAATATGATTTCGGCCCTGCTCGACAATTATATCTACCAGCATGCCAGGGACGGTTTTGCCCTGAAACAGGTGTTATGGCGGCGTGTGATGGATGTTAACGACCGATCTCTGCGCCATGTTGTAACAGGCATTGGCCCGGGCAACGAACGGCATTACAGCCGAGTCGGGTTTTCGACATTACGCCGGCATCTGAGATTATGGGCCATCATGTGCTTTGCCACAAATCTTGGATGATTTGAAGCGGCGTATAGGCAATATTCTGCTGGGTTTCGATTATAGCGACAAGCCTTTCTTTGTGCGTGACATGGGCGTTGAGGGGCAATTACAGCCCTTTTAACCGATGCCATCTGTCCAAACTTAGTGCAAACTACGGAAGGTACGCCTGCTTTTTGTCCATTGTGGCCCTTTTGCCAACATTGCTCATGGGTGTAATTCGGTGGTGGCTACGCAGGCTGCGCTAACCTATGGCGATTATGCCGTGACCGAAGCAGGGCTTCGGAGCCGACCTCGGTGCGGAGAAATTCTACGACATTAAGTGTCGTAAGGCTGGCCTACAACCCAGTATTACCGTGCTCGTTGTTACACTTCAGGCACTGAAAATGCACGGTGGGGTCGACTATAAATGTATTAAAGAACCCAATATTAAGGGCATTGAGGCTGGCTTCTGGAATTTAGACAAGCATGTTGAAAACCTTAAAAAGTTTGGCCAGAACGTTGTTGTTGCCTTTAACCGTTACGGTGAAGATACCGAAGAAGAGATTGAAACGGTGCGCCGCCATTGCGAAACGGTGCTGCATACAGGCTTTGCCGTAAACAACGCTTTTGCCGAAGGGGGCGCAGGTGCCGAGGAATTGGCCCGCCTTGTTGTGAATGAGGTTGAGCAGAATCCGTCAGAAAAATTACGTCTTCTCTATGCCGATGATGCTCCGGTAGAGGATAAAATTGCTGCCGTAGCACGCGAAATATATGGCGCCGGCACCATTACATACAGTACAAAAGCGCGTCAGCAACTGAAAAATATTGCACGGTTGGGTTTTGAACATTTCCCTGTTTGTATTGCAAAAACACAGTATAGCTTCTCTACCGACGCGAAAGCGTACGGGCCCCTGTTGATGGTTTTCAGTATGGAAATAGCTGATATTGTAATTAACAGTGGGGCAGAAATGCTCGTTGCCGTTGCCCGGGTACCATGTTGCGAATGCCGGGGCTTCCCTGCCGACCCGCAGGCGAATCGTATCGACGTTATCGACGGTAAGATTGAAGGAATGTCGTAAAAGTAAAAAAATTAAAAATTAAAAAAAGTAAAAGGGAGGCTTAGAATTAAAGAATTAAAAGATTAAAAAATTAAAGGAAGAGCATTTGTATTAAAAATAAAAAGACTGAAGAAATAAGGGCTGTTTGGTAAAAACGTTGTTTCGTAAAACGCGTGAGGGGCAGAAATGAAACTGCTATTCAGATAGTTTTTACGGAACAAAGGTTTTTGTCAAACAGTTTTTGTGCTTTTAATGCCGGGGTGAAAACCTGACGAAGGCGCAGTGAGATTTCGTTGGATAGATGGCATTTGTCATGTAATAACGGGGGATATGACGCTTTTTATTTTCTTTAAGGGAGAGACATTGTTGCCTTTTGTTTCATGAATGATGGCATAATCTTGATACTTTTACATTTAAAAGCTGCCGGTTTGAAGACGTTAAGGCGAGTGTGCGGCGGCCGTCGGCAACGCGTACGGCGGCTGTCGAACAATGGGTATGACGGCCGTCAACAGCGTTGCTGACGGCCGCCACACGATGAGCCAATAAGCGTAAAGGACGACGCGAGGTGAAAGAATGGCGATGGTTTACAAGCGTAAAGGGCTGCAATTAGTGACGTAACGGGTATGGGATGAAATCGTGTAGAGCCATAGCCGTCATGGTATGGCAGGGTGGTTTCAGGCGCGGGACGGTTATGTTTTTCAAAGGGTTTCGGTAGAAATATAAAAAAACGACCCTGCCGGGCAGCATAATACCGCCGGCAGGGTTGTTATGGTTTACAAAAAAATAATGCCGTGCTTATTTCGCAGCGTTGCGATAAGCAGTGATGGCGCGCTTTACCGAGTGATGTTTTCAAAAGTAGTTCCTTTGCCTCATCGTAGGGAAGGCCCAGCTCATCAACAATCATTCGTGTGCCACGGTCAACAAGTTTCTGGTTCGTCAGCTGCATATTCACCATGCGGTTACCCTTTACACGGCCCAGCTTAATCATGATACTTGTTGAAATCATATTCAGAATCATCTTCTGACCTGTACCCGATTTCATACGCGAAGAGCCGGTAACGAACTCCGGTCCCACAATCATCTCAATGGGATGCTCACAGGCAGCAGCCATCGGCGAATCAGGATTGCTCGTGATGCAGCCTGTCAGTATGCCGTGTGCACGGGCTTCTTTTCAAAGCTCCGATGACGTAGGGTGTAGTGCCTGAGGCAGCAATGCCAATGACAATATCGTCTTCTGATATGCCATGTTCCTCGAGTTCTACCCATCCGTGTTGTGTATCGTCTTCGGCATTCTCTACGGCATTGCGCAGGGCTGTATCGCCACCGGCAATCAATCCGTATACCATCGTGGGTGGAACGCCAAAGGTTGGCGGCAGCTCAGAGGCGTCGAGCACACCGAGACGGCCGCTTGTTCGGCACCCATATAGAATACACGTCCGCCCTTTTCCATGCGGGGGATAATTTTTTCAACAAGAGCTTCAATCTGAGGAATGGCTTTTTCTACGGCAAGTGCTACCTTCTTGTCTTCCGTGTTCATGTCAACGAGAAGCTCATGAACCGATTTTTGTTCGAGGTTATCGTAGAGAGAGCTTTGTTCTGATATTTTAATGAATGACATATTATAATCGTTATTGGGCAGCCTGTATGCTGCGGTTTATTCACAAATAGGGTGTTGTGCTGTTATGTCAGGCGCGGTGATACTCTACCAGTCCTTCCATAGGAGCTTGCACGATGCGGCCAAGGTGCATGCCTTCGTCCTAAGAGCCTCTTCGAGCGGCTCACGAAATACCTTGGCTATCGACCCGTTGAAACCGATAGGCAGCTTATCCCATCCGTCGTATTGCTTTACATTGCGACGCAAAAAGCTGCGGAAGCCTTCTTTTACAAGATTGTATACACAAGGCTCGCTGATGTTTTCGGCCAGGAACGGCACAAAGCTGGCAAGGAAAGTATTGGGTTTGGGCTGACGGTATACACGGTCGATGATTTCGGCATTCGTCAGTTTGAACTTCTCAAGCGGTCAGCAATGGCCTTTGCATCTGGTTTTTCAGAACATCGCCCACAAGCAGTTTGCCTAATACGGCTCCTGAACCTTCGTCGCCGAGGATAAAGCCGAGAGGGACACGTTCTTCACAATCTTGTTACCGTCGTAGTGCACAGCTGTTACTGCCGGTACCGAGGATACATGCAATGCCGCTTTCGTGCCCGCATACGCCGCGAGCTGCAGCAAGCATGTCGAGGCTACCTCGCAAACACCCGTAATGTTGAGGTTTTTACGAATGGCACGCTCAACAACAGGCTGCTTTTTCGGGCGTGCATCCTGCACCGTAGAAATAAACATGAGCGATGTCTTGAGACGGAAGTTCGGGCACAAGGGTAGTTCTTATTTCCTCTGCAATTTCGTCTTCAGACATTTGAAACGGGTTCATTCCGCGTGTACGAATCTTCTTTACAAGTGTTCCGTTTTCAACAATACCCCCAGTCGGTCTTTGTTGAACCGCTGTCAGCTAATAATATCATAATCGTTTTGTTTTGATGTTAATGTTGGCAATACGGCATCTTTTTCCTGATGCAGGCAGGGCCATGATAGCGGCGCGGCTTCAGGAAAAAGACAGTTTTTGCCAGATTATAACTTAATGTAAATTTTTCTTTTTCCACAGGTAATATCCCACAACCCAGTTCAGGAGCACGTACAAAACAGCATACGTTACCGAAGCCCATGGCACAGGAAGGAAGGCCGTAAGCACGTTGTTGTAAAGAAGCTGGTGCAGTGTGTGTCCGCCAAAAAGCGGCAGCATGGATACGGGAATAAGCAAAAGGTCGGACAATACATACAGTGCCAGCGGGTTTACACCGAATACGTCGAAGAACTTTGTGGCGGCACCTGTATAATGATGCTTGTCAATGGCCCAGGTAAGCAGGGCTAAAAGCGTACAGCCTATGCCGCAGGTTACCATGGCAAACGTTGGTGTCCAGAGCTTTTTACTGATAGGGCAAAGGTAGGCAAGGAGCGCACCGGCAATGATTAGCAGTGCACCGATGATGAACATACGCTCTATTTTGTCGTTCAAATTGTCGAGACTCATGATCACTTTGCCCACGCAGAAACCTATAAGCACATGTGCAAGTGCAGGGAATGTGCTGAGGAAGCCTTCAGGATCGGGGCTGTCCCATTTGTAAACGTGGCCTTCGCCCAGAATGATTTTGTCGACGACGTCGAGGATATTGGTTGTATCGTGGGCATATCCGTTACCCCATTCGAGCAGAATATAATAGGCAATGAAGATACCTGCAATAAAGCCATGGAATAAACTTATGGTTTACTGACAGGGGCTACGACGGCAGCCAGACCATAGCAAATGCCCAGACGAGGCAGCACACCCAGCAGTCGCATGTGTTCAAAACTGTTGGCAGCCACACCCAGTCGCTCTATAAAGGCGAGGTCAGCATTGTCGGCACTGATCATGCCACGGACGAAAGCGAAGAGCCATACCAGCGCCAACCCGATACCCCAGAGCAGAAAAGCACGCTTGGCTATTTTGCGGGCGCAGGTCATTGACCACGTAAAGTTGAACTTGCGCAGCGACAAATAGGTGGTGATACCCATGATAAACATAAAGGTTGGGAAAATAAGGTCGGTAGGAGTAAGGCCTATCCACTCGGCATGCAGCAGCGGAGCAAAGCCTTCTTCTTCTAATCCGCCGGGGTTATTAACCAATATCATGGCTGCAATGGTGATACCACGTAGAATATCTACGGCAAGAATGCGCGAGCTTTTTCTTTGCAGGGAGCTTGCTGAGCAGTTGAATCTTGAGTAATAGTTGTCATTTCTTTTTAATGTTTTTAATGAGGCTGAGGATAAGCCGCTGATGTAAAGTGGCTTCCTCTGCCCGTTTTTAAAAAGAGTTGTAAGGTTTTTGAAGGTACACGAAGCGCCTTGGGGAGCCTGTGCTAACCCTAGAAGTTATTTGTATAAATAGTATTTCTTTGCAATATGACGATACGAAGCCACATCCTTATCCCAATAAGGTTTGGCGTCTTCCACATGTGGCGCTTCATAAACAGACGCCGAAGCTCGTGCGAACCGCAAACCTTTGTCGAACATATCGTGCCTGTCGGTAGCCTCTTTCAGAGGGTCATGGTCGGGATAAAAGCTTGTAAAAGCTCCTGCAAGGCTATACCATTGAACGTCGCAAAGACTGGCTTTGCGATAGTCGGTAAAATAAATTTGTACGCCCTGTAATTCCTTTCCCTTGCCTACACTATAATAGGGTGTATAGTAAATAGGCCTGAAAGTTACGCCCGGCAACCTGAGATTGTTCATGCGTTCAGCAAATTCAGGTGCCTTAATCCATTCGGCACCTATGAGCTTGAACGGCAGCGTGTAGCCTACACCGATGGATATATTATACAGCTCGCCGATGATACCCGTAACACTATAAAACGGAGCCGTAGAGGCTTCAGGAATATGAGGCGAGGAGAGTACCCAGTGAAGCCCCGTGTCTTCATACGTCATGTGGCGCTTCCAACCCTTCATTTTAATCACTTCGAGGTTACATTTGCCACCGGGAATAAGGCCTTCGCCGTTAAGGTATAGTGCTACTTCGCCAGGTGTAAGACCATAGACGTATGGTATTTTGAACTGGCTCACGAACGATTTGCAGTCGTCTTCGGTATAGTTGCCCTCGATTTTCTCACCACCTAACGGGTTAGGACGGTCGAGAACAATTACTTTTTTATGATTCTTGACGGCGGCCTTCATCACGTTATACAGCGTTGAGATATAGGTAAATGAACGGCATCCTACATCCTGTATATCGTAAACCAGGGCATCAATGTCTTTTAACATGTCGTCAGATGGTGTATGATTCTTGCCATATAACGAGAAAACAGGAAGCCCCGTAGCTGCATCACTGTCGTTGCCTACGGCATCACCGGCATGCGAACTGCCTCTTACGCCATGCTCAGGACCGAATAAAGCCACCAACCTAACGTTGGGAGCACGGTGTAAAAGGTCTACATCCGATACAAGATTGTATCTACTCCCTGTAGGATTGGTGACTAAACCTATACGTAATCCTTCCAGCGATTTAAAGTTTTCACTCTTTAAAACCTCGATGCCTGTTTTTATTTTCTGAGCGTGGCTGCCCGCAATGAAAAAGCAAAGGCAGCCTAAAAGAATAGCAATACGTTTCATTTCGTAAAGTTATTTACGTCCATACTGTTCGTCAATCTGTCCTCTTACAATAAAGGTAACGGCTACTGTTGCCACACAGCATGCCATAACCATCCAGAAGAAGTTGACATATCCGATAGCCTCCTGAATGTAACCGGCTACAAATCCCGGCAGCATCATGCTTAAAGCCATAAATGCAGTACAGATGGCATAATGGAAGTCTTGAACTCTCCTTCTGAAAAGTACATCATATAAAGCATATAAGCCGTGAAGCCGAAGCCGTAACCAAACTGCTCTACGCATAGTGCAACGCTGATAATTACGATGTTGTCGGGCTGGTATATGGCCAGATATACAAAGGTAAGGCAGGGTAATGTCATACATGCAGCCATGATCCAGAGCGACCGTTTAAGGCCAATCTTTGAGGCTACAATACCTCCTGCAATACCGCCTGCGAGCAAAGCAATTACACCAAACGTGCCATAAATGAGACCTACAAGCTCAGTACTCAGGCCCAAAGCGCCGGTTTCGGTGCCGTGTACAAGGAAAAGGCTGGCACATTTTAATCAGAAACCTTCGGGCAAACGATAGAGAAGCATGAACGCGATGGCCCACAACACGTTGGGTTTCTTGATGAATGTCACGAACGATTCGGCCAGTTCGCTCCAGTTGCTTGCGCTTTTGGCATCCTTTCCATTGCCTTTTTGCACACCGTCTTCAATGCTTTTCACGTTGTCAGCACTGCTTTTGTCGCGGACGGTCTTCGTCAGAATGTGGCAGGAAGAAAGTATGGTAAATTGTGATCAAAAAGAAAACAACGGCACTCACGCCCAGCGTAACGCGCCACAGGAATAGGGAATGTCTCCGTGCACTTTTTCGATGTGTCCGGCAATGTATACCAGCACACCCTGTCCGAAAACAGAGGCTATTCGGTAAGAACGTACTTCTTATTCCGATGAACGCGGCCTGGCTACTGGGGCTGTGTGCCAGCATGTAATAGCCGTCGGCAGCAATGTCGTGTGTGGCCGATGCAAAAGGCAGCGATGATGAAAAAGCACCAGTGTAAGCGTGAACATACTGATGGGTGTCTGTCCCGTTTGAATCACATCAACCGACGGATGCGGCAATGTAAGCGTGAGCAGAACCATGAGAGCCGTGAGCAAAACCTGCATGGTGACAATCCACCAGCGCTTGGTTCTCACTACGTCAACGAGCGGACTCCATACCCTTTCAAAGAACCGGGAAATAAAGCAGCGTTGTAAAGAACGCCATATCGCCGTTAGGTACTCCCATTTTTGTAAACATCATTACCGAAATGTTGTTTACAACAAAGTAGGGCACACCCTCAGCAAAGTAGAGGGTGGGCACCCAGAACCATGGAGAACAGTTATTACTTTTCATTATTCTTGTTCAAAGCAATGCGCGCCTGAAGCTCCCAGGTGCGGATTCTGTCTTTATAGGTGTTGTTTTTATTTTCTTTTTCGATGCTCAAATCGCCATCGCTGTTGTCGTCCCAGCGGCGGCAGCAGTACAGAGGGTCATATATTCGTCCGATAAGATAATGACGACTGATAGCCAACCCCAGCGCATAGTCTTCTCCATAATTTACGTTTGGCATGGGAATGCTGCGCAAAACGGGCGTGAAGAAAGCACGCGGTGCTCCCAGACCGTTGATGCGGAGGGCATTGTTACGACCGTTCTCAGGTGTCCATTCGGCATGATCAATCTTGCCCGGAGGCAGTATGTTCTTGTTAATATCGGTAAGAACGTATGAGCCGATAAGCATGGCTACCTTCTGTTCTGGAATGCATCGTAGAATTTTTGAAGCGTATTCTCGTCAAGATACACATCATCACGAGTCGAGTTGCACAATGAATCGTCCGCAACGTGGGTCGTGAGCAGCAGGTTCAGCTGCCACCTACGCACAAATCGCGGCGTTCGGTCACAACGTGTATGAGGCAGGGTCGGTGTATTCGTCCACAGCTTCGGTAGTTCCATCAGTAGAATGGCACTCGGGACCGTTCTCAACAACGAACACATTATATTTAAAAGGTGGTCTTTTGCTGCAATGCACTGTCGATGGCATCGCGTATAGTGCGGATTCTGTTGCGCACAGGAATCAGTACTGTCATCTCTACGGGAACTCGCCTTCGGTAATATCTACGTCCTTAAAGCCGGGTTTAAGGTAGCCGCCTACTTCTTTAAGATATTCGGTTGCTGCTTGTTCCATCTCGATTTGAGGCTCGATTCTTCGGGTCTACGTAGTCGAAGATTTCTCTCCCGTCTTACGGGTATCGAGTTCAACTTCTGAATATAAGTACTCGTTGATGTGCTCGGGCGTGTATTTTTCAGTTAGCTTCAGGCGAAGGTCGTAGAATCCGGCAGCCTGATAGTCGGCCTTCATCATGCTTGCAGCTTCTTTTAAACTTTCTGTACGGAACAACAGTACGCTTCCAAAATTGAAATCATCGCGCAAACTGCCTGCCTGATGGTCGATAACAGGGAGCTTCAGAACGGGTGCCGTCGGCAGCAATGTTAGTAGTGATCGGCGTAAATCATGCCTGCTTTGGTAATGTCGGCCAGGCCAACATGCGGTCGAGAGCCAAATATCCCAGTTTGATGAACTGGCCCCGCAAGATAGAGAAGCGTGTAAGGTGCGGTAGCTTTGTTGGCAATATCCTTTAGTGTTGCCGAAGCTTTAATGTTGCCTTCTACTACGTTTACGGTAGCTACGGTGTCGTAACTTTTCAGTTCTTCGACGTTTCTACGGGTCTCTTCTGCGTTGCCTTGAGGCAGAAGCAATCAATTAACTTTGTCATGTTTTTGGTCTATATTATATGATTTAAACTTTTCGGTTTTTCTTTTTGTTTTGTACTTATTTTATCGTTGATTGACGTTGTTTTACAACGATGATGTATTTATGCCACAATCGCGTTGTCTTTACGATGTAAAGGTGTCGCGTTTACATGTAATCATTGTGCGTTTACATCGTAATGGTGTGGCTTTACGCGCGTAATTATATTGTAATTACGCCGTAATGATCATCGTTTACATTACTGAATATCAACATTTTAAATTAAACTCCTCTTCCTTGATACCGTTATGGGTTTGTCTTTACGCCGTAAAGTCACCCCGGAACCATAATAAGGGCGTTATCGTATTGACGAATCAACTTCTAATCGACCTACGAAACCATCTTCGTTCGTGAAATAGAGTTCACGCGAACTTACGGGTACGATGGTGTTGATTAGTGTGATTTCCTGCCTTATGTATCCAAAGCAGGCGCCCTGTTTTTGCCATCAATGGCAATGATAAGACCATTTTTTGTGCTGCTGAAACAAACACCGTCTTTCTCGGCTAACATCACACGGGCATGCTCATATCCGAAGCCAGCATTCGTCGCCCACAGCTGTTCGGGGCGGTCGTTACGGGCAGCAAAGCATACAATACTGTCCTGCATGGTCTTGGCATACAGGCGTTTTCCATCAGCTGAAAGACCTATTGATTCGCGACTTTACTCTGATAAGTGCGCCATAGCTGCTTACCCGTGGTAAGATCAATGGCTGTCATGGCGCGCTCAGGGTCGCAAATGTATATTGTTCCGTGGCTTTCAACAGGGCCCACACCTGCCGGAGAGTAGTGCATCGTCGGTTTCTGCGTGGGGCTGCCATGTCCATAGGGTTTCGCCAGTACGCTGATTGAGGCAATGAAAGCGTGTGGCCCAGTCGCCAAATACCACGCGCCCTTTGTTACCAATGGACGTGTTTCAACGTAGCCTTTAACGCTATTATTCTGCCAAAGCAGCTTACCGTCTTTTACTTTAATGGCACGGAAGGTGCCATCACCACCGCCCTACGTAGGCGATGCCCGATACAATGGTTACGGCACTAACGCAGGGTTTAGCGTTTTTACGGTCCAAAGCTGGCGGCCACTGCGTGCATCGAGGCCGTAAATATTGCCATTTGCTGAACCTGCTACAAGCACACCTTTATCAATGCCGGTGTACCGATGATGCGTGCACCGCTGTTAAAGCGCCATGTTTCGTGGCCAAGGGCATCATAACAAACCACACGACCGAGGTTATCAGCTGCATAAACGTGATGGTTCCATACGACAGGCGATGAGTAAATGCCTGCATGCTGTTGTTCAATCCATACTTCACGTACCTGTGGATACTGTGTATTCACGCTGAAGTCGGGACGTGGAAAGTGTTTCGTTACATCGTTATCATGACGGGTTGTCATTGGAATTGCCATCCACTGGTGTGCCGGTTGACCGTAGGGATGGGTGAAAACGCGGATAGAATCGGCATCAACGTGAATTTCATTATATTGTCCATGGTTGTTGCCTGGCTGGCGAAGGTTTGTAATATTAACAATACCGGGAATACCATCATAATTGAAATGGAGGTTGCGATGGTAATGACCGTTGATGAATGCCACCACAGGGTAGGGTGCAACAGCATCGGTAACGTCGTACCAATTGTCAACATCCTGTGGCTGCATAGGTATATGACATACCACGAATACGGGCTTCCCATTACGTCCGTTTTGCTGTAACTGTTCCTTTAACCACTCTGTATCTTCAGGGGCTACGTGACCAAGGGCCATGCGCATCATCGGGCCGGTGGGGAAACCAGAAATAAAAAGCCTTTGTGTTCGAAGCGAAAGCGTTCGTATCCAAATATACGAAGGAAGTCCATGCAGGCACTTTCACTCCAGTTCTGGTCGTGATTACCCTCCAGAATATACCATGGCTTGTTTAGTTTTGACAATTCATCATGCGCTATTTGGAGAGATTCTCCGTCGCCTCCATCAGCAATGTCGCCGGTAACCAGCACAAAATCAATGCTGTCGGTAGCGTTAATCTGCTGTACCGACAGGCGTAAGTCTTGTAAAGGATTAGGGTGAGTTTTGTTAATATGGACGTCGGTTACTACTGCAAAGCGGAAAGGCTCGAAGGCTTTAGCCGGCAGACTGATGGCCATGAGCACCACAGCTGTCAATATTATAACAATACGGGTGTGTAGAATCTTCTTCATAGTAGATTTATTCTTTGTTTTGTGATGGGTTTTCTATTGTTTCCTGATTTGTATTTTAACTCCTTATGGGTGGTTTTTCAAATGTATTGTTGTTTGTATTGGGGCAACGTCCCTTTATTTTATTACCTTTAAGCTCGAACCCTCCAGCATCATTTTCATATTCTTTTTACTTTCAGTTTCGAACCTCCGTCAGTAAATTTTTTTACTATTTTACTTTTTTTACCTTTTTACTTTTCCATGAGGTACGTGAGAATACGCTTCATCATATTGTCCCTATCTTCTCACTTCTTAACGATTCAAATGAAACCGAGCACACATGTGCCAATGGTCAGTGGCATTGCCGCCAAAGCAGATACCTGCACTCATGTTGGTTTCGGGATAACGCATGAAAGTATAGGCCGAAGGGTCAGCAGGGTCGATGGCATCGGGCGATTCCACAACGTAACTATTCTCATTTGGCACATTGTAATAGCGCACAATGTTATTGTTTCCTGGTATAGGCGAAGCCACATAGACAGCCCTTTCCGTGTTCGATGCACGGTCTTCGCGCCACTGATATTTCAGAATATTACGTGCAAAATCTTGATCAGCCTTTTCGTTTTTCTTGAAATATTCAGCGTATGGGTTTGTTGCGGGATAGTTTAATGGGTTTTGCCACAAGTCGGTGCCAACGTAAGAGCCTGACACAAACACCGCTCCGCCTGCCTTACAATAGGCTGTAAGGAATTTCTGCACAGGCTCATCGAAGGTCTTAAATGACAACGGATGCAAACCTGGACGACCAAATTTGCTCTGTTTTTGCTTGCCAAGAATGAAATCGACAGCCGAAAAGGCACTTTGGCAAGCCTCTCCGGTAAGAGGTTTGAGCATTTGCGGGAGTTTGCCTTCAAACGTATTGAGAGCTGAACGCCCTATGGAACAAAAGCTGAAACCTGCCTTAAGTATCGACGACCCGTGCATAGCAGGATAATCAAATGTGTTGCCGGCAATAATCTTTTTTTCGTAATTGCCATAGCTGTCGCCAAATCCGGCTGCGTCATCATGTGTCCAAGGGATAGCCCTGCGGAACTCTTTCATCTTGCCTACATACGAAATCAGTTGCTGATAAGCCACTCCATTATCGTTGTCGGCAAGGAAACCAGCCTCCGAATCGTCCGAGCTTACGAAGTCGTCAGGAGCTGAGAGACGGTCGAAACCGTTGATAACAAGCACAGGGCGTGTTGTAGTTTTCGAGTTAATACCTACTGAAAGTATCTCCGAAGGGAAGCTTTCGCCACCCTTATTCAGCGCTGTTACCTTAAAACTAACCACTACATCCGACGGGATGGTACAGGTAAAGCTGTTCTTTTTCACAATGGTTCCGTTGTCAAAATCGCCGTCTCCAATGCGTTTGTAAACAATATAGTGGTCGGGTACAGCTGTAACCTCAAGACTATCAGCCACAGGAGCCCAGCTCAATTCAACCTCATTCTTCTTGTTGAACAGTGCCGAGAAGTGGTCAACAGGCAATGGCTGTACCACATAATCGTAACCATACTCAGTGCTTAAGAAGCGCAATATACCTTTATATATGGCTCGTGAGGTGATAAATGCGAAGCGAGGATCGAGACCGTAGCGCATATCGGCAAAGTTTTCGTGACTCATCAGCTCGAGCAGCATGGCAGGAACGCGTGGAGTCCATGCTTCAAAGTAGCGTTGATTCCACATGCCGCGACGCGTCCATTTGGGTTCAACCTGCATGCGTAAATCATGTGTAATGCTCGACTGTACGAGGTCGCACAGGGTCTCTGTTGGCGTCACGGGAGGTACCGTCTGCGAATTTTCCGCCGTACATACTGGTTTGATAAATACCAAGATTGCCAATAATCGAGTCGCCTTTAACAGTTCCTGCGTCCGAGTGAAAGGCGAAAGACAGGGCAACTGGTATGTTTAAGCCCTTTACATCAGGACATGCCTTGCTGCCGCCTGCAATGTAATTAACCCATAATCCGCGGTTACGGTAATCGTCTGCATAGTCGTTTCGTCCGTGCGTGGGACTGTAAATGCTGTCGGGAATGCCTGCCCACTGCATGTAATAGCGTGCTCCTTCGAGGAAGCGTGGGTAGCCACTTGTCATGGGATATGTAGTAAAGGAAGGCTGATAATCGTTGCGAGGCTGCCCCCCAAGGCTGCGAGTATTGGCCTTTGTATACACATAGGTGCTGTCACCACTGGCTGCCCGTGCAATGTTTCCCATGCCACCGCCGAACCTTACTGCATCAGCAGTCACGATCTTTTCCAGCGTCACGTGACACGTTTGTCAATTTTACGTAGTTGTCTTTACCTGTTCCAAAGTTGAAAGTTCCGAGGTAAACCCATATGCTTCCGCCCATCGTCTGATTTACGGTAAAGTGTGTTTCTATACCCTTATGGCAAACGGTGTAATGAGCATCAGTCGTACTTCCTTCTACTGTCTTGTACGAAACGTAAACGGCATAGCTGCGTTCTTGCCGAATTTGTGGTGTCCACGTTATTGTGCTGGCCTGTGCAGTCTTTCGCACAGTGGTGGTCTGGCGGTATGTTCCCTCTGTAAATGGATTCTCAAAAATCCTGATATTGGTTGCGGGCATAGGCAAAACCTGTTCCTTCGCCTTGCTGCCATGCGTTTATTCCGTTTTGTTCTGTATAAGGCGATTTTGCCATTTTCCCGTCGTTGTCAACCACTACTTCGTAGGGATTTGTATCTCTTTCCCGTGGCGTCATGACGTAAGCACCTGCATTTTCAAGCATCGGGATAAGATATGGCAATACAAAACTCTGCGTGAATTTGTCTTCAACACTCTCGAAAAAGGCGTGCACGCTGCCATTCCCAGCGGTTTGTTCCCAGTTCGAAATATTTGCCATGGCTCTGCCACATGGCAATATGCCCTGCCGTCTAAACCGTTTTGTGGTGTATAAGGACGGTCGCTCCGAGTAACCAAAGGCGCTGCCGACGTATTGCGGAATGAAGGCCTGCGTTCGGCCTTTGTACGATAAAGGTTCGGTATTAACGAAAAAATATCGTTGCCATCTACCAGTACCTGCAGCTTCTTTTTGCTTAAATCGGGTGGAAGCAGCGACCGTATTGTAGAGGTTATTGCGGTTGCATTGTCTTGCCTGATGGATATATCCTCCAAGGCACCGTTAAGAAAAAAATCTTCAAACTGTCGTTGTTGACAACAACGGTATCAATAACGATCTTGTCGGATCTTATACCTTTTGTAAATGATCCCAAGGCGCCAACGATGGCGGTTCTTTCCTGTTTGGTAAGGGTCTGTGCTCCTGCAGGTGCTGCCATAATGAAAGCTGCGCACAAGCTGCAAAGAATAGATTTAGTCATACAGCGTAAGATTGTTTGCATAGTTAAGGCAAAGTTACTAAAAAACAGCCGAGACATAGCCTCGGCTGTAATTTAAAGATTATTAATGTAGATAAGTATGAAAGTGTCAGGAGCACATTATGCCGTTATGGTTATAGCCATTCTGCAGGCTCCTGAGCTTTTTTTATTTCATTTACCATCCGGGGTTTTTGTGTCAGCACTTTACCGCTCTTCTTAACGAGTTCTATCTCGTTTGCCGGAACAGGATAGTGATAATACTTTGCCTCGAATTTACGTGTTGCGCTGGTACCGTTCAGGTATCCCTGTGCATTCTTGTCAGCATCGCTAACGTTTGTCACGTTAGCACCAAAGGTTAATATCGGGGTAAGTATTGCTGTCGAGCTTGTCGAGCTGGTGCCAGCGCACCAAATCCCAGTAGCGATAATCGTTGGCAAGTATCAGCTCACAGCGACGACAGCGGCGTATTTCCCAAATCAGGTTGCTAACACCTGCATTGTTTGCCGGGTCAGTAGCAGGGGTAGTAGTCATGTTTGGCAGGCCTGCACGTGCCTGAAGCAGGTTGATTGTCTTGTCCAAATCGGTCTGCGTGATGGTACCTAATTCAGCCTTTGCCTCAGCTTCGTTCAGTAAAATGGTTGCATACCAGTACATTGGAACATCCATATACGATGTATTGGTGTTGGTACGATAGTGTAACGGAAGCTGTGGATTATCGAATTTATAGATGGTATAACCCGTCGACGATGTCATTTCAGCAGGCAGAGGACCGTCTGGTGAAGGCTCATTGCGAATCCATCCATGGTCTTTGAAAGCCAGAATTGGGTCAACAAGCAGGCTCAAACGCTTGTCCTTGTTAGCCAGGAAGTGTGCAATCGAGTAGTTACCATTGGCATCAAGCACAGCCTTATCGTCCTTGGGTAATGAGGTTGTTGCCTTTGGCTTGCCGTCTAAGAACAAGAAAGCGTCAATAGCATCTTTGGTAATACCCTTCTGTGTGGTCGAACCACTTGTGTAATCGGCCAGGCTTGAAGGCTGCATAACGAGGTCTTTCTCATAGTTACGGTAGAAAATAACCTCAGGATTGTTACCTATATTAATCGAGTTAAAGATGGTATAGGTCTTACCTCCTGCCACAGTCCATGGATCGAGAGAGAATTTTCCACTGTTCATCAGCTGCTCAGAAGCATTGACACACTCCTGAAGGAACTTGTTTGCAAGCGTTAAATCGGCAGCCTTACCGTTGTCGGCCTGGGTGCGATATTTGCAATAGGTTCCCCAGTACAGACATGCATCGCTCTTAATGGCGAGGGCAAGCTCCTTGCTCCACAGCGTTTTGTCGGATGTGTTGCTTTCAAGGTTGTCGATGGCAAAATTGAGATCGTTCAGCACCGAGTCCATAACAACGTCCTGATCGGTACGTTCTCCGTAAACAGCTTCGTCGTTAAGGTCGGTAATTGCCTTGTTTTCCCACTGTACATCGCCGTACATTTTTGTCAGTTCAGCATATTCGTAGGCGCGGTTTAAACGACCTATTGCTTCATAACGCTTGCGCTGAGCGGCTGGTAATGTTGACGTTTTCAGTCCGTCAAGCATGTAGTTTATACGACGGATGTTGGTAAAACGACCCGACCATGCGCCCGATTTTGCCGGCACGGTAGTAAATGACCAGTTGGCAAACGTAGGCTCAACCTGGTCGTCGTTCAGCGCATTGAAGTAGAAATTGCTGGCACCGCCATAGAACTCGTAGAAGCCATTACTGTAACTTTCTACCTGATTGTTGTTACTCCAAAAGGCAGGATTGTTGACAAAGGTGTCGCGAGGGTTCTTGTCCAGCAGGTCATCGCAGCTGCTAAACAGTAATGCTGACGCTGCGACAATATAGAAAATTGATTTTTTCATGTTGCTTTTGTTTTAATGTTGGACACATCATTAGAATGTGAGCTGCATGCCAAGTGCGAAGGTGCGCATTGGAGGAAGTGTACGTCCCCAGCCACCATAAGGTGTACCTTCACCGGTATTGATTTCCGGATCAATAGGCAAGTTCTTGCTTCCCTTGTGCAGGAGGAACAGGTTATTGCCGCTAACGTATACTCTCAGGTTCTGGATGTATGCCTTACGCGTAAGTTGTTGCGGGAGAGTATAACCCAGAGTGAGAGCCTTCAGGCAGCAGATACGACATGTCAACTAAGTATTTTGACTGTGGATAATAGTTGTGACTACTGCCACCTGCTGCAAGAGCGGGTACATTTCCAGCCACGTTGTTACCTGGCCACAGGCAGGGATAATCGTTGCTTTTGCTAATATTTACGACACCATTAGCCGGGTCATATACGTTGTATTTGGTTTGATTCTTGTACAATGCAAGGTCAGGGTGGTTAAGAGTAGGGAAGTTAAATGCAGAAAGTGTCCACATATTGCGCTTGCCTACGCCCTGGAAGAAGATGTCAATATCAAAGCCTTTCCAGCTGCCGCCAACACGGAAGCTGTACTCGTAGCGTGGCAACACGTTACCAATTACCTAATATCTCCGTGGTCTTCCAAAGTACCCTTTCCTCCATTAATCTTACCGTCGCCGTTAAGGTCCTTGTATTTGATGTCACGGGGCCGAAAAACGAAGTTGTCGTTCTGAATAGTGGTCTGGTCAGCAACGCCTGCTTTATAAATCCATTTGCCGCTGGCGTCCTTGCCGTTAAAGTCATTCTCGGTGAAATAGCGGTCTGTTTCAAAGCCCCATATGTCCCCATGTCTCGCCTTCATACGCATACGAAACGTCATTGGTATGTCCTACGAGCTTGTTGCTGGTGTTCCATTTGGTTACTTTAATCTTAGAGTCGCCGATAGAAGTTGGCATACGCTGCCAAATCCTTGGTAAACTGATGATGCCATGCCAGAGACAGCTCCCAGCCACGTGAGCGAAGCTGTCCGTTATTGGTGTAGGGTGCACCTGCGCCCACTGACGACGGAATAGCTCGGCCCGGGCAAAGCATGTCCTTTGTTAAACGCTGATAAAGCTCAAAGGTCATATTCAGCTCGTTATTCAGGAATCCTAAGTCGATACCAAGGTTTGAAGTCTGAATACGTTCCCATGTAAGGGTAGAGTTTACCCAGTCTGGCATACCAAAGCCATTGAGCTTAGTGTTCGAACCGTTAAGCCATGTCATCTGGTAAGCACCTACTGTTGAGAGGAACATATTGTCGCCAATAGCCTCATTACCAATCTGTCCGTATGAGAAACGAAGCTTACCGTTCGATACGATATTCTTCAAATCCTTCCAGTAAGGCTCTTCAGAGAAGCGGTAACCCAGAGAGAAACTGGGGAAGAAAGCCCAGCGGTCGCCTGCACGGAAGCGTGAAGAACCGTCGTAACGGCCGTTCAGTTCGAGCAGGTAAATGCCCTTGTAGTCGTAGTTAAGGCGGCCAAAGAAACCGGCACTTGCACGGTCACCCGTTGCCGATGTGATGGTAGCCTTTGTCAAATCGCCGTAAGCGAGGTTCAGTTCAGGATAGTCTTCATTGTAGAGTTGCTTGCGACGAACATAGAAATAGTCGCTTGAGAAGCTCTCTCCGTTGATACCTGCCATAGCGTGCAGGTTGTGAACCTTGTCGAAGGTGTGCGTATAGTCAACATAAGCATTGGCTGTCCAGCGGTCGTCCTTGCTGTTCCAGCGTGTAGCGTCGCTGTTACTTGTGGTAACAATATAGGTTGGACGTGTACCCACCCAGTTCATACCGTAGATGCTTTTGTTCGATGCTTTCTCGTTAAAGTTATGTATTTCGTAGGTATAATCGGCATTGAAAGTCAGGTCCTTTGTAATATGAGCCTGTACGTAACCGTTAAGACGCAGCTGGTCGTGGGTGTTATTGATGCGGTTACTGCCTTTCTGGAGGGCAACAAGACGGTAGTCATACTGATTGCCGTCGGTGTCTGGTAGATGCCTGACGGAATAAAGTAAGAACCCCATCGCCACAAATACTGGTAAATATTGGTCCATGGGTCGGCAGCACTGAAGTTACGACGTGTCCAGTTAAGGCGCGCACCTACTGTAAGCCAGTCGGTAACGTCGCTCTTTAAATTCGAGGTTCATGCCATAGCGATCGAGCTTACCGGGGTTTGAATTTCATCACATCCGCTTCTTGTCATGAGTTGAATGACATGAGGAAAGCGGTGCGCTGCTCGAACCTGATATGCTTACGTTGTGCTCTGTTGAGGTGCATGCTTGTTGTACCATATTTCAGGTATGTTGTAATTGGCGTAATAGAGCGCCGAACCATTGTTGAAATAGTAGTCGCCTACGTCGTCCATGCTCTTATATGGCTGCATAACGGTGTAGCCTTTACGTCCGCCATGCTGTTTCTCCCATGCCTCAGCGTAGGGCAGAAGCTTGTCAAAATACATACCGAAAAGCTCGGGGAGTGCTCTGCCTGCGCGAGCCTTGCTGATGAGACCTGCCTTTAACTGCTCTGAAACCGATGGGAAATCGGGAAGCATTGTCGACTGGTTCCATGCAAACTGCATATTGTATTTTACGCTGACATGCTCGCCTTTCTGTCCCTGTTTGGTTGTAATAAGAATTACACCAAAGGCAGCACGGCTACCGTATATGGCTGATGAAGAGGCGTCTTTCAGCACCGAGATGGTGGCAATATCGTTGCCGTTAACCATTGAAAGGTCGTCAACGGGCACACCGTCTACTATAATAAGAGGTGAAGAGCTCTGTCCGTTCGACAGCGTTCCCAAACCACGGATAGATATTGACGGCGAAGCGTTCAGTGCTCCGTTGTTGCTAAGCACGGTAAGACCGGGCACAGCACCCTGCAATGCTTTTCGAAACGTCCTGTACCGGACGGCTGCCAAGCGTCTTCTCAATGTCGACATTGGCTACTGCTCCCGTCAGGTTGGCTTTCTTTTGCTGACCGTAACCTACAACCACAACCTCGTCCAGAAGGGCGTTGTCGTCCCTGCATGGTGATGGCCAGATTGTTTTTGCAGCTACTTCCACGGTTTTATAACCGAGGTAAGTAATTCTTAACCTAGCGTTTTTACCTACTTCAAGCGTGAAGTGACCGTTGGCATCCGAGATGGTTCCGCGTGTGGTTCCAATCTCCTGAATGCTTGCTCCGATGATAGGTTCGCCCTTTTTCGTCGACCAGCGTACCGCTGACGGTGCGGAACTCTGGGTGATTGCCCGGGGCTCAGAGCTTGCAAAGCCTGACTTCCGCCAATCCGCCCGACAGCATAAGTGCTCCTAACAGAACAATGTGTCTTTTCATAAGCGTTCTTTAGTTTGTTATTACAATATGGTAATTATATATTTTTCATCGGGTAAAGATAGATGTAATTTTTATATAAAACATAAACATTTTAATTATTTTTCTTTGAAAACTAAATTTATTGCAAAAATGCACATTTTCGGCCCAAAAAGTCCTTTGATTTATGGTTTTTCCTGCCGGCTTACGGCTGTTAAGGTAAATATTTTTGTGAAGTAACGTTCATTGTACGGCGGCCGCCAGCAGCACGTACGGCGAACGTCATACCATACATGCGACGGCCGTCAGCAACGCTGCTGACGGCCGCCATACAATAACCTCTGCGGGCTTAATGTTTGTTGATTACAGTATAAACCGGGATACTTATCGGCCTATACTCTGTTCGTATTCAACTATTTTGATTTGCCATGCTGCGTAAGCTTCGATATACCGGTCGCGGCATTGCTGGTATTTTTGCTGGGCATCGAGCAGGTTGTTCATGGTAACGGTTCTCGCCTGATAGAAGTTCCGGTCAGGCGCAGGTTCTCTTCGCTTTGTTCTACGCCTTTCACGGCTAGTGGCGAGCTGTTTGTAGGCGCATCGCTGACATCGTCGCGGTTCTTCTGTATACGTATAGCGAAGCGGCTGACGGTCATCAGCCAGCTGCCTTCGCTACGTCTTCGGCTATCTGCCTGCGCTTAATAGCGTGCGCACCTCCCACCATTGTGATATGGGCACTGTTACGGTGGCGAACACCATGCCAAACGTATTTTTCATGCCTTCGGCCATGTTATAGTGGCTGTATGTGGCACCAATGCCTACTCGACGGCAGGTTTCCTATCTCCATTTGCTTCTGAAGGCGTGTAACTTTACGTTTTTCCGCAACAGCTTATATTCGGGAGTAGCGCCACGGCAGCGTCGTTGTCGACCTTTGTATGGGGAAAAGGGGGCAGGGTAGTGGTGTTTACGGTGTCGTTGACATCGATTTCGCCCTCGGCTCCAATGTATTGGGGCCAGCATCCGGCAGGCCAGTCGCAGACCGTTATCAAGTTTTATGCGGTTGCTTTCTACTTCGTTTTGCCTGAGTTGTACCTGTAACAGGTCGTTGCGCATGCCCACAGCGCTACTGCCATCGTTGCATCGTGTTCGAGCTGACGCAACATGGCATCGACAGCGTTGAGTGTGCGCTGCTTTTCTTTCAGCGAGATAATTTGCCAATAGTATTGTGTGGCCGTCCGTTCGACGTTGTTTTCAGATATTTGTTTCTGTATTTCGCTTGCCTCAACACCTGCGCGGGCCAGCTTGTTGCCGTTTATGATGCGTCCTCCTGCAAAAAGGGGCTGTACAGCAGCGGATAATGGTTATCAACGACTGGTGCATGGGATGCGTCCTCCCGCAAAAGGGGCTGTACAGCAGCCACTCCGGCCATGAGCCCTCTGTCGAGCATTGAAAACGATAGTGTTGAAGGTATCATGCCTGCAAGGGCTGGAGGCAGGGCCGTTGCGAGCGACGAGGGAGGAGCGATGCCGTGATTGATGCTGGTTTCATCATGTCGGTATTGGTCTTAAAAGCCCATACCTGTGGCACTTATCTGTGGAAAGAAGCTGCTAAAAAGCCTCTTTTTCTGTTCTCTGGCTTCGCGGACGGCATCTTCGGCTGTGCAGATGCTGACGTTAGGGCCAGTGCCTGTTCCTTCACTTGCTGCAACGACAAGACCTGTTGTGCGCTGGCGGTGATGCCGGTGAGACAAAGCCGTGAGGATATTTCTTTTCATAAACGTATATATTATATTAATAAGGTGTAGACGGCATGCCCGCATTGTGTTGACGGGCTTGTCGCGGATGGGTTGTTACTGGTTTCCGAGTGCCGTGCTTTGCTGTCGTTTAGCCGTTGAGCCGCCTCGCGAGCAGCCAGCAGCTTATAGGCAGCACGGTAAGAATAAAGAACATGGTTATCATTGTGCCGAAGAATATTACGTTTGCCATCGGTCCCCTACAGACCCGGAACCACTCAACATCATCGGGATAACGCCCATATAAGGCGGCTGCCGACGTAAGGAAAGATGGGGCGCATACGTCGCTTTTGCGCTCAGCAGTATGGCCTCATGGGCGGTAAGATGTTCAGTTTCGCGTAGCCTTCAGCACAGTCGAACATGATAAGTGCGTTGCGAATAAGGATACCCATGAGCGATGATGACGCCGAGATAACACGTAAGTGAGAACTCGCTACCGGGCAGCAGTACGCCCATTGCCGTACCTGTGGCGATGAGAGATAGCGATGCAAGCAGCAGCAAGGCGGTACTTATGCGGCGGAAGTGGGCCAGCATGAGGAAAAAGATAACCGCTACACTGATAGCCAATCCGCCAACAATCTGCGGGTTTGCTTCGTTAGCCTGTTCGTATTCGCCGCCCCATTCCATACTTATGCCGTCGGGAAGGCGGTCGGGTTTTATTTGTTTTTGCAGGTCGTTGGTTACTTTTTATTACGTTTATGCCGTCGGCCACGTCGGCCATAACGGTAATGGTTCGCCGGCCGTTACGGTGGCAAATTTGCCCGTCTTCCCAGTGAGGGCTAACGGTTGCTATCTGTCTCCAGGGTACAGTCTTCAGTCCACCCGCCACGGGTATAGGCTCGTTGGCCACGTCGGCCATCGTAGAGCTGTCGGCTGTTGCCTTTCAGCGTAACGGGAATGCCGTAGTCGCTGTCCCATATTGTGGTTACGGGTATACCGCTTTCGTTGTAACGTGTAGCCATGGTAAGCTCAACCAGGGCGTTGTTAATGCCCAGGCGGTTGGCCTTTTGCTCGTCGAGCCTGATATTTGTGGTCAGTAACGGTTCGTTAACATCGTTGCGAGCCAGTATTAAACGGTTGTCGTTGCGAAGCACTGACGTAATGCTGTCGGCGGTGTTACGAAGTTGTTGCCAGTTGTCGCCGGTTAAACGTATCTCTATTGAGTTGCCTTCGGCACTGTAATTCAGCTGCTTAAAGCGTACGTATGCACCGGGGAAGGCAGCGGTATACTTCATGCGGTAGTCGTGTAACACGCCCAGTGTAGCATCGCTGCCTTTGGTATTGACGATAAACTGTGCGTAGTTTTTGCCACCAAACTGCGGTGCATACGACGTCTGGAAGCGCGGCGAGGCCGTACCTTTAAACGACGCGATGGATACTACACGCGGGTCTTTGCGCAGGATATGCTCGAGCGAGTCGGCAATATGTTCTGTTTTTTGGAGCGATGTACCCGTAGGAAGGTATATTTCAACGGCAAACTGGTCGCGCTCGGCCGTCGGCATCATCTTCTGTGGCAGCAGTACAAAGAGAACGCCGCCGATGATAACCGAAAGCCCTGCTGCCGCCATGACGCTGCGGGGATGGCGGAAACACAGGTCGACGAGCCTGTTGTAGCAGGCCTGCATAAGGCTGAGGAACGAGAAACGGGGCTTGCCGTCTTTGCCCAAACGCTCCTTGATGGGCTCGCAAATGAAGTAAAACTGCAGGAAAGGAGTAAGCAATTCGGCCACGATTAGCGAAACAAGGAGCACAATTGTAATACCCCATGGGAAGAACAAAAGGAAGTCGTGATACATGCCTGTCATCGTTAACAGCAGGGGGAAAAAGGTCAACGATATAGCCAGTGTGGCTGAAAGTATCGACTTAAAGAAGTGGTTTGCACTCTTGATACTGGCTTTCCACCGGCTCATGCCTTCGGCAAGCAGCTCCATATAGTTGTCAATGATGACGATAGAATTGTCTACTATCATGCCCAGCGTGACGATAAGGGCGGCCAGCGTAACTGTGTTCAGCTCAATGCCAAAGGCATAGAACAGGCCCAGAGAGATGAAAATGGTAATGGGAATGGTGCTGGCTGCTACAAGAGCCACACGCAGAGGCATGAGCAGTATTACCACAATTACCACGGCTATAACCGCAATGAGGAGCTCACGGAGAAAAGTTTGTTACCGAGTCGCCTACGACTTTGCTCTGGTCGGTAATGGTAAACATGCTGACATCTGAGGGCAGCGTTTTCTGAAATTCGCCGAGTTGTTGCTTCACCGCCGACCCCATTTCAGTGATATTGCGCCCTTTTTTCATCTCGATGCTGAGCACAAGACACTTCTTTCCATTGTTGGTGACATAGCTTGCAGGGGCAGGATACTCGCGGCGTACGGTGGCAGTGTCCTTCACTCGCACCACACTGCCGTCAGGACCAGAGAATATAATCATCTGTTCAACGTCGTTAACCATGTTCAGCGAGCGGCTAACGTGAATGGGAGCCTCATAGTAAGGGTGTGACCTGTGTGCCCGCAGAAGTGTTGAAACCCTTGGCTAAAAGGGCTGACGATACAACCGAAGGGCCGATACCATAATGAGCTAATTTGCGCGTGTCTACGTAAATACTTATCTGCTCTTGCTGGCCTCCGTACACGTTAAGACGACCTACACTCTCGATGTTTCGCAGGTGTTCTTTGAGGTTATCCATGTATGTGTTGAGCTCACGATAGGTTTTTTGGTTGCTCTCCATGGTGATAAGCAGCGACGATGCGTCGCCAAAGTCGTCCTGAACCTGTAAGGCAAGTACGCCCTGTGGTAGAGAAAGCTTGAACTGTTGCACGCCCAACTTGAAACGGCTCCAGAAGTCTTGCATTTCGCTGGCACTAATATCATCGTTCAGTTCAACCTGAATGATGGTGAGGCCATTGCGGGTAAACGACTTGGTTTTGTCCTTTTTACCTCCTTGTATGTAAAAATATAGTTTTCGAGAGGCTTGGTAACCTGCTGCTCCATATCGGTGACCGAGGCTCCCGGGTACACAGCGGCTACGACACCCTGACGTACGGTGAAGTCGGGAAACTCGTTTTTGTTCATCTTGTTAAGGGCAAATATACCGAAAGCAACAAGTATAGCCGTGATGAGAATGACGATTTGCCGGTAGTGCATCGCCCATTCTACAATGTTTCGCTTCTTATTCATTTGTTATTCTGAGAAATAGGGGAGCAGGAAAAAGCTTCAGCACGGTCTGTGATGTGAGAATTGTTATGGGTACATAACAGGCCTTGCATGAAATATTTCCGTGCTTTTGCTCCCGTTGTTTATTTTATAGTGAGGGTTAAATTAGGTAACTCAGGCCCAGCAGAATATCCTCTGTGGTGCATGGCCGTACATCAGAATTTAACCTTTGTACCGTTACTAACCTTTTTGCTGTCCTTCAATAATCACCTTGCTGCCGTATGATAATCCTGATACAATCTGGACGTTATCGCCAATGTTCTGGCCCAGTTCGACGGATGTTTTACGTGCCTTGCCGTTGACAACGGTCCACACAAAGGGATGGTTATCCATATCAATTTGTATGATATTGGCGGGTAGTGTAATTACGTTAGTGTGCTGCGGCTGCTCAATATACACGTCGCAAACCATGCCGGGCAGCAATTTCCGGTCGGCGTTGGCGGCTGTGGCCTTCACCTCATACGACCGTGAGATGGGGTCGGCAGCCACTCCTTTCTCTGTAATACGGGCGGTAAATATGCGCCCCGGCATTGAAGAGACTGTAAAACGAAGCGGCTGTCCCGTGTGTATATGGGCAATATCGGTTTCGGGAACACTAATTTTTACCTTTACCTGACGTATGTCTACCAACATGGCTACGGGCTGCCCGGGAGCAATATTCTGCCCTGCGGTTACCATACTGCGTGATATATATCCCGTGGAAGGGGCGAAAAGGCGCGTATCATGCAGGTTTTTCAGTGATATATTCTTCTGTGCATGCGCAGTCTTGACAGCAGCTTCGGCCTCGGTTTACCTGCTGCCTGACCTGGCTTACAGCGTCTTGTGCCTGCTGATATTGGGTTTGAACCTCAACCCATTTTCATCTCGGCAGAGAACCGTTATCGTGTAAAAAGCTTCATTCGCTTGTAGGCATCGGCAGCCTGTGCCGCCGATTTTTCAGCCTGTGCAAGTCCGGCACGAGCCTGCCCTACGGCAGCCTGTGCCTGACTTACCGTTGCCGACGAGGCCGAAACAAGGTTGTTGAGCGTGGTGGCATCGAGCACAGCGATGAGCTGTCGTGCCTGAACGCTCTGTCCTTCAGCAATGTTTACCTGCTTGACGGTTCCGCCGACGGGAAAGCTCATGATATGCTGTTGTTCTCTTCTAATGTTCCTGAATAGCTCTCGGCATTGTTAAGCGGCGACGGTGAAACCGTAATTGTCTTTACTTGAACAGCATTTTCTACGGGTTGTTTTTGGCTTATTGCACGATGTTGCAAGCAGCAAGATGGCTGAAATAGCCATGAACATTCTTGTATTTACCATATATTTAAACATTGTTTGTTTTCTTTCTGTGGGCAAAATTAAACATAAATATGCCGTATTGATGGCTTAAAAGTGCCATCAAAACGTCCTATTTGGGAACATGTAGTATAGTAAGTCAATTTTGTTCTTAAATAGAACGTTCAAATGGGACGTAATAGATTAATTTTGCATGTGAAATAGAATAAAAACAAGTTTAATCGCAATTTATGGTGCAAAAATAAAACAACAGATAAGCGAACTTTGCAGGAAATGCAGGGAAGATATTTTGGTATCATCGCCCTGATTATATTGATGACGATCTTATAGTAATAGATAATGTAAAAGCTTTTGGCGGCACCAGATGTAGCCTATACCAATATGAATGTGCTGGCATATTGCTCAAAAGGCAAATGCAGTATATCGGTAGATGGTGAGACGATAAGCATACACAGCAATCAAATATTTGTTTGTCCGCCAGAGGTTTCGCTGGACAATATCCTTATTTCGCCCGATTTTAAGTATAAGGCATTGGGTATCTCGAACCGGATGCTGCAAGCAGTGCTGCGATCGTATCAGTTTGTGGAATCGATTTACCCTATATTAAAAAGCTGCGTGTGATAGAAATGAAAAGAATCGGACATTGTATTTTACGAAAAACCTGTGATTTGTTGAAACTCTGTCTGGGGTATAGGTGTGAGGATGCTGATGATGCCAAATACAGAGCAGAGGTGTTACGCGGTATAATAAGCGCGGTTCTTATTGGCTTTTGCAATACGCTCCGCAAGCATACTGATGTAGAGCCAGAATCTTTAAAACAGAATGTGTCGCTTTTTGGCAGATTTATGGAACTGCTTCAAACGACGGAGGCCAAGCATAATACGGTAGTTAGTACGCCTCGAAGCTGTGTATATCGGCCAAGTACCTCACAATGATCTGTAAAAAGAACTCAGGAAAGACCGCCAATGCGTGGATACAGGAGTATACTATTTCAGCAATCACAAACTATTTATGTACAACAGATTTGAGCGTTAAGGAAATAAGCAACAGGCTTGGTTTCCCCAATTCGAGCTTCTTTGGAAAGTATGTCAGAGACCATTTGGGTTGTAGTCCGTTGGAATACAGGCAAAACAAAGCTGTTGACGGCGATGATAATGGCAGGTAACGACGGTAGTGTTAGCCAGTAACGCTGATAATGATAGCTGGTAACAATGATAATCATGTGGGTTTAACAAAAACATGCCGCCTTTTTCATTGATATACAGCTGTTGCTGCAGGAGAACTCATGTGCAATAGAACGGAAATATACAATTGTTTACATTGTTTTGGCTTCGAATATACAAAAACGATGTGAGGAAACTCTGATTACAGAGTTTCCCACATCATATTTTGACTTCGTGACTCGCATGGGGCTCAGACCCGATGACCCCAACATTAAAAAGTGTTTGTGCTCTACCAACTGAGCTAGCGAGTCATCATCCTTCTTATCTTGTCGGCCCGATGTCTGACGTTTCGTACGGCATCGCTACCTGATAAGCGGATGCAAAGGTACATAAGTGGCGTAACGGCCAAACACCTCGATGTATTTTTATATAGTTTCTGGCGAAAATCTTTCAGAATACCTGTATTCCGGCCTGATAATTACCGTTTATAGGGCTTGTTTCGTTCTTTAATCTTCTTCACTAAACATTTTAATCTTCTCCGATTTAATTCCTAAAAATGCCTATTTTAACTTTTTCAATCTTTTCAATTTAATGATTTAATTCTCTCAAATTCATTCCTTAACCTTTTTCATTTTTCGTTCTCTAATTCTGCTGTTTTTGCACCGCCAGCCAGCAGTTTATATTGAATTATATCTCACTATTCTGGTTCTTTTTCCAGTTCTTTTTCTATTGCTATTGATGGCGGAATAACGCCATCTTCGCTTTGTGACATAGCGTTTCAATAGGCAATAATAAGCGAAGTGAGCGAGTAAAGCAATGATTAATCCAATGAAGCCAAACAAAGAACCCCATACCGATAACGACAAAAAGGAGGATAGCAGGATTAAGTCCCATTGCCTTCCCCATGATTTTTAGGTGTGACAATCATGTCCGAAATGATTTGCACAACAGCAAATACAGCAAAGGCCATTCAAAGATAACCTGCAGCTTTGCCCTGTATTGGCAGCCTTTAACATAGCAAGAAAGCGCCGTAGGAATAAGTGCAAACGTGTGCAGATAAGAATTAAATCCATGATGCCTGTAGGGATACCAAGACCAATTGCCATCGGAAAGTCGATGATAGAAAAGCCTATGCGAAAACATAATGCCCATGCAAGGGCTACACCTCTTGCCCACGGATATAGTTATTCAGCTCTCGTTCTACATCGGTTTGCGAGGTCACGCCAGAACGGTCGTGCCTTTTTTGGGAATATTTTAATCCAGCTTTGTGTGAGAGTTTCGTAGTCAAACAGGGATAAAGAACATATATAATAAGGTAATCATGGAGGCGACAATACTAAGTAAAATGCTCGCCGTCTGCCCTATTACACTGAATAATTTGGGAGCCGTATTTTTAAAGTTTCGGCAAAATCACGGCTTTTTGAAGAAAGCTGTAATCTGTTCACAGTTCTCAATAATCTTGTTGGAAATCCACGTTGATATGTTATTGTTGTGTCCTGCCTCACGTACCCAGTGGATAAGAATGTCATAAAGTCGTTGGAACTGTTCTATCATCGAGGCACAATGAGGTATCCTATAAGTCCGAGAATGGTACCAACGAACAGCAATGTAAGTCATAATGAAACAGAGAAAGCGGATATGCAGCCGGTTTTCTATGAATTTTACGATAGGATAGAGCAGATGAGGCCAGCAAACGGGCCACAAAAAAGGGCATCAGCACATCGCTCAGATAGTTTAATGCAAACAGAGACTGCAATAACAAAGCAGTATGATTCCGTCCACCTGATGAAAGTACTAAAAATAATTTCTTTTTGCATGGTATAATTATTATTCAAATAAGTTCTTTGAACGTCATTGCGTTCGTCTTCGGCTATTGCCTTTTTAAGCACTCTCTGCACAGTGGCTCATACTCTGTCTTCTCTCCAAGCATCACCTGTGAGTCGTTTTTTACGAGCCTGTGGCTCATAGACCAGTGCTCCGCATTTAACACATATCGCATGAACTTTTGTAACCTCGTCGGCAATGGCGCATAAGGCTGGCATTGGACCAAATGGAACTCCCTTAAAATCCATGTCAAGGCCTACCACAATAACCCTTATCCCGCGATAAGCAAGTTTATTACACACCTCAACAAGACCGTCGTCAAAGAACTGTGCTTCGTCAATTCCAATCACATCATATCCTGCTGACATCTGAAGAACAGCGTCAGAGTTGGCCACTGGCGTCGATGGGATGGCATTATGGTCGTGGCTTACAACGTTCGTATCAGAATATCGGGTGTCAATAACAGGCTTAAATATAATGACATGCTGCCGTGCAAACTTAGCCCTTTTGAGCCTACGTATCAGTTCTTCCGTCTTTCCTGAGAACATAGAACCGCATACCACCTCTATTCTTCGAGGGCGGTGGGCCTCCCCTGACAAGTTATTAATCATACTATTTGCAAAGATAATAAAAACACGTTAAACAAGCAAAGCGATGGGATAAAAAGTATTCTTACTTAAAAATTGTAAAGAAATAGTTGTTTTTCTTTGCCTATGTTGATTAAATTCCTATATTTGTCCTATTATGGGTACGTTATTTATCGTTCCTACCCCAGTAGGAAACATGGAGGATATTACGCTCCGAGCCTTGAGAATTCTTAAGGAAGCCGACTTGGTACTTGCAGAAGATACTCGGACTTCGAGTGTTTTATTGAAGCATTATGACATAAAAATCATCTCATTGCACATCATAAGTTTAACGAACACGGCACAACCGCGGGTGTTATTGAGCGGCTTAAAAGCCGGTTTAACGGTGGCATTAATCAGCGATGCCGGCACGCCGAGCATCAGTGATCCCAGTTTTTATCTTTCCCGCGAGGCAATAAGGGAAGGCATTACTGTGCAAACGCTGCGGTGCAACGGCTTGTATTCCTGCCATTGTATCGTCAGGGGCTTCCCTGCTGACCGCTTTTGTTTCGAAGGATTTCTGCCTCAAAAGAAGGGACGCCAGTCGCATTTGGAAGAGTCTTAGGGACGAAAAGCGCACCATGATATTTACGAATCGCCCTACCGTGTGCTGAAAACGCTAAAACAATTTCGCGATTATTTCGGGGGAGAACGTCAGGTTAGTGTGGCCCGTGAAATATCAAAAGCTGCACGAAGAGCATGTAAATGGAACCCTTGATGAGGCTGTTGCTCACTTTGAAACAACAGAACCGCGCGGCGAATTTGTTATCGTCGTTGCTGGAAGAGACAATAAAAATCTGACGACCTTTAAAAACATTGACGAATGAAGAAACTAATTGCATTTTCTCTCTTTTGTATACTGTTTTTACCGTAGGAGTGTAAACAAAAGAAGAGTTCTCCCGATTCTTTACTGAACATAGAGCAGAACGATTCCTTAAAGGACATTGTTTCTCAGCGTGACCAACAAATTAACGAAATGATGGCTACGATGAACGAAATACAGGCAGGCTTTAACGAAATTAATGAAGCTGAAAACCGCGTTACGCTGATAAATGGCACTGAACGTGTAAATAAGGCACAGCAAATTAAGGAAGATATTCGCTTCATTACTGACCGCATGCAGCAGAATCGCGCACTAATCAAAAAGCTTCAAAACCAGTTAAGAACTACCAATTTTAAAGGTTCGGAGATGAAGAAGGTCATTACGAACATGCTTAAACAGCTTGATGAGAAAGACCAGCAGCTGCAACAGCTGCGCGCTGAGCTTTGATGCGAAGAACATTCATATTGCTGAACTTGATGAAACCATTACAGGATTGAATTCAAATGTCAGCGATCTTCAAACCGAAAATGCGCAAAAAACTGAAACAATAAACAGCCAGGATGTGCAGCTTAACACTGCATGGTTTGTTTATGGAACGCGCCGAGAGCTGAAGGATCAGCATATTTTGCAGGACGGAAAGGTGCTTCAGGCATCGTTTAATAAGAATTATTTCACGAAGATTGACATACGCGTTACAAAGGAAATAAAGCTTTATTCTAAGTCGGTTAAGCTGTTAACCACACACCCTTCGAGCAGTTACGAGCTTAATCTCGACAGTAACAATCAGTATGTAGTGCGTATTACTACACCGCAATTGTTCTGGAGCACAAGCAAATATCTTGTTGTCCTTGTGAAATAGAAAGCTATTGCCTGTTTCTCAGAATAATAAAAATCTGCGTAACATAACAGCAGCTGTGAATGAATGAGTACTGTATGTATTACGCAGATTGTATCTTGTTCTTTTTCCGGGCAACACGATTATTTTCCCGAGCTCTACACTATTATCGTGATATGGGCCGCTCTGTTTCGGAGCGGCTTTTCTGATGCTGTGACTGCAATAATATAGCAGAATATGGTCAGACTACGGCAGTCAGGCTTGCACCAGACAATAAAAAGCCCTGCGGTTTATACCGCAGGGCGAGATATTTATGACTGAATATCAGAGCACTGATATTATTTTACGCCATGTGTTACACCATCCAGCTGTCGGTTCTGAGCGAAAGGCCGCAAACCAGCTCCGTTATACAGGTTGCATGCAGGGTTATCGGCCCACGCATAGCGCACGGCTACGAAATTTTTACCTTGTCACTGCTCACCATTACGCTGTTACCTTCAATCTTTGCCGTGGCCCAATGCCATACACATGATCAGGCCCTGCTATGGCAAATCCTGTCACAGACTGTCCGTCGTTAGTCTTTAATCCGCCCGTAGTATGGCTGAAATTGATGCGGATGCCTGAGCCGGTCATTTTCGAACGATTGGTATAACGGCCCGCTGTATTCAACGTTCTGTCCGTAGGGTTTTCGCTCTTGCAATGAGTGCCAGACGATGTCCCACATCCTGCTTGTTGCTGGGATGAATATCCTTTTCCATCCCAATGTCAACGGTACATGATATGCCCGTATTGTCCAAATTTGTCGTCATGGCCTGTGCTTCGCGCAGCTCTGCCCATGCCGATTCGGTAGGATAGTCGTGTCTTGCCATAAAGTTGGCCAGTTGAACAATATAGAACGGGAAGCGGTATCCCCAACGATTGCGCCAGTCGTTAATCATCAACGGCAGCAGTTCACGATACTGATATGCGCGGTTGGCGTTTTGCTTCGCCCTGATACCATATTGCACGCTTAATAGTATAAGGGTATAAGTGGGTTTTATCATGGCGTTGTAAAGAACGGTGGGTAAGTATTGATTGTTATTCGGATTTACGGGTTCTGCCGGCAGGTTACTCATGGAGGTGCTCACCTTGTAGCGCCATTCGCCGTCTAAATTCATCTCTGTTGTCGATGGTTTTCCTCCCTTTTCTCCTTCGGCAACCAGCCTTATCACATCGCGTTTACCATATAAGCCTCCGTCGCCCTGAGAGTCGAGCACGCGCACGGCAATCACATTCTTACCGGCTTTTACCAACCGGGCTGGAATTTGATAAATACGGTCGCGTTCCCATCCCGACATTTCGCCGATACGTTCGCCGTTAAAATAGGTTTACGTCCATATCATCAATAGGGCCCAATTGTAGCGTAAGCTTCCTGCCTGCCATTGAGGAAGGTATGTCGATGGTGCGCCTGAACCATACCAAACCGTCGAATTTCTCCAGACCGTTTTGTGAGAAAAAGTGACGGTATTTTTCATCGTTTCCCAGTCGTTGTCATTGAGTTTGGCGTAACCCAGGGGCCTCACCGTTCTTCATTCCAGCGTCTTTGTTGTCAATATCCTTCTGCCATTGTGCGTATGCTGTTTCGTATTTCTTCTGCGCTTCGGCTTTTGAAGCTGGTATTTCCGACAAGTGTTTCAGGCCGTTTTGTAAAGTCGGGGTCAAGCTCTAACGCCTCTTTGCTTGTCCACGATTCGGCTAAAGTTCCGCCCCAGCAGGTCTGAATCAGTCCGATGGGCACGTTAAGGTACTTCTCAAGGTCACGTCCAAAGAAAGTGAGGCTGTGGCCGAAAAGGGAGCCAGTGTAGCGTAATTGCATACCGACCACCGTTGTTTCGTGCTGAAAAATGGCTGGCGGGCTTTGCATTGCCACCAAATCGAGCTGTAATAAACATATATTTGGATGGTTGTCGGCGTCCTTATGTTCTTCTTTAAAATATTCATTTCCCCAGCCTACAATAGGCATTTCCATGTTCGACTGTCCCGAACAGAGCCACACTTCGCCTATGAGAACATTGTTCAGACGAACGGTTTTGCCGTCGTTTATTGTAATAGTGTAAGGGCCTCCTGCCCCGGGTGTGAGTTACCTTTACCTTCCATTTGCCTTCGGCAGTGGTTGTGGTAGTATATTTTTATTGTCCCATGAGGTAACAACAGTTACTTTTTGCCGGCCTTGTCTTCGCCCCAGATGGGTACATTGGCCTGTTGTTGCAGCACCATATTGTCGGTAAACAGCGGCTGTAACTTCACTTGTGCGTGCGCACTTATGCTGCCAGCCATGAGCAGACATTGAAATAAGTGTTCTCATTGTTTTTTAGGTTTAACAAGTATACCTGCAAAAGTAGGCAATATTTACGACAGGGCGTCAGTTTTCTGTCGGAAAAAGGGATGTTTTTGTCAAAAATGCTTTTTCGTGTTCAGCAGTCGTATACGGGGTGGCAGGCAGTTTTGTTTGGCGGGGAGCAGCTGCTTTCACCGGCGAAGCCTGAAAAATGTCTTCATCAGTTCAGCACACTCGTCTTCCAATACACCTTTCGTAACCGTAGCTCTGGGGTGCAGGGCATGAGGGGCTATGAGCCTGAAACCGCGCTTTTCATCAGTAGCACCGTATACTATACGGCTTAGTTGTGCCCACCCTGCGGCACCGGCGCACATTGTGCACGGCTCAACGGTGACATAAAGCGTACAGCCTGTAAGATACTTGCCGCCCATAAAGTTGGCCGCAGCCGAAATAGCGAGCATCTCGGCATGGGCTGTAACGTCGTGCAGCTGCTCCGGTTTGGTTATGCGCGCGCGCAATAATGCGCCCGCCGTTTGCCACTACGGCTCCTACGGGTATTTCGCCTTCGTCAAAGGCTGCCTGTGCTTCCTTCAGGGCCATACGCATAAAATGCTCGTCGGTTATGGTCTGCTCTTCGTCCATTGGGGCTGTTGTTGAGGTCTGTATCACGTGTATATATACAAAGGTACGCAAAACTTTTGAAGTATGGATGATTTGTTTTACTTTGCATATATAATAAGGTGTCAGCATGGCCGAGCATAACGAATTGGGAAAATGGGGTGAACGTTATGTCGAAGCATTTCTTCGGCGTAAGGGTTACGTTATCCTCGAGCGCGACTGGCGTCATGGAAGCAGTTGTGTGATATTGATTTGATTTGCAAAACTGCCGATGAAACCACCATTGTATTTGTTGAAGTAAAGACGAAGCGCTGATGATATTACGCTTCCCGAAGATGCCGTCACACCAAATAAGATGCGACAGCTAGGCCGTGCGGCCGATAACTACGTAAAAATGAACGATATAACCGAAGACCTGCGCTTTTGATATTGTTGCGCTATTGGCGCAACAGGCAGCGATGAGGTCGAAATAAATCATATAGAAGATGCTTTCAATCCACTCGTTATTTAAGCGAAAGAAAGACCCGCTGGCAGATGTGCGGTTCATTGACATTGACGAAACCGACGAGTACAAAGCAATTATATCAAGTCGATACTGGCCACACTCGACGGTGTTCAGCCTGAACCACGCATGATAGTAGCCTATGCCGACTACCAGACTGCGGGGGCGAGGGCAGGGCACAACACTGGGAGAGCGAGACGAGGCAAGAATCTTTTGTTCTCAGTTTGCTGCCATCCCGTATGGGTTCCCGTCACGAGTCAGTTTGTAATATCAAAGGCTGTGGCCTCGGCTCTGCGCGATTCGCTGGCCGAATACACCAGCGACATTACTATAAAATGGCCTAACGAGCATTTACTGGCGCGACTAGCAAGATAAGTGGTACCATCATTGAAAACACGCTTTCAAACCGCCATAGTGCCGACTGTATTATTGGAACGGGTGTAGATGTAAACGGGAGGTGTTCCGAAGTGACGCTCTAACCCCGTTTCGGCTGAAACAAATACTGGGGCATGACGTTGATCGCATGAAAACTTCTGAAGGATATTGTGTGTCGCATTGATGCGTATTTAGAAGAAATTCGCAACGGAAACTACGAAAAAATAGCCACGCTTTACATGAGCTATCTGTACCGGAGCAAAGGCTTTTATGCTTATCAGGACAAGGACGGACGCTTTGAAGCGGCTGTGGTTGAGGTGGAAGACGATGGCCATTTGGTGCTTCGTGACCGCGAAGGACGTATAAGAAGCTATGCGTTTAAGGGAAGTTCATTTCTTACAGAGGACCTGTAAGGGCTCATGTAAAAGAGTTATTCTAACTCCTTTTAGGAGACAGGAGTATCCTTTTTAGGAGTCAGGAGTTAAGGAGTTAGAGGGAGTTAAGACATCACTTTGTTGAATTGAATATGCAAAGACACAGATGAATGAGTATTATTCCGATAGTCCGGGTACTTCATCATATCGTTGAGCAGACATTTGTCTAACTCCTCGTAACTCCTTATCCCTGACTCTCAAAAGAAATACTCCTGACTCTTAAAAATAACAGCTTTGCAAGAGATAAAAATTTAATAATAAAGAAAACATGACACGATTTGAGAATTCTGCTTAAGCTCTCTGGCGAGAGTCTTATGGGACAGCAAGGTTTCAGCATCGACCCTCATAGACTGGCCAGATTACGCCAACCAAATAAAGAAATACACGCTATGGGCGTGCAGATTGGTATTGTGATTGGTGGCGGAAACATCTTCGCGGACTGAGTGGCAGTCAAAAAGGTTCGACCGTGTGAAAAGCGACCAGATGGGTATGTGCTACAGGTTATTAATTCGTTGGCTTTTAAGTTCGGCCTTAGGGGCTATTGGCGTAAAAATAAGGTGAATGACGGCCATACGAATGGAGCCTAATGGCGAGTACTATAATAAATGGAAGGCCGTCGAAGCCCTTAACGACGGCTATGTTTGCATCTTTTTCAGCCGGTACGGGCAACCCCTATTTTACAACCGACACGGGCAGTTCGCTGCGCGGTATAGAGATTAAGCTGATGTGATGCTGAAAGGTACGCGCGTGGATGGCGTTTATACGGCTGACCCGAAAAGGACCCTTCTGCCACGAAATTACCGAAATATCCTATCATGACGTGCTTGAGCGCGGACTGAAAGTAATGGATTTGACAGCCATTTGCATGTGTCAGGATAACAATTTGCCTATTTACGTGTTTTAATATGGACGTAGTAGGCAACCTCAAAAAGGTGATGCAGGGCGAGGAAATAGGCACGTTGGTTCACCCGTAGTATTATTGGCAGAACAAATGCGCGTGGTAAAATAGTGTTTATTTACCATGCCGCGCATTTTGTTATCACGGGCAAAAGTATAAAGGTTATCGCGTTACCGTAGTAACCTTTTGTTGTTTTGTTTCTATGATTACGTTGTATTTTTCTTTGTCTTTGCCGTTTTGCTACTATATTTTTCGTTGTTCTGTCTCTTTATTTCCTTTTGTTCTGTTTCTTTGTTTCCGTTGTTAAGTTGAACGTTCGATGGCCGTCAGCAGAGCGTATGGCGGCCGTGACACCATCATACGACAACCGTCATCACGTGCTGCTGACGGCCGTCAAACAATCAACTTAATGCCTAAAAGATATAAGAACTATCATAGTAAAAACCCTGCCACTACAACGTAGAGACAGGGCCGTATGAGGGGAAGGGGAGTGAACGGGATATGTCAGTTTACCCCATCTTTCCGGTTAAGAGTTCGTTTTGCAGGTACGACATAACATAACCTGCACTTTGATAATAGAGCTGTGTTTTGTTGTCGAGTAACTTCTGATATGTTTCTGAATTGAAAACATACTCTAAAAGCCCGATCCATACTGATGTTTGCATCGTTGCTCATCAACATATTGGCAAGTTCTGTTACTAAGTCGGCTTTCATTTCTTCGATTTCATTCATATCCGCTGAAGATGTTTAATGGCACGTTCTGTTCTGAAATCATACTGGATTGTAATGCCTTTCATATATTTTAAATTCCTGATAAACTGTGATATATTGATGTCTTTGTTTTGAAAAACGCCACAGCTGGCGTCCTACTCTGTCGTTGGCAATAGGGTCCAATGACAATATCGTAGTTGTGCGAAGGGTGTTGGTAGGTTATGGAATTTAATATGGGTTTTACATACAAACAGTATTGAAAAACAAGGAGTAGCAGGCTATGGTTGGCGTGCTTACCCGTGGCAAATATATACAATTAATTCGTATAAGGGGCAAACTGCACCCTGTTTTTACGTCATAAAACACGTAAAAAGCAGGGGTATGAATAGAATAAAAACAAGAGGCAAGGTGCTTTTTATAGAAACAGAAGACAGCTATTTTTCTTCCTCGTAATCAACGTATTCGCCTTCGTCCTGTGTAAAAATTTTCTGGCCGGCCTGCTGTTGAGAGCGGTAGTCGATGATGGTTTCGCCATCATCTGTTGTGGTTCGGCGCGATGTGTTTTCGTTGTAACGGTTGTTGCGTCCTGTTGCAGAGTTGGTACCGGCATTGCCGCGATTACGGTTCATTATTCTTTGCAGGGCCGTTAAAAGCATAGTAAATGATGGCGGCTGCAGCAAGTATACCGATAACAAAAACGATAAGAAGCGTTTTTAAAATAATCATGGCTGTGCATTTTTAAGCTCCAGCCTGACGCTCGGCCATGCTGAGAACGACAGAGAAGAATACGTATATGCTGATTACGATCCACCATGATTCAAGGGAATCCGTCGAAGCCGTTCGCTATGGAAAAATGCCATAATGATAACGGCAGCCAGCGCTAAGAAGGCATAGCGTATTTCGTTTGCCTTTGAAGCCCCAGTGCTTAAAGCACAAAGCGCAAACATGGGTATTTCGGATACAAGAGCCAGCAGCTTACAAGCATCATCGCAATAAGGGCGTAGCCTCCCCATGCATAATTGGTGAAAAAAATTGCCTGCAAAGGCGATGAGAGAAGCCAGAAAAGAGCGTTGGCAGGGGTGGGAAGGCCGATGAATCCCATCGTCTGGCGTTCGTCAAGATTGAATTTTGCCAGACGAAGTGCAGAGAAAAGCCGCCATGACGTAGGGCCACAAACGGCGGGTATTCCACCACGGAAGCGGGGAGGACGGGGAAGTCCATTCCGAGCAATTGCGACAGGAGGATGGTTGAAGGAGCCACGCCAAAGGTAACGTCGTCGGCCAGAGAGTCGAGCTCTTTGCCAATAGGCGACGATACATGCAAGGCTCGTGCGCTCATGCCATCGAAGAAATCGAACACGGCTCCAATAATAATCCATATGAGAGCCTGCTCAGGACTGTGGAGGAAAGCGAAACAAGTAGCGATGCAACCCGATATAAGGTTGCAGCAAGTAAGGATGTTAGAATGTGTTTTTCATTTTGAAAAGCCGATTACCGACGCAAGCGAGCAATTATAGTTTGGTCGCCGGTTGTCTTCTGTCCCATTGTAACACATACCTGCGCTGTTGGCTGGAAGGAATACGTCTACGCGCGAACCTAACTTAATAAAGCCCAGATGTTCGTCGATAAAACAATCTTCTCCCTCCCTTGCACTAGGTTACTAATGCGGCGTGCTACCGCCCCTGCAATCTGACGACATAGTACATCTGTGCCGTCAGTGTGGTGATCATGGTGTCGGTATGTTTCGTTTTTCCATACTGGCTTTTAGGCAGCCATGCCTCATGAAAATTGCCGTTAAAGTGCTTGACGAACTTCACTTTGCCATCGACAGGAAACCAGTTTGCAGCGAACGTTGGTAACGCTCGATGAAAAATACTCAATCATCAGGCGTCGGTCGTGAAAGTAGGTATCTTCATCAACCTCTTCAACAACAACAATCTTCCCATCTGCCGGAGCGACAACTATTCCATTGGTATCTTCAACGTCAAGATAGCGTATAGGGACATTGATAAAAGTTTACGACGATGCCATAAATAAAGCCATAAACCACGATGAAAAAGCCAAAAAGGGCCATTTTGTTTCAAATGAAAACCAGAGGCCTGAAGCCAAAATAATAAAAAGAAGAAAAACCGTAGAACAGCTGGTCTGTGCCCTCACGGTGTATGCGAATTTTCTTTAATTTCTTAATGCGTTTGCCCATATTACAATAAGCGCGTTGTGTTTTTATTTTCCCGTTTAGGGAACTTTGTATATAGCTATATGCAAAAGGTAGTCGATTTTTCTTTAAGTGACAAATTTTTTATATGCTTCTTTTGGGCATGTCGTTTTTTCAGCGTAACTTTACAATCTCAAAAGCAACGGAAATGAAAGATTTCGTACACCTTCATGTACATACACATTATTCAATACTCGACGGGCAGTCGAAGGTGCCGTATCTGGTAGAAAAAGGCTATCAGAAATGGCATGAAAGGCATGGCCTTAACCGACCATGGCGTGATGTATGGCATTAAGGAGCTGGCCGATTATTGCGCAACGGTGAATAAAAAACGCAAGGCTGTAGGGCTGGAACCGTTTAAACCTATCTTTGGTTGCGAAATGTATGTGGCACATCATCATAAAGAAGACCGCAACAAAGAGGCTGAGACGGGTCGGGCTATCACTTAATTGTGTTGGCGAAAAAACCTTAAGGGGGTATAAGAATCTTGTCAAGCTGGTGAGCCGTTCGTGGGTTGACGGCTATTACTATAAGCCGCGAACCGACCGTTATGACCTCGAAAAGTATCACGAAGGACTTATTGTAACCTCGGCCTGTCTGGGCGGAGAGATACCGCAAAAAATCATAAAGGGCGATATTCCAGGGGCCAGAGAGGCCGTGGAATGGTATAAAAACCTCTTCGGTGACGATTTCTACCGAAATTCAGCGGCATAAAGTGACCGACCCCTCGTTGAGAGCCAATCGCGAGACCTATGCTATTCAGCAGCGTGTAAATAAAAGTTTTGCAGGGCTATGCGAAAGAATATGATGTAAAAACTAATATGTACAAACGACTGCCATTTTGAAGATAAGGAGACCGCTGAGGCCCATGACCATCTGCTTTGTCTGGCTACGGGCAAGGACCTTGCAGACCCGACGCGCATGGTTTACACCAAACAGGAGTGGTTTAAAACACGTGAAGAGATGAACGAAGTGTTTGCAGACGTTCCCGAAGCGCTGCAAAACACGATAGAAATATTAAATAAGGTAGAGCTGTATAGCATTGATCACGGCCCTATTATGCCTTTCTTCCCGATACCGGAAAGCTTTGGGAACCGAGGAACAATGGCGCAAAAATATACCGAAACCGACCTTTTCAAAGAGTTTACATCCGATGAAAAGGGAGAGAATCCGTTGCCGTCTGATGAGGCTGACGCCGTTATCAAACGACTTGGCGGGTATGAAAAGATGTACCGTATTAAGTTTGAGGCCGACTATCTGGCTAAACTTGCATACGACGGAGCGCGAAAATGCTACGGCAATCCGGTGCCGGAGGATGTGTGTGAGCACATAAACTTCGAGCTTCATGTGATGAAAACCATGGGCTTCCCGGGATATTTCCTTATCGTGCAGGATTTTATCAACGCGGCTCGTAACCAGTTAGGTGTATGGGTTGGCCTGGGGCGTGGGTCGGCTGCCGGTTCGGTAGTGGCCTATTGTCTGGGTATAACAAAAATCGATCCACTGAAATACGACTTGCTTTTCGAGCGTTTCCTGAACCCTGATCGTGTGAACTTGCCGGATATTGACACCGATTTTGACGATGACGGACGAGGTAAAGTGCTGCGATGGGTGATGGAAAAGTATGGCGCTGAGAACTGTGCACATATCATTACATACAGTAGTATGGCAATGAAAAACTCGATAGCTGATGTGGGCTCGTGTTGAAAAATTGCCGCTCGAACGTGCTAATGCGCTGAAGAAAGCGATACCCGACCGCCTGCCTGACGCTCCTGACGGCAAGCCTCGTAAGCTGAATTTGAAGAACGCTCTGGAGTGTGTGCCCGAGCTTCGCGAGGCAGAGGCTTCTGCCGACCCCCGTGAACGCAACACCATTAAATATGCAAGGATGCTCGAAGGCACCATTCGTGGTACGGGAATACATGCTTGTGGCTTTATCATCAGCCGCAATCCTATCAGCGACCATGTGCCTGTTTCGACAGCAGATGACCCTGATTTCCCAAGCTTAAAGTGTGCTGTCACGCAGTATGACGGCCATGTGATTGAGTCGACAGGCTTAATTAAGATGGACTTTCTGGGCCTGAAAACTCTCTCTGAGCTCAAGGAAGCATGTAAAGTAGTGAAGCAAACTACCGGCATAGAGGTTGATTTGGACAATATTCCCATCGACGATGAGCTCACCTATAAGCTGTATCAGGACGGCCGTACGATTGGAACGTTCCAGTTTGAGTCGCCAGGCATGCAGAAACACTTAAAGGAACTGCATCCCACTGTGTTTGAAGACCTCATCGCTATGAACGCTCTTTATCGTCCCGGACCAATGGATTATATCCCCGAATTCATCAGGAGGAAGAACGATCCGTCGCGTATTTCGTACGATATTCCGTGCATGGAGAAGTATCTTAAGGATACGTACGGTATTACAGTATATCAGGAACAGGTGATGTTGCTGTCGCGACAACTGGCTGGTTTCACCCGTGGGCAGAGTGATGCACTACGTAAAGCCATGGGAAAAAAGAAGAAAGCGATCGTCGATCAAATGAAGCCTTTGTTCATCTCTGGAGGAGAAAAAGAACGGGTATGACGCCAAAATACTGGAGAAAATATGGGCTGACTGGGAGAAGTTTGCATCGTACGCTTTCAACAAATCTCATGCAACGTGCTATTCGTGGGTGGCTTATCAGACTGCCTATATGAAAGCACACTATCCCGCTGAGTACATGGCGGCACTGATGACACGTCGTTTTTCCGACATCGGTGAGATTACAAAAGCTGATGGAAGAGTGCAAAATGATGGGCATTCCAACGCTTGGACCTGACGTGAATGAAAGCTATGTTGAGTTCGGTGTGAACAATAAGGAGAGATTCGATTTGGTCTTTCGGCCATCAAAGGGATGTGGATCGGGAGCCGCTGAGGCCATTGTCAGAGAGCGTGAAGCCAATGGACCATACCGTGATATTTATGATTTTGTAGAGCGTGTGAGCCTTAAAGACGTAAATAGAAAGGCTTTTGAAAGTCTTGCACTGAGCGGAGGGTTCGACTGTTTCACCTTTATTCGTGAACAATACCTTTCATCTAATAACAAGGGTGAGGTGTTTTTGGATTTGCTTATACGCTTCGGGCAGCAGTATCAACATGATAAAGCCGAAGCTTCCAACTCGCTTTTCGGCAATATGGCTGTCGATATTGATATTATGTTACCCCCTGCACCGCCGGCCGAACCATGGAGTAATATTGAGAAATTAAATCGGGAAAAGGACCTTGTGGGCATTTATTTATCGGCCCATCCTTTAGACGACTATGGCATTGTACTTAATAATATGTGTAACATTACGTGCGCCGAAGTAGGCAATCGCGACCTTAGGGAAACGCTTGCAGCCCGTCAGGAAATTACCTTTGGCGGCCTGGTTACCAAAGTTACACAGCGTTTCAGCAAGCGTGGAGAGCCTTTTGGCATTGTTACTATTGAAGATTTCAACGGCCCTGGCGAGCTTGCCTTGTTTGGAGAAGAATGGGGACGCTGGAACGGAAGGCTTACAGAGGGATGCTCGGTTTTCGTAACAGCAAGATGTTTTAAGAAGTATCCTACAAGCAAATTCTACAATTTAGGCATAACGAACATCGAATACATGCAGACGGTTAAGGATAATCGGATTGGAGTGTTTTACGATTTACGTTAAAAATGAAGACATGAGCGAGGAGGGTTGTGGACGATATTATGTCGATGGTTACAGACTGCCCGGGACGCACTGAGCTTTATTTTAACGTTAGTGATGAGCAAACAAGTACGAACATTCTGTTGCATGCACGAGGCTGTCATATTGAAGTGAGGAAGCAGTTACTTCAGTATATTACCGACAACGAATCGATGTCGTATTCGGTAACTAATTTTTTGCCTTTATACGTTGTAAAGGCTCTATGCAAAAGAAACCAAATCAAAAGATTAATATGCAAATTAAAATTGATTCTTTAGATAATATCCGTGCCGCAGCACGAGAGTTTGTCAAGAACATGGCTGAAGGAAATGTCTATGCTTTCTATGGAAAGATGGGAGCTGGCAAGACTACTTTTATCAAGGCTATATGCGAAGAGCTGGGCGTTGACGATGTAATTACCTCACCTACATTTTCCATTGTAAACGAATATAGGTCGGAAACTACGGGTGAACTGATTTATCACTTCGACTTTTATCGTATCAAAAAGCTCGAGGAAGTGTATGATATGGGCTACGAAGACTATTTTTACAGCGGTGCCTTGTGCTTTTTAGAGTGGCCCGAACTGATTGAAGAGCTGCTGCCCGGCAGTGCCGTTAAGGTTACAATTACGCAGAACGATGACGACAGCAGGACGGTAGACTTCTGACGCTGTATCATAAAACATACGATAGTGGCACGTTATTTGCAGATGTTTATATAAATGCGACACTTCGTGGCAACAATAACTAACAAACAGGAAATAATAAAATGGAAGTAAAAATTACGACAGAGAACTTCGAAAAGTATAAAAACGGCGAACTGCCATTGGTTGTTGACCTGGGCACAGTGGTGCGGGCCTTGCCGTATGGTCGGTCCGATCATTTCTGAGCTGGCTGAAGAGTATGACGGTAAGCTTATAGTGGGGAAGTGTGACGTTGAGGAGAACGCAGAAATAGCCGAAGATTTCGGCGTGCGTAACATACCAACGATACTCTTTTTCAAAGGTGGGCAGATTGTTGACAAGTTTGTAGGTGCTGCTCCCATGACAAATTGAAGGAGAAATTTGATGCCCTGCTGTAATCAGAACTTTTAAAAAGTAGTAGGAAATAATTATTTTGATGTGAAGGCTGCCGGTATCCGGCAGCTTTTATTTGTTTGCCAGTCTGGCATTATGCGGCTGCGGCAGACAGTTTGTTTCCTCATTTCCGCGATAATCTTTAATCGTGTATGCTGCTATGTGCCAGCATTTTATACGCCTGATTTCTGAACGGTAATATGTTTGTGTTCAGGCAGATATTCGTTTTCCTTTTGTACAGTGATACCTTTTAACAGGAGAAAATATTCCCTGTTGCTTCCATGGAAATATTTTATCGGCATAAAGGTATCTCTATTTTATCGAAAATATTCGTCTTGTTTGCCCGGAAAGCTCATGCCATTATTGGCTTTTTGCTCATTGTGCGGCGAGCGTCAAACCCTGTGTATGACGGCCGCCGTACGCGCTGTTGACGGCCGCCGACAATGCTGCTGACGGTTGCCGCACAACCGGCCTTACGACCTGAACGGCCGGGCAGAAGGCTGTAAACCGTTTGGCAAAAGGGCGTAAGACAGGCACATTATCCCTGTTTTCGCGGTTTCATACTGATGAGCGGGTACAAGCATTTCTCCATCGAAATGCCTCCGTGCTGAAACGTATCCTTGTAATAGGAAACGTAATAATTGTAGTTGTTGGGATAGGCAAAGAACAGGTTGCCCGTGGCAAATACATAGCTTGTGCTCACATTGGGTGACGGCAGCGGGCTTTTTGCGGTTCTTTCGATGGCGAAAACCCTTTCGAATTATAGTTCAGGCTCTGCCCAACTTATATCGCAGGTTGGTATTGGTGTTGCGGTCGCCTATAATTTTAACGGGTTTCGAGCAGCGAATTGAGCCGTGATCGGTAGTAAGAATGACGTGATAGTTGCTTTCGCCAATCGTTTAAACAGGTCGGACATGACAGAATGGCGGAACCAGCTTTGTGTAATGCTGCGGTAAGCACTCATTATTGGCCAGCTCGCGCACCATTTTTCGATTCGGTTCGTGCGTGCGACAGCATGTCAATAAAGTTGATAACCACCACATTAAGGTCGTTATCGTGCAGCGTGTTATATGTTGAAGCAACTCTCCGGCAGCCGAGTCGTTTATTTTGTGGTAACTGAACTTGTCGTGACGCCGATAACGCTCAATCTGTGTGCGTATTAACGGTTCTTCATTCAGGTTTTTCCTTCCTCCTCGTCTCGTCAACCCACAGCTCCGGGAACATAGAGGCTATCTTGTTAGGCATTAATCCGCTGAAGATGGCGTTGCGCGCGTATTGCGTTGCTGTTGGAAGAATTGACATATACATGTCTTCTTCGATGTCGAACTGGTCGCCGATTTCCCTGTGCCAGCGTGCGCCACTGATCCCATCGAAAGTTATCTATCACAATCAAAAACCTTTTTCGCCGCTGCTTATGGCAGGGAACACCTTCTCTTTAAATATGTCGGTGCTCATCGTCGGCCTTATATCGGCATTGTCTTTATGTTGATTTCTGGCAACTGCGGCATTTTTAACGTCGAACGTTTCCATCCATTTCATGTAATTATTTCGGATGTATCGGGCAAACCCGTTGTCGGCTTCGTCCTTCTGCATTTGCAGCATGCCTGCCATATCGCTGTTGGCCGAACTCAGCTCTACCTCCCAGTGTACCAGTCGTTTGTAAATATCCTTCCAGCCCTGATAGGTGTTGCATGCGGCAATTTGCATGGAAAGCTGCTGGTATTCCTGCTGGTAGCCGCTCTGTGTAACCTCGGTAACTATCTCCTGCGGTGTATATTCTTCTTCAGGTAAGCAGTATCTGGCTCGGATTAACGGGTTTTTATCAGGTAGTCGGCTATTTTAGAACCTATGGCCTGTTCCATAATGTCTTCCTCTTCGCTCTTGGTAACCATCACCACAGGGGTCTGAGGCTGTATCTCTTTCACCTTCTGGAGGGTTTCAAGCCCTGTTAATCCCGGCATCATTTCGTCGAGCATCACCAGGTCGAACGTGCGTTTTCTACACTCGTCAATGGCGTCAGCACCGTTGCTTACGGTGGTAACGTTGTATCCTTTCTTTTCAAGGAAGATGACATGACCCTTTAAAAGTTCAATCTCATCGTCGGCCCAAAGTATAAATCCGTTGCTCATGGTTGTTTAAAATCCGTCAAAATCAAAATACTCATCGTCGAGATCGTATGTCTTCGACGTCGATTTCTTCTCGGTTTTCTTATCGTCTTTTTTCTCAGTTTTTCCCTTTGTTGTGGCGGGAAGTGGCGTTTTGCCACTGTTTTTTGCCGTTTTTGCTTTGCCGTTACTGGTGGCAGGCACTGCCGTCTTGCCTTTTGTGGCCGACGATTTGCCCGCTGCCGGCGGTACGGGTATTACGGTTTCGCCTGACGTTACCGATGGCTTGTTGCTGCGTACAGGGGCTTCGGGCATGTCGTCAAAAATGATGTCGGCCCCGTTGGTTATCACAGGCTGTATGGGTTCGGCTGCTTTTCGGGCAGGCTGAACGGGAGCAGGCTTCGGTGCCGGTGTAGCAACCTCAGGCCGTGGCACGTTTATAGGTTGTGGCTTTACGGGTACGGCGGGTTGCTGTGGCACAATATGGTGCCCTCCGGCTTGCCTTTTGTAGCCGGAATATCAGCCTGAACCTCTATCGTTGTGCCTTTCAACGGCTTCTCGTCCTGCCTTTCGACAGGTACAACCGTGGTGTTTTCAGCCGGCGTAATTGTTGTATGGGCCGGCTCATCGGGCAGTGTAGTACCCGAAGGTGCGACAGGTTCGTCGTTCGAAATAAATGTATCGTTCAGGTAGTTGTCAATATCACGTCCCGTCGTTGGGTTGTCTTTCTTTGTCTCGGGCTGTGTAACAATTTCGTCAGGCTCGGTTAAAAGCCGGAAGGTAGCCACCTTAAGCGGTGCAAAATGCTTGTTATAGAACTTGTCGTATTCGTCATAACTGTATGCCGTACCGAGCAAGGGCAGGTTCTCCTGGCTTATAATTACAGGGCGGGCACGCTTGACAAGCGATGCGATAGCCTGCTGCTTGACAAGCCCTCGCGCGTATTGCAGAGCCTCATCATAGTTTCTGAAGCCTGTAATTTGCATGTGGTTCAGGCCGCCGGCCTCCTCAATGTTCATATCGAAACCTCGTACAGGGAAGCTTGTAAAATTGTAACGGGCTACCTGGAACAGCAGTTTGTTCTGGTTTACAGAATCGGGATTGTACACCCACATAAACGTAAAGGCGGTGTTTCGCTCGTTCGAAAGTTTCTTCTGACGGGCGGCTGTGCTGTCGCTTAACGTCACACTTCGCCGGCTCCATACATCTCCAATGTCAAACTTGCCGCCGTGCAGGCGCTCGCCTTCTTTTACGCCGTTAATAATCATACCCGCCATTTCGGCCAGCTTACTTTGCGGGAAATTCCTTTACCAGCGTCTGCATTTCGGCCAGACAAAGCCTGTGCATTGCCGCTGTTCAGCTTGCTGAGGCCGTTGATAAATATAAATTTGTCGCGGTTTGCACCCTGTGGAAACCTGTTTTTTGAAAGGGTGGCGTTGGCGTTAACCTCTGCTGAACCGGTCGGCCTTAAAAAGCTTTATAGGTAGCGGTATAGAGCGAATTCGAGCTGTACGCCCATACGCGCGTTCGCTATAAAGTGGGATCGGTAAGCAGTGTGGTCCATTGGCTTTGTGGATATTTTGCCTTTAGCTTGTCAATGCAGGCTTGTGCCTGTCCGTTTTGGCCCATACGCGAGTATAATAAGAACAGGTGGTAGTAGGCATTATCCATGTGTTCGTATTGGGGATAATTGTCGACGAGGCGCCGTAAGGCCTTTTTCGCTCAGAGGAAGATTGTCCAATTTATCCTTGAAAATGACGCCGCTGTGGAACAATCCGTCCATGAGAACCGCGTCAGAAGCCTTTTGCTGGTCGGGTGTAAAGGGAATTTGTGCCAGATAATATTCCCTGCGGTGCGGGTCGTTCTGTGCACTGTCGTTACGCTGTTTTATGGAATCTTCGCGCGCCAGTGCCGTTTGTATCGAGTCTCTCTGACGGTCGGTATATGCCTCATCGGTGCCGTTCAGTGACGATACCACCGTTTTGTTGTTGCGTTGCCAGTTGTCAACGTTCTGCCGTTTGCCCCATAAGCGCTCGAATTGCTGTTTGCCTTGCGTTACGGCTATGGGGTTATAGAAATACCATTGTTCGTTATTCGTGTTGCTGTTGCGTGGTACGGGGCGCTTGCCGTCAGGCCTTTGCAGGGAGTTTTGGGTTGCGATTCGCCCTGTTGCCGTGCCTGTTCCGCATTACTTTTCGTCCTGCAGTCGCTTTTCTGCTTTCTTCTTCTTCAAAGCATTGATTACACGGTCAATGGCCGCGTTGCGATCGTGTTCGTTCATGCGTGCAAGGCTCTGCAAAGAATCCTGTAAATGTACGGCCTCGGTGAAAGGAACCAGCTCGTCCAACACTTTTGAGCGTTCCGAAAGCTGCTCATAATCCTTACGGTCTTTGTCTAAAAGTCCGATGGCTTCAGCATAACAGCGCTGTGCATCGGCAAATTTTTCAGTGTCCCAGTAAAGGTTACCGAGCGTCAATAGCAACACACCTTTCTCTATTCCGCTTCGTGCCGACTTCTCATTACCCGTTTCATAGCTGGCAATGGCTGCGTAGTGTCTTTTCTCAGCAAGGTATATATTGCCGATAGCATAATAAATCTGGTCGAGGTATTCCGTATTTTTGTCAGATGAGGCAAGGCGTTTCAGCTTGCCAATCATTTTGCGGGCCTGTCCTGTTGCCATTACTTCGGTCTGGGCAATTCGCGCATTAAACTCGAGTTTGTAAGGCGGATTCATCTTAATTGCCTTACCAAAAGCCTTGTAAGCCTCCTGCCGACGGCCCAGAATATTGTATAATTGACCGAGCAAATAGTATTCACGGGCCTTCTGTTTGCGTCGCATTTCGTGTTTGATAACCTTTTGCAGGTAAGGAACAGCCTTTGTATAGTCGCCCGAATGGATATAGTAATCGGCATAGGTATAGTCCCATTCCTTCTGCGCGTAGGCGGTTAACCGAGTCGCGTTGGGCGTTGCGAATCACGTCTTCGGCATCGTAAAGAAAGTTGTTTTCAATATAACTTTTTGCCAGCCAGGCCCGTGCCCGTGCATAGATGGCAGGCTGCGTCTGGTATAAACGGCTCATATAGCTGAAGGTAGAAGCGGCTGCATCGAAGTCGCCTTTGTAGAATTGTGCCCGTCCCATCAGCATCCACGCCTTCCAGAGAAAGGGGTTATCTCCTTCCTTGCGAGCCATTCAATGTCACGTTCCGTCTTTTTCCTGCTTTTTGTTCCATTCAGGCCGCCGCTTGATACTGTGTAGGCGGATGCCTTTTTCCATCTTTTCGATGGCACGGTCAAACTGTGATTTGCCCAGTTCCCTGCTTGCTTTGTTTCCTATTGTGTACAGTGGGATAAGCTCGGTAAAGTTGTCCCGGTTACCGTTTTCCTTCTCTACCGAGCCGTCAATATAGGCTACCGAGCCGTTATAATAAACGTTATACCGGGTATTAAACGATTGCCACCACCGCGATTGAGACGTGTTTTTCTCGGTGGAACAGGCTGCAACGATTAGTGCCAGGGCAATAATCAGCAGAAAATAAATATGGTGTTTAATACTCAATTATATGATATAACGCTAAAATCATATATATATTTTGTTTCGTTATGGGCATCTTTATGCCTACCCGGCCGAAGAAACCAAAAGCAAAATATTCGTCTTTGATGCCGTCGGGCATGTTGATTCCACTGGAGGATAAGACTGCGGTTCCACTCTTTTATCTCCGTAGGGCGGAGCGTTTCCAGCACTTCTGCAAACTGCTCGGTTTCATCGGCATTGTAGCCGTCTGACGGTCGGCCGCGGTAAATATCCAGTTCTTCATCGTCAAAATAAACAATATCCTTCGTAGCTGCCTGCATCATGCACACCTGTTCGCAGGCCGAATCGTCGCCCGAACAGGTTGAACAGTCGCCTTTTTGTACACGTATGGGCTGTTCCTTACCGTCAAAACGTTGCGAGATAAGTTCGAAGCTCCGGCTATGCAGCCCAGAATGACGATTCCTAAAAATAAGTATAGCATATGGAAAATGATAGTGGAGGGGTGGTTCTGTTATTCTTCCAGAACCTTACCGTTACTGCTGATATGAAAACCCGCCGATGCCATATCGTTCCAAAAGCGCGGATACGACTTGGTTACTACGTCGGGATGGTTAATTTGCAGACTTCCCGTCCTTACGGCAAGCGGTGCAAAGGCCATAGCCATGCGGTGATCGTCGTAAGTATCAATCGTAGTTGAGGTTGGTTTGCATGTTTCCCCGTTCCATATTAAAGCGTTGTCATTCTCAATTTCTACCACATAGCCTAATTTTCTAAGCTCTTTTTGCAAAGCCATAAGGCGGTCGGTTTCTTTTATCTTCAGGCTGGCGAGCCCGTCAAATCTGAATAAAACCCCCATTGCACAGCAGGTAACGGCAATGGTTTGTGCCAGGTCGGGACAATTAATAAAGTTGTAATTGAGCCTGTCTACACAGCCCTCGTGGCGTGTTAGCCTTACGTTGGCAGGCCCTCCAGTGGCAACGGTATCAAAGGTTGTCTTTACACCGAGTAGCGAAAAAATGTATTTTACGATGGCATCACCCTGTCGTGACCCGTCCATAGCCCGTGAAGGCACACATTGCCTCGCCCGTGAGCATACAAAGCTACGGTTTCGTACCAGTAGCTGCCGCCGTCCAGTCGTTTTCAATTAAGAACGGATGCTCTTCGTAAGCGACGGGATTGACGCGTATTGTGCACGTATCGGTCCAGTCGGCATCAGCTCCAAACTGCTTCATTGTGCAAAGCGTAAGGTCGATATATGGTCGCGAACATTTCACCACGTAATCGAAGCTCTAACCCTGTGGTCATGACAGGAGCCGTCAACAGCAATGCAGAGATGAATTGTGAACTTACGTGGCCAGAATTTCTATGCTTCCGCCATGCAATTGATGTCCTTTGATAAGTAGAGGAGGATAGCCTTGTTGTTCTAAATAACTGATGTCAGCACCCAGTTTTTGCAGTGTATCAACTAAAATATCTATTGGTCGCTGCTTCATACGGTCGGACCCCGTGAGTGTGTGCTGCCGCTTGTTGCTGCCAGATAGGCTGTAAGGAAGCGCATTGCGGTGCCGGCAGCACCAATGTCAATCACAGAAGGACGGGTATTCAGCGCTTGAAGCACAACGTGTATCGTCACAATCCGATAAATTTTGTGGTAAGGCATCACCTCCGGCTGCAGCATGGATAATGAGTGCCCTGTTGTTGATGCTTTTCGACGCCGGCAGCATAATATCAGCATTGAGCATTCGCGGAGCCTTTATATCGTATGTTACCATTGAATGCTTTATTTCATATATATTGCAAATGTACAAAATAGCAGCGAAACAGCCTTGTTACAGCCGTTTTAAATCGTTGTTTAGATGCCCTCACATTAAAAATATATATAAAATTTGGAGATTACAGTAGTAATCATTACCTTTGCACCACAAAACAACGGGATTTAGCGCAGTTGGTAGCGCACACGTCTGGGGGCGCGAGGTCGCTGGTCTCGAGTCCAGTAATCCCGACTTGTTTTGAAGATAAGGGCGACAGTTCAGCCCTTTTTGTTTTTATAGGTAATCGTGAGGCGTTGGTAATTTGACAGGAAGATGTTCTGTTAATATATTATAGTGTTTATGGTTGAAAAACAAAGCCTGTTCATGACAAGAAGATGCTTTGTTTTATACTTTAAGACTTCGTGGAAGCAAAGGTTTTTAGTATCTTATTTATCTGCCGTGTATCAATAGGGTTGAGGCTATTGATACAGGAAGCAGGACTTTACATTGTTTTTATCCTCCTTCAACTCGTGGCATGCACGTGCACCATATTGCGTGTGGGCTTCATTGTTTTTATCCTCCTCTTTCACTGCTTATTTACGTAAAGCCTCGTAGATAAAGTTCGAGGCTTTTTATATGGCAAAGTGGGACCCAGACCCGACCTCGGATTATAGATCATATCTAATACATTTCTCCAAGTTGATTGATGTTTATAAACAACTGTATATTAAAGTACTTAAAATATTTGTGGATTCTTAAATTACGTATTTTGCTTAAAATTTAGGTAAAGTTGTAAAAAGTTCACCAAAAAGTTATGATTTCATTCTTAATACACTATAATAGGGTTTTTGTAATTTGTAATATAGAAAAGTTCACCGAATCGGACATTTGTCAACAGACAGTATAGGATCGAGAAACAACACTTGCAGTGGCTCTTCAATGGCAGCGTAACGGGAACACTTATGATGGATCCTCAGAGGCTCTGGTGGATCAAATTCCTGTTGCCATCCATGACCAATATATTAGCAAGAGATATATTTACGAATTAGTGAACTTTTGACTTGTCAGGATGAAGCCTGTGAAATAGAGCGGTTAGGAAGAAACAAAAATGCAAACGAGCAGGTGAAACTAAGTCTCTCATTTGAAATTAGACATTTGTATTGTGGTGAAAAGGTGCGTTTACTCTAAAAGATTGCAAGAGATTTGGTAGTATCATCGAAGGAAAGAACAATCTATAGCAGTTGATATAATGAAATGGAAGGGTGATAAATTAGGTACTGCGAACTTCTTACGGATGTGAAGAGACGCTTTGTCAAAGAAATGGGGACAGATGTTACCTTTGGAGGGCATAGATAGGTGTTTATTCAGAAATGAGCAGCAGTCATGGAAGAAGCGTAAATAAGCAAACAACTATTGGAATTAGCCGACCATTAATGAAAGTCTGCATAGATGAAGGACGTAAAAATTGATACACGAAATATTCGAATTACAGGCTATATGGAATCTAACAGCCACCAAACACTGAATTTCTGGACGTTACCACGATACCTTTCCTTTGGGAGAAAGGCTAAGGGAGGCGAGCGTTTTTGTTCATGAAAAAGCTGTCTTTCGTATTCAGTTTATTCTTGTTATGTACCTCAGTGATGGTAGAATCACTGACTGTTACGATTGAATATATGATGAATGGTACTTCTCTGCACATGGCAAACAACGTTTCTTCGATAGAACATAATGAAATAGAGCGCAAGTGATGATATTCTATAACTTCAAACCAAGATGATAATTGATAAACATGGCAATGAACCCAAATTAAAGACGTATTTGAATTGTACCAAGACTGCTTCTTTCGAAAAGGAATTATGGTGATTCAGCGTTATATATAGTATGGGCATCCACATGAATAGTGGCTACCCTCTTGGGAATGGGTTAACCCACATCAACTGAGGCATAGTTTCACTTTACCAATCCCCAGACAGGTCTGGCAAGTTCCATATAAGTATATCAGCGACAGCATGGGGCATAGCATGTCGATTTCTCTAATTATAGAGCGCTTGTCCTTTGGAGAAAATGACAAGTCTGGCTGGTACCTGCTGCATGAAGAGAAGCCTATAGCTACTGGTAAGAAAAGAACTGTTGGAACTACAGAAATCCATGACAGAAGAACGAAGACTTGTTGTCATCAATATGGATATTCTTTTTGTTAGACAGCAAAATTTATTAACTACCGACAAATATTAGCTCGTGGGCAAACTAATCCAAAACAGACAAAAGGTACAGCAGATAAAATTCCCAAACAATGCGTTAGGCGAAATAGATTAAGCTTCTGTCAGGTGAATAATTGAAATGTTGCTATTCTGCTGAATTAGGGTGGACTATGGATTCTAAAGCCGACCGCAAAATATAGGTCTGGCTTTTCAAGAACCTCAGTTTAGATTCAAACGATGCCTTACCGGAATGAAACATTCTCCATGAAATCTCAGAACATCCGCCGTGGGTATAGATTCTATAAAAGTTTCCCGATTACGAAACAAGCTGTTTCCTTCAAGTTTAGAGAATACAAACAAGTTTTGTTTCACTGATCAAAGACAAAAATATCATTCGATGACTTCTTGTGTCTATTCCATGGGGACTTCATGTTTATATCTTTTAAAGTGTAATTCTACAGACAGCGCAATGGCATTCAGCAGACTCTCAAGCATTGCTGGTCCAAGTATATTTGTTGATTTCTGGATACCAGCCTTTATGAACGAGAGGTAGTATTTACTAACTGTTGCTTCTGTCGTCTAGGTTGTGGGGAATTTACCAGATCCATTTAATTTGGCTTTGTCAGTCTCACAGAATACAAAGGAAAAAGAGCTAAGGTCTCTTATCAAGAACATAGAAATTTTTGTTAGAGAGAGAGATGGGAAATGGATTTTACTGGAAGAATTGGAATGGAGACGTATAATTAGGTTCTTTTGCGGCATGCTTTTCTATAATGCTAAAATCCATTCTTGTCATCGTAGAAATAAGAACAACAGTTTTGAGACTTCGTTACCGAGACAACTTGGTGGTTCTGTTTACCAATCCTTATACTCCAAGGGAAGCGTGCTTAACGATGGGTTTGTTGGTTGTAAAACAGAATGATATTGTGGCTCGCTAGCCATGAGGGGTGCAACCGCGATATCTGAATGAATTATCAAAGTGTTTCCAGAGAATTTCAGAGTTCGCTCCATCAATTGAAGACATTGAGAATGAACTTAAAAGAAATAGTAATAACTATGACTGGCTCAAAATACACGGATCAGTTACTATATTGGTATCAAATAACAAGATAACGGCAGACCACTCATCAATGACGAAGAAGCAGTCGTTTGAGGCAGTGATGCACCTGTAACCCTATGTAACAAAGTCGCTGGAGACAGAGACATATTGTGAGCCAGCAGGACTACCTTTCTTGTTTTTCCAATAATTATACACGGGTGGTGACTTTATAGCAGCCATTGTCATTTCTTCTGATGAAGGCAACATGAGTTTCGCTAGTCACAGTAAAGTTGAAAACACTGCTATTGGCTTGTCTATAGTGAATTTGCACGGGACACTTTGTTTCAAGAGTTATCATCAAGGCAAATGAAGCCAAAGAACGGATGAACAGAATGGCTTTACTGCTGATTTGAAGCAGCAATTAGGTTAGTACAAGCATTCTGAATGGAATTAAGACACGCTTGGTGGGATAGATTCTTTGGTGTTGAAATTTCGGAGATGACGAAGATGGCTGTAACAGAAGAAAAAAGTTAAACAAATCCCAGCCGAACTTCAAACAGAAGCTGCCAGACAGATTCTTGACAAAAGCAATTTTGTTGAGGTTATGTGATAATGAATATCACTGGCAAAAAGACAAACTCCTTGTTAGCCTATTTCGCTGATTGTGCCTCAGGAACATTTGAAGCTATCCAAAGCGGAGCAGGACGGCAAGAAGAAAAACATATTGGAAGCCTTTTGAAACCCTATTCGGTGTTTCCGGACTGCACAATTACAAGAACACCTATACCAACAAGACGGGCAAAGCTGCCTATTGACCATGAAATCGTGGAATCTATATTCCGCTAAAAGAAGAAAACCTAAGTCCCGTGTAAGTCAGCCTTGCATGGGCTTTTTCATGCATTCCTCTTACTATACAAGCATTCCGTTCCATAGGAGGAAATGCCTCCATACCCATATAGTTACCATGTAGTACCTATATGGGTATAATGTCATGTAATTCCATGATACTTTTGCAGCAAACTTTTAAAACCAAGAGACATGCAAGGAAATTTCATAATGCTGCAAAAGGAAGACCTCAAGGAGGCCATTGCAGAAGTATTGAGACAATGATGGGTAAGAATCTGCTGAAAGAACCAACTCAAACTGCATCCACCGAGTATTACACCCGTGACGAGCTGTGCGCCCGTTTGCACATCACCTATACCACATTGTGGCGCATGGAAAAGCGTGGCGACATCCATGTCCATAAGATTGGCAGACGCAACCTGTATTCTAAGCAGGAAGTGGATGCACTGATAGCAAATGGACTTTCTTCTGATTCTGTAAGCAGGTAGTATGGCTATGGCAGAACTTAGTAAGAATATCCCCAAACCGCCGAGGTGGATTATATTATTTCCTCTTTTCAGCAGTTGCAGGAACAAGATGCCATTGATGCGGGTAGCTTTCATGTGGCATCCATGAACGACTGCTTGAAGGCGGCCAAATCTTTGCCGCCTCTTGTGGTTCTCTATCCGAACATTGTCCTCGAAGGTGATCTTTGCATCATCTTCGGACAGTCAGGCATCGGCAAAACCATCTTCGCCATGCAGGTGGCAAGGGATATTGCCGCACAGGGGAAGCGCGTGCTCTATACCGACTTTGAGATGACACTGCGTCAGCTGGCCCTGCGGTACGAGGTTCCGGACTTCCCTCCTACCTTCTTCCGTGCGGAGATGGACAGAGACAATCTCGTTGATGATGTATTGAAGGGAATAGAAAAAGCAGCCGTGGCGAATCTTGCGGAAGTGGTGTTCATCGACAACATTACTCGCACTCAGCCAGTCGCTCGACAAAAGCTCTCGACGCGGGCTCGCTCATGGCATCGCTGAACGCCTTGAAACGGAAGTATAACTGGACGCTGGTCGTCCTCAACCATGTTCCCAAGATGTTCTCCGGTTCAGTCCCTCTTTTCCCTGTCGGCCACTACAAGGCTCCGCCAAACTCAACCAGTTGATAGACGATGCCGTGGGACTGGGGCAGTCAGTCCGTGACAAGTCGTTGGTCTATGTGAAGCAGTGTAAGTGGCGCAACGGCGAAGTTGTGCTCGATGCCGACAATGTGGCTCTGTATGAGCGAGCCAAGAACAAGGACGGCAATCTTTGCTTTACCTTTCGCGGCTATGACACGGAGGCCGCCCATCTGGAAACAACAGGTACCAGCGGGCGTGAGGAACTGAAATCAAGGGTCAGGGAATTGTCCTCGCATGGCATGAAGCAGCAGGACATAGCCAGGGAATGCGGTATCACCCAAAGCAAGGTGTCAAGGCTCTTGAACCGTTGATTATTCACTTTATGCAGTTTATGCAATATGCATAAGTGCATAAACTGCATAAAACGCATAGCAAAAATGGGAAATCAGGACTTGAAGAGAATATCGGCGACTAAGGCTGCGCCCAATGATCGGATGTTGATAGAGATACCCAAGCAGGATATAGGATGCCATTATTCTTCTCTTACGGATTATCTAGATAAGACAACTGGTTATGATTCCAAGATATTGTCGGCTATTGATAGTTTAATTATGAGATTTCATCTGGGAGCCGTTACCAAACTTGTGAACGGACATTATGGCACGGTGCTGCCTCGGATTAACCGGAACAACAAGGTTGTAGGAGGAAGTGTGCAGTACTTTGATACTGAGAGTGGAGCAATCCTGCAAAGAGAGTCCTTAGTGGAGCATCTTTATAGCTGGTACTGCTTTGACTATTATACGGATGATGAGGTCTTCTTTGGCGAGCATCTGCTTTCAAACAAGCCTGTCGCCATTGTGCAGGAGGAAAAACAGCCTTTGCTGGGTACGTGGCGGAACCGGCCGTTGACTGGTTGGCGGTTGGAAGGCTACAATCTCACCAATAACATGATGAGTAAACTGGCTGGCAAGCGGGTGGTCCTTTTCCCTGATGATATAAGCTGTGATTATTGGGAAGAGCAGTTCGGGGCAAGGTTCAAGGTGGACCGTGGCTTTGTCCATCGGGACATTAACCGATACCTGATTGACAGAATCAGAGGTCGTGGCAGTCCTTGAACTCGGGGAGGAGAACAGGGCTCTGCCCTTGTTATAGCCCACTATAACTACCGCTGCGCTTTCAGTAGTTAGCCCAAGGCCAGCCTTTGGAGAACCGGCGGGATGACTCTCCCTGCACCTCTCCACTGGTGGCATCTGCCCCCTAAGCCTCTGACCAGAGCGTGACCCTCTCTCTGATCTCTCCGCTTAGAGCCTCCCTAAGAACCTTATGAAAAAGAAAAACAATCATTTAATTCCCTTTTGTTATGACACAAATGACATCGGTACATCAAGCCCTGCAATATCGGGCAAAGTGAGTGCACAACCAACGGACAAAGGCATATCTCGACCACATCAATGCAGAGAAAGCTTTATATTAGGAAAGACCTGATACCTGAGAACCAATCGTGACATCGGAACTGCAAGGCGATATGACCTTGCGGCAGTATTACGATGCCATTGGCAGAATGGTGAAGGAAAAGACGGGCAGGGCCATGCAGACCAAGGAACGGGAGCGAATCAACAAGAAGACGGGCAAGGTAACCAAGATAGCCGGCTGTACTCCCTTGCGTGAGGGCGTCGGGTGCAAAGGCAGACACCACCATGGAGCAGTTGCAACATTTCGCACGACCTTGTCGACAGCGTTTCGGCATTACGGCCATACAGATACACCTCCATCGTGACGAGGGGCATTGTCTCTGATCCGAATGACCATCTACATGGAAAGTCTAACTATCACGCCCATGTCATCTGGGACTGGATGAACCACGAGACGGGTAAGTCCCTACAAGCTGGACAATGAGGATATCAGCCTCGTGCAGACATGGCGGCTGAGGCATTGGGAATGGAGCGTGATGTTTCAAGTTGGAGACGGGCAAACTGCATCTGGAACGGAATGACTATATCGTAGCTAAAACAGCGTGAGTTGATGAAAGCAAGAAACAAGCGGAGAAGCTGGCAAAGGAGAACGAGCAGAAAGCTCTCGCCTGTGAAAGAGTTGGATAGGAAATCAACGACAAGCAGTGAAAGCTAACTTGGGAGAACGGTATATCCTTTCGGGCTGGCTCATATTACAGACGAGCAGTATGCCAGCTGGAATCGAAGAACATGGCCATGAAGCAACAGTGGCTCCTGTGCCTGATAAGATAGCACAGGATGGCTGAAGAACAGCTGAACTGGGAGAAAGCCTGTGAAAAAGGGAAAGACAGATTGCAGAACTGCGTTTAGAGGAATATAACAAGCTCACCCAAAGTTACAATAGGCTATTAAAAGGAAATCCCAAAATGACAAAGCACCTATAGGTTTAACCCCTCCCCAGAGATTATGCATCGCCATCACCAAAGCCGCATTCGAAAACGGTGGAGTTATTGGACGTTTTATGCCGCAGAGCTTGCAAGCCGTCATCGACTTTTGTAAAACCGATTGCCAGACGGTTTACATACGGCAAGCTTATTGCCGTCAATGATTTTCTTGATGCAGCCACAGACAGACAATGTGCTGTCAGCACTTTGTCAGTGTTGTCCATCCCTTTCTCACGGAAGGCGAGCATGCCGAGATTAAATTACCAGAAGGTTGTGGAATTTTGTTGAATATCAAAGGTTTTGAAAGGAAAAGCAGGAACAGATACAGCTTCACCATGGACTGAGGAGATGGAATAGCGAAACAATGGGTTATTGAGCAGAGCAGGATATCTCATTAGCCATGAAATACACTATAATGTATGAAATAATTGTTGTTGGTCTGATTCCCTTATGATACGACCTTCTTAGTTTGGTTCCCACGCAACAATATAGGTGCCAGAAGGTAAAATTGAATGGAAAGGTGCCCGCATTGACTATTCCGTTATACACCGTATGCCTGAAGTTATACACTGCTGCAGGTGATATGCCTCGACGGTCAATCGTATCCTCTCGTGCCAGAAGCTAATCAATTAGCATTTTGCGCTCCTGGAAGTAGCGACTCTGAATACCTGTGCATTTCTCTCATCCATTGCAGATATGGATGGCCTTTACCCTCGTCAATGCCCCAAACATCAAAGTCAACCGCAGGTCTCATATGTGGTGCTACGCAGGTTGCTCATTAGTTTGGAATATCCGTTCATGAGACGCCGTCGTTGATGACGGTTTTATTATCATTCCATCCATGCATAGTTGATGCTATCAGGAATGGGTATAGGACCCAATCAATGGGTTCAGAAGAACCAATGACACGATTACCACTACGAATATTTTGTTCATTGCAAAGCAATTAGTGTCTGAAGTAGCATTAAGTGCCTTCTTGATCCACATATCCTCCACTAGACTGTGCGTCTACTTTCCGGTGGCACTGTAATTTCTGACCCAACGAACAACTGTCCCAACGATTCCTCCACTATAATCTCGATATTAGATGTCAGATTGCTATTACAATCGCCAATCCTGTATTTTTCACTGCCTCCAGCAAGACCACCTGCATTATATGTATCCAAAAGCCCCTCCTCCTCTGCTTATTTCCTTCCGCATAAGATTCTATAATGTGATATCTAGCCCTGTAAACAAGACTCCCAATGCAATTACGGCCGTCTATATTACCGTAAAAAAGCACATTGGCTCAAATTGAGATTCTTACCAAGTCACGAAAACCTCCAACAACATTGGCTCGTCCTTCAGCATGTAATCGCGTGGAAAAGCAATGATCAATTTTTTAATTAACAACATTGCCCAATACAAAAAGCCAGTATTGTCATATGGGCCAATATCACTCATCCTTTATATAAAGTACCCAACGAATCAGTTGTTTTCAAATTTATTTATTTTATGTCCGTCTGCGTCTGTTGTAACAGTATCATCTACCATAAATAATAGGTGATAACAAACAACTATCAATTCTATATCTTTGGTCAATCGATATTATCCTCACCACCAAGTATTGTAAATCCTCTTGATCGATATCTGATAAAGTTCTGGTACCTTCACCCTCATACTTCACAGTTGTTCCAATTGGAATACTACTTATTCTCACTTTTAGAATAGACCTATTTTTCACCAGAATGTAAAGGCAGTACATTTGTTGCCATTAGGATTGATGAATGGAGACTGGGTAAATTTATCCCCCCACTCTTGCGTAAATGGTGCATCCTCTACATATACCTTTGTCTCTTGTGTCGCCTGCTTTCAGTTTACTCGATATAACAAGGGGTGTGGTTGCCACCAAATGAAGATGACTGCATTTTCCTGTCTCCATATTCATCAAAGTCCTTAGCTGATCTCTCCTTTACCACATAAGGGTGCCTTTTCTTTGCTGCTGTTTCTGAAATCATGGCCTCCATTTGATAATTTATCAATAATGTAATTATCCAAAGTGCAATATTTGATAATTTTAGTCGTCCGAAGGGCATAACTGTATCTTGTAAAGAAATATCCCAGAAAAATCATGAAGCAACCCTTGCTATTTTGTTATCATTTGAAATAAAATTATCTGTGGTGATGAAACAAGCAGTGCGTATTAAAAGATACAAAATTAGATTTCTTTCTGCCAGTATTCCTCCGGTTGCTGCCCCGTTATGTAGAATATGTATGGCAATTATATAAATAATTGGAATTCAGTGAATCAAGTTCTAATGCCGCCACGGCGCGGTGACACATGAAGATAGCCCGTAAAGCTACAATCACGGCAAAATGTTTTACAACTCCATTTCTAACACCTCCAACATCCGTCTTACCATAAATGACACATTGCTTACGAGGACTCAATGTCACAGTTAGCTTTCCTGCTACTCCTCCAACAGTATTTCTGTAATCTCTCCAATGAATTCACGATAAGCACCTATTTTAAGATTCTCTATAGAATTAACATACAACAATGCCTCAACACCGTACGGTATGGTGAAACTAACTATATTTCCCAGAGAAACTGCTATCATATATATTACCTCTCCTCTTTGTATATCCAACAATTCGCCAATTCATAATACGTAATCCATTCTTTCCTTCTTTTGAGCCCTTATTTGAGCATTTGCTCACATTCGTCTTAGAACAGTTACATTTCCTATTATACTAACATTTGCAGATCCTTCAACACCACCTGAAAATGACAATTTTTCAATACTGAAATGATGGCATTTATAATTCCTATAATTCCTCACGCCATCCTCCTGTGACATTGCCTTTAACTATCGATTTTTAATTGTTACGTATTGTTTTGGATGTATAATATTAAAATAATCCATTACCTCATTACTCATCACAAAAGTGGCCCGTAATGCTCTTTCCAGCTTTACCATCAGAAATTCCTATAAAATTGATGGCTAATATCCGTACTTTGGATAATGCTGAGCTATAAATTCTGTCAGGTCAATGTCATTTATTAATTTGAAACTGGATGTGGGTTCTCTGACTTCGTCTAACTTTACTTAGCGTTCTCTATAGAATATGGATCCATTTTTTGTTTCCGCTTTATAGCCCCGCTGAATTAGGCGAAACAGAAGCAAGAGGAACTAAAATTTCGCATCAGCACAAACCTGTACAGGTTAAAAATACGTAGTTTCATCGTTTTCCATTTGGCGTTGATAACGTAAAATCGTTGCATGATGAAATAGACAGTATGTTCTAGCACTGCTGATAGAATTATCAGTAATGAGCAAACCTCTCTATATCATAACGGTGCCACCAAAAGTTGTAATCCTCGCCGTAGCTACCCACAACACCAGTGAGTACCCGATGTCTTCGCGCGCGAACAATGACCTCACCAATTTTTCTTCTTCAAGTCTTTTCACTTCCTTGTTGCTCCAAGGTCGCCTTGTGAGACACCACCTATGGTCACATCAGCCAGTTTAACGTGCCCACAATATATCCGTTCTCATAAATGATTTGGTCTCACTCAGTTCATCAAAGAACAGCCGTTTTTTAGGCTGTTGTCTTGTAAGTTTTTTCTTATATAAAGGCAAAATCATCATTTTGTTCATGGAGTCAGATAGTATTTACATACCTGGGGAGCTCTCCAGATTCCAGCGCTCTAAAATGGAAGCATTAGGAGTCTGTACCTGTTACCCATCCCACGTCTGAAAACCTTCGTATTGCCGATGTCGTCTGAACGAGCAACGCAGAAGCCCCGCCGATATGCAAGTCTGTTACACATAACCATAAGGTGTTGGTAACGGATATACCACACCCATGAACATCTACCGTTGCTTTGTTTTCGACTGACTTATCTTGAAAGGTTACGAAGTTTCAGACATCCGAACAAAGCGCCAAGTAAACATATCATATATGTATCCTACCTTCGGGCTTCTGCTTCCACCAAAGTCCATTGTATGGGGATGTTGCGATTAATATTTTATTTTGAAAGTGCAATAGAAACGAATACAAATCTTATATTATCTTCTGTGATTCAGGTGTGCATTCCAGCTTTGTACTCAAGAAAGTTCACCAAAAGTTCACCGATTGAAACGAAAAAGGTTGCGAGTATAGCCGTAACTCCTTTATTCAATTAATGTGGCGGGACAGGGCTACGATCCCGGACCTCAGTTATATAGATCGACACTCCTATTAGCTGAGCTATCCCGCCAACAGTACTTTTGTAGAAAGCTAGTGCAAGATATAAACTATTTTATTTTACAAATGTTTGGCTTTTCTTTTCTGTTCAAGCCCCTAATTTAATCTATAGGGAACAAACATCAGCCTTTTTCTTGTATTATAAAGCGTATAGAATGGTATTTTATGCAAAATATGAATTATATAATATTATTTATGAATTTATGATGTATCTAGGTATAGTTTGATATATAGGAACATAGTTTACGATGTGCGGGATAGGTTTACGATATATTTACGTAGGGATAATGAAGATGAGATTACTGACCATTATTTGTTAATAATGGTGTGTTTTTATGATAGGTAATTATGAAAACCAGGGCTGAAGGCATAGCTAGGCTGAAAAAAAGAATACGCTATGAGGCTTGCTTCTTTTAATAACAACGAAAAGTGGTTTGTTGGGGGTTGACAACGGAAAGAATACGCTGAAACACTTCATTTATGTCACGGCGGTTCTGTTGGGGTGAATGATGAAAAGACACGATTTTAGCCCAGTTGCCGTTTTACATGCGGAGAAAGAGCAGAAAACGGTATCATTCGTCTTGGATGGATAATATTGATAATAAAATAATAAATTACCATCAAAACTGGAGGTACCCTTATTATTGCTATACTTTTCATAAACAAAAGCATTCTTCAGATAAAATTACCAGCCTGCAATTGTTTTTACCTCCTGCAATAACTTCGCCGCGGTAACAGCGCGTTGTCCCGTGGTGTTGTAGCATTTTTATCCATGCGCGCATTGTTGCAGCCTTATGCCATCGGTTGGGCCGCCTGTCGTATGACCACGGCTTCAGCGGGTTCATTTCAACGATAACGCGCCCCAATAATGAAACAATGCGGTAATGACATCCTTGAAATCGCTATGCCAGCTTCGCCTGCATGTGCCCAGTAAGCGGCCGCACTATTGTCGAATGTCGACTGGGTAACGGACGTCAGTGATACCTGTGCTTCCACAGTTCTTCGTTAAAGAGAAAAGTCAATCTGTCAATTTTATACAGATCGCCACTGCGTATATTGCCATACGTTTCGCCTGTTTGTTGATGTACAAAGGCATGATAGGGATGATCAAGTTCGGTGAGTATGAACAGGGGTTCCAGTCTGAATCAGCGAAACAGCACGGTTTTTGTGGTCAATGTATCGGTAAAGTGAAAGACGACCTTATGTAACATCATGTAATCCATATCAGAACAACGAAATCTTTCGTCGGTTTTGCCTCAGCAGGAACCAGCTTACGGTGTCGAGAACGAAATTATTGCGGTATCGACTGCCATGTGGTGGAGAAACCATGGGAATTGCGTTCATAACTTTGTACGATGCTTTCTATTTGGCGTTACGCTGCGTTTGTCTTGTAGCCTGGGGTTATTGGTGATAGCGATCGGTCCTGCGTTGCCGAACATCCCATCGAAAGGCATGCAGGCGATATTGCGTAAATTTGAAATGGTTGCCGTCATACTGTCGTTGCTGCTTGCGCCGTCTCCACCAGTGTTGCTGTTGAGGTTATATGGTTTTATCACGTTATCATCAGGCGAAACGTTGCCGAATGTTACGGTGCTGTCGTCTTTGGCGAAAGCATTTCCGTAACCGTGGCACTGCTTGGCAGGGTGCTCGTTCACCGTCAATTTAGAACGTCGATAACGTTGTTCTCTCCGTAGTTCTTAATATCGCTTTAACTGGCATGGGCTGTTTTCAATCATCTTCTTGGGCGAGAACAATGGCGAAATACCGTCGGTATCAATATACGGGCGGGTAATATCGTTCGGAAAGGCTGTGAGGCTCCGTCGAGATATTTGTGCCTCAGCCTTGTAGACATAGTGGCCGCAATGACGCCCATTGGGTATCGATAACTGCTTGAAGCTGCCACAATGCCGAGCTATTCCTCCCGGCAGTGTGGTATACCTGCCGGCTGGTGATACGAGCATCTGTTGGGTCGACGAGCAGCATTCGTGCCCCAGATGCCACGTGCAGGCCATGTTAAGCATAGCTCGCGTCGTAAAATTAAATGCCCTTCGCGTCGGTAAACTTGATTATGCGCCTTTAGCGCCGATCCCCATTTATAGATTACGAGCACCAATTGGGTCAGTTGACGTTTTTATATACCAACTATGTATGTGGTGCCTTTCTTGCAGTTCTACGACTGTCAAATACTACGTTTTATTTTAATCGCGGCTAATAGCCGACAGGGTATGGCACAGGCTACGCTCTTGTGGTTTTGTGCGGTCGCCTCGCGCGTGTGCGGTGAACGTGCCGGGTAGCGCAGATAGATACGCATACCCGCAGAAGCTCTGTCCGTCATCATCGAGTCGGCAATGTCTTTTTGCGTCCCAAAGGTAGACCACGCAATAATCATCTACTGTAATAGCTGTCACCCGGCGTACCCGTTTGGATGTTGGAAGAACCGAATTGTTGTCCATTGTAGCGCCACTTGCGTATGTGCGGTTCTTCCATGTGATGTTAAGCATGTTGCCGTCGGTCGTTGTCGTAGCTTCAACAGCGTATACGGGGCTGTATGACGCATAACGATGGTGCCTTTATTTCACACTGGCACCATGGCATTAAGGCTTCCCGCATATACATCGTAATTAACTTGCTGATGGTTAGCGTGTATTTTTGACATAAGAACCGGAAAATACGAAAACTGCAATCAGCGCAGTTTCCTATTTGCGTAACCTTCAGCAGCTACTAAAAAGCTCCGGCCAGTAATGTTTGTCGTTCGTTACGCCATGGCAGGTGTAAGTTTACGGTTTTGGAAATAATATCCAAAATGTGCCCGTTCCTCAATCATAACCAACACAGGAATAATCGTCAGCCATTGGCCGAAACAGTTTATGTCTGTACTCTGATGGCACAAAATCAAATTATGACCTGCGTCTTCGGTAGTGATAGCGGTAAGTTTGCGGCGAGGTAATCATTACTGTTGCCCGGCAATAAGCGTGTGCCGCCAATGTATCCAGTTTGCCTTGCTGCCGTGGGCGAGCCTGTAAGTGTCGTGGTCACATCACAAACCGTGTGTAAAGGGCTTCGAAATAACGTCACTACTCTGCAGCGGTGCCGTTAAATTGATACTTGACGAGCCAGAAAGCAGTCGCAGACGGTTTGGCATGGGAGTTCGTTCCACGAGGAAATAGTCGGCGTAGCGATAACAGCGTATCCTGTCAATACGGGCGCCATAAGCACAGCCAACAAAGTTTTACCCTGGTAATGGTAAAGGTTGCGACAATGCAATATCAATATCGTTCGAACCTCTGCTCATCGTTATGGGTGTCGTCGTATGCCTTGTTTAGTTGTGCACGTGCAGCAACTTGGAAATCAGCTGATCAGTTTCCGCAATATACATGAAGCGGGCGGTATAGGTCAGTATAGCTGAATGCGTTCTAGAAGATAACGCAGTTAATGGCTCCTTTCACATACTGTAACTCAATGGGATAGTATATGGTTTGGCTAACGGTAGCTTTGAATAGGCATCTACGGGAATCCTGCTGTTTGGTAGCTCGGATGTTGCCTGCATACCCTGGTTAGTTCAAAGCCACAACCCCGGTAGGTAATGACGCTGTTGGCGCGCGTTTTCTCTCCCGTTCCGGCAGCATTGGGTAGCAACCTCATAAACAACGGTCTGTATCAGCAATATCTTCGGTAAAATTGGTCTTTTTCCTGGCCTTCAGCCGCGGTGGTTTGAATGCCCCGGTGGTCTTGCAGGCTGTATTTAAGGTGTGCAGGTTGATAAAGCCTTTGTTTACACCCGTCTCAGGTGCCGTCCATGTTAGTGTTACCTTGCCTTTGTATTGAGTCGTGGGGTTTCTGGCGATTGCTGGCGTCTTCGCCTGTCACAGGCTCTGGCTGTACGCGGTGATTCGCGCAACGCATCGGTAACAATACCTATACTATATGTGTGCACATGCCCGCAGTTTGCATGCTTATCAGTGTAAATTGTTGTTCCTTGTTAAAATGATAATAAGCGGCTGGTCACGATAAATACGCACTTGATAGCTGGTTAAATTGCCAAGTCCGTTCTTTGTCGGGTTCGTCCAGTTCAGTGCTTTCAGTTGCCGTCGGCAGCAGGCCCAACAGTAAAAACTTCCACTGCCCGTTGAGGCCCTTTTGTTGCTTATAGTTATATCGTCGGGGAACAACCATATCCCCCTTTCCCAGCCATGAACGAAGGCAGTATATGTTTTTGTCCGCTGAATTTCGACAGCGACCGTGTCAGTTCTGAGATTTACCTCTCCTCTTCATTTGCGGACGTCGAGTTCTGCCAGCTTTTTCGGTGAAGTCAGCCTGGGATGGTTTCTGTAGTTGACACCGCCCAAACAAGCAGGTCGTGCGACTCATTGTCTTCCTCATGAAACATTCGAGCGTAAATGCGTTGTTGTGATGTTGATTTGTAGCGTAATGAGGCCGAGTTGTCCTGCCGTAGATACTCTACAATGGGTATGCTTTTCAGGTGTGGTGCCGAAGATATGACAGCTGTTTCCAGCAAACCTTTGAGTCCTGCCCTGCCGAAGCCATCATGATGGTCAGCATCACGACCTGTTACGCTCCATCCGCAGGCGGAAAACCAGCATTTTCAAAGCCTTCGCTCAATGCTGCCGATTGCACTGGGCGAATCCGGGATGCAACAAAGCGATACGAGCACAGCTATTAAGTAGATTTTTTCATAAGCGCTATGTAATGCAAGTTCAACAATTATCTACAAAAAATAGCCATTTAATTTGAGCTTTACCACGAAAACATTTGTATTTTGTTTGTTACCATTTATGCAAATAAAATGTATTTTGTTACAAGTGCTGTTTTATTACAAAAAGTGAGACTATTGTATATAGGTTTAAATAAATTTGAATAACTTTTACAATGCTGTCGTGAACATCACAGTTGCACCGATGTCAATCTTGAAGAGAGACAACATAAAGCAGTTAAGACTTTGCGTTACCATTGTATTATTTGCTTTATGATTAAAGGATGTGTGCAGGAATCATGGCTTTAGCCGCTGTACTTACCACGAGTGCGCAGCAAACGGCTCCACAGTTTCTTAATGGGAACTACGACGGACTATGGTTTCGTCGGCTTTAAACGTCATCGCCTTGCGATTTTTCAGATAACGCACTGCACTGCGGCCATAATTATGCCAGCAGCTATGGAAGAGTAGAATACGCTGTAGCCGTCGGCCGTTAAGTACGATGCTATCGGCATGCTGCCCGCGGTATAGTTTGGAATTATTGAACCCGGTGCGCATGCAAATTCAAGCCCATTAAGATGGCAAACGGTAATGATGGTGACCAGCGTATTACGATATGACATATGATTACACACACCATATGCACTGGCTGAAGACAAGGTGTCAGGCGACCGAGCACCGAGTTACCACCACGGGCCTCTATGTTGTAGACCTGAATACCGGCGGGCTTACAAGGTAGGCAGCATCGGCCAGCTCACAGCCGATGACGGATATGCGCGCCATGTAAAACTATTCTGATTACTGGCCTGCAACAGCAGGGAAGCTATGCAATGTCCGATTTACGCCAGTTCTATAAGGTTGACAGTATACGGAAGGCTACGCGATAGGCAAACAACACCATAAATGTAACCTGCGAATACTTCCAGTGTTAGCCTTAAGCCCACAGTGACAAGCTGTATTTGCACGTGCCGCTATTGCTCCTGCTCGACAGTGTGAACATTTCAGCAGAATTGTACTTGCGTGGCTATTGACACGCTTGTAGCCAGGATGCAAATGTAACGGGGCTGTTGACGGTAAGCCCTGAGCAACCATCCTCGTGCCTATTGCTATCCTTGCTTTTGATACTACCCAGTCATCACACGGTTCACATTTGCAGTAACTGCTGCCCACAGGACAAAAACAGCAACATGGCGACCCAGCCGTGCAATCAGCGGTGAGTATATCGTCTGAAACGAAACGCCCATAGCGTGCTCACGGCAGCGCGCCGAGTATACGGTGGCTTGTTGCATGACGACCAGGTTAAACACGCCAGGGTGCAGACTGTTGGCTCAGGCGGACTCAGTTCGCCCGCTACTGCTGGGTGTCCGTCACGGCACGACCGGTGCTGGTCGATACAATCATCCTGTTCCCAATCACAGCAATGGCAAGTTTATTACCGTACGTGGACTCGTCCTACAAACCGTTCATGGAGGATATGCCGATTTAAACCACGTTACATATAATGTATCGCCTTAAAAGCGATGGCTGCGTACCAAATGGCACATAATGTTACCCAGAGCACCGTGTACGAATACCTCAGTTGCCGTTAAGTACATGTATGTAGTTGAGCCTGAATACGGCGGCGTGAAGGGTGGAGCAAGCAACGCCTCTATCCGTTACCTATATTGACGGCTAAAGGTTAAAATTCCATGTGAATGAAAAACCGATGATACGGCGAATGACTTATAATCAACGTACACCAACGCACATTGGGATGGGGAATGGGGTGCGCAGAAGAGCAATTCATTACCAGGGACATATGCCTTTGCTTGCTCGTTTGATGCAAGTAACCCACTTTTGCGACTGGCTATCGCCTGCTCTGCCAGAAGGCAGGAGAATATACCTATCGTACGTAAGGCGCAAACAGAACAGGTGCCTATAAGGGTTATGCTGGGAACAGCACAGCGCGACACGGCAACCCTATAAAACTGAATTGCAGAAATTTGACGGTTTGGCTCAAATAAGTGGGAAAGAGTAACCCACTTCACAGGTGATACAGAAAACCTTTACAATATTGGCTTTTATGCGACGACAAAGACTTTTGCGACCTAACCCATTGACAGCGGCTTGGTAACCCCGACTGCCGACGCTGAAATTTACACAATAACAGAAGTGTAACGGTAATATACGACCTTAACGGCCGTCAGCTGGAATGAAAATATTTGTCAGCAGCTCTTAAGCGGGCTATACATAGTTACTACCGATGAAGAGACTGCGTGCGGTGCGCAAGTTCACGAGGAAATAACGGCTGTTATTTACATATATAATATATATGGCAAAGCGGATTGGATAAACCTTCTCCGATCCGCTTTTTCAATATTCTGTAATTTACGGTGCTTTCATCACAAATTGTTTTTTATGCGGCCGTGTGTGTCTTTCTGTGCCGCAAATAGAACTATTTTCTCAATGTAACCGCACTTTAGCCTGGTGAGTTGCAAATAAGAACCTCGGCTATCTGTATTACATGTTCAGGAGGCGAAGCGTAAGGCCACGTCCATAATATCATCTGGCGTGAGGGTTCATTGCTTTGTATACGATGCCGCCCTTTCGGTATCGCCATGAAAGCGTACGTGCCAAATTGGTTCCAGCAAGCCGGGCTTCCAGGTTCGTTACGCGCACTTACCAGTATGGGCTACGTCAATGCACGCAGTCCGTCGGTAAGAACTTTCACGGCCGCCTTTGTGGCACAATAAACATTGCCTCGGCATAGGCTGCATCGCGGCTACTGCCGATATTAATCTGGCCGTGGTTACGGCGTACATTCGGGTACGACCAGGCGTGTAACCTTCAGCAATCGCTTCACGTTGGTATCAATCACTTGGTCTGATCGTCAAAGTTCGCGCTATTCGGTTCCAATCCTGTGCCAGCCCGGCATTGTTAATCAGCAGTACATCAATGGGTTTCCAGTCGGCATGTATGCGTTCAATAGCCCGATTTCACCTGCTCGGTTGCATACATCTACGCCCATAGACGTTATTCGCCTGCATTTGCAAGTTCTTGATTAGTTTTTCCTTGTTACGCCCCAGGCTGTTACGCGATAGCCTGCCTCGCCAGCTTCATGGCACAGGCTTTACCTATGCCACTCGTGGCGCCTGTTGACAAAACGGTTTTCATGTTCAGTATGATTTAAATATGACTATAAACTTGTTTTGCAGCGATAAAGATAGGAAATAAAAGTAAAAAAATTAAAGTAAAAGGTAAAAGATTTAGAATTAAAGAGTGCAGTTAAAGAATTAAAAAAAAGAGCCGATATTTTTAAACTTTGGAAAAAGTAGGGGTGAGACTAGAAGGAAGGGTGAAATAAGTTGAGAATAGGGGAGATGAAGCAGGGAGATTATATGGAAAATCAGTAATTGTTATTAGCTGGATGCATCGTTCTGAGTGGCCGCCGTACGCGCATTTTGACGGTCGTCGAACAATGACCTTTGTTGCATAGCCGATGCTGACATAGGCAACAGCCTGTTCACTGTTTAAAAGATAAAAATAAAAAGCATGTAGAGTAAGAAATATCGTTTTTTTACGGAAAATGTAGCTTGCGTAAAATTTGATAGCTTTTGTTGTGGCTTTGCATGGTTCGTGTGTTCTTTACGAGGACGGGCAGCGTGCGGTGGCTGGGGAGGTGCGGCAGCGGGTGTGCGGCGGTTGACGGCGGCGCTTTGTAATTGAGTTTGACTATGTGATTCCCTGCATAGCATGCTGCATTGCAACAACCTATTCGCTTGCGTCAACGGCGACAGCATTTGACGATTCACCTGCCTTGATCACGGCGTGGCTTACCGCTCAAAGTTTCCCGACGACACGCAGAGTCCGCCTGATTTTTCGCGGTCATGCTACGGGCTTTCTCTGTTCACGGCATAAGAAGACGACCGCCGCGGCGTTTAATGTAAAGAACGCGACGAGCTTCTGGGCTACGACCTGATTGTTTTACGCGACAAACGGCCGTGCGTCGTTAAATGCTGCAAGCGGCGACCGTGAGGGCATCGACTTCTCGGGTAACGCCAGTCTGCTGGCCTCTAGTGCGGAAATGAGGATCCATGACCAGCAACGTCTGTATTTAATCGTAAAAATGAAAAACTGCACTTTCTTATTGTTGCTCGCTGTTGCCTTATGCAGCGGGCGCACAGAGACAACAGCACGGCCACCAGCTGCTGCTGTACGATATAGACGAGCACCTCTTTTACTGGCAGCGATTCCGACTTTGTGTCGTCGACTATGCCATGGGCATGGCGGGTTATCAGTTTTTAACCGTGTTTGAGCATTGAGCGTTGTATCCTGAAACAGCTATTTGGGTATGGGTCGACCGACATTGATTCGTCGCTCGCAGCCTACTGCAGCGCCGAGATTGCCAGTGCAGGACGACAAGCACCTTCCGATGACCGACCGTTCTGCTATTCAACAGCAAGGCCGAGCTGAAAGTCGTTTACAAGGGCGATGGGCTTCCTGTATTTCGGCAGAGGTGAAACCTGAAAGCCTTTCGGCCGAAAACACCACGTCGGCGAGTCGCTGCACGTTACATACGATATGATAAGCCAAAAGCTGCTGACCTCGCAGGAAAATGCTGAACAAAAGACATTGGTGGGCGGCTATCGCCCGATTTTTACGACCATCTTTTTGCCTTTCGTCGATGGCGGCTACACAGATATGCAACAGAGCGTGATAGATGGCGTGCTAGAGCGAGATAAATAGCCTGTCATGTGCCAGATATGACGCCAGACCGATAATGTTACCTGAGGGTGGACTATGCGCCTATGACCGTTGTGAAACGCTAAGCGCCAGGGCGACAGCTTGTTACCGGCCAGTATTTTAAAACCCTATATCGGTGCTTCCTTACACTCAGCGGCGATACATTTATAAGGTAGAAAATAGCCCAGTTTTCCACGGAGGATGGAGAATAGCGTGGAAAGCTTTGGGAAGTATCGCGGATAAACTGGAGGCGAAGAACGGACAGGAATGTGAGTGCGCGTACTGTTCAATTATGATGGGTTGACAAGGAGGACGATGTGCGCGATAGCGCTGATCACCCTCACTCTCCGCTATTGGCCGTTATCTTTAGAAACGTGTTTCAAGGGATGTCTCGGGCCACACGGGCATGCACGAAGGCCATAAGGTTTGTGTAGAAGATGATTGTGCCTGCGTTTGCAGCATGGATTAATCGACGTTGCGGATGAATAGTTGCGTTGTATGAGTTGGTGTGAGTGATATTTGCTGATGGTTTCAGCACGGTTTTCGTGTACATCATAAAATAATGGTACCCGTTTTCGGGTGTGACAACGGGCATTCGATTACAAAGTGACGGTAAAATAAATTGATTCATCAAGTTGATAATAAAATCAAAATATTTTACATTGATTGTATATGCTTCAATTTCTACATGTCTTTTTCATAGGGTGGTTTATAGTATAAACAGTAGCATAATGTAGTAATACACCTCCCTTGTCGTTGTTTTTCAGCTAATGTTTTTGCAGAAAGTGTATAGATAACTGGACGGTTTTATTATAATTTTTATATTAAGCAGAATGGATTACAGTTTGTCAGATGAAAAATAATGATAAAATAACGTTAAAATCTGAACAGCCCTTTGATAAGTTTTATCTATATTTGTGAGCATAAAAACAAAATATATAACTCTTAGCTTTTAAAAATGAAGAAGATAGTTTTAGTTAGCATGATGTTGTTGCAACCGTTTCAGGCTTTGGCCGTACACGTGTTAGTGAAAATGCACGTAGTTGTTTGCCGATACGTTGTTTTATGGTGCAAACCATCAGCATCGTAGTTCGGACGAGGCGGATTATTACAGGCTGTTAAGGTGCAAGAGCAGCGGCATGGCAAAAGGAAGACGTGTTTCAGGACTTTTATATGGACGGAACCACTGCGTGCTGAAGAGCGGCTACAACTGTTGATTTGAACAACGATTATAACACCGTTCTCAACGAGATGACTACTTATTACGTCAATGGACGCAGAAAGCTGCGCGGTAAAGTATCGTGCGAGCAGCCAGAAACAGCTGTTACGCCAGATGAGGGATGGAGGTGTAGCCGTTGTTGTTTACTCGCCAGGCCGTTCGAGTATACGATTGCTATGATTACAGCCGGGGACGGAAAGTCGGGGAAAAGGCGTCAGTAAGCAGATAGCATCTCTTACAGTCGTACTATCTGCATAGAAAATCGTCGGTCTGTGTCGTAGAATACAGACCTTTTGAATTGATAACAATATAAAACCGGGATAAGCATCGGTATGCTCTCCGTTTATGTTTCATCGACCCTGTTGGCGTGTAGAGCTGCATGCACAGGCGGAAGTGGCGCCGCATACGTTACCGCATTGTGCTGGCTGCTACATTAAGCCTGTGGTGTTGGCATGTAGCGGTATAGGCGTGTTACGGCCTATGGTCAGTGTCTGTATCCGCCGCTGCAACATATGTTATTGTCGGCGGATGGTACTTTTAGGGTGTTCGCTTCAGCGTTGTTTACAGGGTCAATATCTACCTCCACGGGGCAATGAGTTCGCTGCGTGAAAGTCGGTGTGTATAGCTTGCCGACGTGATGGCGAGCAGCGGTCGTTCGGATGCAATAAAATAGTCAATGCGCCATCTGCGTTCTCGCGACTGCGAAAACAGTAAACTCCACCAGCTGTATGTGACGTCATCAGGATGTAACTGGCGAGAAAGTATCGATGAAACCACTGTTGAAGTACGGTCGTCTTTCGCGTTCCTCATCGGTAAAGCCTGCACATATTTGCGGTTTGTCACCGGGGTTTTTCAGGTCGATTTCGTTGTGAGCCACATTCATGTCTCCGCAAACGACGCGGGTTTAACGCTTATCGAGCGAAAGAAGATAAGCCCTGATCGTCACTCCATTAGCATACGGTGGGGCGGACGGCGGGGTTTCCGCCTTTTCACTTCGGCATCCTGCAGGTTGGGTGTGTACACGGTGACGAGCTTGTCATATTCGAGCGTAATGGCGACGCGCCTTCAGTCGATGTTCGTCCATATCCATCCGTATTTTACCGACAAAGGCTCGTGCCTGGCATAGATAGCCGTGCCCGAAAAGGCCTTTGTCAGCGTAATTCCAATACAGACGATAGCCGTCAAACTGCAAATCGAGCTGCCCTTCCTGCATCTTCGTCTCCTGAGACAGAAAAATCCCGCATTTAAATCGTTGAAATGAGACTTCAACCCTTGCTGGTTACATTGCCTTCGTCGTCAGTTTTACCTTGGCGCTGGCGCGAAGGCCGTTGACATTCCATGAAATGAACTTCATATTCTGATGCAATCGGTTTGAAAACTCGCTGAAGAAACAGTATTTGTAGCGAAATGCCCGTTAAATTGGAGTTTTGATTTTTCCATGCATAACTTTTGTAAACTATTCTGGACAAACATCTACGCTGTCCGAATTTCTGTTTAAAAGCTCTTGCCTTCCTATGTTATGGCAAGGCGAACTTTGGTTTTCGTACAAATATGCTTTAGATAAGGTTGTTGTGCACAGTCAAATGTATGCTGGCACTTTAAATGCGCTTCGATTCTCCCCGCAGACTCACGACTCCTCACAGACGCTCCGGCGGATCGAAGACACCGCTGTAGCGCGCTCGTCGTGGTGATGCTGTTTTGGCCTCTACACGCGCATCTGCATGCACATGTAGCCTCAGCACCACCTTACGCCTGAGGGCTTTGAGTGTATCGTTGATGACAATCCCTGATTTGTTGTGTCAGTCGTTCCTGAACCTGCAAACGGTGAAGGAAAATATATCGACGACGCGTGCAGCCTTACTGAGACCCGTTATGTGCCCGTCGAATGTAAGCCACATCGCTTTTGCGTGAAAGAGACAAATGGTGTTCACCATCGAGTCGATGTCTTTAACAATTACCATCTGGTCATGTCCTCCAAACACCGGGGCGTCTGCTGGCACTTTGTGCGGGTCTCGCGTATCAACCACGTGTCCAGAATTTACGCGGCTTTTGCTGCACGCATCGGCGTTTGAGCAGTCCTTCCGCTCAGGATTTTTCACCGATAAGGTCGAGGGATGGCGCGATAATGCGATGACCATCTCATCAAGACCGTTTCTGAATTCTGTTTCCGGATTCATATAATCGTATTGTCAATTTTTGTTGTATTGTGGTACTGAATACACAATAATATGTGGCTGGCGTTGATATTCGTGCCGTGATGGCATCGTTTTTCATGCGTCTACTAAAATGATAATCGCGCGAAACGACCGACCGTATAATACATCACTGATCTTTACCCTTTACTACTGCGCGCGGTGATAGCCCCTGGCTGACCTCTTTCGGCATACGTTCAGCCTCTGGCCATGAGGCGAAAGTGCCTGCGCAAATCAACAGGGAGAATGAAGTGGACCTTTCACCGGCTGGTCAGGGGATTCATTTTAATTGCATTGCCGATTTGCTGGGCACGATTCTTGTCGTTGCGTGTACTTGCCACCGGCAAAAGCCTATGCACGGTAGCCCGTTACAGCCTTAACGTGGCGCATTACGCTTCTGCGCATGTCACAGTAGGTATGGAAAACTCATTGTCGTCGTCACTGTTGTGACGGTTTGCTTCTGTATGTTTTATTGTCATCAGCCTTTCGAGATCGTCGTTTACTTTTTATTGTCGTCCTTTTTATGTGTCTCACGAGACTTTCTCTCGTGGGGCTTTTTCAGGTTCATGAACGGTCTTGTCTGTATCCTTTCGTGTTGTTTTCCTGTCGTCCTGCTGTTGCGGACGCGTTGTATTTAGAGGCTGTTGTGGTTTTCTTGCCTGTCGTAACAGCGTCAGGCTTGCGTAATTAGGGGTGGTTGTTTTTCAGTGTTAACGGTGACTATTTCCGTTCCAATATCGTCAATTTCCTTGCTTTGTGTAATGGTAACGGTGCCCTTGCCGCGCTGCCGTTGTTGCACGTGTTCGGTAAGTCTGTGCATGAGCCGTCATGATAATAAAGAGAACGGATGCAAAGAAAAGGACAAAGTCTTTTCCGTAAATCAATTAAATAGGTAATGATATTATCTAAATAGGATAATGGTATTATCTAAATAGAATAATGATATGATCAGAAAGTTGGCCCCGGAACATCACCATTTTCATAGAAAATAGTGTGTCCGAGGGCGGCGATTATGAGGGTATTTCTTCCGGCGTCAATAATGCACGAAATCAGCACACGCCAGTGAAGCGCCACCGATTAAACCGCCATCGATATTCGGCGAGAACAGTTCAGGAGCATTGCTTGCCTGCAGAACCACCACGCAAGGATGGATGTTTCTTCAGCAACGTCCGCCATACTGCTCTGCAGCGATAGGGCAGATGTAGCAAGCATCTCCTCTGCTTTGTTCAGAGGTGGCAGTTTCCATGTAATAGCCAGATTGGCTCGTAAGCGAAACACAATATTTTTCCATTCGTCGGCAGAAAGATTGAATACAGAACGTCGAGTTCAGCCTTAACTACTTCGTTTTGTCTGTTTGATTCGCTCTTCGGGGTTTCTCCGCAGCAGAAAATGATTTTAAGACCATTGGCCAGCGCCAGTTTCACCTTCTCTTTCAGTGTTTCTGCAGTCTCGTTATAATACTGACGGCGCTCTGAATGTCCAGGGCGACCTGTGCCGTTGAGTTAACCATGGCTGCGGAAACTTCGCGCATGAGATGCGCCCTTTTTCCTTGTCGGCACAATTCTCTGCACCCAGCGCAACCGTCCTGATCAGTACCTGTGCCACGCTTGCGAGGGTGGATAAATGGCGTGCAAATCCACAACGTCATCAGTGGGTTTGTCGGCCTTTAACGCTTCATTGATCTCTCCTTTGCGAGGCTACACTCCTGCAGGTTTTTCGTTCATCTTCCAGTTTCCTGCAACAATTTTTCTTTCTCATTTGTTCTTTTCTTTTTAAAGTTGATATAATCTTGTTGGATGTATTTTCTATTTGTTCAGTCTTTTCTTCAATAAGCTGCTTCTCTTGCTTTTATTTTTCAGTCTTACATACTTGCTCCATGCCCATGTGCGATCGGCGAAGTGAGCAGTATCAGCGGCAGGAAGAACCACAGTAATACTGTGTAATTGTCTTTCCTACGCTTTGTCATCAGGCATCCGTCCTATCGTTGTTTTCTCCAGCGGACGCCTGTAAATCATCGGCCGCTGGCGAGGTCGTGTAGACTCCATTTTGCCCTATCACCCGCCGTTTTTCGCAGCAACAGTCCGGGATTACTGCGGATAATGGTCTTCAACGTCGTTTTCATCGGTGATATAAAATGGATATTCTGCGCCCGCCAACTATCTTCCCAATGCCTGATAGCTTCTTCTGTTGAGGCGGTAAGACAATGAGATGGAGCACCCTGCTCTCTGGCGTATTCATGCAGCGCATCTATGGCTCCAAAAGTCGCCGTCATCGGCCTTATCCAGATTCGGTGAAATCAGCAGGAAAGTACTAACCGCGTCGTGAAAGCACGCTGTCTGTGATGTCATCGCCCTTCGGATGCCTGTATGGAAAAAGTCGGTAGAATTGGAGCACATAGCCTTCCGATATGTTGCGTTGATCTTTCGAGTCAATAAACTGCCATATCGGGTCGGGATAATTGTCGAGGCTGAACTCTTTGCGCACCGTTCTTCTCCGCAAAGGAACGAAGTAACAGACTTAGGCTGCTCAGCGCCTTCCGGTGATCTGCATACCTTTCTTTATATCTGCGCCTACACGTGGGGTCTGAAATCGAAAAACGGGCAGCTTATACGAGGCGAGTAGAAACGTTATCAATATAAAAGGATGGTAAAATTGATGGCTATCCACTGGCTGGACCTCGATATGAACCTGTACATCTTCAGTGGCCATCGCCACAAAACGATGGCAGGCACCATCAATATCAGGTCTTTTATCGGTGTCTGCTGGTTTGAAAGCCTGACGGCATCGCCGAAACAGCCGCAGTCGGTCACCGGATTGAACAAGGGCTAACCACAGGCTATATCAGCGTCATACACCGTAAATACCAGCATAATTTTCGCACAGAGCCTGCGACGAGATAGCAAAAAAGCTACAAAAGATTCCGAGGCAGAACTCTACCGCCGACAACGCAATCGATGTGCCCAGTGTCAGCAAATCAGGGTATCATACGCGCCCAAACCTATGGCCGCTAAGTACTCCTGAATCTTGTATTGCGTGCCTAAAGGGTCAGATAAGCGTGACGAAACCTGGAGAATACAAACACCATACCGAGCACCAGACGACAAGGTTTACCGTACCTGCCGAGCCTTTGTTTCAGCGTTAACAGAGCCTGCCACGTCGTGTTTACAGCAGGCAGCCGGTGGCGTTATGTTGTTGTTGCTGTATTTTTGTTCCACGCTTCTGCTTGCGTTTTCTCATTAATGTCCGCGATTTTCTTTCAGCCTGATAGCTCAAACACGGCATATTGATAATATCCTGATAATTAGCGTCGATGCCTTCCGATACGATGGCACAGCCGTTCTGGTCTTCAAGCTCTTTTATTCTGGCTATCTTGGTGAGGATTAAGTCGGTATAGCTGCTCACTCTCATATCTCTCCACGCTTCGCCATAATCGTGATTCTTCTTCATCATCAGCGTTCGGGCCTCATTGCATGGTGATCATACAGTGCAAGAGCATCGTCGGCCGTGATGTCTACACGTGTAGTAGGTTCCATGTCGAGCTGTATCAAACCGATGATACCGTAGTTAACCAGGGCGATGAACTCTGGTCTGATACCTTCTCCCACAAGCGACTGGCCCGAGATGCCGAGCGAACGGATGCGCTTTGCGCTTAATAAAGAGCTGGTCGGTTAACGATGAAGGCCGCATGATACGCCATGAAGCACCATAGTCGTGCAGCTTCTTGGCAAACAGGTCACGGCATTCAGCCATCACCTCTCTGAACTGTTGTTCTGTATTTTGTTCTGCCATACTGTTTTGCAAAGTTACATTTATTCATATCCGTGCTTTTTGCGGTAACTTTCATGCAGGCTTCGTCATTCTCTCTCTGCCTCCTGTGTATAACCTTACCGTGCCACAGAGGGGCGTCGTAACGCGCTCGCAGCGAATCGATTTGTGCGCGAAGCCTGTTTGCGCCGGCCTATATTCTGTTCGGTTTCCACTGTTCGGTAACTGCCTGAGAGGGCCGAGATCGGTAAGAATCCTATTTCCTGTTGGGTCATCTTTAAAGAGGCTTCTGCCATATTTTCAGCGCTTTTTCACGCGCCTTTATGGCTCTGGGGTACTGGTCACGAAGCTGCCGTATGGCGTGAGGCGTGGCCTGATAGTTATGCGATGCGTACAGCGAGTCGATGCGTTATGAGCCGGGCTGCCTGCTCGTCGGGCGAGAACTGGCACGATGCCAGCAAAAGAGGCTGTGAAAAGCAAAACGGTTTCATAACTGTGGTTTTAACGTGTGCAAAGATAGCAATTAATTCGGTATTCGTCACTGGCGTATATATGTTTATTGACTACCTTTGCAGCTGCTATACGATATAACGGGATATACCATGCGATTACTTAGCGATGCCGAACTGGCGAAACTCCTTGATAAGGACATCTTTCATACTGCTATTATCCGAAGCCGCTGATAGTCTCGGCGGTGCTATGTGGTGGGCGGCTACGTGCGCGACCTGTTCCTTGAACGCCCATCGAACGACATTGATGTGGTGGTGGTGGGCAGCGGTATGTGGCGTAGCCCGGCGGCAAAGAGCGTCTTGGAAAAGCGTGCTGTTTCTGTCGGTGTTCCGCAATTTCGGTACAGCGCTGGGTAGAAAATATCGGGGGCAGGAGGTGGGTTTGTTGGCGCACGCAAGGAGTTACAGGCACGACAGCCGAAAGCCACATGTTGAAGACGGTACGTTGAGGACGATCAGAACCGCCGCGACTTCACAATCAATGCCCTTGCGGTATGTTTTAAACCGTGAAGATTTTGGCCAGCTGGTCGACCCTTTCAACGGTATCGCCGACCTTGAAGACGGTATATGCACTCCCGCTTGCCAAGCATCACCTTTAGCGACGATCCGCTGCGCATGTTGCACGTTGTATCAGATTTGCCACCAGCTTAAATTTTTATATTGAAGACAATACTTTTGATGCGCTTTCACGCCATGCAGACCGTATAAAAATAATCAGCGGCGAGCGAGTAGAAGAGGAGTTAAACAAGATAATGCTTGCCGAAGAGCCGAGTCGCGGCTTTGTTGACCTTCACCGTTGCGGACTGTTACGGCTCCTGTTACCAGAGCTGGCCGACCTCGATATTGTTGAAACCCGCAACGGACGGGCACACAAAACAACTTCTATCACGCTCGGGGTGCTTGATAACGTTTGCAACGCCCAGCGTAACCATCTTGAACAGCTGCACAGAGGCTTGAGCAGCTGGCGATGATGCCGAAATACGGATACAGGCCGATATTGACCACCTCGAAGCCCACAAACTATGGCTGCGGTGGGCGGCCTTGCTGCACGATATAGGCAAAACGCGGAGCAAGCGGTGGAACAATGCCCTGGGGTGGACGTTTCACAACCATAACTTTATCGGGGCAAAAATGGTTCCTGTTATCTTTCGACGCCTTAAGCTGCCGATGGATACGAAGATGAAGTATGTGCAAAAGCTGGGTCGATTTGCATATGCGTCCCATTGCCATCTGCTGACGATGAGGGTAACCGACAGCGCCGTACGCCGTCTTGCGTAAATGACGCTGATGACGACATCGATGACCTGATGATGTTGTGCTGAAGCCGATATAACGAGCAGAATCGTGTGAAGAAGCCCGCTTCGCCCGAGAACTTCAGGCTGGTTCGTGAGGAAAATAACCGACTTGAAAGAACGCGATTACAAGCGCGAGCTTCAGCAGATGTGATGATGGTAACGAAATTATGGAACTGTTCTCTTTACAGCCTTCGCGCGAAGGTGGGCGAGCTGAAAGCCGCACTGAAAAGATGCCGTGCTCGACAACCGTGGTGCCCAACGAACGCGAGACCACTGATGGCGTTGCTCGGGCAAAGGCCGCCGAAATGGGTGTGCAATGCCATAGAAGGCGATGTATAAGACTTTATAAAATATGTCGTAATAAAATAGAAGGCTGGCGGAGAAAGAGTAAAGAAGTTGCTCTGTCTCCGTTTTCCTGGTTTATGCAGGATGGCTTTGCCCGTCCTGCCTAAAGTCTGGCTGTCATTCTGCAGCTTGTCGTTTTTCCTTTATTTCATAAAGTTTCCGGCTTTCCACCATACAATTGTAATGGTTGTGAGGCCATGTAGTGATTGTTTATGCTGTTTTGTTTATGAGTATGGCGGCCGTCCCGAGCGTTGCTGACGACCGCCATACACACTCATGCGACAGCTGCCGTACACGCTGCTGACGTTCGTCGTACCATGAGACTGCTACACGGCAAAACTCACCATGTTGTGCATAACGACATTGCGTAACAGGCGTTAGTATTCACGATTTGTACGTTATCTGAATGACGTTACACCATAACTCGTGGTAACAACAGCCGTTGTTTGAAATATAGTCTCCCTTTTAAAAATGTTACTCACACGCGCGTTTTGCTTCATGAGTGATGTGATGTTAAAGCTCTTACGTTTAAAAATTTTATATTATCGCAAATGTTGTTACCTTTGCTGTGTAGAGATTGGGAGGAGTTATTTTTATATTTTCGACCCCCTTTTCCAGGTTAAACGATTCAAAGTGTAAAAATCCAGATTCATAAAAGGTATAGAAAATCAAAAGTATTTGTTGCAGTTGTGGTCCTGACGCTCGTTTCTTGTGGAAAAGAAGAAGAGGGTGGCAACTGGCCGACTTGCAGGATAACCTGTTGCCAGTCCCGCACTGTTGGCGCCTGAGTGCCGTTCCAGACTCCCCTATCACGCCACGATTAAAGATTCAGGACGTTGACGTCCAGCCTAGATATCGAGCTTTATAACAACCTTACGTTCACGAAAGGACAGCGCGTGAATGCAGGTCAGGTTATGTTTACAATTGGCGGCGAAAACATACCGCTCGGCGGTGCGACGGCACAGGCTGCCCTCAATACGGCACTGTACAAGTGTCACGGCCCGTAACGTACCTTAATAGTAAGCACTTTTCGACCAGCATATCGATTGGATAATATGAGCTTACCGGCCCAGAACGCGTATTCCTCGCCCGAGCTGCCGTAGCCCGGACCGCTGCAGCCCTTGCACAGGCTGAAAAACGCTGGCGTAGATGCGGCGTTAAAAGCCCCATCGGCAGGTGTTGATGCGACGGTTTGCGCTACAGAAAGGCGCGTTGGTGAGTGCTTCATGCCCTACCAGTGTCAGACATCATCGGTGGGGTGTATTTTTCGATGAACGAGGGTCAGATGCTTTCAATGACTAGACATCAGGTAGTGCTATGCGCAGCCATTGCGTCAATGCCTGCTGTAAACTGCAGAAGCTTGCGACGGTACCTTGTACAACCATCCCGAAGGTTAGTAAGATCAGCGTGTAATCGACCCCGCAACAGTTTCGTATGTACTGATAGCAGGTTCCCAATCGACCATTTTGCTGAAGAGTGGAAGCGCGGACAAATTGTCATTCCTACAGTAACGAACAACGCTGTCGTCATACACCTCAGGAGGCGGTAGTAAAGTGTTCAGGATAAGTTTTTGTGTATAGGTGGGTTCTGACAACAAGGTTCGTTATACAGAAATACGGTGACCCAGCGGGATGACGGCAAAACTATGTGGTTACTGACGGTCTGGGCGTGGGCGACCGCTGTGAAATATCGGCGTCGAAGCTTACCGATGGCGAAAAGATGCAGCCCATCACCGAAGAACAATATTGAAGATAAAGAAAACGGCAAAGCTGGGCGAAAAGCAGTCTACGGCAGCAGGTTTTCATGAAAAGCTATGCAGTCGAAATAAGACTTCGCCATACCGGGTAAAGAAAAAGTCTTTTCATTTTAAAATCAGAAAAATGTCATTTTTCAAACTTTCTAAAGCGCCCGGTTCTATCGACGGTGATCTCCATCTTCCTCGTGATTGCTGGGTATAATCGGACTGGTATCGCTGCCTATTGAGCAATATCCCGACATCGCTCCGCCAACAATTGTTGTTCAAACATTCTATACTGGTGCTGACGCTCAAACGGTAATGAGCTCAGTTGTAACGCCGCTCGAAGAGAGTATTAACGGTGTAGAGAACAGCCTGTGCGACCTCACAGACCACCAGCCAGGTCTGGCGGATAACAGTGTATTTTTAAGCAGGGAGCACAGATGCCAATATGGCTGCCGTTAACGTGCAAAACCGTGTAAAAGTCGAGGCCGGGCTCTGACGCACTGCTGAGTTACACGTGTGGGCGTTACCGTAACCAAGCAGCAGTCGTCAAATGTTATTATGTACTCGTTGACGACGGACGACGGTCGCTACGACAGCAAATTCCTCACCAATTACAATAATAACGTTATCCCGCTGCTGAAACGTATCAACGGTGTAGGTAATATTCGCTAGTCCGTCTATGTCGGATTACTCTGCACGAATATAGCTACAACCTGATAAGATGAAACAGTATGGGCGATATCCTTCGACATATCGAGGTGCGCTTGCAGGCAGAATATTGAAGCCGCTCCAGGCTCTTTTGGTGAAAATAGCGATGTGGCTTTTGAGTATACACTGCGTTATAAGGGTCGCTTAAAGAAGCCAATTGATTATGAAAACATCATTCTTACGAGCAAAACTACAGGCCAAACGCTGTATCTTAAGGACATGTGACAGATGATAAAGGCTCTTTAATGTACAGCGTTTTTCTGAAAAACAGAGAACCTGCTGTTGCTGGGTATGGTTCAGCGGGTGGCAAGGTCGAACGCTACGCAGATAGCAACCGATGTTAAAACGCCTTGCCGGGCTCAAAAGTCAATGCCTCCGGGGCATGAAGGTGACGATAGAACGGGATGTGACCGAATTCCTCTTTGCTTCTATTGAGGAAGTGGTGATGACACTGTTTATTACGCTGGTGCTCGTGTTCATTGTGGTTTTACGTGTTCTTGCAGGATTTTTCGCTCGACACTTATCGATGATAGCCGTTCCGTCCCCGCCACCCTTGTGGGTATCTTCTTCCTTTGGATGTTCGGTTTTTCGATAAACCTGCTCACTTTGTCTGCATTGCTGCTTGTCGCCATCGTTGTCGATGACGCTATTGTGGTAGTGGAGGCCGTTCATGCCAACTCGACGAGGATACGATAATGCTCTCACAGCCTCTATTGATGCCATGAACGAGATTGGTTAGCAATTATCTCTATTACGATTAGTAATGGCACTCCGTGTTTGTGCCGGTTTCGTTCATGGGTGGCACCTCAGGGACGTTCTATCGTGAGTTTGGAGTAACGATAGCATGTGTCGATAGTTATATCGGCTGTCAACGCATTGACACTGTCTCCGGCGCTTGTGTGCCATCTTCCTGCAAACCGAAATCGGAAGAGGAAGGTGCTGGGAAAATGAGCTTTTGTTGACCGTTTCCATGCTGGCTTTAACCATGTTTTTCGATAAGGTTACCAACGAAATATAAGAAAGGTGTAGAGCGTGTTGTCAATCACCGTGTGGCTACGGCCATCGGCGTTGTGGCTGGTTTTGCACTGCTTGTACTGGGTATGATATTCACCTCTACGGGCCTTGTGCCTGACGAAGATACCGGAACGTTGTTTTGTACAGTGTCTGCGCGGGGAACATCGCAGGGAACGTACCAAGCAAATCGCCAGCAGAAATTGACATATACTGGCTCCCAAACCGGCCATTGAGCGCAGGGTGCAAATCGTCGACTACAATTTCATTGCGGACAGGCTCGAACCGAGCTACCTTTATTATTAAATTAAGCCCTTCGGCGAGCGTTCTAACAGCTTTTCAATAAGATTAAGGCTACCTTTACAGGAGATCCGATGCGCTGGTTCGTCAATCCGTTGGAAGCAACATCGGTATCGAGCGCAGATCTACAAGCGAACAGCGGCTATCAAAGACGCTTCAGATTCTGGCATTTCCACCACCTATGATTCGGGCTTTGCGATGAATAATGGTGTCTCTGCGACGCCAGGATAAGACGGGAGGCGATTTAAATAAGTTCTTTAAAGTGGCACACGAGTTATGTTGCTGCCATAACTGCGTAGCCAGAAAGCTGCAGAAAGCCATGACCACCTACGCAAACTGCCCGCAATACCATGGTGAACAGCGTGGACGTTGCAGAGATGTAAACAGGCGGAACGTCGCTTACGGCAAGCGTGTCTCTCTGTCATGCAAGGTTACTATGGGAGGACTGTATGCAAGCAACTGCAGATGCGTGTCGAAGCTCTTCGTGTCGCCAGTACGGGGCGATGCCTTGCAGCACCTGCGATCTGACGGATTATCGAATATCTACGTCCGTCTGGGCGATGCGAAGCATGGCTCCTGTGTCAGAATTCATCACCGCAAAGGCGTATACGGACCTTCTAACATCGCACCGCTTCAACCTCTTTACCTCAATTAACCTGAGACCTACCGAGATGGTACTGGGTGAGTCGCGTAAAACTTGTGAAGAAGTGGCAAAAAGAGGTCCTGCCACCTATGGGCTACGGATACGAGTATTCGACCTTACGCGTTCAGAAGCAGAAGCACGATAACTCAACAGCAACATGATATTTGTACTGTGTCTTGTTTTCAGTATATCAGATTCTTTCAGCCCAGTATGAGACTATCTGCTGCCGTTGTCGGTTATCCTTTCCTCCGTTTGGTCTGGCAGGTGCGTTCTTGTTTTATGCTTTTTGGTCATTCGAACGATATTTACTAATTTTCGCTCATCATGCTGACAGTTGGTCTGCTGGCCAGAAACGCCATATTGATTGTACAGTTGCGCTGGAACGCCGCCAGACGGGTATGCAATCCGTTACTCTACGCCATCCTTGGTGCGCTGCGACTTCGTCCTATCCTGATAGACTTCGCGCAATGATCATCAGTTTGCTCCTATGATGTTTTGCTTCAGGCGGAGATGGAAACCAGACGTTAAGTGCTGCGCCGCTGTGGGCCAGAATACTTTTGAACGTGTTCCAAATCTTCATCGTTCCATCGCTGATTCTGCGTATTCCAGTGGTTGCCACCAGGAAGCTCCACCGCATACAGTTTGACGACGAGAGAACGCTGAAAGCTCTGGCAGAACACGCACAATATCGCAACAAAGCGAAAGCAGGCCCGATTAATAACGATGATGACGATTAACTTTAGGTGTTGCCCTTCGCCTCTCCGGAGGCAGGGCAGACTGTGATAAACGCTACAGTATGAGACGGTTTAAACGTATCTGTTCCGGCAGCCTTGTGCCCCTTGGCTCAGCTTACGGGTTGTGCAAAAGTCGACATGGCAAATGCCTGAAGCGTCCGCCGGAGGTCAGGAACGAGCGGCATTATGCGCGACCCTGTTTCACCAACCGGCACGCTTGTGGCAGCTGCGTGCGGCGAGCCGGCAGCAGCTTACCGTGGCGCGAAAGTTTTCCGCGACGCCCAACTGCAAAGGCCGACAGCGTGCGTTGGCGAACAATCTGGCTAGCTGCGCTGCCCGCCCAGCGTAGATATGGCACGAGGCTGGCTTAAGAGCTGCGAAACCTCCTTCCTCCCCAGTTCGCATTCACACCGCAGGCGGTATTGCTCGGCTTCAGCGGTGCGACAACAAAGAGACACCCGCTGCCCGATAACACCAGCTGGAATGTATCTCCCTTCCGGCGGCCTTACGGCTGGCAAAGACGGTCGGCTCAAATGGCGTTGCTGCAGTCAAAAGACTACGGGTGAAAGTGTCGTACATCGTTAATAACCCGGCGTTGCAATTTATATTATACGCTCCTTATCTGCAGTAAGCAAATAGATGTATGGGCAACGCGAGCGTTTAACCGAAACACAGGACATCATGAAGGTTCAACACGAAAATATCGCGGTGTGCGATCAACTGCAGTGCAGAGGCCGAGCAATTGCGCAATGTTCTGATACAAAAGAAAGATTTGGAGCAGTCAGCCGTGAGCGAGAACGCGTTGAGCCTGTTGCTTGCCGGAAAGCCTGCCCATGCCATTGCACGCGGAACATTGGATAATCAACGCTCCGTCGTCGTTCTCTACGGGCGTTGGCATCAGCTGCTCCAGCAATCGTGCCGAAATGTTCCGCCAGCAGGAAATACACAGCGTGCTCTTTACATGTTGAAGGCGCCCGAAGTAACTTTTATCCTAACATACTATTTCGGGAACAGGGCTTTTCCAATGGTCAGGGGTATGGTAAAACCCGGCCAAACTGCTCTCTGCGGTGGCATCGCTCACCCAGCCTGTTATGAACGGACGGTTAACAGCGGCTTTACGCGTGGCTAACGACCGTTATCGCGAAAGCTTTTCAATGCACGGCAGCAGAGCATTCTGAAAGCAGGTTCAGAGGTTAACAACGCTTTGGTTCCAATATACTCTTCTGGGAAAGAGCGTTATTGAAGCCGGGCAGATAGAAGTGCTCAAAAGAATGTTGAAGACACACGCCCTGATGTCAGTGCAGGCAGATGCGTATCTGGAGGTAATCACGGCCCAGGGAGCGGTTTGCTCAATGCGGCTCTCAAAAGTGTCATCGACCTTGCAAAAATACAAGCGTTGTAGAAGTCTTTATCAGGCTCCCTGGCGGTGGTGCAAGATAATAATCTTTCCTAATTCAAAACGATATTAAACTATGGCATGCTGTATAAGTCCCACGAGGCCGTTGTATCGCCAAAGGCAAAGATAGGTGACGGCAGCAAAGATTTTCCCGTTTGTGTATATCGAACGACGTGGGGAATAGGCGGCTCTGTTATTTTTCACTGCAAAGCCTGGACGGTACCCGTATGAGGCAACGACAACAAGGTTCATCGAGTGTACGAGTGCTATCGGCACTGCCCGCAAAGAACTTCGGTTTACGGTGACCGAGCTGATTGATCGTAATAACAACATCATTCGCGAAAATGTAGTGATCAACAGAGCCACTCCATGCGGCGGCTAAACGGTGATTGGCGATGACAATTTGTATCATGGAGGTGCCTGCATACGATACAACAAAGACAACACCACGCAATGTGATGAAGCTATCGTACCCAAAATTGCGGCTGTTGTGAATTGGTGACGACGTTATATCGTCATCCGTTGTTAAGAGAAAATTCCATACGCGTCTTGGAAACAGCTATCATTACGAGGCGAACAACGTTTTCGAAGGATGTTCTGTATATTATAGTAGGAAGCAAAGCCTGTTGAATGCAGCGGACCGAACGCTGATGACTTCGGCGGTTTTGATGAAAGATCAAAAGCATGTGGCCAACATGCCGCCTGTTGTTCCATGGAAAGACCAGTGTGTTCGACTCAGTGTTGCAGATTCGCGACCAGATGCCAAAAGGGCCTGAAGTAGACGCCATCATGAGTTTCCTGAAAATCGAAAAAGGGATTATTTTACAGGTGAACCGGTATTATCATGCTGTATATGAATAGAAAAGAGCGGCTTTTGTCGTTCTCCTGTGTATTCTACTGCAGCGGCAGGCAAGCCCAGATAGCCTGTATAAAGCGTATGCTACTGCTATTTATAAACTGTTACGTTTATTCGCCTTCACAATTGTGCATGAGGCAATAATTCAGCGTAGCGATAGCGTTAGCTTTTGTGGTCATTAATAGACGCCTATGGCCTGCAAAAACTATAAACTATAACTCAGACCCACATAGCAGAAGCCCCGTTTTTGAGGTCTTTGGCCACGTGCCGACAGCTCGTTTGCGGAGTAACCTCCGACTTTGGTGCGAAGGGTAGATAAGTGAACGGCCAGTGGGTGAAGCTCCGCCCTATATAACAATCAGACGACCACGTATTCGGCCTTTGTCGCCCTCAAACGCCCGTGCGTTGGCTATCATACTCTTTATTTTGCGCTCGACCGTATCATGCCTTCGTGTGTGAAAGCCTGTTTTATATCGTCTCACCAAAGCAGGCTTTCACCGACTTTCCCGTCAAAGCAGGGCCCGAGCACTTTTCGAAAACGCCACGCGCGTTCGAGCATCATTTTCCACGACAATCCGACGACATCGTCTCCATTATCAGCCACATAAACGGCTGGTTATCGTCGGCGCTCCAGGTACGCGTTCGTATCGGCGTGCCTTTCCGATAAAAGCTTATCGCCGAGGCTCCCACGCGCATTTGGCGGATATTGCGGATGTCGCATGTCGTGCCTGCTCCAGCAAGCCTCGCCTTATACGCACATCCCGCGCGGGGCGATAAAGCCAGTTCAGCTACGGGATATGTAGAGGTCAACCAGCAATCCTACGGGCTGATTGTGTCCGTGTTTTGTATGAAAGCCCGCCGCAAAGCCGATGCAGTGCCCACGACTGGCGACAGTCGGTTCTGACAGCCAGCGAGTCGATATAATATTCTCGGCAACTTCACTGTTGTTTCGTCATCCATTCACGCTGAGATCTTGTCCCCAGCTCTGTTTTGGGCGGTTTCGATGAAAAGAAGCCTGCCTCAACCGTCTTAAAGTCACTTACCGTCGTAGCCTGTAATAGTGCCTGCAGTCGGTTGCCCTGCGCGGCAGTGGGCGTGTTACGATGGCTGTGCAGATGGTCCATGGCGGTGACAAGGCGCGTCAGCATACGGTGAAAGTCCGGCCAGCGTGCGGTGCGGTCCGCAAAATTGCGGCAGCGGTCTCCATCCATCGCCTCCGCCAATCAGAGCCGGGCTGGCACCGGGTGCCTGCCGGAGGTGCAGCCCAGGCTTTATCTGATACTTCATGCACTGCAAAAGGTGCCAAAATTTAATCGCCTGGTCTGTGACATTGCGCTTTTGTACCTGTGTCTTTGCGCTTTACAGGGGTAGTCGTTCGAGCGGCCGCAGGCAGCGTTGCTGACGACCGCCGTACACCTGGCTCTGACGGTCGCCGAAGATGTTTGGCTGAGCGGCCGTCATGCGACATACCTGCAGCATACAAAACGCCAGAAGACGCCAGGCAGCCGTTGCCGTTACGCCGTGATGATGTGGTTATCTGCATCGCCCAACGCTCAAATAATAATAAAGTACGATGTCAATTAAAATGGATGTACATTCTATCGGCAATGCGGTGGAGGCGAGCCGAGCTTCGCCATGGTGCTTCCCGCTGCGTGCGCTCTCGTGACTGAGCTGAAGAGATGCTTTTGTCGCGCAACTGCTCGCTGACGGGTGGCGACGTGAGAGCGGTGCTGTCGACGCCCTGTACGATGCAGCCTTGCACGACTTGTCGCGGTGGTCGTTCTCATCTTTTCGGGTAGCAGGGATATTTTACAGGTAGGAGGCCTCGATGCGACGCCGCCGAGCAAACGATGCCTGTTGAAAAATTGAAGAAACTATCTCATGATGTCAGGGTTTCAGGTTACAGCCCGAAGGAAACGCCCGTTGTAGCAGTGCGCGCTGAGCGATTTTATACGGCAAGAGCACAACCCTGTCGCCCGGTATGCCGTTCCCAGAGAGATGAAAACAGCGTTTACCGAGCTATCTGGACTAACGTGGAACCGCTGACGCCGTATGCGAAAATGCGGATGCGGTTTTCAGCTTACTGTTTTGATGCGACCCGCTTCAAATGCGTTCGACATTTTGTTGATACTGGGCATCATCAAAAACCGACCTACAAGAAATACGCAGTTTATATGTTGTCGTAAAGATTACGAGCTTGTTGACCAAACGTGCGTTTCTTTCAATAAAAACCGTACAAAGGTATGCCAGCGTCGATTACACGCTGGCATGCCGCGATCAAAGCTCTTCGTGCGAAGCCTTGCAATGCGGGTCAGGTGTTTCGCGCGATCGGTGGTATATCGCAGCATCGCTCTGAGGCTCAATGACCGCACAATGCTAACTATCACGGTGCCACGTACTTCTCGCCTGTGTTGTATCGGTTCGCATCGCCTTTGGGGAACATGGTTTGAATCAATGACGTGCCCACTTTGAACCGGCCCGAGGTTTCTCGATAATTTCCTGACGTCGTGCCGACGACGGCGCTGCGGTCAGCCGCCGTGTGTCTATTCGTTGTCGACCGTGTCGAGGTTTCAGTGTGTGTGTCAGCTTTCATCAAGGCACCATATCCGCTCTTTCCGCCCCGTAAAGATGAATTGTCAGTGCCCAGTCTGCTCCGGACACCAGCGGTTTGCGGAAAGCCGTACCGGTATCGTCGATAATACCCGCAAAGTGGGGAGTTGGCATGTAGGTTCTCCGTTGCCTGCAAAGGTAAGCGCTTGTCGGGATGCGCTGGCCGTCGTTGTGCATTGCGTGAAGCTGGCGATTCGAGGGCTTCGGCCGCGGCCGCGCGTGGGATAGGCCGACGTGCGCATAACTCGGCGTTGAGACCACGCACTACATGGCCGAGGCGGTCGTGCAAATCTTGCCGTCTGCGGCGCGGATGTCACCTAAACTGAGTCCGAGGCAGCTATGGCTAACACTGCGCATATCGGAGGCTGTCAAATGATGGTGCTCATGATAGCATCTCGGTTTTCTGCATTAATTTGCGGCAAAGATAACAGCACATATATAAGGCCGTATGGCGTTTACGGTTATTTGGTTAATGCGTGAGTTGTTATTATATGATTAATTTTGTTGCTGCGCATGAAGTTCGACGATTATAGCCAATTTTATAATGTTGGGAAAAGAAACACATCAGGGCAACCCGACAGTCCAGGATTCGTTACGATCTGTGACGCGGCTGTATCAACACTGCCATGGTGCTTGTTCTGCTTGGACCCTATTGTTTTCAGTACACTTTACGGGCCGTAATTTGCTGGCCCATTTCAAGGAAAACCTCGAGGTTACGATGCTGATGGATCAGGATATGTCGATGCTGGGGCGCCGTAGCCATCTAAAAGCCTGCTGCCATGCCGTATATCCGAAGCATTCAGTTTATCAGCAAGCAGCGGGCGCTGGCGAAAGCCACCTGCGCAATGAGCTGAAACGGCCGGGTTACTGATGGCGTGAACCCATTTCCCTCATCAATCGTGCTCACGCTGACAACGGTGTGCCAATAACGACAGTGTTGACCGGATTTCAGCCGATTTAAAGAAGTACCTAAGGTGTCAGGACGTCAACTATCAGAAGGGTCTTGTTGAGCTTTTAAACCGTAATCTGGCCGGATAGGCATTTTCGCTGCTCGTGCACCGCGCTGCTTACCTTTCTATCGTTCTCATTAATTAACAACACGGTGCGCCTAAGCATCTTCGCTCGCCGCTTTTCCATACATACAATGAAGCTTGTGAGGTGCGTCGTGGGAGCTTTTGCGGGCACCGTTTATACGACGTGCCGTGGTAACGGGTATGCTGGCTGCTCTGATAGCCTGCGGCGTTCGCGTGGCAGGTTATATGCTCTTTATTGTAACCAGCGGAGATGTACCATCGTTACACGGCGGGAGATGGCTGTTACAGCGGGTTCTGTATTTCTGTTTGGCATTGTTATCACAGGTATCTGCGCCAACATATCGGTAAATAAATTCCTGCGAATGAAGGCGGTGAACTGTATCAGATTTAAGTTAGAGCTTACGGCAGCCTGATTCTATGCCAGCGTTATATTATATAATAATGGACAAGAAAATTTAGCTTTTTGACCGTACCACTTTATATTATTGGGTATCGGGTTTCGCAATTGTTATGGCAGGTTTTATACTGATGAGCGGTGCAGGCTCAATAGAACAGGCCTACATCCTGATATTTTCAGACTTCGTGCGCATAAAGGTAGCTCCGTGGTTACGTTCACGTTTCCATATCTCTGGTTGTGCGGGTTGGCGTAACCTAGGATGACGCTGCCGAAACACCGAAGAGCAGACTCATGCTGCGGAAAACAGAAGAAACAGCTAAAATAATACGGCACGCCGATCACATGCAAACTATCATCATAGCCATAGTGGAAGGACTTACTGAGTTTCTTCCCGTATCGTCGACAGGGCACATGCAGTTGCCGAAAATCTGATGGGTGTACAAAATTCTGATTTTGTAAGAGCATTTACGGTGATTATACAGTTTGGTGCAATTCTGTCGGTAGTAGTGCTTTCATTGGAACCGCTTTTCAGCTTAAACCATACGCCTGCTCGCAGGCAGCACGCCATGGCAGCGTTTCGAGGCATAAGTTCGCTTTTACTGGCTGCTGTTTGTAGCCTTTGTGCCTACGGCTGTGACAGGTTTTTCATTAAGAAACCAATTGTCGACCGCCTGCTTAATCCGCGAATAGCTATGGGTAGTGCCTGTTATGCTGGTGTTGGGAGGCATTTTATGCTGTTCTGCGATTCAATGTTCAATAAAGGACGCGACGAAAACGAGTGACGCAAAAAGCGCGCGTTCTGGATTGGCGTTATACAGAGTGTGTCAATGATACGGTGTCGCCGGTCATAGCCACTATTGCCAGGTGGTATGTCGCAAAAGCTTACGCGTAAACGGGCTGCCGAGTTCTCATCTGGCAGTGCCGACAATGGCCCGCTGCAACGGGGCAGATTGTTGCAGCTTTTATCGGCAAAGAAGCCGTAGGAGGGTCGTGGGCCACCCGCCGACAACCTGATGTATTGCTTACAGGCAGTGTTGTAGCCCTTTGTTGTGGCGCTGCTTTTGCCATGAAGTGGTTTGTTGGTTTCTACTAAATACGGTTTTAAACTGTTCCGGATGGTATCGTATAATTGTAGGTAGTTATCCTTATATTGCTGTTAACGGGCCATTCACTTGTAATGTTTTGACTGATGAACTTCCTGCAAGGCGAAATTATTGCGATTGACAAAGCTACCGTATGTCCAGTTTCGGTGCGCTTGCAATATTCGTTATCTGCTCTCTCTCACCACTTGGGACAGAAGGTTAAGGTTGGGCATGCACATTAACTCCGTTAGCAACAGAGCGTTCTTATACTGTGTGCAGGCGGTGTACCAAAACAAATAGAACAGTTGCAGAGCCATTCAAAAGGAATATGCGGCAACCTTGCAGCTGGGTGCCACCACTGACAGCTATGATGGAGCACGAAGTGGACCACATTTTTCCCCACGGGAACATATCAGTCGCTGAAACGATGAGCGGTTCTGAAACAGTTTGTGGGCGACATTGAACAGGTGCCTCTACATACAGTGCTTGTAAAATTGATGATGAACGCTCATACCGCTTGCGCCGTAACGGCGAAAGTGTGCAACCAGGCAAAAACATTCTATAGATGAGATAGAACTGACAGCCTTTGATGCAGAAAAATGCAGCTTCCATCCGCGTGGTATGTGGAAAAGGTACGTATATTCAGTGCCCTTGCATGCGATGACGACGATACTTTGAACAGTGGCGCCTATCTTACAGCCTTACGACGCACACGAGCAGGAAGCTATTCGACAGCCGATTGTATTGATTACGACCACTTTCAGGGAGTGGCAGATGCAAACATCAACGCCATCATCTCCGGGAGATATGCCTGAGGCGACAAAAGAAAATCATTTGAAAAACTGAAAGGAAGAAAAGTATGAAGTTATCACAATTTAAGTTTAAACTGCCCCGGGAGCTGGTGGCGCTGTATCCTCCCACAGCTTTGAGCGCGAGTTTATAAACGATGATGGAACGAAGGAAACGTTCAAGAGTGACACGTCGTGACGAATCGCGACCGATGGTTTTCACATCGTACAACAGGCGAGATAGAGATGTTTCGTAAGGATGAAAAAGAGCAATCCGTTGAGGAGAGTATCTTGATTTCCAGTAACATTATCGACTATTTTGACGAAAAGGCGATACCTTTATTTTTAACGATACAAAAGTGTTTCTGCCCGGCTTTTACGGTGCAAAGGAGAAGACTGATGCCAAGATAGAGGTGTTTTATTCTGCGCGAACTGAACGAAGAAAACGCATCTCTGGGATGTGCTTATGGAGAGCCTGCACGTAGATTCGTATTGGCAGCAAGCTCTTCTTTGACGAGTAGGGACAATGGTTGCAGAGGTTTATGACAATACACAAGCCGCGGACGCTCACTGCGTTTCCTTTTACGATTGCGACCGCGAACAGTTTAAACGCGACCTGTTTGCGTTGGGCGAGGCTCCGCTTCCTGCTTATATCCTGAACGGACGCCCTGAAAATCCGGGAGATGCATGGCATGCGTGCATTCGCATACCACCGCCGAGACATGGAAAACTTCCGGTGTATCTTTGCCCTGCAAAGAAGGACGGTAACAGCTCCCACCGGGACTTCACTTTTCGCGTGAGTTAATGAAGCGCATGGAGATTAAGGTAGACTCGGCTTTCGCAACCCTGCACTGTGGACTAGTAATTTCTCACCCATTGGGTGGAGGATCTTACCAAACACAAAAATGGATTCGGAGCAAATGCGATAGAAAAGGAGGCCTGTGAGATTGTAAAACCCGGGCAAAAAGGGCCGGGCACCATGTGTGCAGTGAGTACAAGCGTGGCAAAGCAAACCGAAACAGCTGTGGGTACCGATGGTATGCTGAAAGAATATAACGGGTGGACAAAGTGAGGTTTATTTTTCCACCGTATAACTTTGGCCTCGCCGATTCGATGGTTTCAAACTTCTATCATCCAGAGTCTACGCTGTTAATGTCGACTGCTGCTCGGTGGCTATAGAAGCTGTAATGGGTGTGATAGACCTCGCTGTGAAGCATGGGTATAAGTTTGGTTGCTAGCGACTCGCTACTTATAGTTGATTAGTTCAGCTTAAAGCCATATTGATGGTTGAAAATAATCTAGAAACATGCCATTTGGTGTTCTTTAGCTAGAGCTCGAGACATCGAGAGCCGTAAGCGTCTTATTCGCGAAGCTCTTGACTCATTGGAGGAGGGTGGGGCGCAGATAGTGTGAATCGTCGATGATAAAGACAGTTCCGCCAGGGTTTTTATTCGCTCTAACAAGTTTTATAAATGCGTGTGTTTGTTGCGAAACAAATCTAAATCCGCGTCAGGTTTTGGCTGCAACGCGAAGATAGAATATGATATGGGACGTGTGAATAAATCGAGGTGGCGTATATCACGACCGAATCATGATATTGATATATTGCTTTACGATGACCTTGCAATTGATGAGCCTGATCTTTCAAAACTGCCCATCCACGCATGAAAGAACGTAATTCGTCATCGAAATCCGTTGCAGGAAATTGCACGATGAAGAGTTGCTCATTATATTAAATAAGGTATTACGAAAATAATAACGGAGACATGCAAATTATTCAATAAGTTAAGTAGGGGCAGAGAGAAGGTTGGGTAAAAATTAGAATAAAGGCAGGCAGAAATCAGAATAAGGATAAGCAAAAATCAGAGTGGTGATCTTCGAAATTACTATAAATGAAGAAGCCTCGCAATGTTGCGAGAGGCTCTTCTCTTTTAGTCAGGCTGTGGTTGCCACGCAGACCGAGTGCTTTTAATAATACTACGGTAACGTTCATGTACGATCGGCAAGGTAATTGAGCAAACACGACGCTCTCCTACCAGATTGGGTCAGAGAACAGTGGTTACAAAGGTCCTTGTGACTTAACGTGCTCCAGTACAGTCGCGCAATGCGATAGGGCAAAACAGTGCAATCTGACCTCGGCGGAGACAGTATCAGTGGTTGATTTACTCAAACCAGTGAAGATTTCAGCCTTCTTCCTTGTTTAAATACATGTTGTTTGTTGATTAATAAAGTGTTGCATCAATAACATTCCTCTGTCGCTTCATGGCCTTAATCACAACTATTTACGGTATCAAATGCCCCAGATTCTCGCAAATGCTCTAAGAGTTACTAAAAAGATTATATATAGCCCGCATGTTCACGATATGTAATTTTGCAGCCAAATTAATTAGCATAGATATTTAAGGTAAATAATGCAGGACATTCTGTAATATCGCAGTACTGTGACACGTTGACCACGGACAAACGTTGGTTGACAAGATGATGCTCACCGAAACTGTTTCGAGACGGCCAAAGACAACGGGAGGTGTTAGACTCCAACGATTTAGAGCGTGAGCGCGATAACATATTATCTAAAGAACGTTTCCATTACATGGAAAGGTGTCATCAATATGCAGTGACCTGGACACTCTGATTTCGGTGGCGAAGTGGAACGAGTGCTCAACATAGCCGACGGTTGTCTGCTGCTTGATGACGCTCGGGCTCGATGCCACAAACACGTTTCGTGCTTCAAAAAGCATGAAGATAGGATTAAAAGCCTATTGTTGTCGTTAATAAGGTGGATACTAACTGTCGCCCTGAACAGGTAGGGTGAAATGGTATTTGATTTGATGTGCGATTTGGGCGCAACGGAAGACCAACTCGACTTTTCCCGTTATATATGCTCGGCTAAAAACGGCTGGATGGGACCTGGTTCAACAAGCCTACCGACAATATCGATTTTCCTTTTAGACCAGATTCTTGAGGCCCTATACCGGCGCCAGCACATAGATGGTAAGCCTCAAATGCTTATCATCGGCAGATTACAGTAACTATACCGGCCCGTATTGCGGTGGGAAAGTACACAGAGGTACGTTGAAGACGGTATGAAGGTTACCATTTGCCATCGTGATGGAACGATGGAAAAAGGAACAAATTAAAGAGCTTCACACGAGGGCACACCCATCGCTGCATTGATGAGTAAGTGGCGGTGATATTTGCAGTTAGAGCCTGGAACGCTTCGGAAATCGGCGATACCATCTCGATTTTGAGGAGCCTGCAGCACTACCCTGCGATAGCAGTTGACGAGACCTACCATGAGTATATGCTTTTTATGGTAAAACGATAGTCCGGTTCTTCGGAAAAGAAGGAAAGTTCTGTACTTTCCCGCCAAATCGGTGACCGTTTACGTAGACCGAACGTGAGAAGAATATTGCCTTGCGGCAGAGACCTGTCGAAGGATATAGACCGACCGATGATGGATAGTGAAAAGCGTCTGGCGTTTGCCACCTTTCTGTACCCATTGAAACCATGCGTCGTGAAGGATGCTGGAGACTACCAGGTTGGGCAGCCTGGGTTATTTCACAAAGAAATTGACGGCCAGAAGTGTGCGAGGCCTCGTTGGGGAGCTTGTCTCAACGTTCCAACCGATTATTCGAGCAAAACCGTGATATGGTGACACGTCGTAAAGGGTGAAATGACCGGCATGGAGACAGAAGGTGATCGTGTAACATCACATTTGATATTCCTTCACGCGGTATTATCGGCCTCCGTACAGATGGCTTGACTGCCTCTCAGGGCGAAGCCACTCGCGGCTCCACCGCTATAAAGAGTACCAGCCTCACAAAGGAGAGATAGCCGTCGCTCAGATGGTTCCATGATCTCTATGGACACAGACAATGCCTTGCTTATGCCATTGGATAAGCTGCAAGACCGTGGTCGCTTCTTCATTGACCCGGGGAAGACGTATGTACGGTCAGGTTGTGGGCGAACACATACACGAACTCGACCTCGTTGTGAATGTTTGCAAGGCCAAGCAGCTCACCAACGTGCGTGCTTCAGGTTCAGATGACAAAGCTCGTATTATACCAAAGACTATCATGAGCCTCGAAGAGATGCTCGAATATATTAAGGAAGACGAGCTGGTTGAGGTTACACCCAAGAACCTTCGCATCCGAAAGATTATACTTGACCATACTGAACGCAAGCGCGCTAATAAAGAATAGTACTTTTTTTATTATCGTTTTATTTTGAATCCCAATCGATGGTCCTGTGCCTGTCGGTTGGGGATTCATTATGTCACCGGCTTTGTTTTCCCAAAATCGGGCAAATCTTCCCTGATTTCTGTTTCTACGATTCCTCTTTCGAAAGCGATGACGAATTTGTTTTTATTCCTATTTTTCCTGATATTGCATAACGCTTCATGTATTCTTCCTTTTTCACGCTTCCCGCCGGGGAAAAACGCCATTTTCGTCGATTTCGACATTCCCTCTACTGGGAAACATCATCTTCATCGATTTTCAACTTTCCCCAGTGGGAAAAACTTTTTCAAAAGACTTTTCTAAATAAATAAGATTAAGAGCATAATCCAATCCTTTTCCCAATTTCCTGAAACGCGTATAAGAGATAACATTGAGGAACAACTGCTAAAAATGCTGAATGTTTTCACGATAGAAATGTTTAAAGATAGCGATAACTCGTAGTCGGGAAAACAATCATTATCAGCATTACTTCGGTCTTTTTACATGGTAGAGCTTCGATGTTATTTTCTTTTTCCAATAGATTTTAGCGTATATTTTGCTGTCATTGCATCAAAAATAATACAGAAATCGTCTGCCAAAACAAATTATTTCAGTAAGTTTGTCTGCGGTAATCATAGTGACATTTATTTACAACTATTTGTATATTAGCACCTTAAAAACCTATGCGAATTTTACAATCACCCAGTTTGTAGATGTTTTATAATTTGTCGAACTCGCGTTATAATAATGGTTTACACATAGGAAATAGTCTCGCAATTATAACATTATTCTAACAATATTAATGCGATACGTCGTAGAATTATGCAGGTGGGGTATGACTAATCAATCAAAATAAATTATGGAAGACAAAACAAAACATAGTTATAGCTCATACAATTTATATTGTATGTAAGATGTTGGCAAGAGAATTCAGGTTCGTACTGAAGCCTTTATTGTTAGGTATTATCTGGATAATCTTTTAGTACGATAGCAGAATGAAGCGATGTGATATTCGGTTATAACTGTAAAGAACCGTATGACACTTGGTAGTATTGGTTTCTTTCTTCCAACGATAGTTAAATATTATCAGAGAGTTCGTGCGTGGGTTTTAAAATGGAAATGATGTAAACCATAAAAACATATTTAACTCCACGTCACGACGTATTCAGAACGATGCAAGCAGTATGTCTGGTTCTTTGCACATTGGTGTATGATTTCTTTGATAACAGGCGATAGACAAGAGGCAATAATCAGTGCTTTTTAATAAGTTGGCAATGTAAATTGTCGAAGTATTTCACGTCGGAGGGTTCAGTTGTGTGATGTAGTTAGGTTTATCCTGAATTTTTGCAATCAGGAGATTGTATCCACTTAATAATTTATCGGCTCACGTTATTTTTGCCTTTTTCCCGATAAACAGAATCTCAATCACAACTCAAATCGGGGTAATGCTTTTTGAATTGCTTCGCCTTTTCGTTTGTTCGAGCAAGAAAAGCCTTGTATTCTTCACTTTCGGGGTCCGAGCAGGCAGTGCAGAAACGCTTCGCGTAGTTGGCTTCCGTGCTTTCAGAAAATCGACAATTTCTTTTTGGAAAATACGTATCAGAAAACCGTTCAAAAATGTAGTCAACGGCTGCGATGACGGATGTAC
>BNJU01001372.1_pt1:30000-167898 | contig 167898 bp, 214 predicted proteins | sample 8539281 | NCBI WGS metagenome assembly BNJU01 (sample SAMD00202456, study PRJDB9452) | human saliva metagenome | isolation source: human saliva | place: Japan | reverse complement strand
TCTTATCTTTTTTTAGTCACTTTTTAGCTCTTGACCTTTTTTCACATTGAGACTATCGATATCAACGTCTTTGTTGACAGAAGTAACAGTCATCTTATGTCCCAAACGGCTAACCTTCCCTTTGAAAAGGGTTGTCGTTGTTTCGCCTGTCTTCGAATCATACTTTTGACCATTATCTTTTTGCAGCTTTTTTTCAAAGAGCTTCATCAAGTTCTTTTTTTCTATGGTTTCCTCACTGTAATAGTTTTCAAAGGAATCTCCATAGAAGGCTTTAAATAAATCTCCAAAGGCTGAGAAGGACTTCTGAACCCTCTCACGATAGTCCTTGATATAAGTTTTCTTATCAAAAGTATAGCTAGCAGTCACCTTCGCATTGCTACCTTTTACTTTCATGGTTACAGCAGTATCTGTAAAGTACTTTTCAAGCTCCTTACTATCCAAGTCTGTCAAACTTTCAGACATGCTTGAACTATACTCTCTACCTAGAGAACTACTGTACCATTTGCCATCAATATTACCTGTCACATAACGGTAAGTCATAAAGCCACCGATACATAAGAAGACAAGGACTACCGCTGACAAAACTGAGACTAGGATGCGTTTTTTTCTTTTTTTGGGATCCATTGGTTTTTTTAGGAGCCAAATTTGCCATAGCTGCTTGTCCTTCTGGAAAAGCTACTGTAGAAGGTGCTGGCGCTGTTACTACTGGTGCCGTTTCTGTTGGTAGAGGACTAGTGCTTGTCTCGACGATTTCTGCCTCAACCTTAATAGGTTCAGTAGTAACTGTATCTTCAGTTTTAGCCGGTGCTTCATTAACAAACTCTCCAGCTTTCAAAGCATCCGCCATTTCCTGAACACTCGGCTTACGTCCGTTTACCGTCTCAAAATAGTCCAACCATTCTTCTCTTGTCATTTATATTCCCCTTTAATTTCCTTTTTTATTTATTTTTTGTAAAGCTAATGTCACCAAATTCACTGTGTGCCTTGATAGTAAAACCTTCATTGTTAGGCGTATAATCTAATACATCACCTTTTTTAAAAGCATCTGAATCTCCAGCCTTATCCACAGTGATTGTTTGCTCCCAACGGTTAATATCACCCGTGAAAGCAGTTGTTGTAACACGACCGGTTTTGGCATCGTAGGTATAACTCTTTGGAAGTTCTTTCTTCACTGTCTCATCAAACTGTTTATAGTAGTCTTTTTTTCTGACAATGAATAACTATCAAAAACCTCCGAGAACTCCTCACCGTACTGACCTTTCAATTCAGTAACTCTACTTTTGTAAGCCTGATAAAGACCTTTACGATTGTAAACAAAGCTCACTTTTAAGTGAGCCTTATTGTCAGTAATGCTCATTGCTGTATTGATATCGGTGATAAGATCTTGACCTTGTGGTAAAGCATTACTAACTTTATTCTTAGTAGTAGCAGTGTCTTTCAGAGTGGCTAACATTTTCTCACTAAAGGTTTTGCTTGTCCAATCGCCCTCAATGCTTGCAGCTCGATAACGGTATCCCATCACGAGACAAACAATCAAAAGTATGGTGAGTATCGCTGCAATCACACCTGATACCATCCCCACAATATTCTTCGAGGTTACTGGCTCCTTTGATTCTTTTACTTGTTGACTAGGATTGAATTGAACACTCACCATCCTATCAGCATTAAACTCTTTAAACTTATTAGTCGCTCTATTCCCTGCTGTAGAAGCCATTGGTGGCCTCAATTCATGAGGCTTGAGAGGATGTGCTGTTTCACCCAAACTAAGCCCTTCTTCTTTTGTCATAGGAATCTCCTTATCTTGCTGTAAGGTTATTATAACAATTCTTAAAGCGTTTTTCTATCTTATTCGGGAAAGTCCTTTATTTTTAATTTGGATAAACACTCTAATATAGAGGATTTCTAGCAAAAAAAGTAGCCCTTATAGAGCTACTTTTGTCTATCGCTTACCCTTTGTAATCAAAGGCAATTTCGATAATTTCTTTCAATTCTGAAATAAGTGGTTCTTTCGGATTAGCTGTTGTACATTGGTCTTCATAAGCATGTTCAGCCAAAGTATAGGCAGTGTCTTGAAGAAGTTTCTTAGTGACACCTTGACCCTTCCAGTTCATGTCAATACCAACGGCAACACCCAATTCGTATACTTTTTGTGCCAAAACTTCAACCAATTCAGCATCTGATTGTTTGTCAGTACCCCATCCCATGAAACGAGCGATATCTGCGTAATCTTTGTCTGCACGGAAGTAGTCATATTTAGGGAACATAGCGTGTTTTTGAGGATCACGACCATTGTAACGGATAACGTGAGGCATCAAAATCGCATTAGTACGTCCGTGTGGAATGTCAAACATAGGGCCAACCTTGTGAGCGAGTGAGTGGTTGATACCAAGGAAGGCATTGGCAAAGGCCATACCAGCCATTGTTGACGCATTATGCATTTTTTCACGTGATTCTTCATCACCAAAGCGGTAAGAATGTTCGAGATTTTCAAAAACAAGTTTAATCGCTTGAAGTGAAAGTCCACGTGTATAGTCGCTAGCCATGACTGATACATAAGATTCAATGGCGTGAGTCAAAACGTCCATACCTGTATCAGCTGTAACGCTGGCAGGTACACTCATAACCAAAGCAGGGTCAACGATAGCAATGTCCGGAGTCAAAGCATAATCTGCCAATGGGTACTTGATATGAGTTTCACTATCAGTGATAACCGCGAATGACGTTACCTCTGAACCTGTACCTGAAGTTGTTGGGATACAGATAAATGTTGTCTTCTGAGCGTAAGGAATCTTGTAAGTACGTTTACGAATATCCAAGAATTTTTGTTTAGCACCGAAGAAGCTTACATCTGGGTGTTCAAAGAACATCCACATAGCCTTAGCAGCATCCATTGCAGAACCACCACCAAGAGCGATGATAACATCTGGTTGGAAGTCTACAAAGCGTTCCAAACCTTTGTAAACCGTATTAGTAGATGGGTTTGGCTCAACATCTGAGAAAACATCTACTGCTGGCCTGTGGCGGTTAAGTTCCAATTGGCGTTTAACCAAGTCAGCGTAACCAAACTGAACCATACCAGGGTCACAAACCAACATCACGCGCTCTGCATCAATGTGACGCAAGTAAGTTATTGAATCTTTTTCGAAGAAGATTTTTGGTGGGACGCGAAACCATTGCATGTTATTGCGACGCTTTGACAATGTTTTGACATTCAAGAGGTCGAATGAGCTAACATTGTGTGACACTGAGTTATGACCGTGTGAACCACAACCAAGAGTCAATGATGGAATCATGTTGTTGTAGATATTACCGATACCACCTTCGGCTGATGGGCTATTTACCAAGACACGGCAGGCCTTCATGCGAATACCATATTGGAGTTGGAGGTCTTCATTTTTCAGTGTGAATAACAGCTGTATGTCCAAGACCACCCAAATTGAGCATACCTTCTGCTTTTTGAATCCATCTTCAACGCCATCAGATTTGATGAGAGCAAGTACTGGAGACAATTTTTTTCCAAGGCAAGTGGGTGTTCCATTGTTGCATCTGGAATTTCTGCCAAAAAGCATTTTTTTGTGCCAGCAGGAACTTTAAGACCAGCTTTCTCAGCAATTTCAATAGCTGAGTGACCTACAATAGCATCCATTTACAGCTGTACGTGCTTCATTAAGAACGACTTTTTTTCCAATTTAGCAATATCAGCTTTTTTTAGAAATGATGACACATTGATGTGCTTCAAATTCAGCCTTAACTTCGTCGTAAATAGCTGCATCAACAATCGCTGCTTGTTCAGAAGCACAAATCATACCATTGTCAAAAGGTTTTTTTGAAACGATGATATCATTGACAGCACGTTTAACCTTAGCATCTGCCGCGATATAGGCAGGTACGTTACCAGCTCCAACACCAAGCGCTGGCTTACCAGTTGAATAAGCTGCCTTAACCATACCCGGTCCACCAGTCGCAAGTACCGTAGCAATTTTAGGATGGTTCATCAAAAGACCAGTTGCTTCGATAGATGGCTCTTCAATCCACTGGATACAATCCTTAGGAGCACCTGCTTCAATAGCCGCATCACGAACAATACGAGCAGCTTCTGCAGATGATTTTTGAGCTGATGGGTGGAAGGCGAAGACAATAGAGTTACGTGTCTTCAATGCAATGAGGGCTTTGAAAATCGTTGTTGAAGTTGGGTTAGTTGTTGGTGTAACCCCACAGATAACACCGACCGGTTCAGCGATAGAAACCAAACCTTGTTCTTTATCTTCAGCAATAACGCCTACAGTTTTGTCATATTTAATACTATTCCAAATGTATTCAGAAGCATACATGTTCTTGATGGCTTTATCTTCATAAATACCACGCCCTGTTTCATCAACGGCCAATTTAGCCAAATACATGTGTTTATCTAGGGCAGCAATCGCAGCTTGGTGAACAATATGGTCCACTTGCTCCTGCGTAAAGTTAGCCATAGCATCAAGGGCTTCAACACCCTTTGTTGCCAATTCATCAATTACTGTTTGAACATCTTTAGTTTGTTTAGTCATATGAAACTCCTTTGAATACTTGTTAAAAACTTCACAAGCTTTAACACAAGTATATTATAACGTTTTCTAGTCGTTATGTAAACCCTTACAACGACAAAAATAAAGAAATCCATCCATTTTTGGACAGATTTCATCATTATTACCAAATAATCACACGATCTTCTGGGGCACGCCACATGCCGTCGCCTTCTTTGACGTCAAATTCCTTGTGGAATTCGTCGAAGTTTGGTAGTTGAACATTGGTACGGAGTTTTCCTGGTGCGTGGACATCGACACTTGCAAGGAGTTGCATATATTCTGTCCGAGCTTTCATGCGCCAGATGCGAGCAAAGTTGGTGAAGAATTCTTCTGCTGAGAAATCCTCCTCTTTCTTAGCGGCTTCAAGGGCTGCAGCGATGCCTCCAAGATCCGCTACGTTTCAGAGACGGTCAATTTCCCGTTAATCTTAGCACCGTAAGAGTCTTGGCCTTCGAACTGATCGATGACTTTTTGCGTGCGAGCGGTAAAGGCTTCGTAATCTTCTGGTTTCCACCAGTCCTTCAAGCTACCATTCTCATCAAAGGAAGCACCATTGGTATCAAAAGCGTGTGAAATTTCATGGGCAATGACTGCACCGATTCCGCCGTAGTTAGCTGATGACGATTGGTGAAGATCATAGAAAGGTGCCTGCAAAATTGCTGCTGGGAATACAATTTGGTTTTGTTGCGGATCATAGTAGGCATTGACCATATTTGCTGGCATATGCCACTCACTTCGATCAACTGGTTGGTTCCACTTACTCCAGCTATGAGCAATTGAAATTTCGTAGAGAGCTTGAGCATTTTCAACCAAGGTTTTGCTCTCGTCGATAATCTTCTTGGCATAAGTTTCTGGTAACTTTTCAGGGTAACCGATATGAGGTGTGATGACATTGAGTTTGACAATGGCTTTTTCACGAGTCTCAGGGGCGAGCCAATCTGCTTTTTCTAGACGAGCCTTGTAAACCTCAATCATAGTTGCAACTTTATGCTCTACGTCTGCTTTTGCTTCTGGTGAGAATTTTTCTCCCGCATACCATAATCCAAGCGCTTGGCTATAAGGCACTTCTGCTAATGACAAGGCTGCTTTTTCTTTGGAACGAGGTTCTGGAACACCTGCAATCGTACGACTATATTCACCAGCCAAGACACGGATTTCTTCAGTCAAGAATAAAGTCCAATCTAAGGCTGCACCGAGTTTCAACTTGGCATGAATAGTTTCCCAGTTAGCTGTTGAGTAGAATTTTGGTGCGAATTCCTTCCAGAAACGCTCTTCCGGTACGATAATTTTATCTGGTGCTTGTCCAATCACTTCTGTAAAGAAGGCATCGAGAGGCAATTGGGGAACCAAGGCCTTGAAATCCGCCCACTCATAGGGATGGTAGAGTTTATTGTACTCTGATTTTTCTTCGTTTGATAAGACATATTTGGCCAATTCTGCATCAGCTTCAATGACCTTATCCAGGATATCCTTGATTTCTGCCTCTGGGAAATCAAATTTTGGTAAGAGTTTTTCCATCATCTGGCGCCAGATGGCAAGCAACTCTGGTCCTTTTTCATTGCCTTCTTCATAGTAGGTCGTATCTGGCAAGATTAAACTAAGTGCTGATCCCCACAAGACATTCAATTGGGCATTCATAAAGTCTGGTGACACGCTAAATGGCATAAGATTTGGTTTGCCAGCTAGTTCATAGGCCGCCAATTTGCTTGTATAGTCTTCAAAGGAAGAAAGAGCCTTGATTTCATTGATATAGGGCATGGCTGGAGCTACACCAGCTGCTTCTCTTGCATCAAAATCTGCTACCATCTTATGATATTTGACAAAGTTTTGGAGAATGCTATCTTCGGGCAGCTCTTCTCCCCGTTGCCATTTTCCAGTGATATCCAACATCAAGTTTTCGATATCTTGGTCCAAGTCCATAAAACCACCGGTTGAAGGTTTATCATCAGGAATTACAGCGGTCTCCGCCCATTTTCCATTGACGTAATCATAAAAATCATCTTGTAAGCGTGTCATTACACTTCCTCCATCAACATTAAAAGTGCTTTCATTATAACAAAATTCCCCAGCAAAAGCATTTACTGAGGAAAGTTTGGCTTATTTTACTAAGATTGCTAGGGTTTGATAAGGCTTAAGACTTACCTTTTCAGCAAGCTCTGCATCGTCATAGTTTGACAAGAGCACGCGCCCTGACTGGTATTCTGCTGTAATCTCCACTTCAGCTTCGCTTCCATAGAAATTATTGAGTACCAAGAGTTTGACCGTCTAAGTGGCGTTCAAAGGCGTAGACTTGTTGACTATCTTCCAGTGCTGGCAAGTAGCTACCTTCTGAAATGATGGGCATTTCTTTGCGCAAGCGAATCAATTCTTTATAGAATTTAAAGATTGGTCCATCAATTTCATTTTCAACGTTGATGTCTTTGTAAGATTTACCAGCTTTCAACCATGGAGTTCCTGTTGAAAAACCTGCATTTTCAGAAGCATCCCATTGCATAGGCGTACGAGAATTATCACGGGACTTAGCTTGGATAATCTTGAAGGCCTGCTCAGGTGACTTGCCTTGATCCAAAAGCATTTGGTAAGCATTGATGGATTCCACATCCACGTAATCTGCCATCGAATCATAGTCAGGATCAATCATGCCAATCTCTTCGCCCATGTAGATATACGGAGTTCCACGTGACAAGTGAATGCTGGCTGCGAGCATGGTCGCTCCTTCATTGCGGAAGTTCTTGATATCTACAAAGCGATTCAAGGCACGAGGTTGGTCATGGTTATTCCAGAAAAGGGCACTCCAACCACCACGTTCACTCATTTCCGTGCCCCAAGTATGATAGAGACGTTTGAGCTCTTCAAAATCAAAGGGAGTAATGGTCCATTTTTGACCATCTTCATAGTCGACTTTAAGATGATGGAAGTTAAAGGCCATAGACAACTCGTGGCGCTCCGGTGCTGAATAAAGAACACAGTTGTCAATGGTTGTCGATGACATCTCTCCAACTGTCATAAAGCTATCATCAGAACCAAAGGTCGCTTCATTCATCATACGAAGATAGTCATGGACAATTGGTTTATCCGTATAAGCTAGTTTCCCTTCATTTTCAGGGCAATCCACCAAGACCTCATCTTTCCCAATCAAATTGATGACATCGAAACGGAAACCTTTGACTCCCTTGTCACGCCAGAAGTTGACCACCTTGAACAACTCCTTGCGGACATTGGGATTACGCCAATTGAGGTCCGCCTGTGTTTCATCAAAGAGGTGAAGATAGTATTTCCCTGTATCTCCAAAAGGAGCCCAGGCAGAACCACCAAATTTAGACAACCAATCAGTTGGTTGGTCCTGAATGAAGAAGAAATCTTGGTAGTACTTATCACCAGCCAATGCTTTTTGGAACCACTCATGCTCCGTTGAGCAATGGTTAAGCACCATGTCTAGCATGAAGTCAATCTTGTGCTCTTTAGCGACACGGACCATTTCTTCAAAGTCAGCCATATCCCCAAAGACAGGGTTGACGGCTGTGTAGTCTGAAATATCGTAACCATTGTCCCGTTGTGGGCTTGGATAGAAAGGATTGAGCCAAACCATATCCACTCCCAACTCTGCTAGATAAGGAATCTTTTCAATGATCCCTCTGAAATCACCGATTCCATTTCCTGTCGTGTCCTTATATGATTTTGGATAAATTTGGTATACAACCTTTGTTTTATCTAATGCCATTTATTTAACCTCTTTTTTTATCAAAGGGTGGACCGTAACGTTTCCACCCCTTAGCTTATTTTGTTCGATGAGCAATCATGAGAACTTCACCACGTTTGATATCACGTGGAAGATCCCCTTCAACATCTGCTTGGAAATCATCTTGATTTGTAATGATTACTGGAGTCTCAGTGACCAAACCAGCTTCTTTGATAACATCCATATCAAAGCTAATCAATTGTTGACCAACAACAACTTTATCACCTTGCTCAACGTGAGCCTCAAAACCTTTTCCGTCAAGGCTAACAGTATCCATACCGATGTGCATCAACATTTCAACACCTTCTTCAGAAACAATGCCGACTGCGTGCTTAGTTGGGAAGAGTACTGTCACTGTACCATTTACTGGTGAAACCAATTCGCCTTGGCTTGGTTCAATCACGACACCTTGACCCATTACACCTGATGAGAAGACTGGGTCTGTGGCTTGACTAAGTGGTTTAACTTGGCCAGCAAGTGGGCTAACAACCTCTGCTGACTCAGCAAGAACCGTTGGTCGTACCAAACCTTCTGAAGCTTCTTTAAGCGCTTCTTGTGCATGCCCATCTTCCTCTGTTTTCGTTAAAAATCCAGTTTTGTGGAAGAGGAATGTCAATACCATAGCAACTACAATATCAACAATCATAATAATCGCAAAGATTGCCCAATATTGAGGTTTAATTGAGAGGATTGCTGGAAGACCACCGATACCAATAGAGTTTGCTTGAACTCCAAACCGCTGAAAGCAAGCCTGACAAGGCAGACGCAGACATACCTGCTACTAATGGATAGACATACTTAACGTTAACACCAAAAAGTGCTGGTTCAGTAACACCAAGATAAGCTGAAATAGTTGCCGGAAGTGAAATTTGTGCTTCACGTTCATCGTGACGTTTAATAAAGTAGTAAGCAAATACTGCTGAACCCTGTGCAATGTTAGAGAGAGCAATCATTGGCCATAAACCAGTACCACCAGCAGTACGCACCAACTCAAGGTCAATCGCATTAGTCATATGGTGAAGACCAGTGATAACAAATGGTGCATAGATGGCACCAAAGATTGCACCGAAGAGCCATTTAACAGGACCAGTCAAACCGGCCAATACCACACCTGAGATAAGGCCTCCAAGCCACCAACCAATTGGACCAAGAACAGCGTAAGAAAGGATAACTGCTGGAACCAATGACAAGAGTGGTACAAAAATCATTGAGATAACTTCTGGAATGTATTTACGCCAGAAAATTTCAAGGTAAGAAAGTGTTAAACCAGCCAAGAGGGCAGGAATAACTTGTCCTTGGTAACCAACTTTTTCAAACCAAGGATAAAGTGTGGAATATCTCCTGCAGCCTTGTGAGCCGCATATTCATAGGCACTAAGCAAGCTAGGATGAACCAAGCAAATCCCAAGTACAATACCAAGAATTTGACTTGTCCCCATCTTACGAGAGACAGACCATGTGATACCTACTGGCAAGAAACCAAAGATAGCACCACTGATGACTGAAACAATTTCATTAACACCTTCCCAGAATTTCGAGACCTCAACAATTGTTTTACCACCTAGATTACTGAATTGGATACTACCCAAGACATTTTGCAGACCAAGAAGAAGCCCCCCAACAATCAAAGCTGGAATCAAAGGCGTAAAGATCTCCGCCAAGGTTGTCATAACACGCTGAACTGGGTTTTGGTTTCTCTTGGCAGCTGATTTAGCAGCTTCTTTAGAAACACCTTCAATCCCTGATACAGCAGTGAAATCGTTATAAAAGATTGGTACATCATTACCAATGATAACTTGGAATTGACCTGCATTGGTGAAAGTCCCCTTAACAGCAGGAATGGCTTCGATTGTTTTCACATCTGCCTTCTTGTCATCACCAAGAACGAAACGCATGCGCGTCGCACAGTGAGTAACAGCAGTCACATTTTCTTTACCACCGATTGCAGTAAGCAGATCTTTTGCTTCTTGTTCAAATTTACCCATTTGAATCTCCTTTTCTTTTTTGACAATATCTATTTGACTTGATAAACTGATTGTAAACGATTGCAAATTTGTCTGCAAGTGTTCCGGGATTTTTTTAACATATTTTTGTAAAAAAACATCGGTTGTATGTTTTTTTACCTACAAATGAGGAGAAAGATGAAAAAATATCAGATTATTTATAAGGATTTAGAAAAAAAGCTATCCATGAGCAAAAGTATCAAGTGGGAGACTTCCTCCCCACTGAGCAAGAACTGGTTCAATCTTACCAGGTTAGTCGAGACACTATACGAAAGGCGTTAACCTTACTCGTTGAAGAAGGCTTGGTCAAAAAAATTCATGGCTCTGGTTCTCAGGTTATTAACCAGGAACAAATCAACTTTCCTGTATCTGACCTTACTAGTTACCAAGAACTAATAGAACAACAAGGCCTTAATTCGCAAACCAACGTTATTTCTCTGGATAAAATCATCGTTGATTCCAAACTCTCAGAAAGAACTGGTTTTTCTAATAGCCGACAGATCTGGCGTGTTGTTCGTCAAAGAGTCGTTGGTAGCTGTGCCTCTGTTATAGATATTGATTACCTAGACGCCAGCCTTGTTCCGCAACTAAACCGTAGCATTGCTGAATACTCTATTTACGACTACATTGAGAATCAGCTCAACCTTAGCATTTCCCACGCCTTTAAAGAAATCACTATCGATAATGCTACCGATCAGGATAAGATTCTTATCGACCTAGGTAAGGACCAGCACGTCGTCTGTGTCCGTTCAAAAGTTTATTTAAACAATGGAAAACAGTTCCAATTTACGGAAAGTCGCCACAAACTTGAAAAATTCAAATTTGTTGATTATGCCAAGCGCCATCATTGAAAGAAAGGGCTCTGCTAATCATAACCACCCGTCTAACGGGTGGTTTGATCAAGGGCTATAAGCCCATATTACCAGCCAGCGCCTAAAGACGCTGGCTTTCACTTTGTTCAAGCCTTATTGCTTTTGACTCGTCACAAGCCTCTCAAAGAGGCATTCGCATTACTTTACCATTATCCCTAAAGGGATTTTCATATTCTTTAACGCTTAATTTGTCCAAAGCGATATCATGCTTCTCTTGTTCCTGGATATATTTCTTAATTGTGGCTTCATTTAGTCCTACCGTACTTACATAATATCCTTCTGCCCAAAAATGTCTGTTCCCAAATTTATATTTTAAATTGGCGTGTTTATCAAACATCATTAAGGCACTTTTACCTTTTAAATATCCCATAAAACTAGCTACACTCATTCGTGGTGGTATACTTACTAGCATGTGAACATGATCTGGCATTAAGTGGCCTTCTATTATTTCAACGCCTTTATATTGGCATAGTCTATGAAAAATCTCTCCCAGACTACTCCTATATTGATTATAGATTATTTTTCGTCCTATACTTAGGTGTAAATACAATGTGGTACTTACACATCCATTTTGTATGTGATAAACTGTGAGCTTTTTGCGCCATAGTCTTAACTCCTTTCGTTTTACAATTGGCTTGAACACCCATATTGTAACTCGTTTGGAGTGTTTTTGTTATGACGGTTTAACCTTCGATGCGCACCCGCATAGCGGGTGGTTTATTTGTTTCGCACCTTCGGAGCGAAACGGACTTAAAGTCACAAAAACAGAAAAAAAGTATCGGACATTCTTGTCCGATACTTTTTAGTTTTTACGGATAGGATCTGCTAAATACTCCGCACGAGCGCCACCAATTAACTTAGGACGACTCGCCAAAGCAGTCACATGGGCACCACCTAATTCTGGAATAATAGGGCGAAGAGGAACTTGGACCCTCTTCACATGCATACCAATAGAGGTATCCCCAATATCAATACCAGCCTGAGCAACAATTTCCTCCACCTCAACAGGATCCTTCATATAGTCGAAAGCAGCCAGCTGACCACTTCCCCCAGCGTGCAAGGTCGGAAGAACATTCACAATTTCCAAATCTTTAGCCATGGCAAGCTCACGCTCAACAACCAAAGCACGATTCAAATGTTCACAGCCCTGAACAGCCAAGTAAATCCCTTTAGGTTCCAAAACCTCAAGAATAGTTTTCACAATTCGTTGACCAATTTCGCGGCTAGAGGCTTTGCCGATAGTCCCACCAGCAACCTCACTGGAAGACAGTCCCAAGACAAAGATAGCTCCTCTCCCAATAGCTGAACGTTCAACAATATCTTCTACAAGCACACGTGTCTTCTCTTCTAAATCTAGCAACATCACAACAGCCCTCCTTTAGACAACAGCTGTATTCAGGATTCGCACAATAAGATAGTACAGAATCACAAAAAAGACAAGGAAAAATGCCCCTAATAATAATAACTGCCTACGGCGTTTCTTACTTAGGTCCCAGGAGAAACCAAATCCCATCAAAAAAGGACCAACACTATAACTTAGCATAAACCATAAATCTACACGTGCTATATGCCAAAAAGAAGAAATAAAGGCCGCCAAACCTATTAAGGATAAGATCCAAGAAAAGTCCCAACGATCTGGTTTAGCAAAAGCCAAGCCTATTAAGAAGCAGCCCAAGGCAGGCATGATAATAAATGATAGGGTCATAAAATAAAACATGCCATTATTATAGCATGTTTTACAGTTTCATGTTAGTGGCGGTTAATAACACCATAAGCAATAGTAAATGCAATAGCAGCAATACCTACAACGATTGCCATGATAGCCCAAAAAATAGTCATTGCACGGCGTCCCTTGCGATTGTTGAAGGGAAGTCCCCAACCAATCATGATAACACCTAGCAATCCAAGCCAGATTTTATAAGTGATAACAATCGCCGAATCAAAATAGGCAAAAGCAACCAAACCTAAACCTAGCAAAGAAATCAAATAAGACCATTTACCCTTCAAAAATGAAGGCAAGGCCCAACCAAATAACACTAAACCTAGTAGAGCAAGAGCTCCACCACCAAAAAATACAGGTACAATATAATTATCAAACATATTCATATTATAGCATATCTTAAAAAGTTAGGAAATAGAATCTATCAACCAAAGCCATATCCACTCTTTAAAATTTGTTTACTCTCAATCACAGATTAATTACTATTTATTTTTGGTACAAAAAACAAGATCCGAAAAAGGACCTTGTTTTAATAAAGCTAATTAAGCTTTTGTTTGCTGAACATAGTTGATTTATTCGCCATACTTCCTATTACATCGTAAAACGCTATATTAAATAGGAAGAAAACTTCATTTTCCTCTTAGTTCTATAAAAAGTGTGGCTAATTTGAGGCAAAAATATTAAATTAAATTTGCCACAAATCGTAAGAAGTGATTTAACATGATTTTTATTTTATATAAGTTTTAAAAGACTCTATACCAATTCCTAGCAAGAAACAATTTCTTATTCATTTCAAAAACTATGAATAAGTTTAATCGAAACAGGAGAATTAGTTTAAACATCTTCTTCGCAATTACAATTTACTAATAGTTTTTTTCAATTATAGTATATAGGAGGTTCACAATGATAAAAGAGGCTATCCTATCTGAAGATAGACAAATCTACTCAAATCTAAAAACTTTTTTTCACCCAAATTAACCTTAAAATATTTGAACCTCGTATCTGAATCTGGAATCGAGAATTCGAAGCTTTTTAGTTCCATTTTTCCCATGCATATCTTGGGTTAAACTGAAAACCAGAATAAACTTTATCATTTTCATCATAAAAAAATCAATGCTAATATCTATGTAATTGATGTAATGACCTGTAGTATTTTCAAAATCCCCTATGTAGCGCTTCTCTTTTTCCGATACACCTGTGACCTCTTCAACTACAAAGTTTTTTTGGGATTAAAAGTATCTACTAATATTCCGTAAACTCTATTAAATTCTTTTATAGCTTTACCAGCTCTCAATATGCTATCTAGGCTATTTTTTTATCTTGAACAGGAATCCCGACTATTGAGTTAATATCTAGAAGCAATTCATAACGTTTCCTTTGGTATTTATTCCATTCTCTTACAAAAATACTGTCCACTAAATCTTGATTTTCTATAGCTTCTCTTTCATTCCTTTGGATGTTAATATATGTGTTAGCTAGTCTCTTTAACTTAGGATTTTTTTAAATTTCCTATTTTTATACTGTTCAATTTCAATTAGTTCATAATCTATATAAGATTTATAGTCTTTAATTTCTTCTTCGTCATCATTCTTTAGGGTCACTAACTTTCCAACGTTCATCCAATCCTTTTGCCAATGAAGTTATGAATTCACTATCATAAGTCTTATTGTTGTTATTGATTGATTTAAATATAGTCATTAACAAAAGCATTAGTAATAAAGGTATTAAGGATACCCTTAGTAGTTTTTTTAGCAAAGTCCATCCTCCATTTCTATCGTTCTATTTATTGTATTGATGATTACTATCACGATTGGAAATAACTTTTAAGTGACAACGCAAGCATAGATACTTTTTTCTACCAAATTTCAATTAGGTGTATTTTTTGTTTTTAGTTCATTTTATCTTCTTCAAAGTGACCAATACCGCCTTCAACAACGAATATACAAGTTACACTAATGCTTTTACCTCCTTCACTATAATCACCATGTATTTCATATATCCCATCAGAAAACGAGCCTTTGGGCAAAGATAAAAGTTTTGTTTTAAAATAATCGACATGCTCTCTCGAAAATGATTCGCTAGCGTTAGGATCAAGAGAAGCAAAAATACAATCCAAATGAAGACTCACGGCTTTACTCTTCATTAAATTTTTAGGTCTAATATTATAAAAGCCAGCCGCTTCAAAGTCTCCATTATCACGATTCATGATTGCCTGTGAAAGAATAGTAGCGTAGATTTTTTCTCTAGATACTGGTTCAAATTTATAACTATAATCATATGTCACTTGTCTATCAAATAGTTTATTAATTTTATTGGCAACGTCTTTTTTGATTTTATCTTCTTCTCGTTGAAAACCTGGTCTCATTTTATAAACATCTAACAAGAAGCTAAATTCGTTAAATTTAACAGTATCAAACAAGTCTTTTTCTTTGTCATTGAGCAATGCTTCGATCTTTGTAGATAACGGAGGATAAAAATCTGAAATATGCTCACCATTAGATTCCCGTATATCTGCTCTAAGATTCTTATCTAAAAAATATCCATCAGAAAATCTCTCAGTATAATTCACTTCAACAACAGTACCGTGAAATGCTTCAATTTCTTTATATGTCCTAACTACTTTTACATTACCTTTAAGACCAAGTGATTTAAATCCTTGTACGACATTATTATTCCACTGATGTCCTTTCCCAAAAGAAGTCAACACAATAAAGAAAATTAAATTTACAATGGCAACTATTCCGATAATTATATAATTTTTCGACTTCATGTCACTGTGCCTCCCTCTATATTAATTTAGCTTTCAAGGTCCCCTCATTCCATAACTCGAACTCTTCTAAAATCATTATACTATATATAGACATTCTTCACTCATCTTCTTCAAATGAAAAATGTCACCAGATTAATAGGAACTGACTATCGAAAGTGAAATTTAAGTAAAAACATCCTAGTCTCACATCCTTATAATTTTCAATTCTACTACTTTTTTTATTTTTGGAAGAATTAGCACCTAGTCTTTAACCGTAAAAAAACACTTTGCAAACTGCAAAGCGTTTTCTTTTATAATCTTCTGTCTAGTAATGTTGAGTAACTCTACTATAACGGATTCATTCCTTTTTGTGTTTACACAACTTATTTTACACTACCTACCAGTAGTGCCTATCGTCTTAAGAGGGCTATGTTTTAAATAAAGTTTGGATAGAGGATTAGTCTTTGTTTATCTGTCGGCAAAGACTAGCGCATTATTCTGCTACAAAAAACAAGTTTCTCTTCAGATTTTATTGCAGTTTGTTTAGACATAAAAAAACAAGACTCTATGAGAATCTTGTTTCTTTGTCTAATTAAGCTTTGTTTGCTGAACCGAATACGTCGATACGTTCTTCAACAGCTTCTGTAATAGCTTCGAAACCTGGTTTCAAGAATTTACGTGGGTCGAAGAGTTTCTTCTTGTCGTATTCTGCTTCATTTGCTTCGTATTCAGCAACAAATTTACGTGTTGCGTTAGCAAATGCGATTTGACATTCAGTGTTAACGTTAACTTTAGCAACACCAAGTTTGATAGCTGCTTGGATTTGATCGTCAGGAATACCTGATCCACCGTGCAATACGATTGGGAAGTTAGGAACAGCTTCTGTCAATTTTTGCAAGTGGTCAAGGTGAAGTCCGCTCCAGTTTTCTGGGTAAGGACCATGGATGTTACCGATACCTGCTGCAAGGAAGTCGATACCAGTTGCAACCATAGCTTTAGCATCTTCGATTGGTGCCAATTCACCATCACCGATGATACCATCTTCTTCACCACCGATTGTACCAACTTCAGCTTCAACTGATACACCGTTAGCGTGTGCAAATTCAACAACTTTAGCTGCTTTTTTTCAAGGTTTTCTTCAACTGGAAGGTGTGAACCGTCAAACATAACTGAAGTGTAACCTACACGGATACATTCCAAAGCATCATTGTAGTGACCGTGGTCAAGGTGAATAGCAACTGGTACAGTAATACCCATTGATTCAACCAATTCTTCGATAAGAACTTTACACAATTTGTAACCACCCATGTACTTAGCTGCACCCATAGAAGTTTGGATAAGTACTGGAGCTTGTTTAGCTTCTGCTGCACGCAAGATAGCTTGAGTCCACTCAAGGTTGTTTGTGTTAAATCCACCAACTGCGTAACCATTATCACGAGCTGCTTGGACAAATTTTTCTGCTGAAACGATTGCCATTATAAAGGCCTCCTATATTTTTTTGGGTTTGAACCCGTTTACAAGTTTATTCTATCACAATTAGACTCAAAAAACTAGCTTTTCTACAATTTGTAAGCGTTTTGATTTTTTAATACAAAAAAACCAGTCATCTGACTGGTTACTCTGCGGAAAGAGGGACTTGAACCCTCACGACCTAAAGCGGTCACAGGATCCTTAGTCCTGCGCGTCTGCCAATTCCGCCATTTCCGCTAACAACATTAGTTATTATATCAAGATTGACAACTTGTGTCAATACTTTTTTTGAAAGTTTTTATAACTTTCTCTTGTCTCTTTCGAAACAACTACTATATAATACCATTTATTGTTTACTGACGTCAATACTTTTTTGCCTTTTTTTAAATTTTTTAGCAAAAGTTATCTATTATATCTTTTATCAAAGATTAACCTAAACTCTTATTCAGTTTATCTAATTTCTCTCTAAGGGGAGCTAAGTAGACTTCTTCTCCAAAACCACGCGATTTTAAGCCATCCTCAGCACAAGCCAATAACGATTCTGTCAAAGGTAAAATCATTTTGAGGTCTGTAGCAGAAATATCTTTTTTCGAAAATAAACGACGAATTCTAGGAAAATCATAGTCAAATGCTTCAAAAAAAGGTGAGTCATTCAAATATTTTCCAGATTTTCCAAATTGACTAAAAGACCAAGGTGAAAGGCTACTGGTGCAAAGGTTAATGAGAAAGGTTGGGTACAAACACTGCGAAACTCAATCGTCCCTCGTGTCGTTAAATCTTGGAATTGATAAGAACGGTGAGTCTTAAAATCTTCCTCACTTGGCTCAATAGTGACTACTTTGCCATGAATAGAGTGTGCTTTGACAGATGACGTACTTAGATAGTCTTTAGCACGTATTGGTTCAAAATAGTAGGTTTCATCACCACGCTTGGCAGTAAAAATGGCTGTCTCAGACAAGTAAGAAAAATAGTCATCTTCGCTCTTAAACACCTTAGGAAATACCCCTGCATTTTCCTCAAACACACCATGCATGGAATTCTCCCAGAAAACATCACGGGAAAGCGCTAAATCCCAATCAGAACCCCAAAATTCAGAGTTTGCCAATAATACTGCCTTGGGTCCCTCTATTTGATTAAAAGCATTTAAAACCCTTAAATAGGACGTTTTTGAAACATCTAACTGTACCTGACTCCCACAGATGAAAGAACCATATTCTGGATAATCATGAAAGAAAGGATCCTTCTTTGCTTTAGATAACTCGAGAAAATCCATAAGCATCTCATAACGAGGAGATTTAACAGATCTGTTGTCATTTTTTACCCAGTTTGGATTCACTCCCCAACCTTGCAACTCATGATTATGATTCTGCAGATAAGGTTGGATTATACCGAGGTAAGTATCCAAACGTTCCTCAACCTCAGAGATTCTTTCAGCCTTTGCAAAAGCAAACTCAATCGTATTGTAGGAGACTTCAAAAAGAATCATATCTCCAGAAGCTTTATCGATAAGCTGAATAGGATTATTATCAGAATCATACTTATCAGCTTGAAAATCAAAATTATCCAAAAGATAGACTAGTAACTGTTTTGTAAGAGAGACATCTGTAGCATTACCACTCAAATTAACAACTGGGTATTCCAACTCAATCCCCACAAATAATTCGGGTTGCTCCTTAATTGGCTCATAGTACCTTTGCTTAAGCAGTTCCTTGGCTGTTGTCAAAAATAATGTCCCCCTTTTTTAAAAATAAAGCTTTATTCCATTATATCAAAATATTCAGACGATTTATAGACAAAAAAACGCCTGCTTACGAAAAATAACCGTATTACCTTTCGTAAACAAGCGTTACATGCTTATTTATTCCCATTTTTATGATGAGTGTTCCCGCTAGGCGTATGCCCAGCGGTAGACCAGAGCTAGACTAAGAAAAGCTAAGCTATTCCATCATCATAACACTCAACAAAATTGATAAAAATTAAACAAGTTCGATGATTGCCATTGGGGCAGCATCGCCACGACGTGGTTCTGTTTTAAGGATACGAGTGTATCCACCGTTACGTTCAGCATAACGAGGTGCGATTTCTGAGAAAAGTTTTTGAAGAGCAGTTGTTGATGTATATTTATCAGTTGCTTCATCATAGCTTTCAGATGCAATTTCGTTACGTACAAATGCAGCTGCTTGACGACGTGCGTGCAAATCACCACGTTTACCAAGAGTAATCATTTTTTCAACTGTTTTACGGATTTCTTTAGCACGTGCTTCAGTTGTAACGATTGCTTCGTTAATGATAAGATCTGTAGTCAAATCACGAAGAACCGCTTTACGTTGTGAGCTTGTGCGTCCAAGTTTACGGTAAGCCATGTTATCCTCCTATATTATTATTTATCGTTTTTGAGTCCAAGTCCAAGATCAGCCAACTTAACTTTGACTTCTTCAAGAGATTTACGACCTAGGTTACGGACTTTCATCATTTCAGGCTCAGTTTTTTCTGTCAAATCATGAACGGTATTAATACCGGCACGTTTCAAACAGTTATATGAGCGTACAGACAAATCAAGTTCTTCGATGGTACGGTCAAGCACCTTTTCATCGTTCACTTTTTCAGTTTCTTTCATTACATCAGTAGCTTTAGCAACATCAGTAAGGTCAGTAAACAAGTTCAAGTGTTCAATCAAAACGCGAGCCGAGAGACCGAGGGCATCTTCAGGGATGATTGTTCCGTTTGTCATGATTTCGATTGTCAATTTATCAAAACCATCATTGCTACCTACACGGGCAGGTTCAACTTGATAATTGACTTTTTTCACTGGTGTGTAGATTGAATCTACAGCCAATGTTCCCACTGGTGCATCGTCTTTCTTGTTTTCATCTGCTGGAACATAACCACGGTTTGTAGCTACTGTCATAGTCGCTTTCAAAGAAGCGCCGTCAGCGATAGTGAAAAGATAATGATCAGGGTTAACAATTTCAATGTCGCTATCAGTCAAGATGTCTCCAGCAGTAACTTCAGCTGGACCTTGGACATCAAGTTCAATTGTCTTTTCGTCTTCGACGTAAGATTTACAGCAAGTCCTTTAATATTAAGGATGATTTGCATCACGTCTTCACGGACGCCTGGTACGGTATCAAATTCGTGGAGTACTCCATCAATCTTAATTGATGTTACGGCAGCACCTGGAAGTGATGACAAAAGTACACGACGAAGAGAGTTACCCAAAGTTGTACCATAACCACGTTCTAGTGGTTCGATGACAAATTTGCCGTAATCTTTATTTTCATCAATTTTTGTTATTATTGGTTTTTCAAACTCAATCATTTATTATACTCCCTCGAAACGAACCTTGTGTACTATTGTTATTAAAGATTACACACGACGACGTTTTGGAGGACGACAACCATTATGTGGTACAGGTGTTACATCACGGATTGCTGTTACTTCAAGACCTGCAGCAGCAAGAGCACGGATAGCAGACTCACGACCTGAACCAGGACCTTTAACAGTTACTTCAACTGTTTTAAGACCATGTTCTTGTGCAGATTTAGCAGCAGCTTCTGAAGCCATTTGTGCAGCAAATGGTGTAGATTTACGAGAACCTTTGAAACCAAGAGCACCAGCTGATGACCATGCTACAGCGTTACCATGCACATCTGTAATCATAACAATAGTGTTATTGAAAGTAGCGTGAATGTGAGCAATACCAGATTCGATATTCTTTTTCACACGACGTTTACGTGTTGGTTTAGCCAATGTTTTTACCTCCTATTTTATTTTAATTATTTTTTCTTACCTGCAATCGCAACAGCTTTACCTTTACGAGTGCGGGCATTGTTTTTAGTGTTTTGTCCACGGACAGGAAGTCCACGACGGTGACGGATACCACGGTATGAACCGATTTCCATCAAACGTTTGATGTTAAGGTTAACTTCACGACGAAGGTCACCTTCAACTTTGATTGCATCCACTTCGCGACGGATAGCGTCTTCTTGATCATTTGTCAAATCTTTAACGCGGATGTCTTCAGAAACGCCTGCAGCAGCCAAGATTTTCTTAGATGTTGCAAGTCCGATACCGTATACGTAAGTAAGTGAAATTACTACACGTTTATCGTTTGGAATGTCAACTCCAGCAATACGAGCCATGATTTCTCCTTTCTATATTATCCTTGACGTTGTTTGTGTTTTGGATTTGTTGGACAAATTACCATAACACGACCGTTACGACGAATAACTTTACAGTATTCGCAAATTGGTTTAACCGATGGTCTTACCTTCATGTTTCAATCCCTCCAATTATTTCGATTATTTAAAGCGGTATGTGATGCGTCCACGTGTCAAATCATAAGGACTCATTTCAACAGTCACACGGTCACCGACCAAAATACGAATGTAGTTTTTACGGATTTTACCAGAAACTGTCGCCAAAATTTGGTGTCCATTTTCCAATTCAACAGTAAACATAGCATTAGGCATAGTTTCTACAACTTTACCTTCAATTTCAATCACGTCTTCTTTTGCCACGCAAAAGTACCCCCTAAAATTTCGATTTGATTTCCTCTGAGCACAGAGGTAACAATTATAAGTCAGACTAAAGTATTATAACATGCTTAAGTCTGATACGCAAGTAAGATTATATAATTATTTAATTGCTGCAATCGCTTTTTTAACATCAGCGAATACATCGTCGATATCTTGGTTACCTTGAATATCTGATACAAGACCAAGCTCACGGTAATGTGCAATAATTGGCTCCCCTTGAGCAATATTCACATCCAAGCGGCGTTTCACTGTTTCTGGTTTGTCATCTTCACGTTGGTAATAGTCTTCTTCCTTGTAGTCAGCTGGTGGGTTGAATACTTTATGGTAAGTTTCACCTGTTTCGCGGTGAATAATACGACCACTCAAGCGTTCAAGAAGGCAAGATGGATCCACTTCGATATTGATTACTCCATCAAGCTCCAAACCAAGATCAACCAAGATTTGATCCAAGGAATGAGCTTGTTCGATTGTGCGAGGAAAACCATCCAAAAGGAATCCTTTTTCCTTAATGTCGTCTTGAGCCAAACGCTCTTTAACGATTCCGTTTGTTACTTCATCTGGTACCAATTCACCTTTATCGATGAATGATTTGGCCAAAACACCCATTTCAGTTTGGTTAGCCATAGCAGCACGGAACATATCACCAGTTGAGATGTGAGCTACACCAAATTCTTCAACAATTTTTGCAGCTTGAGTCCCTTTACCAGCACCTGGTAGACCCATAATTAAAAGATTCATCTTACGAACTCCTTATTTTTTTGTTTTCAAATAACTCTATCAAAGTTTAAAAACATTGGTAGAGTTATCAAAAAACAAAAGAGAAGGGACAGAAAGTAACCTTTCTTTCCCTCTCAATTGTTCATGAGAAGACTTAGTCTTCAAGATTCATAAATCCAACGTACTGACGTTTCAATAGGTAACCTTCGAGTTGTTTCATACCTTCGATACCAGTTGAAATCAAGATCAAGAGAGATGTACCACCAAGCGCGATTGAGCTTGTAAGGTGCATAAATTGTTGAGCCGCAATTGGAGCCAATGAAATAAACGCGAGAAATACAGCCCCTGATTGTTGCCAATCTCTTAAGCAATGAAGACATGTACTTTTTCAGTCTCACGACCTGGACGAACACTAGGAATGTAAGACCCATTCTTTTGAAGATTTTCAGCAGTTTTTTCAGGATTTACTTGGACAAATGTGTAGAAGAATGAGAACAAGATAATCAATATCGCGTAAGTAATCATTCCACTAGGTGTATTATACGAGAGTAGTCCTTGTAAGTGTGATAACCATGTAACCTTCGAGAAGAATGGAAGAATAGTACTAGGAATTGTTGTAATCGAGCTAGCAAAGATAACGGGAATAACACCAGCTGGATTAACTTTCAATGGAAGGTAAGAACTCGTTGGAGCTCCTTGAACCAATTTAGTATATTGAATTGGAATTTGATATTCTGCCTGTTGAACAAATGTCGTAAAGAAGACAATCGCCAAACCTACCACAATTAGCAAAGCAACTATGATATATGAACGAGTCAATTCTCCTGAACGAACGTTGACAAAGAAATCCTCGTAAATTGTTGAGAACATTTTTGGAATAGAAGCAATGATCCCTGAAAAGATAATCATTGACACACCATTACCAAAACCTTTATCTGTGATTTGTTCACCAAGCCATGTCACAATTATGCTACCAGCAGTTAGAATTGTCCCAATCAATAGGTAGGTTGAAACATTTGGTGTTTTAACCAATGAAATTGATGAGAGAGTATTAAAACTTGCTGTAATACCAATCGATTGAACAAAGGCTAAAACAAGAGTGATGTAGCGAGTCGCTTGGTTCAATTTACGACGACCAACTTCCCCTTGTTTGCCCCACTCTACAAATTTTGGATAAATATCCATCTGCAAAAGTTGGACAATGATTGATGCTGTAATGTAAGGACTAACCCCCATCGAGAAGATAGAGAAGTTATTCATGGCATTACCAGACACCAAGTTAAGCATGTTCAAGAAAGGTAAATCACTTAATTGTTTCAAACTTTCCGCATTGATACCAGGAACTGTTACATGAGTCCCTACACGAAAAACGAAAATAATGAAGATTGTAAATAAAATCTTATTACGAACGTTTTTGACTTTCAATGCGTCTTTTAATAGTTTAAAGAACATAATGAGTTACCCCTCATTAGATGACTTCGATTGAACCACCTTTAGCAGTGATAGCTGCTTCAGCAGATTTTGAGAATTTAGCTGCTTTAACAGTCAATTTCTTAGTCAATTCGCCGTTACCAAGAACTTTAACGCCTGATTTTTCAGCACGAACGATTCCAGCTTCTTTAAGAACTGCTGGAGTTACTTCTGTACCATCTTCAAAGACGTTCAATTGATCAAGGTTTACAAGTGCGTATTCTTTAGCGTTGATGTTAGTGAATCCACGTTTTGGAAGACGACGGAACAATGGAGTTTGTCCACCTTCAAATCCTGGACGTACGCCACCACCGCTACGAGCTTTTTGACCTTTTTGACCACGGCCTGAAGTTTTACCGTTACCAGATGAAGTACCACGACCTACACGGTTACGGACTTTACGAGAACCTTCAGCAGGTTTCAATTCATGAAGTTTCATTATTATTTTCTCCTCTTTTTGTAAAATGCTAGCGCCTCTAACCAAGTAAGGTAGCTCAATTAGAAACTCGCCTATACATGAAATTCAGTTTAAGTCGCAAGGGAACCCTCACGACTTAAATCAATTTTTATTTAACGTCTTCCACAGTTACCAAGTGAGATACTGCGTTGACCATACCACGGATAGCAGCGTTGTCTTCTTTAACAACTGAGCTATTCAATTTACCAAGTCCAAGAGCAACAACTGTTTTACGTTGTTCTGGTTTGCGTCCGATTGGAGACTTAGTCAAAGTAATTTTAATTTGAGCCATTGTTATCTCCTTTCTTATGCCAAGTCAGATACTGAGATGCCACGAAGAGCCGCAACTTCTTCAGCACGTTTAAGTTGTTTCAATCCTTCAACAGTCGCACGAACGATGTTGATTGGAGTGTTTGAACCGAGTGATTTAGATGTTACATCAGCAACACCCGCCAATTCGATGACGGCACGAACTGCACCACCAGCGGCAACCCCAGCCCCTTCAACAGCTGGTTTCAACAATACTTTCGCTCCACCAAATTCTGAACGAACTTCGTGAGGAATAGTTGTACCAACCATAGGAACTTCGATAAGGTTTTTTTCTTAGCTGCTTCAACTGCTTTTACGGATAGCTTCTGGAACCTCTTGAGATTTACCAGTACCAAATCCTACGCGACCATTACGGTCACCAACAACAACAAGAGCAGCAAAACGCATGTTGCGTCCACCTTTTACAACTTTAGTAACACGGTTGATAGCAACTACGCGTTCTTCAAGTTCTACTGCATTATCTTTAAATGCCATTATTAAGTGTCCTCCCTATTAGAATTTCAATCCGTTTTCACGAGCTGAGTCAGCCAAAGCTTTAACACGTCCGTGATAGAGATATCCACCGCGGTCAAACACCACTTCAGAAATACCTTTAGCTACTGCGCGTTCAGCAACAAGTTTACCGACAACAACGGCTTGTTCTGTTTTAGTTCCTTTAGAAACTTCTTTATCAAGAGTTGATGCACTTGCGAGCGTTACACCCGCTACGTCATCAATAACTTGAGCGTAGATGCCTGTATTAGAACGGAAAATGTTCAAACGTGGGCGATCAGCAGTTCCAGAGAGTTTTCCGCGAACGCGACGGTGGCGTTTTTGGCGGAGTTTGTTTTTATCTGGTTTCGAAATCACAATTTTCACCTCTTAATTATAATGCTTGCTCATGAGAGCTTTTGGTAAAGAGACAATCCAAAAAGAATTGCCAAAAGGATAAAATCCTATTATTTACCAGTTTTACCTTCTTTACGACGTACGTATTCACCAACGTAACGGATACCTTTACCTTTGTAAGGTTCTGGTGAACGAAGGCTACGGATGTAAGCAGCTGTTTGACCAACAACTTCTTTGTTAATACCACTTACAACGATTGAAGTTGCAGATGGTACTTCAAAAGTAATACCTTCTGGAGCTTCAACTTCGTCTTGGTGAGATTTACCAACTGAAAGAACAAGTTTTGTTCCTTGGAGTTGCGCACGATATCCGACACCGCGCATTTCAAGTTCTTTTTTGAAACCTTCAGAAACACCAACAACCATGTTGTTCAAGTTTGCACGTGAAGTACCGTGGATTGTTTTGTTTTCTTTTGAGTCGTTTGGACGGTGAAGTGTAACTTCGTTGCCTTCAACTTTGATTTCAATGTTTTTGTTAAACTCACGAGTGAGTTCGCCTTTAGGTCCTTTAACAGTAACAACGTTATCGTTGTTTGTTACTTCAACACCAGCAGGCAAAGTAATAACTTTATTACCAATACGTGACATAGTATTTAATTCTCCTGTTAGATTATCAAGCCACAAAGTGACTAGTTTTCACGGGGATGAGTTTCATTGAATATAATCAACGAAACTCGCACAAATCATTTGAGATAAGTGCTTAGTATCAGCTTCTTACCAAACGTAAGCGATAACTTCTCCACCAACGTTCTTTTGACGAGCTTCTTTGTCAGTCAAAAGACCTTCTGAAGTAGAGATGATCGCGATTCCAAGTCCGTTAAGAACTTTAGGAACATCTTCACGTTTAGAGTAAACACGAAGACCTGGTTTTGAGATACGTTTCAAGTTAGTGATAACACGTTCACCGTTTTGTCCGTATTTCAAGAATACGCGGATGATACCTTGTTTGTCATCTTCGATAACTTCAACGTTTTTTACGAAACCTTCACGTTTAAGGATGTCAGCGATACCTTTTTTAATGTTTGATGCAGGTACTTCAAGTACTTCGTGTTTAGCTTGGTTAGCGTTACGAATACGTGTCAAGAAATCTGCAATTGGGTCAGTCATAACCATTTTATATTTTCTCCTCTTACTAGTAGTTTGAATAATTCACTTGCTAGTTAATGATTGAGCTAGGCTCAGATTGTGTTTAATACAATCAAATTAGGTAAAACTAAATTGATTGTACCATGTTTACCAAGAAGCTTTGGTAACACCTGGAATTTGACCTTTGTAAGCCAATTCACGGAAGCAAACACGGCAAAGTTTAAATTTGCGATAAACTGAGTGTGGACGTCCACAACGTTCGCAACGAGTGTAAGCTTGCGTAGAGAACTTCGCAGGGCGTTTGTTCTTAGCAATCATTGATTTTTTAGCCAATTTATTTACCTCCTAGATTATTTTGCAAAAGGCATTCCAAGGCCTTTAAGCAATTCACGACCTTCTTCGTCAGTGTTAGCAGTAGTTACGATAACGATATCCATACCACGTACTTTATCAACATCGTCGAAGTTGATTTCTGGGAAGATAAGTTGTTCTTTAACACCAAGTGTGTAGTTACCACGTCCATCAAATGATTTAGTTGGAACACCATGGAAGTCACGAACACGTGGAAGTGATACTGATACCAATTTATCCAAGAATTCGTACATGCGTTCACCACGAAGGGTAACTTTAGCACCGATCGCTACACCTTCACGAAGACGGAAGCCAGCGATTGATTTCTTAGCTTTTAGTAATCAATGGTTTTTGACCTGAAATAAGTGCCAACTCAGCAGCAGCTTTTTTTTCAAGAGTTTTAGCGTTGTTTACAGCTTCACTCAACACCCATGTTGATAACGATTTTATCAACTTTTGGCACAGCCATAACTGAAGAATAGTTAAATTTTTTTCAGTCAAAGCTGGAATTACTTCGTTAGTGTATTTTTTTCTTTAAGACGGTTAGCCATTTAATACTTTCTCCTTTCCTTCGTGATTAGTCAAGCACTACGCCTGATTTTTTGTTGTAACGAACTTTTTTGCCGTCAACAACTTTGTAACCTACACGTCCAGCTACACCGTTCTTGTCAAGAACTTGAACGTTTGAAGCATGGATTGGTGCTTCTTTTTCCACGATAGCACCTTGAGGGTTTTTCAGCTGATGGTTTTTGGTGTTTTTTGATGATTGCAACACCTTCAACAACAACTTTGTTTACTTTTGGAAGAGCTTTAAGAACTACTGCTTCAGTTCCTTTGTCTTTACCAGCAATAACGCGAACTTTATCGCCTTTTTTTACAAACATTTGAGTATTTCTCCTATTATTTCTTACGCCCTAATGGGCACCCTGAATATATCAGGGGACTAAGTTTGTGTTAATTCAGATTAAAGTACTTCTGGCGCCAAAGATACGATACGCATGTATCCACCTTCACGCAATTCACGTGCAACAGGGCCAAAGATACGAGTTCCACGAGGAGTTTTTGTCATCGCGGATGATTACTGCAGCGTTGTCATCAAACTTGATGTATGAACCGTCTGGACGGCGAGCACCAGTTTTTGTACGAACGATAACAGCTTTAACAACATCACCTTTTTTAACAGCTCCACCTGGTGTAGCTTGTTTTACAGTTGCAACGATAACGTCGCCGATGTTAGCGAATTTACGTCCTGAACCACCAAGAACTTTGATAGTCAAGATTTCACGAGCACCGCTATTATCAGCAACTTTTAAGCGACTTTCTTGTTGAATCATTTCAATTGTCTCCTTTTAGTTTTATTAGATAATAACAGCTTCTTCCACAACTTCTACAAGACGGAAGCGTTTTGTAGCTGAAAGTGGGCGAGTTTCCATGATACGAACGATATCGCCTTCTTTAGCAACGTTGTTTTCATCATGTGCTTTGTATTTTTTAGAATAGTTGATACGTTTACCATAGACTGGGTGGTTACGTTTAGTTTCAACTACAACTGTGATTGTTTTATCCATCTTGTCAGATACTACGCGTCCAACAAGGGTTTTACGTTGATTACGTTCCATTATTAGAATTGCTCCTTTCCCAATCTATTATTTGATTTCAGATTGCACAGTTTTAACACGTGCAATTTGTTTTTTCACTTCGTTCAAACGGGCAGTTTGATCAAGTTGACCTGCTGCAGCTTGGAAACGAAGGTCGAAAAGTTCTTTCTTAAGTTCGTTTTCTTTTTTAGCAAGCTCTTCTTGAGACAAGCCACGAAGCTCAGCAACAAACTTTTTGATTTCTTCAAGTTTCATGTCTTCTCCTTATTCTGCTTCACGTTTCACGAATTTACATTTAACTGGCAATTTGTGGCTAGCAAGACGAAGTGCTTCACGTGCAACTTCTTCAGAAACACCTGCGATTTCGAACATTACTTTACCACGTTTAACTGGTGCTACCCAACCTTCAGGTGCCCCTTTACCAGAACCCATACGTACACCGATAGCTTTAGCAGTGTATGATTTGTGTGGGAAGATCTTGATCCAAACCTTACCACCACGTTTCATGTAACGAGTCATGGCAATACGAGCAGCCTCGATTTGACGGTTTGTGATCCAGTGGCTAGTTGTAGCTTGAAGACCGTATTCACCGAATGATACTTCTTTACCACCTTTAGCCTCACCGCGCATTTTTCCACGGAATTCACGACGGTGTTTAACACGTTTAGGTACTAACATTTGTTATTTGCCTCCTTTAGTGTTTTTACGAGCTGGAAGAACTTCTCCACGGTAGATCCAAACTTTAACACCAAGTTTACCGTAAGTTGTGTCAGCTTCTTCCCAAGCGTAATCGATATCAGCGCGAAGTGTGTGAAGTGGAACTGTACCTTCAGAGTATCCTTCTGCACGGGCGATATCTGCACCGTTCAAACGACCTGATACTTGAGTTTTGATTCCTTTAGCTCCAGCACGCATTGCACGTTGGATAGCTTGTTTTTGTGCACGACGGAAAGCAACACGTTGCTCAAGTTGACGAGCAATTGTTTCACCAACAAGGTGAGCGTCCAAATCAGGTTTCTTGATTTCAACGATGTTGATGTGTACTTGTTTTCCAGTCAATTTGTTAAGTTGAGCGCGAAGAGCGTCAACGTTTGATCCACCTTTACCGATAACCATACCTGGTTTAGCAGTGTGAAGTGAAACAATAACTTTGTTTACAGCACGTTCGATTTCAATAGTTGAAACTGAAGCGTCTGCAAGTTCTTTTTGAATGAATTTGCGGATTGCCAAATCTTCGTGAAGGTAATCTGCGTATTCTTTTTCAGCATACCATTTCGCATCCCAGTCACGGATGATCCCGACACGCATACCAATTGGATGTACTTTTTGACCCACGAGTTTACCTCCTTATTTTTCTGACACAACTACAGTTACGTGAGTTGTGCGTTTGTTGATTGGTGAAGCTGAACCTTTCGCACGTGGACGGAAACGTTTCATTGTTGGTCCTTCGTTTGCGAATGTTTCAGATACTACCAAGTTAGCTTTTTTCCAAACCAAAGTTGTTTTCTGCGTTAGCGATAGCAGAGTTAAGAGTTTTCTCAACAATGCGTGCTGCTTTGTTTGGAGTGAATTTCAAGATTGCGATTGCATCAGCAACGTTCTTACCACGGATAAGATCAAGAACAAGACGTGTTTTTACGAGGTGAAACACGCACTGTACGAGCCATTGCTTTAGCTGAAGTAATTTCTGCCATTGTGTCCTCCTCCTATTAACGACGTGTTTTCTTATCGTCAGCTGCGTGACCTTTGTAAGTACGAGTTGGTGCAAATTCACCAAGTTTGTGACCTACCATGTCTTCTTGGATGTAAACAGGAACGTGTTTACGTCCATCATAAACTGCGATAGTGTATCCGATGAAACTTGGGAAAATCGTTGAACGACGTGACCAAGTTTTAATTACTTTTTTCTTTTCGTCATTTGCTTGAGCTTCAACTTTTTTCATCAAATGCTCATCGACGAAAGGTCCTTTTTTAAGACTACGTCCCATTTTGTAGTTTTCTCCTTTAAATTGAATGTACCACAGCGGCTTGCACTAAGAAGCGCTACCGAGTTGGCGGATGTTATGTGCTAAGCGACTAAATTATTTTTCGTTACGACGACGAACGATAAGTTTGTCAGATTTAGCTTTCTTGTTACGAGTTTTAAGACCAAGCGCAGGTTTACCCCATGGAGTAGATGGCGCTTTACGTCCAACTGGTGCTTTACCTTCACCACCACCGTGTGGGTGATCGTTAGGGTTCATTACAGAACCACGAACTGTTGGGCGAATACCTTTCCAGCGATTACGGCCGGCTTTACCAAGGTTGATAAGTGATTGTTGTTCGTTACCTACAGTACCGATAGTTGCACGACATGTACCAAGAACCATACGAACTTCGCCAGATTGAAGACGAACAAGTACGTATTTACCTTCTTGACCCAAAACTTGAGCAGAAGCACCAGCGGCACGGATAAGTTCAGCACCTTTACCTGGTTGAAGCTCAATGTTGTGGATAACTGTACCAACTGGGATGTTTGCAAGTGGAAGAGCGTTACCAATCTTGATATCCGCATCTGGACCTGAAACGATACGTTGACCTACTTCAAGACCTTTAGGTGCGATGATGTAAGCTTTAACCCCGTCAGTGTAGTGTACAAGAGCGATGTTTGCAGTACGGTTTGGATCATACTCAATTGTTTTAACAACTGCTTCAACGCCATCTTTGTTACGTTTGAAGTCAATCAAACGGTAGTGACGTTTGTGTCCGCCACCTTGGTGACGTACAGTGATACGACCGTTGTTGTTACGACCAGCTTTGTTCTTAAGAGAAACAAGCAATGATTTTTCAGGAGTGCTTGTAGTGATTTCTGCGAAATCCAAAGAAGTCATGTTACGACGGCCATTTGTCGTTGGTTTATAAACTTTAATACCCACGTTAATTTCTCCTTTGATTATTCAGCTTCAGCTGCAAACAACTCGATTGCTTTAGAATCAGCTGTAAGAGTGATGATAGCTTTTTTAGTTTGAAGTGAAACCAGTGTAACGTCCAACACGTTTTTGTTTTGGTTTAACAGTTACAGTGTTCACGCTAGCAACTTTAACACCTTCAAATGCAGCTTCAACTGCTTGTTTGATCAAGAGTTTGTGTGCACGTGTATCAACTTCGAAAGTGTATTTTCCTGCTTCAAGAGCAACCATAGATTTCTCAGTGATAACAGGTTTTTTGATTACGTCATACAAATTCATTATGCAAGAACCTCCTCGATTGATGAGATAGCTTCTTTAGTAACAAGAAGTTTATCTGCGTTTACGATGTCAAGTACACTTGCAGTTGCAGGAGTTGCAACAGTTACGTTTGCAAGGTTACGTGCTGAAAGTTCAGCGAATTTGTTTCCTTCTTCAACGATAACAAGTACTTTAGAATCGATGCTAAGAGCTGAAAGAACGTTTGCGAATTCAGCAGTTTTTGGAGCTGCAAATGAAAGAGCTTCAACCGCTACAAATTTATCTTCTGCAACTTTAGCTGAGTAAACAGATTTCAATGCAAGGCGACGAACTTTTTGAGGAAGTTTGTATCCGTATGAACGTGGAGTTGGTCCGAAGACAACACCACCACCACGCCATTGTGGTGAGCGGATAGAACCTTGACGAGCACGTCCAGTTCCTTTTTGACGCCATGGTTTACGTCCACCACCTGATACTGCTGAACGGTTTTTAACCGCGTGAGTACCTTGGCGAAGGCTAGCACGTTGGCTGATTACGACATCAAATACTACTGATTCGTTTGGTTCGATACCGAAGATAGCGTCGTTAAGTTCAACTGTGCTAACTTCTTTACCAGTTTGGTCAAATAGTTTTACGTTTGCCATTTTTAACTGATTTCTCCTTTCTTATTATTTAGCAGCTTTAACTGCTGATTTGATAGTGATAAGAGATTTCTTAGCACCTGGTACGTTACCTTTGATAAGGATAACGTTTTTCTCTGGGATAACTTGTACAACTTCAAGGTTTTGAATTGTCACACGGTTGCCACCCATACGTCCTGCCAAGTGTTTGTTTTTGAAAACACGGTTAGGCGCAACAGGTCCCATTGAACCTGGACGACGGTGGTAACGAGAACCGTGAGCCATAGGTCCGCGTGATTGACCGTGGCGTTTGATAACACCTTGGAAACCTTTACCTTTTGAAGTACCAGTTACGTCAACAACATCTCCAGCTTCGAATGTGTCAACAGTGATTTCTGATCCAACTTCCAAGCCTTCAATGTTTTTGAATTCACGAATGAAGCGCTTAGGAGCTGTGTTAGCTTTCGCTACGTGGCCTTTGGCAGGTTTGTTGCTCAATACTTCGCGTTTGTCGTCAAAACCAACTTGAACTGCTTCGTAACCGTCTGTTTCAACAGTCTTAACTTGAAGCACAACGTTTGGAGTAGCTTCGATGACAGTAACAGGGATAAATTCACCTGCTTCAGTGAAGATTTGAGTCATTCCCACTTTTTTCCCTAAGATTCCTTTTGTCATGAGAAAATATTTCCTTTACTTTATTGTTTTTTCAAAAAGTTTTTTATGAGCGTTTTTTATGCTCAAAAAAGTTTTTAACGAGCGTTTTTTATGCTCAATGAATCAAGCTTTTAATTAAAGTTTGATTTCTACGTTCACACCACTTGGAAGATCAAGTTTCATCAAAGCGTCAACTGTTTTTTGAGTTGGGTTGATGATGTCGATAAGACGTTTGTGTGTACGCATTTCAAATTGTTCGCGAGAATCTTTATATTTGTGAGTCGCACGAATAATTGTGTAGAGACTACGTTCAGTTGGAAGTGGAACTGGCCCAGCAACTGTCGCACCTGTGCGAGTTGCAGTTTCTACGATTTTTTCAGCCGCTGTATCAAGCGTACGGTGTTCGTAAGCTTTCAAACGGATACGAATTTTTTTGTTTGCCATTTTTCTCCTCTTTCGTCTATTTAAGATAATAGGCTAGCTCCTCAAGAAAACCAACACGGATTGCGTGGCAGTGCAACCAGGCGTGTCGCAACCTCTTGTATCATAGCTAAGCGCTGTATTTACAGCACCATAATATAATAACAAAAGAACCTACTCATTGCAAGGGATTTTTTAAGTTTTTTTCTTTTTCTTTATTTTATTTTTTGCCTAAACAAAAAAATCCATCTTCGATGGATTTTTTATCAACTCTCTTGAGTGTAGTCGTACCCCATGTGTTCATAGGCTTTAACCGTTGCAACACGACCTGTTCGTGTACGCATAATAAATCCCTTTTGAATTAGATAGGGTTCATACATATCTTCTACCGTTTCTCGCTCTTCAGCAATATTAACTGACAAGGTACCTAGACCAACTGGTCCCCCACCATACATTTCAATCATGGTGCGGAGAATTTTTTGGTCGACATAATCTAGTCCTTCATGGTCCACATCCAACATAGTCAACGCCTTGTCTGCAATCTTATCATCAATGATGCCATCACCCATGATTTGTGCATAGTCTCTCACGCGCTTAAGTAGGCGGTTAGCAATACGAGGCGTCCCACGGCTACGACGTGCTAGCTCTAGAGCAGCTTCAGGTGTTATAGTCATGTCAAAGATTTCTGAAGTACGTTCAATAATTTCCTTCAAATCTGGTAGCTCATAATATTCCATATGACCATTAATCCCAAAGCGAGCCCTCAATGGATTTGACAACATACCTGCTCGAGTAGTTGCACCTACTAATGTGAAAGGTGGTAACTCTAGATGGACACTACGACTTGTTTCGCCCGCACCAATCATGATATCGATGTAGTAATCTTCCATAGCACTATAAAGAACTTCTTCCACTGCCATTGGCATCCGGTGAATCTCATCAATAAATAAGATATCACCTGGCTCCAAGTCATTGAGTATAGCAACTAAATCACCAGCCTTTTCAATTGCTGGCCCAGACGTCTGCTTTAAATTGACGCCCATCTCATTAGCTATCACAAAAGCCATAGTTGTTTTCCCCAAACCTGGAGGACCAAACAAAAGAGTGTGATCTAGGGCTTCATCACGAAGTTTAGCTGCCTCTATAAAAAAATCTTTAATTGGTCTTTAACCTTATCTTGACCAATGTATTCCTTAAAGTACTGTGGACGAAGGGTACGCTCAACATACTCTTCATCTCCTAGTAAATCATTATCTAATATTCTTGCCATAGGCTTATTTTTAGCACAAAACCAAAAAAATGCAGTCAAAATTTGTCCATAAAGAAAGAAGACAAGACTTGCCTTCTCTTTTAATTATTTCTTACCACCCTTAACTGGTGCCTTATCAGCTTTCTCTATAGCTTCTTTAATTGTCTTAGTATAGAGTTTAGCACCACGGTTAATTGAGTCGCTATCGGATCCAAAGTGAACCCCATCTGTACCATTCCAGATAGAAATATTTTCTTTAGCCACTTGATACCAGTCAGCAACTGTCACAAAGTCATATTTCTCCGCCATCTCTAACTCATACTTGCGTAACTGAAGCAAAGATTGGGCCTCATTACCAGATTTACTACCATTATATGGTGTCACAAAGATAATATGGTGACCCTTAGGTAAATTCTTGATGATTTTATTAATAACGCCTTTATAGTCGTCAATCTCATTAACACCACCAGCAATGACAACATCCTTAGCAAGAGCATTACTGTCCGCGTAATCTTTAAGCAAATCGTTGATTGTTGATAGGTTACGACTGACTACTGCATCTATAGCGACATTATCAATACTTGATTCCAGCTGATCTTTTGATCTAAGAGCTACGGAGTCCCCTAAAATTGTCACTCCCTTATTCACACCAAATGAAGTAGCCTGACTGTTCTCCGCATTTGTACGCGTCAATTTCATCTTAGTTTGAGCTTGCGACAAACCATTAGCTTCTAAATCTTTCTCAAAGTTCCCTACAGCCGGCGCAAAGAGAGAAATAAGCACTGTAATTAAGGTGAGACCACTAAATACATAAAGCACAATATGTCGGTACGGCGTCAAGTCTAGGTCTATTCCAAAGAGACTGGCCTTTCTTCCTGCAATAAATGGCTCTATTATATAGTAGGAAAGTGTCGCAAAAACAATTGACAGAATCGTTGTCAGAATGACTGCAATAATATTATTGGTCAATTGACTAAAGATAATATATAGTGGCCAGTGAAAAAGATAGACACTATAACTGATCTCTGCCAGATAACTAATAAGAGCAGGCTCTGATTTTCCAGGCAATTTCTCATGGAGGACACGGGCAGAGTAAATCATAACAGCCGTGAACAAACTTGCCAAAACAAAACCAAATAGGTAGGTGATGCGTTCCTCAAAATGAAGGACTAAGCCTAACAATACGAGCAAGGCAAAACTCCCTGCCATATAAAGGACTGTCTTTTTCAGAGTCCAAAGACGTATATTTTTCTTGAACCTAGCGGTCGTTTCATACACACCTGAAAGTGTCGCAAAGAGCGAGCCTAGGAAGAATGGATAGGCATGCGTAATTGATGAGAAATATAAGCGAGAAAAACTATCAACAAAGAAAGCACTAATAAACATTGATAAGAAGCTCACCATAAAGCAAGCAAGAGATACCATAAAGACTAGGCCTCTAAATTGATTTTGATGTTTGACACGCTTAGCTAGGAACCAAAGCAAGGCACCCCAAAGAATATAATAGTGAACCTCAATAGCCAGACTCCATGTATGGAGGTAAATATGCTGGTTAAACTGGTTCTCGTAATTTCCTCCAGTCAGAATCTCATAATAGTTAGTTACAAAACCGATAACAGAGGTAATTTGACGTCCAATACCTGCAATAAAATCATTTCGAACCAAGAGTGCCAAAGGGGTACAGATAAGCACCATCAACACAAGTGGTGGTACGATCCGGTAGAAGCGTCGTCGCATAAAACCAAGGTAATCAATGCGATGCGTCCGAGATACCTCATCGATCAAAGCGCTGTAATCAAATACCCTGAGAAGGTAAAGAAGACATCAACACCGATGAAGCCCCCAGGAAGAATACTTGGGAAGAAATGATAGATCAGAACCAAAAATAGTCCTGTCACACGAATATAAGAAAACCAGTTAATTCTCATCCTTTAAAAATCCCCTGTTTAAATTTTCCTTTGTAGGTAACCTTATTTTCAGTAGTCAATTTTCCTTGGCCATCGGCTTGGCCAGACTTGAACTCACCTTGATAAATCCAACCCTCATGAGATTTGAAGGTTCCTTGACCATTAAAGGAACCATTCTTAAATTCTCCTGTGTAGGTATCACCATTGTCATAGGTCAAAGTTCCTTGACCATTCAAACGGTGGTTCTGCATCTGACCTTTATAGGTAATCTTAGTCCCATCAATCTTGATAGAATGTTGCGTTTTTTTATAGTCACCAAAAACAAGGACAGGGCACATAAAATAATAACCCCTACTGTGATACGCTCAAATTGATTTCGGTCAATATCAATATTTTTAAAATCAAAATCCTTTAGTTGTTTAAAATTCATTGTCTATCCTTAATCCACTGTAACCAGTCTCGACAACCTGCAGTTACCAATTTATATGTTTCTTCAAAGTCACCTGTGTACCATGGGTCTGGCACTCCATCAGGTCTGAAAAGCTTGATTTTATCGTCATAATGCCCTGCAGATATCTGTAGAAGATCCTCAACATTTGACTCATCCATTCCCACAACTAGATCAAAGAACTCAAAATCAGCCTGACTAATCTGCTGTGAGCCCTTGGAAGAGTCAAAAGAAATAGCATATTTCCTTAAAATCTTTTGGGTACCTTGATGAACTGGATTTCCATGCTCCCATGAAGATGTCGCGCGACTTTCGATATGCAAAGACTTTCCTTGGTCCAGCTCTTTCATCACAAATTCTGCCATTGGGCTACGACAAATATTCCCCAGACAAACAAATACAATCTTCTTCATTATTCACCTCTTGCCCAAAGCTATTAAGAGATATGCTCACTTATTTTCTTTGTCAAAATTACGAACACACTTTTAAATCATGAAAGTAGGTTCTCATTAATTTTCATTTAATCAATCCATATTATACCGAAAAACTAATCAAATAGAAAGGTTTCTCTCCTAATCATATCGAAAAATTAGTAACCTTTTTTAATAGTTGCAACATTCATATTAATCCATAAGTTTAAGGCGTGAGAAAAGAGAACCTAGTTTCCTAGATTCTCCTTTTGTTGGTTTTAGATATTTGACCAAACACTTTCAAGAATGTTTGTTTGTTCACGTCCTGGTCCTACAGAGAAAGTAGAGATACGTACACCTACCAATTCACCAACACGACGAACATAATTACGAGCATTTTCAGGAAGCTCATCTAAACTACGGCAACCTGTGATGTCTTCTTCCCAACCTGGCAATTCTTCATAGATTGGTTTACAGCGTTTCAATTGCTCAAGACTAGCTGGGTAGTAATCAATACGCTCACCATCAAGATCATAAGCTACACAAATTTTTACAGTGTCAAGACCTGAGAGAACATCGATACAGTTCAAGCTGAGGTTTGTGATACCTGATACACGACGGCTATGGCGCATCACCACTGAGTCAAACCATCCCACACGACGTGGACGTCCAGTTGTTGTTCCATATTCATGACCAACTTCACGGATACGTTCACCTACTTCATCAAATAACTCAGTTGGGAAAGGACCATCACCAACACGACTCGTATAGGCCTTACATACACCAACGACCTTGTTGATTTTAGATGGACCAACACCTGAACCGATTGTAACACCACCCGCAACTGGGTTTGATGACGTTACAAATGGGTAAGTACCTTGGTCAATATCAAGCATAACCCCTTGAGCTCCTTCAAAGAGGACACGTTTGCCTGCATCAAGAGCGTCGTTCAAGATTACAGATGTATCTGTGACATATTGCTTAATTTGTTGTCCATAAGCATAGTACTCTTCAAAAAAATCTCTTCGAATGATAATTCTTCAGATTCATACATCTTACTGAAAAGACGGTTTTTTTCTCAGCTAAGTTTGTTTTCAAACGATCAGCAAAGATTTCTTTGTCCAAAAGGTCTGCAATACGGATACCTACACGCGCAGCCTTATCCATATAGGCAGGACCAATACCTTTGTTAGTTGTACCAATCTTATTATCACCTTTAGCAGCTTCTTGCAGTTGATCAAGTTTAATATGGTACGGCAAGATAACGTGCGCACGGTCAGAAATACGAAGGCTCTCTGTTGACACACCTTCGGCATGAAGATATTCCAACTCTTTGACAAGTGATTTAGGATTGACCACTACACCGTTCCCGATAACAGAGATTTTCTCTGGGAAGAAAATACCTGATGGAATCAAGTGCAATTTAAATTTCTTACCATCGATAACAATCGTGTGACCTGCATTGTCTCCACCTTGATAACGTGCGATCACTTCGGCATCTTGACTTAGGAAATCTGTAATTTTCCCTTTACCTTCATCACCCCACTGGGTACCCACAACAACTACTGATGTCATATTATTTTGATAACGGACAGCTTCACCTTTACGAGACTGTCCCCACCTTTCTTGAAAAACTTCACGGTGGGAATTTCACCCACAAGTTTTGCGTTACAGTTTATTATAGCAGAAAAAAGTCTATTTGTTCAACGTTGAAAGCGCTTCTTACAAAATATTCTGACAGTTATAGCTAAGATTGCAACTAGTTATTTACTATATCTTTTTAACCCTGCTTCTTATGTATAACTATCAGCTATTTAACCTGCTTCATATAATCATTTAACTGCCTTTGATTCTTTAAAATAATTGTCTTGTCAGAATAATTTTTAATAACTGCATTATATCGCTCTACATATTTTTTAGAACGTCCGTCTAATAAAATCCATTTCACAAATGCAAAATCAAATTTCATTACAGCCTTCTGCCATGCTAGGACGTGTCTTTCCCCTATATGTTAAATAACGCCTAAACGCCCGATAGAGACAATTAACTCTGTTAAAGTTGAAATAGACAATACAGTCAGCTTCCCTCATACGTTCTTCATAAAGACAGGCCGAGTAATTCCCTTCAATAATCCAATCACTTTGTAGCATAAATGTTGATATATCGCCAGTCATTTCATCAACTGTTCGCTCTTGCCAATTTGATGTGAAATGAATTTTATCTAAATGAAGTACCTCACAATTGTAGTGTTGACCTAAAAAATTTGCCAAAGTCGACTTTCCAGAACCACTATAGCCAATGATTGCAATTTTCAACTCATGTCTCCTTTTTCAATTCTGTTTCTTGACTATTATCATAACACAAAGCATATATTTAGAAGAAATTATCATTGGGAACAACTCTCGTTTAGACAAATAAGCACGTAAATTTCTGTTTAAAGTGAGTTCTTTCTTAGAAAAATAAAAAAGAGACTTATAAGCAAGTCTCTTTCCGATATTAAGATGCCCCCTACAGGGCTCGAACCTGTGACCCATGGATTAAGAGTCCACTGCTCTACCAACTGAGCTAAGGAGGCTGGATGCTGTATTGGTACCGATGATCCACCGTTTGTATTGAACCCGCGACGTAAAAAAGCAGGTGGGCGACTCGCTACTAACTTCAGTTGCTTCTGGGTGAGCCAGCCTGCACACTGTTAATAGACCTCTGTCTCCCGATAATACAAAAATTAGTCGGTCAACACTTATATGTGGATTCGTATACCACAGCAATTTCTATGTTTTTATAATACCACTTTTGAAAATTATTGCAAGAGGAAAAATCAATTTTTTTGCAATCGTTTTCGTTGATTCCTCTCGTATTACCTAGATAACTTATCGATCCGTTCTTTATTAGCTCCAAGAGCTCTTTCATATTTCCCGGTTTCATTGGGTTGGAAATAATTCACACCTCTTAATTTATCCGGAAGATATTGTTGTTTGACCCACTTTTCAGGATAAGCATGGGGATACTTGTAATCTTGTGCATTGCCCAGTTCCTTGCTTCCAGCATAGTGTCCATCTCTCAAATGACGAGGAATAGGTAAATTCCCTGATTTCTAAGGTCTGCCAAGGCAGCATCCATAGCCATATAAGCCGAATTCGACTTAGGAGATAAAGCTAAGTCAACAACTACATTGGCAATCAAAATTCGCGCCTCTGGGAAACCTACTTTCTGTGCAGCTTCCAAAGCTGTAACCGTGTGAACTTGCGCATCAGGATTAGCTAAACCAATATCCTCGTACGCAATCACAGTCAAGCGTCGTGCTAGACTAGGGAGATCTCCTGCTTCAACCAAACGTGCTGCATAGTGAAGACTGGCATTAACATCAGAGCCTCGAATAGATTTTTGCAAAGCAGAAAGTACATCATAGTGTCCATCACCGTCTTTATCCATGGTGATATAGCTACGTTGTAAACTATTTTCCACTGTATCTAAAGTAATATGGCGAAGCCCATCTTCTGAAGCTGGCGTCGACATGACAGCTAAATCTAAGGAATTATAAGCCGAACGTAAATCACCATTAGTAGCCGTAGCAATAAAATCTAGAGCATCCTCATCTAACTTAACATCAAAGTCAAAGCCACGCTCCTTATCCTCTAGAACCCCTAGGATAGCTTCCTTAATATCCTCATTAGAGAGTGGTTCCAACTCAAATATTTGTACACGACTACGGATGGCTGGTGTGACAGAAAAAAACGGATTCTCCGTTGTAGCCCCAATCATGATAATATTGCCATTCTCTAAGAGTGGCAATAAAAAGTCTTGTTTAGCTTTATCCAAACGATGAATCTCATCTAGAAGCAGCACTAAGCCACCTGAAAATTTAGCCTCTTCCGCAATTTCCTGCAGGCGTTTCTTGCTATCAACAGTAGCATTAAAGGTTCTAAAAGCAAATTTTGTTGTTCCTGCAATAGCACTAGCTATTGAGGTCTTCCCGATTCCTGGTGGTCCGTAGAGAATCATTGACGACAGCATATTCGCTTCTACCATACGGCGAATAATTTTACCTTCACCAACCAAATGCTTCTGACCAATCACCTCTGAAATTGTACGTGGACGCATGCGTAGAGCAAGATTATCTGGCATCTTCTCTCCTTTTTTAACTGATTTTTTCTTATTATAATAAGCATATACTATTTTGTTATAAAAAGAAATTATAAATAGTTCTTGTCAAACCTAAATTCTTATGATAGAATGTTTTGGTATGTGGTGCTAGCACATCCGTAATAAATTCTACCTAGGAGGAAAACACGAAATGGCTAAAGTATGTTACTTTACAGGACGTAAAACTGTTTCTGGAAACAACCGTTCACACGCTATGAACAAAACTAAACGTGCCGTTAAACCTAACCTTCAAAAAGTTACTATCCTTGTTGATGGTAAACCTAAAAAAGTTTGGGCTTCAGCTCGTGCGCTTAAATCTGGTAAAGTTGAACGCGTTTAATCTTATTGGATATTAAGAGAGATGACTCCAGTCGTCTCTTTTTTTGTTCATCGTCTTTCCCTTTTGGCTATACTTATGTTATAATAAAGAACTAACAGATAATTCTTATAGAAAGAAGGTGTCAGTATGGGATTTACAGATGAAACTGTTCGTTTCAACCTAGACGACGGTAGCAAAGATGAAATCAGTAATACTTTGACAAATGTCTACCGTTCGTTGGCTGAGAAGGTTATAATCCTATCAACCAAATTGTCGGTTATGTTCTGAGCGGTGACCCTGCTTATGTTCCGCGTTATAATGACGCCCGTAACCAGATTCGTAAATACGAACGTGATGAAATCGTTGAAGAACTCGTTCGCTATTATCTTAAAGGAAATGGAATTGACCTCTAATGCGAGTAATGGGACTTGATGTTGGCTCAAAAACAGTAGGAGTTGCGATTAGTGATCCCCTCGGTTTTACAGCCCAAGGCGTTGAAATTATCAAAATTGACGAGGAGGCTGAAGAGTTTGGTTTCGACCGACTAGGCGAGCTCGTTAAAGAATATAAGGTAGAAAAATTTGTTGTTGGTCTTCCTAAAAATATGAATAACACTGAAGGACCACGTGTTGAGGCAAGCAAAAGCCTATGGTGACAAAATCAAGGAAATCTTTGGAATTCCTGTAGATTACCAAGACGAACGCTTGACAACTGTTCAAGCCGAGCGTATGTTGGTTGAACAAGCAGATGTCAGCCGTGGTAAACGTAAAAAAGTTATTGATAAATTAGCTGCCCAACTTATTCTACAAAACTACCTCGATCGAATGTTTTAAGAAAGTGTAATAGAGACCTAATAGTCAAGTGACAATCTAGTAAACTGCCAAGCAAATCTACTAGATTTCCTCACTATTCAGTGCTCTCTACAAAAAGGAGAACAATATGTCACACAATCACGACCACAACCATGATCATGAAGTCATCACTTTAGTAGACGAACAAGGAAATGAAACACTTTTTGAAATCTTGTTGACTATTGATGGACGCGAAGAATTTGGTAAAAACTATGTTCTTTTGGTACCAGCTGGTGCTGAAGAAGATGCTAACGGAGAAATTGAAATCCAAGCATACTCATTCACTGAAAATGAAGACGGTACTGAAGGCGACCTTCAACCAATCCCTGAAGATTCAGATGCTGAATGGGATATGATTGAAGAAGTTTTCAATAGCTTCATCGACGAAAACTAAAAATATTCAATGCCATAGGCAAAGAAATGACTTGTTAAAAAGAGATTGGGATATTGTATCTCAGTCTCTTTTTTAGATATTATTTTCTTAAATGTAAGAAATTAGAGGAAAATTGACTAAATGGTATTATCTGATATACTTTAAATAAGACAATTAGGGGATAAGACCCTTTTATTTATAACTTTCCAAATGTCAACAAAGGAGTTTAATTGTGAGTCCATATAACGAAGACAATACTTTAGATTCAAGTGGCTACCAAGGTTATCATCGAAGCCACCATCGCTCTCATACACAAGATAATCAATCCGAAAAGATTGAAGTGACAATTCAGGGACATACAGAAGAATCAAATTCGTCTCAAATAGAGAAAAAAACTAAAATTTCACTTCCATGGAAGCATAAAGGCCATATCCTGATTCTCAGTTTGATTTTGAGTATTTTTAGTATATCAGTGCCCTGCTTTACAGACTTTGCCAATAATATACAGTCTCAAAACCTTTACATTGCAAAAATGTTTGCCAATGGTAGCTTACCCTACTCTGACTTTTTTGCGACAGGCGGCTTCTTTTATTACTTACTAGTTTCTCTGGCTTTCCGTTTAGGATCAACTCTTTGGCTGATTCCTATTCAATTCCTTAGCTACTATCTTTCTGGAAGTTACCTTTACAAGACTGTCATGCACATGACAAATAAGAAGGAAATTGCCACTCTAATTAGTATTATTTTCTATGTTACTAATGGAACACTTGGTTTTGGAGGGCTCTACCCTATCCAATTTGCTATGCCTTTTGTCCTAGGTGCCATCTTCTTCTTAACTCGTTACTTTGCGGGTCACAGTCGTGATGAAGCCTTTATTCTTTACGGCTTCGCTGGCACTGCGGGAGCTCTTTTTGAAGCTCGAACTCTTATTTTCTGGATATTGTCACTTGTGACAATCTTCGTTTACAACCTTGTCAACAAGCACTTTGCTCGTGGTTTTTATCAAGTTCTTTGTATTATTTGGTAACATTCTAGTATTGTATCTATGTCTTTACTTTATCCTAAATTTACAAATTACATCGGACTATATTAACCAAGTTTTGGTTTACAACTTTACACAACTTGCTGTAGAAAAAAATGACTTTCTACTTACGTTAGCTTACCAAAGTTTTGCTGTTATAGGCTCTGGATTACTTATTGGTGCACTGACTACAAGCAACCACCTTCTTGGCGATGCTAAAGATAAGAGTATCAAGTGGGTACTACTCCTTAGTTTTATCTTTACAGTGGTTTACAGCTTGTTCTCTCAAAGTTTTGGGCTTTACAGTATTCTCAACATCGTACCTTATGGTCTAGTCTTGACAGCACTTTCTTTAGATGATGCTATTAAAAAGAGAGCAGAGCGAACTTCTCACCGACGTCGTAATGGTAACCAGATTCACACACTTAAAGTTTTTGGTATATTCCTTAGTCGTAATTACTTCTTACCTATTGCAGTCTTTGCATTTGCTTTCGCGATGCCAATCATTATGTTCCTATTTAATTTAGGAAATAATACTGAACGTAGTACTGTTGCAAATTACCTCGCTAAAAATACTAAGAAGGATGAAACTATCTACGTTTACGATTCATCAGCAAAAATTTATTTGGAAAGCGGTCGTAAAGCAGCCTCACAATTTGTTCTTCCAGAACTTAACACAGCTAAATCTAGTCATCAGAAAGCTCTCTCAGATACTATTATCCAAGATTCAGCACAATATATCGTTGTCCAACAAGATACACAACTACCTTCTGATGTTAAATCTACACTTTCAAAAAACTATAAAAAAGCCCCTGTAAAAGGCGTTGAACGATACACTGTTTACGTCCTAAAATAGGTCGAAAAATCAATATATAGTGGTTGAGATAAAAATATACCACAATATATTGATTTTTTTTTGCCTAGTGCTATAATTAGTAGCGAGGTGATTTTTAGATGATTACATTAGAAAAAGAAAAGGTTACAATCAACCCTGATATCAAAGTCATCAAACGTGATGGTCGTATGGTTGTCTTTGATTCAAGTAAAATATATGAGGCTATCCTAAAAGCAAGTGAGGCTATTACACCTATCACACCCTTGATTGAAGCAAAGTTGGAGGGAATTGCCAACCGTATTGTTGCTGAAATCAATGACCGCTTCACTCAAAATATCAAAATATATGAAATCCAAAGCATAGTAGAGCACGAGTTACTCGAAGCTAACGAATATGCTATCGCTCAAGAATATATCAACTATCGTACCAAACGTGATTTTGAACGTTCTCAGGCTACTGACATCAATTTCACCATTAGTAAACTTGTTAATAAAGACCAGGCTGTTGTTCATGAAAATGCTAATAAAGATAGCGATCTTTACAATACACAACGTGATTTAACCGCAGGAATTGTCGGAAAATCTGTAGGACTTAAGATGCTTCCTCCACACGTGGCAAATGCTCATCAAAAGGGAGATATCCATTTCCACGATTTAGACTACAGCCCTTACACACCTATGACCAACTGTTGTTTGATTGACTTCAAAGGCATGTTGGCAAATGGTTTTAAAATTGGTAACGCTGAAGTTGAAAGTCCTAAATCCATTCAAACTGCAACAGCACAAATTTCACAAATCATCGCAAATGTTGCCTCTAGTCAATATGGTGGCTGTACTGCAGACCGTATCGATGAGTTTTTAGCTCCTTACGCAGAACTTAACTACAAAAAACACTTAGCTGATGCTAAAGAGTGGGTAGCTGAAGAAAAACGTGAAGACTATGCACGCGCCAAAACGCGTAAAGATATCTACGATGCTATGCAATCTCTTGAATACGAGATTAATACGCTTTTCACTTCGAACGGACAAACTCCCTTTACCTCTCTCGGTTTCGGTTTAGGGACAAACTGGTTTGAGCGTGAAATCCAAAAAGGCTATCCTACAAGTTCGTATTTTTAGGACTTGGCTCCGAACACCGTACAGCCATTTTCCCTAAACTCATTTTTTTACCTTAAAACGTGGACTTAACTTAGAGCCTAGCTCACCTAACTACGATATTAAGCAACTAGCTCTTGAATGTGCAACAAAGCGTATGTATCCAGATGTCTTGTCATATGACAAAATCGTTGAATTGACAGGTTCCTTTAAGGCTCCTATGGGATGTCGTTCCTTCCTCCAGGGGTGGAAGGATGAAAATGGTGTTGAAGTTAATTCTGGACGAATGAATCTGGGTGTTGTAACCCTTAATCTTCCTCGAATTGCCCTAGAATCTAAGGGAGACCAAGATAAATTTTGGGAAATTTTTGAAGAAAGAATGGGAATTGCCAAAGATGCACTCGTCTACCGAGTTGAACGTGTCAAAGAAGCTACACCTGCTAATGCACCTATTCTTTATCAGTACGGGGCCTTTGGCCAACGTCTAGGTAAATTCGATAATGTAGATCAACTCTTCAAACATCGTCGTGCAACTGTATCACTTGGTTATATTGGGCTTTATGAAGTAGCATCCGTTTTTTATGGTAGTGACTGGGAGACTAATCCAGAAGCCAAAGCATTCACGTTAGATATCGTTAAATCTATGAAAAATGCTTGTGAAAGTTGGTCTGACGAATATGATTATCATTTCTCTGTTTATTCAACACCATCAGAGAGTTTGACGGATCGTTTCTGTCGTTTGGATACTGAAAAGTTCGGTGTCGTGACTGATATCACAGATAAAGAGTATTACACCAACTCTTTCCACTACGATGTTCGTAAAAATCCAACACCATTTGAAAAATTAGAATTCGAAAAAGCTTACCCCGAAGCTGGCGCAACTGGTGGATTCATCCATTACTGCGAATATCCAGTTCTCCAGCAAAATCCAAAGGCACTCGAAGCTGTCTGGGACTTTGCTTATGACCGTGTCGGTTACCTCGGAACGAATACTCCAATTGATAAATGCTACAAGTGTGACTTTGAAGGGGGACTTCACCCCAACAGAACGTGGATTCATGTGTCCTAACTGTGGCAACACAGATCCTAAAACAGTTGATGTTGTCAAACGTACTTGCGGCTATCTAGGAAATCCACAGGCACGCCCAATGGTTAAAGGACGCCACAAAGAAATCTCTGCTCGAGTCAAACACATGAACGGTTCAACCATAAAATATGAAGGTAAACACCTTTAATAAGACCTAGAATACATTATAATAAACTAGAAGCAGCTGGATGATACCTTCCAACTGCTTTGCTTATTTCATTTTTAGAAAGGAATATAATGGGAAAATATCAGTTAGATTATAAAGGTATGCAACAAGTGGAACGTTACCACGAAAAAAATGCAACTGTAAAAAACGATAAAAAAGCACGTGTCCAAGCCCTTTTGAAAAAAGCTGGAAAGAAGAAATAATATGATCTTACGCCGACCGAGTCAAACAGATAAAGAAGCTATCTTAGAGATGATGGCTGAATTTGAAAGGGAGCAATCTGCTCATGATGGTGGATTTTGGAACCCCGACAATTTTGTTTATGAAGAGTGGCTGGAAGAAAATATTCAAGCGGAAGCGGGACTCAATATTCCTGAAAACTGGGTTCCTGCTATCCAGCTGGTTAGTTTTGACGAAGCGGATCATGCTCTTGGTTTCCTCAACCTTCGTCTCCGATTAAATGACTACTTACTAGAAAGGGGGCCATATTGGCTACTCTATCCGTCCATCCGAACGAGGAAAGGGTTATGCGAAAGAATCACTCCGTCAAGGCTTACAAGTAGCTAAAGACAAGAATATTCATCGTGCTCTGGTCACTTGTAGTATCAAGAATCCTGCTAGTCGAGCTGTTATATTAGCCAACGGTGGCCAGTTGGAGAACATTCGCCATGAAACTGAGCGCTATTGGATAGATTTGGAGTAGAATCATGACATGGAATACACCAAAACCACAGGAATGGAAGTCTGAAGAACTTAGCCAAGGACGTATTATTGACTACAAAGCTTTTAATTTCGTTGATGGTGAAGGCGTGCGTAACTCCCTTTACGTCTCTGGTTGCATGTTTCATTGCGAGGGATGCTATAACGCTGCCACCTGGTCCTTTAAGGCAGGAATTCCCTATACTAAAGAACTTGAAGAACAAATCATGAGGGATCTAGCTCAACCTTACGTACAAGGTCTCACGCTACTTGGTGGTGAACCCTTCCTAAACACAGGAATTCTCATTCCCCTAGTCAAACGCATTCGTGAGGAACTCCCGGAAAAAGATATCTGGTCTTGGACTGGTTATACTTGGGAGGAGTTGATGCTTGAAACTCCTGATAAACTAGAACTTCTTCAACTCGTTGACATTCTCGTTGACGGCCGCTTTGACATCACTAAAAAGAACCTTATGCTCCAGTTTCGAGGATCATCTAATCAACGTATTATTGATGTCAAAAAATCTCTTAATCAAGGAGAAGTCGTTATTTGGGACAAGCTAAATGACGGTCAAACGAACTATGAACAAGTCGATCGTAAAGATATGCTATAAAAAAGTCTGAGCTTATAACTCAGACTTTTTATGCAATTTTAACAAAAACTAGCTCATTATTAGAGGATAAATCCTCACGATAATTAAACTCATCAAAAGACAATTTTCGTAAATCATTAATCGTTTGACAATTCTCCTCCATAACAGCTGTCAAAAAAGCCCCTCTTGCCTTTTTGGAAATCGTAGAGTGAGTCTTAAGAACCCCATTGCGGTCTTCCATAAAACTAACCGTGAATAACTGCTTACGAAGAGTTGGACTAAAAACATCCTCGAATTCACTTGAAAGCAAAGAAACAACCGGAACTTGACTCTCCTCTAAAAATTGATCATATTCAGCACGCCAATAGTTTTTTAAGGACTGACCATCAACCTTAATCTTCGTATGAAAGTCATGACGATGTTCTTGAATCGGGTAAAAAGCGGGAATGATTCCATAAAAAGAAGATGTGATAAATACTTGTTGGTCTAAGAATTCTTTTTCACATGTGGATAAGTCACTACGTTTGATGTGACGATACATCAGTCCATTAAAAAGCTCGATAGCCGGATAGGTTTTCGCTTCTCCCGATAAAATCGCAGCCCAGCGCTGCTTTTCTTTCTCAGCCTGCTCAGGCTTTATTTTATAAGCTGTGGATAATTCATCTGTGGACAATTTTGCCATTTCAGTTAGGATAGCCGCACTCTTTTCGGATAATTTTTGAGACGAAACTTCCTTACTGGCCTTCATTTCTTTTGCGGTTGGAATTAAAAATCTAATCATACTGATATTGTAAAGTCAAGCAGGCATTTCGTCAAGAATTCTCTCCAACAAAAAGAAGCTAACGTTCGTCAACTTCCTTTTTTTGTTAGTCATCTAAATCAACAAAACGACCTAGAATATGTACATTTTCTGCGATGGAGACAAAGGCTTTGGGATCTGCCTTTCTCATATAATGCTTGAAGTCAGTATACTCTTCACGCGTAATAATCGCCAGTAATACTGCTTTCTTTTCGTGATTATAAGTCCCTTCCGCATCATTAATCAGCGTTACTCCACGGTGGAGTTTCTTCTGAATCATCCTTACAACTGGGTCAGGATTACTTGTGACAATCATAGCCTGCATTTTCTTTTGTTTTGTGAAAATCGCATCTGTAACTCGACTAGAAACAAAAATAGTCACCATTGAATAAAGAGCATATTTCCAACCAAAAAGAATGCCCGCAAAAACCATGATAATTCCATTGACAATCAAGGAGATATTACCAACATCACGACCTGTTTTCTTACGAATAGTGAGGCTAACGATATCCGTCCCCCCCACTAGAGATACGTGATTTTAAACCGAAACCAATCCCCGTACCCATGACCAAACCACCAAAGATAGCATTGATCAAAGGATCCTCTGTCAAGGTTACATGTGGCATCACCTGAATAAAAAGGGAGCTCATCGTTACTGTAATGAAGGTAAAGATTGTAAATTTATGGCCAATCTTGTACCAAGCCATAATCAAGAGAGGGATATTAATCGCATAGAAAGTCAATGATACTGGTATCTCAAAGCCCAAAGTTCTAACACTCAATGCCGATAAAACCTGTGCCAAACCTGTTGCTCCACTGGAGTAAACATGTCCAGGTTGAAAAAAGAAATTAACGGCGATTGACGATAAGAGACCATAAAGTAAAGAAGCTGAGACTTTTTCAGTATATTTTTCACGGGAAATACTACGTACAGCCTGCAAAACGCCCATTTTCTTCGCAGACTTTTTCGCTACAAATTTAACATGTTTATGAAGAGGTGCTTTATTCATTTTCTAAATCTACATGAAGGGCAAGTTCTTCCAACTGTTTATCAGCCACAAGACTTGGGGCCTGAGTCATAGGATCTGATGCCTTATTATTTTTAGGGAAGGCAATCACTTCACGGATATTATCTTTACCTGCAAGAAGCATAACAAAACGGTCAAGACCGATAGCCAAACCACCATGTGGTGGGAAACCATAGTCCATAGCTTCAAGAAGGAATCCAAATTGCTCATAGGCTGATTCTTCAGAGAAACCAAGGGCTTTCAACATACGTTCCTGTAGGTCTTTATGATTGATACGTAGACTTCCTCCACCAAGCTCATAACCATTCAAGACAATATCATAAGCTACAGCACGTACCTTGGAAAGATCTCCTTCAAGCTCTGCTGCAGAATCTTCTGTTGGCAAAGTAAATGGGTGGTGAGCAGACATATAGCGTCCTTCTTCTTCAGACCACTCAAACATTGGCCAATCGACAACCCAAAGGAAGTTGAACTTAGTGTTGTCAATCATGTCAAGTTCTTTAGCAATTTGATTACGCAAAGCACCAAGTGTGTTATTAGCGATTTCAAGTGTATCTGCTACAAAAAGAACTAGATCATTCTCTTCAAGGTGTAAAGCATCTGTCAACTTATCTTCAATACTTGTCAAGAATTTAGCAACTGGACCTGCTAGAGCTCCGTCAGTCATCTTAACCCAAGCAAGACCTTTAGCGCCAAATTGTTTGGCAAACTCTGTCAACTTGTCAATACTTTTACGTGAGTATTTGTCTGCATTTCCTTTGACAACAATTGCCTTAACAGCTGGCGCTTCAGCAAACACTTTGAAGTCTACACCCTTGACAACCTCTGTCAAGTCTTGTAAAAGCATGTCAAAGCGTGTATCTGGCTTGTCAGAACCATAGTTATTCATGGCATCATCGTAAGACATGCGTGGGAATGGTAGTGTAACTTCAATTCCTTTAGTTTCTTTCATAACCTTAGCAATCAATCCTTCTGTAATATCTTGGATTTCTTGCTCATTAAGGAATGACGTTTCCAAGTCAACTTGTGTAAACTCAGGTTGACGGTCTCCACGCAAATCTTCATCACGGAAACACTTAACAATTTGATAATAACGGTCAAAACCAGCATTCATCAATAATTGTTTAGTGATTTGAGGACTTTGCGGAAGAGCATAAAAGTGACCTTGGCTAACACGGCTTGGAACCAAGTAATCACGAGCACCTTCTGGTGTAGATTTTGTCAACATTGGTGTTTCAACATCGATAAATTCCAAGTCATCAAGATAATTACGGATGGCGTGAGTTACTTTTGCACGGAGCTTAAAGTTTTCCAACATCTCTGGACGACGAAGATCCAAATAGCGGTAACGCATACGTGTATCATCACTAGCCTCAACACCATCTTTGATTTCAAATGGTGTTGTTTTGGCAGTATTAAGGACTTTAAGGTCTTCAACTTTAAGTTCGACAGCACCTGTAGGCAAGTTATCATTAGCTTGTTCACGCGCTTCAACAGTTCCTGTTACTTCAATAACAAATTCGCTACGCAAGCTTTCAGCTGTTTCAACAACATTAGCATCCGCATTTTCAGGGTTAACAACCAACTGCATCAAACCTTCACGGTCACGAAGATCGATGAAAATCAAACCTCCGAGGTTACGACGGCGAGATACCCAACCTTTCAAAGTAATAGTAGTTCCGATGTGTTCACTACGAACACGTCCGGCATACATAGAACGTTCCATAAATACACTTCTTTCGTTAATTTTTTAGTCTTAACTATTATAGCAAAAAGCCCATCAAAACCCCACCCATTTCAGGTTAGAATTTTAATAGACTTTCTTTTTTATAAAACTATTTGCCAAATTGTTTCAACAAATCACTAGTATCCACGTAATCCTCAGCAAACTCTTCAAAATCTTCAAAACGATAATCGGCTGTTTCTAAGTCAAGTAAACTATTCCAACGGAATCCGTAAACATCTTCAATGATAACACTAAGTTCATCAGTTTCCTCGTCTACCTGCCATCCCAAATAACGTTCCTGGGTTTCAAAACTCAAGACCACATCTTGACAATCCTGACGCCAAACTTGACCAAGTAATTGCTGACACATCGCATGATCACTTGCAGGCTCATCATTAAACCAAGTAATATCATGTTTATCAAGAAAGGCAATCAATTGCCAAAACTGTTGTTGGAAACGAATGGGCATACTACGATCAAAAGCCAAACTGAACTTTTCACTCCGTTTGAGCATATCAACTATACTAACCATATGCCCCCTACTTTTCTAACTGTTCGAGGACTACAGCAAAGTTTTTAGTTAGCTCTTCGAAACTTACAGTAACTTCCTCACGAGTAGCATTATTTTTGACATTGACCTGACCTGACTCCACTTCACTCTCACCTAATGTGATAACCGTCTTAGCCTTGAAGGTATCTGCTGACTTAAATTGTGCCTTAATCTTACGTCCAAGGTAATCACGTTCAGCCTTAAATCCTTGATAGCGGATAGCTTGAACTAACTCAAGAGCTTTGCCATTGGCACCTGAACCAAGTACTGCAATGTAAACATCCAGACTTTCTTCCACAGGAAGTTCGATACCTTGTTTATCAAGAACCAAAAGCAAGCGTTCTAAACCAAGTCCAAAACCAAAACCAGCTGTTTCTGGACCACCGAAGTATTCAACCAAACTATCATAACGACCACCTGCACAGATTGTCAATTCAGACTTATCAATAGTGGTAATAAATTCAAAAATCGTGTGATTATAGTAATCAAGACCACGTACCATATTAGTATCAATCACGTAAGGAATGTTAAGACTATCGAGCATGGTACGTACTTCGTCAAAGTGCGCTTGACTTTCTTCATCTAAATAATCAAGGATAGAGGGAGCATTTTCAACTGCAACCTTATCTTCTTTTTCTTTTGAATCGAGTACTCGCAAAGGATTTTCATCCAAACGGCGTTGACTATCTTTTGACAAACTTTCACGCATTGGTGTCAAGTAGTCAATCAAGGCCTGACGATAAGCCAGACGACTCTCAGTATTTCCAAGGCTATTCAAATGAAGGGTAACATCCTTAATGCCAAGCGTATTAAAGAGTTGGTAGGCCATAGCAATGGTTTCAACATCTGTTGCAGGATTTTTTGATCCAAAGCACTCTACACCTAGTTGGTGGAACTCGCGCAAGCGTCCTGCTTGAGGACGTTCATAACGGAACATTGATCCAATATAATAAACTTTAACAGGTTTTTGGACCTCTGGCGCAAAGAGTTTGTTTCTACATAAGAGCGTACAACCGGTGCTGTTCCTTCTGGACGAAGTGTAATATGACGGTCTCCCTTATCATGAAAATCATACATTTCCTTAGTAACGATGTCAGTTGTATCACCTACTGAACGTGAAATGACCTCGTAATGTTCAAACATAGGTGTACGAATTTCACCATAATTGTATTTCTTAAATGTTTCACGTGCAACATTTTCTACGTACTGCCATTTGGCACTATCCGCAGGTAAAATATCCTGCGTTCCTTTAGGTTTTTGAAGTTTCATAATGATGATACAGGCCTCAGATAGACCTGCCCTCCTTTTCCGTTATTACAGATATAATCACTCTATTCTATCATAATTTATATAGCTTTTGGGAAATGGTGGAGGATTTTTCAACGTCAGAAAGAAACAGACCTCTCGGCCTGCCACAATCATTAATCTTCCTTATAAAGAATGAAGGTCACAATGAAAGATACCACAACAGAAATTACAAGACCTGCAATAGCTGTGTAAAAATATTTAAGTGTATCTTCACCAATATACGCAGCAATCGTCAAGAGACCTGGGGAACCACCCGCAAAATTTCTCGCACCTAAAATACCAAGGAAGAAGCCACCTACTCCCCCGGCAACAATAGATCCTATAAGGGCTGCTTTATTTTGTAAAGTTACCCCATAAAGAGCCGGTTCCGTAATTCCACAAATCGCAGTAATCCCAGCAGATGAAGCCAGAGCTTTTTTATTGGTATCCTTAATTTTTAAAGCAATAGCAAGGGCTGCTCCACCCTGAGCCACATTTGAAGCCAAAGCACCTGGCTGTGCAATCGTATCATAACCAATAGTCATACGGTTATTGATTCCAATGGATACTAAGCCATAGTGAGTTCCTGTTGTAACCATTAACGGGAAGGTTGCTCCTACAATTGTCGGAACAACCCATGGGCCAAAAGTTTTCCAACCACTTAAAGAAGTCACCCAACCAGTTACCAATGACAGCACCAATTGGACCTAAAAATCAAAAGTGTTACGATTGCAGTAATTAAGGTCGTAATCATAGGAACCAAGAAAAAAACTTCACAGCTTTTGGTGAAATTTTAATCGCAAAGCGCTCCACGTAACTCATAAACCAAACTGCCAAAAATAACAGGGATAACCGTTGATGAGTAAGAAGTTAATGTAAGAGGAATACTAAAGAAAGAGACGCCATGACCTGATTCCTTGGCAGTTGTCACAATCTGAGTAAAAAGTTGGGTGTAATAAAAATAGCACCAATCAACATCCCCAATTGAGCATTCGTCTTAAACTGTCGAGCTGCTGAGGCACCTAAAAAAATACAGGTAAGAAATAAAATCCAGCATCGCCAATAAAATTAAGAACTTGATAGTTAACATCATCTACAGCTACTACCTTAAAGACAACCAAAAGGGACAAAACGGCCTTGATCATCCCTGCTGCTGTAATTACTGGTAAGATTGGGGTGAAAATCCCAGAAATAAGAGCTAAAAAGCTTTGAAGAGGAGTTCTATCTTGTTTTTCCGATGATTCCTTAGATACTTCATCCAGATCCAATAAACCTTCTAAAGCGCGGTATACATTTGGTACATCACTCCCAACAACAACTTGATACTGGCCACCACTCTTAGCCAAACTCACCACACCATCGATAGCTTTAACAGCCTCATCATCAGCTTTAGAATCATCTGCTAAGGTAAAACGTAAACGTGTAGCACAGTGTGTTAGATTCTGAACGTTCTCCTTTCCTCCTACAGCTTCTAAAATCTTCTGACCTGCCTCTTTATAATTCATGACACTTCCTTTCTATATTCATAAAAAGAGAGAACAGGCTGAGCCCGTCCTCTGCATTTTTTCTATTATGACCAAACTTTATCAGTAATTGTTTTAATCAATTTCAATTTATTCCACTCATCTTGCTCAGTCAAGATATTACCTTCTTCAGTTGAGGCAAAACCACATTGAGTTGAGATACCAAGGTTCTTAAGTGGTACAAGTTCAGCCGCTTCATGGATACGAGCAATAACAGCATCTACATCTTCCAAAGCTGGATCCTTAGAAGTAATCACACCAAGTACCAATTCAACATGATCACGGTTATTCCAAATCGTTGGAAGTGGTGCGAAGCTACCTGAACGCGCATCATCGTATTCCAAGAAGAAGATATCATAGTTCAATTGACCAAGATATTTAGCGACTGAATCATAGCCACCTTCAAAAAGATAAGTTGACTTAAAGTTCCCACGACAAATGTGAGTAGCCAAAGTCAAATCTTCTGGAAGACCTTCCAAAGCTTTATTGATAGTGTATACATCATCCTCAGCAATTTTTTTGCCAACTCAGCTGTTTTCTCAGGATTATTTTTTTCATTCTCAAACTGTTGAATCAAATAACCCCAAGTCGTATCATCCAATTGTACATAACGTGCACCCAAATCGTAGAAAATGTTGGATGGTATCATGGTAAGCTTTAGCCAAATCATCAAGGAAATCTGTCCATGAATCATAGTAATCAGCATAAAGATCACTACGGTGGTCACGGTTAATGATGAGTGATGGACTTGGAATAGTTACTTTTGGAGTAATTCCTTCAGGAGTCACTGATTTAAGATATTCAAAGTCACGATAGAAAGGATGATTAGGATTTTCAGCAATTTTACCATTGATACGAACGTTAGTTGTACGTGTCTTAGCTCCATGGAATTTATATGAATCCTCTTGTTGGTAAGCTTCAAAACCAGTTAGGTTCCATAGGAAGTCAAGGTGCCACCAAGAACGACCAAATTCACCATCAGAAACGACTTGAAGGCCATTTTCTACCTCATGATGAACCAATTCCTTAACCAATTCATCTTGTACTTTCAACAATTCCTCTTGCGAAATCTCACCATTGGCAAATTTTTCACGTGCTTCTTTTAAAGCTTGTGGACGAAGGTAAGAACCAACATGATCAAAATGATAATGAACTTTACTCATAGTTATTTACTCCTTTTTATTCTTTCATTTAATGTAATAATAAGCCTATTCTAGCACTTGCTGTTATAGCTGTGAAATATGTATTTACTATCACATTGTATAGTTTTTAACTATATATTTTCTTGAGAAGTTTTTTGTCAAGTAACTTTACTTTACAAAAAAGATATGTTATTCTGTTATAGTTGATTTAAAATCAAGAACATAAATATTAATTCGGAGGAAATAAAGAAATGGCAGTACCTGCACGTCACACTTCAAAAGCGAAGAAAAACAAACGTCGTACACACTACAAATTGACTGCTCCATCAGTACAATTTGACGAAACAACTGGAGATTACTCACGTTCACACCGTGTATCACTTAAAGGATACTACAAAGGACGTAAAATCGCTAAAGCTAACGCAGCTAAATAATAGAAGGGAGATACCATGCGCGTAAATATTACACTTGAACACAAAGAATCTGGTGAACGCTTGTACCTTACTTCAAAAAACAAACGTAACACTCCAGACCGTCTTCAATTGAAAAAATACTCACCAAAATTGCGTAAACACGTAATCTTTACTGAGGTGAAATAGGGATTCACTACACGTCACTAGACGGTAGAAACCTTGATTTAAAGCGATTCTTGATTTTCTAAATTTCACTATATCGCAATATAAATCAACCGAATCACTACCTTTTTCACTACCTTTATTTGAAATAAGAATACTGATTCGGACATTCAAAAGTAATAGACGCCTTGTTATTAGGTGTCTATTTTTCTATACTTTACCAAGTAAAGTATAGTTTCAATTTAGCATTATGTATAATAAATTTCTTCATTCCTCAATACTCTCAATTGAACAATAGTATAACTCCTATTTCAAATAATAGTCCTTTGTGTTACAATATAGATTAATATTTTATGTAAGGAGAAACTAATTTGAAGTTAATTTTAAAACGTCTTCTCGAGTCTTTGGCTCTCATTGCCATCTCAGCAGCTCTATGGCAGTTAACACTTTTTCCAGTTGCTAATACTCTTAATAAAAAATTACCATTATCTATATTCCAAAATTTAGTTATTATATTTGGTATTGGTCTTCTTATATTTCTTATCAACTGGTATGCAGAAAAACAAGGCTATCTAAATTGGAAAACAATCTGGAAAGATTCCTCTGTAAAAAAATGGCTACTATTTGGACTTTTAGCAACTTTTATTCTTCACTTTCTTTCTACTTTTGTAGGTTATCTTGAAGGTATCCCTTACTTAAATCTTAGCGAAAATTCAAATGGTTACTATCTTTCCATCGACTTAATGACAACTATCTTATTAGCCCCTCTGGCTGAGGAGCTCGTCTTCAGAAGAATTCTAACTGAGGTTATCTTCCCAAAAAACTTAAAAATCAGCTTAGCAATTACAGGGATTATATTTACTGCTTTTCATCTACCTGCATCAATAGGAGAATTGCTCAATCAACTTGGTGCAGCGTTAGTTCTATCAATTATTTATTACAAAACGAGAAAAGTAGAAGTAAGTATCATAGTTCATTCGATAATGAATCTATTCATTACCTCTATTATGTTGTGGGCTATGTATAAATAAAATAGCTAAAAGAATATAGAACTACCTGTTGTACTATAGTATGATTTAAGTTTTGGTGCTAGTTCACACCTCTATAAAACTGGATTAATTATGTGGTCTTAATTATCTTACTTTTATTCCTTAAAACTTTTGAAACGTAGTCTTTTCTATAATTTGTGTAATTCAAAAGCGCAGTAGTGATACTGCGCTTTTTATTTTTTCTGTGACTCCAACAAGGAGGGGAGAGTTTCACCAGTTTTACATTTTGGCTTCACATAATATTTTAATGGTTGCTGTAATCTGGCTGACTGTGTTTTAATTCCAGTGCTCGCATTTTTCAAAGAATCTACATATTCGTCTGTCTCACCACTCATAATCCCTACCTCAGAATAATCTTTAATCCATAATTCTTCATCTAACTCAAATTTATCATAAAATAATGCTTCAATCATAAGCTTAAGTTTCTCTTCTTTAGGTATAGAAAAAGGAGTTCTATCAGGGTCTTCATTGACCGAAAAAGGCCCTACCATATTATATGCTCTTCTTCGTAGTCTCTCTCCTTCCCTTTTAAGTTCGTTATCACTGTATGGAGAAAGCTTTAATAGATAAGGTTCCATTACTGCCTCTAGCTTTTTACATAATTTCGAGTCCATATCATAGGCTGTAGTCTTACCGACAACTTTCTTATCATTATCACTTAAGTTATACCACTCATCCATTTTATTAAGCTCTCTGTGTACTTTCGTTTTAATTTTTTGAAAGTGCTCTTTTTTTATAGAATAGTTTTCTAACTGTGACTCTATAAACTCTCTAACAGTAGTCATAATATTTACCTCCGTACCAATATTATATCATTTGTAACTCGAAAGTCAATATTTGCAACACGTTATGTTGTAGTTGATAGGTCTATACGTGTTGCACTTTGGTTCGTTATCGTGTATCATGGAGTTAAAGATAAGCTTATCAAAAAAATCTAGCTCACAACTAAAACCGAGCAAGAATTAAAAAGATTAAAAAGGAGTTTTCTCTTATGAAAATTAATATGCAATACCGCAAAGGCGGATATTCAAATAAAACAGCTAAACAATACATTGACTTTGAATCACCTATCTATGTACTTTGTGATGAACTTGAAGCGCAACAAAAGTTTGAAAATGGAAAACCGACTGGTGAAATTATCGCCTATAAGGCATGGTTCGGACAAAAGGGACTGCCCCCATTCCAAGTAAAATTCCTAGAAAAACCAACTCTTCCGGAATACTTGTCACTCATTTCCTTTGAAATCTAATGGCCTGCGAAGTTAATTACAATGTTTACTTTAAAGCCGATGGATTGAAAGAGGTGAAATAATGGCACATTTTTTAGAAAAAAAAGAGTTAGAACAATACCTATTACAAAGTTTAAACATGGCTCTGAGCTCTGTTTTACAAGGTGAAACTTCTTATACCAACTCATTTGACATCATTGTTCGCGAGGATGGATTTATCTTTATACCTCGGCTTCCTTCTGGTTTTATCATCGATGATGAACTATATCAAAAGATTTTTCTAATTGCTAATGCATCACTCTATCCACAATATACACTACTTAAACAAAATTCAGCTTACTTTGTAGCATTGAAAACTAACGATATTCATGTTCAGCGTGGGTTATTCTTTCCTTGGAAACACGGCATTTCAGAACGTCTCATTATTTCAGACCTTGACCAATTCACTGCGACATTGAAAGAAAATAATATCCCCATTATGAAAAACCTAGTGATTGACTATAATAAAGTTACTTCTATTGCAATTGCTGGGAATTCAGGTAGTGGCAAAAGTTATACATTGACTTATATGTTAAGCGTGTTAAAAAATTCCTCTGATTTAATTATTGTTGATCCAAAATTTGATACACCCTCTCGTTGGGCAAAAAAACAACAAATTCCAATCCTCCACCCTAAAGAAAATCGTTCCAAATCAGATTTCATTTCAGAAATTAACGAAACTTTGAGTAAATGTCTAAATATCATTCATAAACGTCAAGGAATTCTATTTGAAAATCCACGTCACGAGTTTAAACATTTGACTATTGTTATTGATGAAGTTCTTGCTTTATCTGAAGGAGTCAATAAAAATATCAAGGATTCATTCTTTTCTCTATTGTCTCAAATTGCCCTATTAGGACGAGCAACAAAAGTCCATTTACTCCTTGTAAGTCAGCGTTTCGACCACAATACAATCCCTGTATCTGTACGTGAGCAACTCAATGTACTTATTCAGGTTGGAAACATTAACAAGAAAACAACACAGTTTCTTTTTCCCGACCTAAACCCCGAAGGTATAGTTATACCTATTGGAAAAGGAACAGGGATTATTCAGATTATTGATAATGAACATCCCTATCAAGTCTTACCCTTATTATGTCCTACTTATTACACAAAGAAAGGTATCTTGTAATTTATGAAAAAAACATACTTTCAAAGCATTTTTAATACTTGTCTGATTCTTTTTGCTACGGCGCTATTTTGTATTCTCTGTTTGTTCGTACTAAGTTTTGGAATGTATTCCTTACAAAACATTGCTTATCTATCTTTCTTATATCGACTTATAAGTACACTCAATACCTTTTGCTCAGTAATACTCCTTATAGCTACAGCTTCCTTCACTGTATTATTTGCACATGAGTTTCAATTTCGGCGAGAAAATGACAACCTAACAAACATTTGGAAATCTATCAAGCAGACCCTAAGCATTCGTAGTTTTTTAAAACAAAGTGAACTCTCAGAAACAATGATTACAGTAAAAGAAGAAAAAGTAACACGCTATAACCCTATCAATAAACAGTTTAATCAAACAGTTCATAAAGCTGTTATAGATATTCAAAAAGATAAAGCTGTAGTACTAATTAAGATTCCCAAAACCCAACAAGCTACAAAACTTCTTAAAGAAATGGAAACTCTTATTAGTGAAGAAATTAGTAGCTATAATCCTGACTATTACTTTTCACAGCCACAACGTAAGGGGAAATGGTTATTCTTTATCGGCACTAAGCGAAAATAAAAGAACGGTGCTGTGGCTCACGCAGTGAGAGCCAAACAGCACCGTTCTATATCGCCTAATTCTCTAGGGATTTAATGGGGGTTACTACGACCCCCCATTAAATCAATAATCATTAATCACAAATCTAAGAACAAAAAATAAAAAGAGGTATTTGCTTATGGCAACAGAACAGCGGTCTAATAAATGGGCTTTCCTAATTTATCAAGAAAGTGCACCAGACGACTATATTGACGTACTTGAAGAAATTCACGTTCCCTATGTGCTTTCCCCATGGCACGATAAAGATATAAACAAGAAAACGGGTGAATTTAAGAAAGCTCACAAACACGGAGCATTTTACTTCGACTCGTTGAAAAGTTATTCGCAAGTTTCAGAGCTTATCAAAGATAAGTTAAACGGTCCAGCACATGTAGAACCCGTGATGTCACCCAAAGGTATGTTTGACTATTTCACTCATGCGGAAAATCCTGAGAAAACACTATATAATATTGAGGATATTGAGAGTGGCTGTGGGTTTAACCTTGACCAGTTCTTGGTACAACAAAATTCAGAAGATTTCATGACAGAAGTTATTGATATAATCGAACAAAACGACTTAACCGAGTTTGAAGAGCTTGTCTGGTATGCACGAGATAATAACACCGCACTCTTAGGATTAATTATTGAACGCACTTACTTCTTTGCTCGTTATTTGGACTCACGTCGACATAATCCAAAACGAATGGAAAAAGTCATTGAAGAACAAGGAGCTGAGACAGATGGACACGATTAAATTAAATCAAATCGAAGAACTACTAAACACATTAATCACTATCATTCAACAAAAATTACAGACCAGTGAATCTTATGGAATCGTTACACAAAAAGAACTGCTAAAAATCTTACAGATTTCCCCTAACACATTGAAATCTTGGGAAAATAAGGGATTAAAACGTCTTGAACCTCCAATTGAGGGAACACGTACTGTTTACTACAAAATGGAAGATGTCATTAACTTTTTAACTATTTAATTTCAAATGTGCTAGAATAGAGTCATCAAATAAAGATTGTGAGGGTTCTATTCTAGCCTTTTGATTGTCCGAAGAAAGAGGCTATATGAGTAAAGAAATTATCCAACACAACAATAAGAAGATAACCAAAACAACTAAACAAAACGGTGATGTGAGCTATTCCATCAGAGGCGTTTACATTGGAACCGATGTAAAAACTGGAAAACGAATTACCAAAACCATTACCTCTAAAACATTGAAATCTTTGGATAAAAAAATTATCGAAGCTAAAATTCAATTTGAAAAATCTGGCTCTACTGTAAAAGAAACTATTCAAATTGATAACTTTGAAAGTCTAACTGAGATATGGTTCAGTAATTTCAAAACATGGGTATCATCACAAAACACTATCAACCGAGTAAGAGGTTATCTTGATACCTATATCATTCCGCATTTTGGAGAGTACAAACCTGACCAGATTGAGCCTGCTGACGTCCAACTTTGGGTCAATAAGTTAGCTAATAAAGCAAGGAAAGCTGTAGATTCTGGGGTAAAACGTGCCCCTAAAGGTAGTGCAAGAGATTTTGGGTCAATAGCCCACAAGGTTAGTGATATTTTCGACTTCGGTATTACAAATTGTGGATTGACTACTAATCCTGCCAAAGCAATTAAAATTCCACCTAAACCTAAATCTAACAAAGAGCGTATCATGGTACTTCATGATGACGACCTAAAACACTGGTTGTCTTACCTTGAAACCTTACCAAATACAAGAGCAAACAGACGCTTCAAGATCATTTGTAACACACTATTAGCATCTGCATTACGAATCAGCGAGTTACTAGCGTTAGAAATTACTGACCTTGACTTTGAAACCAATGAAATTCTTGTCAGTAAAACTCTGATGTGGAAAAGTGCAAATAAGAAAATAGGTAGTAAAGGGGAAATGGTTTGTAAAAAATCTCCTAAAACTGATTCTGGAAATCGTAGAGTTGCCGTCCCACTTTCAGTAATGAAAAAACTCAAAGAATTTCATGATGAAATGACTATCTACTTTGAAAAACATGGTCTACCAAAATCTAAACTCATCTTTCCGACTATCTATGGTAACTATATGTGCGATAGAAACGAACGAGCAACCCTTAAAAAGCGATTATCTGCTCTTGGGTTACCTGACTATGGTTTCCACCTTTTCCGCCATACACACGCTTCTATGATGCTAAACGCAGGTATGAATTGGAAAGAACTGCAACATAGAATGGGGCACAAGTCAATCAAAACAACTATGGACACATACGCTGAATTAGCACCTAAAAAGAAACTTGAGGCAGTGAATATTTTCCTAAATAAAATGGAAGAACTAGCAAGTTGATTTTATCACTACCTTTATCACTACTTTTTCATATCAAAAGCCTATAACCATTGATATGACAAAGTTTATAGCGTAATTATTTAACCTTTACTGAGGTAAAATAAGGATTCAATACGAATCAATACAAAAGAAAAACGCTGATTTCAAGCGTTTTTTCTTTTTGTCAATTGCAGTTTATTGCACTGTATTTCAATTCAAACTCTACCTTTTTATCGTAAAATCTGATTGGACACGTTTTGTGTCCAAGTGATTTATAAATAGCTTTATATCAACCTTTAGCAAGGTTGTACAACTTATTCATAAAAAATAAATAGATCTGATTGAATGAGATCTTTCATTTTTCTGTCAATTAAGCAAATTAAATTGACCAAATAAATTGTTGATATATAAAAAATTAAGTAAGTGTATTACAAAGATAGTCTTCTTTATTTATAGTGCTATAATGAATCTATTAGCTTATTTATGATAGAGGTATCGTTATTGATCAATCCAGAATTTTACAAAACACTTGCAAAAATATTCTGTGGGGATGAAACAGAATTATTTACCTATAAAACTGGCCCACAGTTAGTAGACTTTTTTAATAGCTATTTCGGTTTAGTGATGTTTACCGTCAAGGGTTCCCAACAAGATGGGTTTATGTAAATGATAAATTACTAAGTTTCTCTGAAACTGGTAAACTTGATCTTTTTTTCAGCATTATATTGAGCAAACAATATCTTTTAACAGAACGTCAAAAAGGTGAAGTTGATTCTTTAGAATACCAACAAAAGATTTTAACGGAATTAAATAAAGTCTGCTCAATTTATTCATTGTATTTGTCAAAAAAAGGCAATGAATTCTTCTTAGTAGAAACCGATCAAGATTTAGTAGAAATCGGAAAAGGTGGATTTGCAGATATTTTTCTACAAAAATCTACAGGATTAGTATTAAAAAAATTAAATGAAGACTCGGTTAGACATGAATCGCTAAGAAGTCGATTTCGTAGAGAGTTTGAAATTACAAAATCATGTTCAGATATTGAAAGTATTATAAATGTATATGACTTTAATATCGATAATTATTCCTACACAATGGAAAAAGCGGATTTTACTTTAGCTAATTATATTAAAGAAAGCGAATTACCAGATGAATCAAAATTTAATATTTTACGGCAAATACTTCACACTATATCTCTAGTGCATAAACGAGGAATTTTGCACAGGGATCTAAGCCCTACTAATATTTTCTTCATAAACGGAATAATAAAAGTAGCGGATTTTGGTTTAGGAAAAAATATTAACATCTTAACCTCGCATCAAACTATAGATACCGCATCTTTTGGACAGCTTTTTTATTGTGCACCAAAACAACTAACTCTTCTAAAAGAGGCTGACAAAAGTAGTGATGTATACTCTCTCGGGAGAATTATCAATTTTGTTATGACTGGAGATCCTAATAATTTTTCGCATACCCTGCGTTCAATCAGTACAAAAGCTACCAATATCGATCCTAATTATAGGTATGAAAATGCAACAGATATGTTGAACGGGTTGAATTCATGGTTAAGAATAAGAAGTCATGAATCTTTTAAAGAAAAAATCTGGGAAAAAATTAATCAAGGTATTTTTGATAACGACATAGAAAACTATATTTATGAAATGTCAGAAAAAGATCTCTGCCTATCTTGTATCAATAAAGGAACTCGCTTTACCGAATGCTTACTTAGCTTTATGAATTTGGATGACTCTCACGCAACTTATATAATTCAGAAGATTGATTCTAACTATGTGCAATATATCAAACGATTTGAAGATGCAGACCCTTTTGCTAGCCTAGCTTATGAAATTTTAAAAGGACATTTTTCTTATAATGTTAACGAAGTGGCTGCTTATATATTAAAATACGTAGCTTATGACATTATTCGTTTCAATGCACAACATAAGATAGAAAGGTTAATTAACAAAGGGGTAGAACCATTAATCGAGACAATACTAGAAAGATAAAAAATGTCAGAATAAAGTGTAACTGTCCGAAAAATATGTCTTTTCCCGAAAGTTTATTATTTGCTGTTATAATAGACATGCAAAACTTGTTCCAAGAATTTTTTAGGCTTGTTATCATCATAAATACTGATTTTAAGGGATTTAACTACTAGTAAACTTAACAACTTTTATATATTTTACACAATATAGGACAGTAAATGGACAGTGACAGCATAATTGAAGAGTGAACAAAAAGAGGTATAAAAATACCTCTTTCAGATTGAAGACAAAGTCCTCAGAAGTTATACTTCTGGGGACTTTTCTTGCTTCGAAGGAGTATAATAAAAGAAAAGGTATTTGATGAGGTACTCCTATGTTTCACAAAGATAATCCTGAATACAATCGTCGTCAAGTAGGTTTATATACTCTTGATGAACTTGTGCCTAAAGACCATTTTTTAAGAAAAGTTGAAGAAACGATTGATTTTACTTTTATTTATGATCTTGTCGAAGATAGTTATTTCTCCGATAATGGTCGTCCTAGTCTAGACCCTGTCCTGTTAGTTAAGATTCCTTTGATTCAATGTTTTTATGGCATTCGTTCTATGCGCCAAACCATCAAGGACATCGAGGTGAATACGGCTTATCGTTGGTTTCTTGGCTTATCTCTGGACGATAAGGTGCCACATTTTACAACTTACGGTAAGAACTATAGCCGACGCTTTCAAAATAAAGAATTATTAGCACACATTTTTAGTCATGTGCTTCATCAAGTTTTGGAGGCTGGGCTTATTGATCCCTCAGAAATCTTCATCGATGGGACACATATCAAGGCAGCTGCTAATAATCATAAGTACAAAAATGTTGTCGTTAATCAAAAAGCTAAATTCATGAGTGAACAACTGGACATTGAAATTAATTTAGACAGGAAGAAACATGCAAAAAAGGCGAGGCTAAACCTAAGAAACAATCAACGACAGACCCAGATAGTGGTTGGTTTCACAAGGGAGAACACAAGGAAGTCTTCGCTTATAATGCTCAGGTAGCCTGTGATAAACATGGTTGGGCCTTGGCTTATACAGTTGAAGCAGGTAACATCCATGATAGTCAGGCCTTCCCTGCTCTGTTTGCCAAGTTAGAACCCTTCTCCCCTGAATTCATTATTGCGGATTCAGGCTACAAAACACCTAGTATTGCCAAGTTTCTTTAGAAAAAGGTATTACGCCAGTATTTCCTTACACTAGGCCAAGAGGTAAGAGAGGCTTTCTACGTCCTAGAGACTTTGTCTATGACGAGCATTTTGACTGCTATCTTTGTCCAGAGAACCAGGTATTAACTTACCGTACAACGACACGTGAAGGTTATAGAGAATATAAAAGTAATCCCGAAATTTGTAAGACCTGTCCCTTGTTAGCGATTTGTACTGAAAGTCGCCAGCACCAAAAAGTTGTTGTGCGTCATATTTGGAAAGATGCCTTAGAAATCTGTGAAGATATCCGTCATCAAAGTGGGATGATGGAACGGTACCAACACCGGAAAGAAACGATAGAACGTTTATTCGGAACAGCTAAAGAATATCATAACTTGCGTTATACCAGAGAAAAAGGAAAGTCCAAAATGGAAGATAAGGTTGGGCTTACTTTGGCATGTCTAAATATCAAAAAATTGGTAAAAATGATGGTAGGGAAGACCTGTTATTTTATCCAAATACCTCAATATTATTGGATTATGGGAGAATTAAGTGTGAATATAAAAAAAGACAAACATCAAAAACGATGTTTGTCTTCATTCTGAATCAGAATTTTAATAGGAATTCTGATTTTTTTATGCAAATCCATTTAAAAGCCAAAGGGTGTTTAATTATTATTTATTAAAATATAGATAAATATCATTTGATTAGTATTTGTTAAGTAGGAGTGCTTAATTCAAACGACCTCATTATAATGCTTATCACATACATTAAAATAATAAAAAATTGAAAGAAGGTTGAAAAATAAAAATAACATGCTATAATTATAGCGTCTATATGAATAGGGAACATGGGTAGTAGTAACTCGAAGCCAACCTGTTTGTAATATTTTGACTCTTTTGGGGAGAGTTGAATGATTACTTGTTGGTACTTGGTGCTATGTGATATGGTATTGGGATAGGGTTATCATACCGATGTTTTGATTTGTAAGATGGGGATAGAGCGTAAGTAAAGGGGACGCTCTTTAAAATGGGGAGAAGTTTTTATGAAATATATGTAAATTAGCAATACTGCTGGATTCAAAAACACTTTTATTAGCAAAGCGTTTTTTCTCCTGCAGTTTTTTTATTTATTAAATAGTGTATTTTTAAATTCGGGGGAGAAGACTAGAAAATCTCAAAACAATTGATATCCTTGGATGATATGACTTAGTTTTCTTGTCTTACTTCTTGAATTTTATACGTAATGATAGTCTTTTTATTGAGACCTTTTTCTTTATCTACTTTACATCATTTGCAAAACAAGACCAATAGCGAGGGCATTCCCTTTAATGCTTTTGGAGAAAGGATAACTCATTTTCCTTTTTATTGGGGATAATAAAGTGATAATGTAGAGTCTTATTTGTCAATATTATATTGATTTCGTATAGGTCATAGGGGGGATCTTATGGGAAAATTAAATATTATGGTTGTCTTTGGGACAAGACCAGAGGCAATTAAGATGGCGCCGTTAATTCTTTAGTTGAAAAAACATCAAGAAACCATTAATACTATTACAGTAGTCACAGCTCAACACCGTCAAATGCTTGACCAGGTTTTGGAGACTTTTGAAATAGTTCCTGATTATGATTTGGATATCATGGGAAAAAAATCAATCACTTCAGGAAATTACTTCTAAAATTTTGGCTAATTTTGATCCAGTTGTTAAGAAAGAACAACCTGATTTGGTTTTAGTTCATGGTGATACTACAACAACTTTGCTGCTGGATTGGTTGCATTTTACAATAAAGTAAGTATTGGTCACGTTGAGGCTGGGCTTAGAACTTATGACAAATATTCACCATATCCAGAGGAAATGAATCGTCAGGTGACGGTTGTGACTAATTCTATCCATCATGCTGTTAAGCTGGTAGATCTCGGTATTAGTACTAGGATTATTGGTGGTAAGGTTAAACATTCAACAGATGCCTCTATTGGAAGTACAGCTCTGGAACAAATCAGACAACTGAATTTTGATTGTGCTTTCATTGGTGCTAATGGAGTTGATGCCAATTATTTCACAATGCCAGATATGGAAGAGGCGGTCATTAAACGAACAGTGATAGCTAATGCGCAAAAAGCCTATGTTCTAGCTGATGCTTCTAAACTTGGTCAGGTTACCTATGCTAAGGTAGCCGAGGTTGAGAAAGTAACCATAATCACAAATGCTTCGGAAGAAGGGCTCCTTAAATAATTAAAAGAGAAAACGAGGGTTATTGAAGTATGATTTATACTGTGACGCTAAACCCATCAATCGACTTCATTGTTCGTATCGACAAGGTAGAGATTGGTGAAGTTAACCGTATAGAGAGTGATGATAAATTCGCTGGCGGTAAGGGTATTAATGTCAGCCGTATTCTACAACGTTTAGGAATTGACAATACTGCTACGGGCTTCATCGGTGGTTTTACAGGACGTTTTGTTACAGACAGTTTGGATGCTGAAGGTATTAAAACTACTTAGAATGGTGAAGCTGTAATGGTATTAGGAAAAGTAAGTGATTTTTTAATCAAGCATCAAAGATTGTTAACGTACTTAAGTATTTTTGCTGCGTTAATGTTATTAATGCGCTTAGTGTATGATGATGTTTTGATTGACCATGATAATCCCATCGTTTTAGCAATCTTTATAGGAATACTAGTTCTTTGGACCCTAGCATCTTACCTTAATCGAAGACAGCATATGCTATCCCACTTTATCTTACAGAGTTCGAAACTTATTAACGTCTATGCTGTAGACTTAGATTATCGTTTTATTGCGGTTAATAAGAATGATATTCGGCTCATGGAAGAAATCTTTTATTTCACTCCCAAAATTGGTGACTTTCCAATGAATTATCTTAATAGTGAAGATGCTGCGCGTTTAAAAGCAAATGTTGATCGTGCGAAAAAGGGTGAAACATTTATATTTATGGATACTATTAAGACAGGCGACAAAACGCTTTACTGGCAAAATATGTATTCTCCCATTTATAACAATCGCCAAAAAGTGATTGGTGTTTTTTGTTTTGTTCTTGATGTTACAGAGCAGAGACTTCATGAACTTGAAATACAGAGGATGGCATACGAAGATGTTTTAACACGGGTTCATAATCGACGATATATTGAGCTTGCTTTGAGGAATGTCTGACACGTAAAGAAGAACAAATTACGGTTATTATATCTGATTTGGATAAATTCAAGGAAGCAAATGATACCTTTGGACATGCTACGGGAGATAAGATTCTAATTGAATTTGGTGATATTTTTAACGAAGATAATGCCTGAAAAGTGCTGTAATAGCAAGGTTAGGTGGAGATGAATTTGCGGTTTTACTCCCTGGAGTTTCTGAAAAATCAAGCTGAATTTTTTTAATAAAACTTGTTCAAGCAGAAATGACTCTCAAAGATATGGGGATTACAGCATCTTTAGGTGCTTATACGGACTCTTATCAATCACATAAAAACTTCGTTGATTTTTTTGCAATAGCTGATAAGAAAATGTACGAAAATAAAAGTCAGAAAGGAAAATCAAATGTTTGACATTATTCTAGTCGATGACGGTAGTGGAGCTGATTTTGCACCGTTATTTGCAATAGCTGATAAGAAAATGTACGAAAATAAAAGTCAGAAAGGAGAACGTCGATGATGTTTCAAGATGTTGTTATTGTCATTCCTGCCTATGAACCTGATGACCGTTTGTTGGAACTTTTGAAAAATATTCGGGATAAGGAAAATCAAATGTTTGACATTATTCTAGTCGATGACGGTAGTGGAGCTGATTTTGCACCGTTATTTGCAATAGCGCAGAGTAACTATGCTTGTCATTTGCAAAGACACGCTGATAATAAAGGAAAAGGTCGTGCTTTAAAAACGGCTATTTCATATATTTTGGACAATTTTCCTAATGCCAAAGGAATTGTGACGATTGATTCTGATGGTCAACATACCTACGAAGACATGATGAAATGTTTGGCTGAATTTTTGCAACATCCTGATAGTTTGGTGCTGGGTGTTAGAAGATTTGAAAAATCTGTTCCTTTACGTAGTAAATTTGGAAATTTATTGACAAGAGACGTCTTGGGGGCTATGACAGGTATGAACGTTTCTGATACGCAAACGGGGCTTCGTGTGATTCCTATGTCATGGTTACCAAAACTCTTAACCGTGGAGGGTGAACGGTATGAATTTGAGATGAATATGTTACTTGAGGCAAAAGAGGACAATATTCTGATTTGTGAAGTTGGCATTGCAACGATTTATTTGGATGAAAATCAGTCGTCGCATTTTGATGCGATTCGTGACTCGATTAGAATTTACAAGGTTTTCTTCAAGTACATTTTTTCAGCATTGTTTTCCTTCTTGGTTGATATTGTTGCTTTTACGATTTTAATTTCTTTGTTTAATGGATTGAGTTTTAGTGCGGTGACGTTAGCTTCGATTTTAGCGCGTGCGATATCATCTGTTGTTAATTTCACCTTGAATCATAAGGTGGTCTTTAAACGAGGTCAATCAAATAGTGCGATAAAATACTTCACTTTGGTGGTAGTACAGATTGTTTTGTCAAGTTTATTGGTAACAGTTCTAGGAAATGCCTTGACGACGCTGCCAATTTCATTGGTGAAGATTTTAGTTGACGGTACACTTTTCTTTGTCAGTTATTTTGTGCAAAAACATTTGATTTTTAGTGGAGGCGAGAATGAAGGCTAATAAGAGGATACTCTATTTCGTTGCATTTGTAACGACTGCCTTTTATTTAACTTGGCGTTTGGTGGCGACTATTCCGTGGCATGATTCATGGTTTGCGCTGATCTTTGGGATTTTATTGTGGGGAAGTGAGGTAGTTTCAGCCATTACAGGCTACATTCTCATTTGGAATAAGCAAAAGGACTTTGAACTTGAAAAGCCTGAGATTGCTAAGGAGCGTTACCCAGATGTGGATGTTTTGATTGCAACGCATAATGAGGATCCAGAGTTGCTTTATAAGACGATTAATGCCTGTACTTTTATGGAATATCCTGATAAGTCTAAGGTGCATATCTACGTCTGTGATGATACCAATCGTCTAGAAGTTGCCAAATTGGCTGATGAGCTTGGTGTTGGTTATTTTGGTTTGGCAGATAATAAAGATGCCAAATCAGGAAACTACAATAATGCTTTACGTCAGACGTCATCACCTTTGGTGGCGACATTTGATGCGGATATGATTCCTTATCGGGAATTCCTGTTGGAAACTGTGCCTTATTTTGTTGAACAAGTTGAGGCTTATGAAAATGGTGACGATTATGATAAGTCAAAAGTTGGTTTGATTCAAACGCCACAAAGTTTTTACAATGCTGATATTTTCCAATTTAACTTGTTTTCAGAATCAACCTTACCAAACGAACAAGATTTCTTTTCCAAAGAAATTAATGTTTGCAATAATTCGCACGGTGCAGCGGTTTATACGGGGTCTAATACGCTTATTTTCCGCAAGGCGATTGAAGATGTTGGTGGTTTTCCGACAGATACCATTACGGAGGATTTCGAGCTAGGTGTTCGGATGAATGCGGCTGGTTATGTAAATTATTCGACGAAAAGTCCAATGGCTAGCGGGTTAACGCCAACAGATTTGAAGAGTGTCATCAAACAGCGCGCGCGCTGGGGACGTGGCGTTATTCGCAGTAGCTACAATATGAATATCTTCTTTAATCCCAAATTGACAAAGGGGCAAAGAATTGTTTATATTAATGGCTATCTTTATTGGTGGTCTTTCTTTAGACGGTTATTGTATATCTTGGCACCGATTTTATATACGGTTTTCCATGTGCGTGTGGTGGTGTCAAATATCTGGCTACTGTTCCTATTCTGGTTGCCAAGTTACGCATTGACACACTTGTCAATGCGAGAAGTCTCAAAACAATACCGAACACAGGTTTGGGGAGAAATTGTGGAAACGATTTTTGCTCCGTATTTGTTTATTCCCATGATGTTGGAGTCCTTTGGCATTAGCGAAAAAAATTTAAGGTGACACGTAAAGGGAAATGATACGTCGTGGACGTTGTACCTTTATGCGCTTCCTTATCTTGTTTTTATGGGGATTAGCCGTTTATGGGTTGGTGACTTTTAACTATGGAAAAATTTGGTTCAGAGCTTTTTTTATGGAAGTATTATCAGTTTTTGGTTGATTTATCATATCATCAATTTGACCTTTGCGATTTTTCTGTGCGCTTGGTCGTCCGATTTATCGCTCAAGTGAGCGTTTTTACTGTTGATGAAGCTATGGTTATTGAGGGTTGATGATGATTCTTACCAAGTGAGAGTCTGTGATATTTCAGAAACAGGGGATTTCATTCTATACGGATTTACCATTGTATTTGCCGAAAGAAAAAGAACTGACGCTTAATTTGCAATCACGTGCTTACCATGCGAGGGTAAAAGGTCATGTTGTTCGTGTTTTTGCGATTGATAATGGTTGGCGCTACGGCGTTCAATTTTTCAGAAATTCCTGAAGCTGATAAGCGCGAATTTTATCAGTACATTTATGACCGCATTAATCACAATCTTCCGAAGGAAAAAGACCCTTGGATGACAACATGGGATGATTTATTTGAGAACTTTAGTCAACGTTTCCAAAATAATGAACGTCCTGTTTCAGCCTATGACCAAGTAGCTTTTCCGAAAGTTCGTGTTAATGAAGAGGTTCAGGTTGCTGGAAAAAAATGCCAGCTTAGAAAGACAGATTATTATTACATGACATTTTCTGGAAAATTGACAAATCCTAAAAAAGGACCGAATGTCGCATTTACCTACAAAGATTTGCCAATTCAGTTGACTTTTGTGTCCTATGATATTGATAGAGACGAATCGCTTTATCGAGTTACCAATTTAGCGGATTTGGATAGCTTACCTGCTTTTAAAGCCTTAGCAAATGAATGGAGAGGGAGAGTATGATTAGTATTGCTAGATTACTGTTGTTCTTTGTGATTACCATGGGGTACAATGCCTTTTTCCGTAATACTGTGAAGATGAATCGCAGTCTGACATGGGTGTTTACATTTTCAGTCATTACATTGGTATTGTACCTTGGTAGTTTGTTAGGCTTTATGTTGCAGACCGTGTATGCCATTTCTGTTTTGGGCTGTCTTTTGAGTCTTTATTATCTTTGGGCGGTATGGAAAAAGAAATATCGCTTTAGGAGACTTGATTATATTGCGCTTGGAATGATGGCTTATTTGCTTTTGTTTGGAATAACGCTCTGGCATTCACCGCTTTTACATTATGATAATTTTACGCATTGGGCAACGATTGTAAAATTTTTCCATATCAATAATGCTTTGCCAACACAGCAGGATACGATTATTAGTTATTATACCTATCCTGTTGGAAGTTCACTTTTCATTTATTTTTTCACGACTATCGTAGGCTTTTCAGAAGGTAGTATGTTGGTCGGGCAATTCTTCTTGATTGCTTCCAGTCTTTATGCCATGTTTGCGGCACTTCGTGATGATCGACGTGTCTTAATGGTTAGCATGATTTTTGCTTCGTTTGCTGTTTTTAATACGTTCAACGTTGCTATTCGATTAAATAATTTGCTGGTTGATTTTCTGCTTCCGGCCTTGGCCTTGGCAGCCATAGCAGGTTGTTTTGTCTATCGTAATCGTTTCTGGTTTTTGTCGCTAAATACGGCGGTAATTCTTGGATTATTAAGTATCGTCAAAGTAAGTGGACTTTTCTTTGTCGCTCTCGTTTTAGTAGTTTATGTGGTTTGTATTGTGCGTTTACTTGTTCGTAAAAGAGCACGTTTAAAAGCACTAGTGCTGCTCATAATGACCTTGCTAGTCAGCTGTCTTCCTTTTGTTATTTGGCAAAAGCATGTGACGGATAATTTCCCAAATGCCTCAAGTGCCAAGCATGCGGTGTCCATGTCAGAACTTGGTCAGGTATTGACTGGAAATCTGTCAGGCGACCCACAAAAAATTATCACTCTTTTTGTCAAATCGGTGTTTACGTTTGACAGTTTGGCAAGCAATGGAATTTTGATAATCAATCTGATTATGCTGATTGCCTTTATTGTGATTGGCATTCGTTTGAAATATAAGAAATTTGTCTTGTTGACTTGGGGATTTGTTGATATTTCGATTGTGACTTACTATATTGGCATTTTACTCATGTATCTGACAGCAATGCCGACTGATGAAGCGTTAGAATTAGCAGGATTTGAGCGCTATGCTTCGAGCATCGTTATCTTTGCTTTTGGTTGTTTGACCATGGCTTTAGCATGGGTAATGGACAAGTGTCTGTATGAAAAAATCATTAGTAAACGTAATGCTAGGTCTTACAAGAGCTTATTTAATAAACACTTGTACCAATACGCGAGCCTTGTTTTGACAGTTTATGCCATTGGAATGTTCTTGTCAGAAAATAATAGCATTGTTTACAATAACAATCAGGAAACAAACGAGGTCGTAAAAGAAATTCATCAGTTTACTGGAAGTCAGAGTAATTCGTCAACGGATAGAATTTTGGTTGTAACAGCAGATAAGGAGAATGTAGATAATTATTTTGTCCAATATGCTAGTCGTTATTATCTGTGGGATGTCAATGTTGATGCCAGAGAAAATTTTGTGACGGCTGACCAAGAATTTTTAGATTTAATGGCATCATACAGCGACAGCGCAACAAGTTATTACCTCGGCAATGAAAATATCGATACTAGAGATGGTTCCAATTTAACAGACGATGACTTTATTGCACTCTTAAAAACGTATGACGAAGTCTTGATTTTAGATGACCATTATACGTTTAATGCCTTGACGAAAAAACTATTTGGTCGGACATATTCCCCAGGATTGTATAAAGTATCAGATATTCTTGCTGGAAAAGGGTAAGTTTTCTAGCTTTATCAAGCATAAGTCTTGATATTTCAAATAAAATATTCTATTATAACAAAAAATATGTAGAAGGAGGCGGAGTTTGTGACTTCGCCTCTTGTAGTGCTCAAAAGACTTTCTTGAACATTGGAGAGGAAGCTAAGATAAGTCCGTTTGAATTATCTGCTCTACTCATCACACAAAGCGAGGTCCTTAAAAGATACAATCCACGTTCCACACACTCAACACTAGCATAGAAAAATCTCATATCTACAAAAGCAATATCAGATTTTGGTTCTCGTGAACAATCAAAATAGCCCTTTATCTATCTCTTTTATAGTTGTTTTCCCAATATTCCCTTTCACCTTTTCCTATGCCTTCTGGTAGTTGCTTCAAACATTGTCCATACTTTGATATTTAACAATTTCAGTTATTTCAGCCAAAGAAAGTCGATGGGATGCTCTGCTAAAGTCCGTATCGAAGTAATCAACCTCTTCTATTTCAACTAAAATCTCATAATTTTGACCAAGATAATATTTAATTTCAGACGGTACTAACTTCTCTGATTCTTACTGAAGTAAAATAATTGAATTAAAAACCATGAAAATAAGATTTTCATGGTTTTTCTATTACTCAAAGAGGATCTCCTATGACAAAAATAGAAACATTTAGATGGCGTATGTGGCATGTTTATCTCCTTATTTTTATAACCATTCTACTTACAGGTACATTCGTTCGCTATGGTTATAGACTTCAAGCCGATTATTCTTTAGACGATAGACTTTACGACTATACTAACAAAAAAGTTACTGTAACATCCTTTCAAAACGTCAAAATTGGAAACTTTAACGTTTTAGGTGTTAAGTTTGGAAATGAAAAAGCACTGGAGAGAAGTCAATTAGCCGTCGGTCGCACCTATCTAGCCTTCCAAGAATCTAGGTATAAAGCATCTAAACACAAGAAGGACTCTAAAAATTATGATATTATCCACTATTATCAGCTTGGTAAAGATACTGGAAAAGGATACACTATTAATGTACTAGACCTTGCTAAGAAACTAGGATATGATGATCCCGGTTCCATGGATAATACCATGTTCTCCGATGGTAGGAATGAGTTTGTGAAATTTTCATCCTATGACAACGAAAAAGTATTCTATGTCAATTTACGCACCCATAAGGCAACAAAACCAAACCAGCAAAAGTCAGTCAATACTACGAATTTGCTAAACCTTACCGCTATCTCCTTTCAAAGGATAATTTTTCTATAGGTCATAAAGAGGATCCCCTCATTATCAACTCCATGCCCCTTATCTGGACCAAAGAAAGAAATTTTGCTGATTACAAAGATCAAGACAATAACGAATACAGTGACCAATCGCTCAAAAAAAGATTCAGCCTAATTATCGTAACAACTGATTCACTTAATTTGGATGATGCCATTAAACTCCAAAAGGAGTTAACACCAAATAAGGAGGGTATCTATTGGTATTTTACAAGTACTGATACAACGACTGGACACCTCGAGGAAGTTAAAAGTCAAAAAGATTACAACCTACTAGTTAAGGAGAGTCATAACTAATATGGTAAAAAATAACTTCAAATACCTTAAATTACTATGCCCTTGATTTTATTATTGACCATGATTGCTATCTTTTTCTATTACAATGCTCAAGAAAATATTAGAGGTTTTTATAAAACTCGTGGATTTCAAGGAAAGGTGCAGATAACTGGTATCGGATGGGCAGATAAAATTACTTATCGTATGAATAAAGAAGATGAGGTTAAACATTACCTGATTTTCCATATTGATTATCAAGAGACCATTAATAACAAAAAAGAACATGTAAAGACTCAACTTCCTCTCCATATTCAAGATTTACTCTATCTTTACATTGCCAGTCCCAACGGAAAGCGACTCAGATTTTAATCGCCAAAATAGTGAATATAAGATTTTTACCTGATGAAAGAGAATATGGGGACGACTTTGTTAAAAAGTCTATTAAAATCAACCCTAGAAATCAAAAATTTATCAATGATATCTCTAAAGCTTTAAGTATCCGAGAAAGATTTAAAAAATATTATTGTTCAGATAGAACCTGTACCATACACGACACTCTATACTTATGAGAGGGGACATTCTAAAGCGCTAGGTGGCTATTATGATTTTTCACTTAAAGATGCTCTACGAAACAAACAACTTACTGTCCAATTGAGTTTTCCTTCTGGTTCCACGACTAAAGAAATTGACTTACATTCTCAATTAGAACAGATACTTAAAAACTCTGAACTACCAGATGGATGGTATATCTTAAATCAAAATAACGACTTTCCAAAAGAGGTACATATTGATGACAATCAAATTAGAATTAACTGAAGAAAGAACTCAGAGAGAATTATCTGAGGAAGAATGGGCTTTCCCTATTTGGAGATGGGCGGCTTTCTCACTATTTGACACCCTAATCCTAGTTAGTCCCTTGACAAGAGAATTGATTTATCCTGGGGGAAGTGATTCTCGTTTTTACCTAGGTAAATCATTGGGTAACTTGATGCTAGATGATACACAACGCTTCATCTTTATTATTATCATTCTAACTCTGTTTGCTACCTGCTTTTGCCTTAATCATAGAAAGCCTATTATTTTCAAAAGGACATCCTCTACTTTCAATGATATGTAGCTGTCTAATTTTTGTTAGTGCAACAGTCCTATTTGTCTATAGTCTCAGTATTGTCCCAGATTTTTGGAGCTTTACTATTTATAGTTATATGCTTTACCTTCTCTTCAACATAGGTATCTCCCTCAGAAAAATCAATAGAATCATCAATCTTAGGCAGAATAATACCAAAGCATAAGAGCCTCTATCCACATAGTACTCCCCTTTTAGTATAGGAATGACACAAACGAAACAAAAAGTCATTGTCCACTATGGAGTTGACCACCTAGCTAAAAGCTTCCATATTAATTTTGAAAATCATTTTAGGAATACTCTAGACTCATGTCCCAGAAATAAATTTCACTCCTTTGGTAGCAAATAAACAATGTAATTCATAGTAAGTCAAAACCACCCGTGAGAACGGGTGGCTTGCTCTTCGGCTGAAAGCCTCTGCTACCGGCCGAGGCCTAAAGGCCTACCGAATGGTTTCCCTTCAGCACCACCTTTGCTAGCTGACCCGTCTAGCGGGTCTCTTTAAGATTACTTTCTTTTATTCTTCTCACCTGTAAACGGATCATATTCCTCAAAAAGACTGAGCTGATCTGCTATCACGTCTTCTTGTAATTGATTACGAATATATTCTTCAATTCGCTTCTGATTTCGCCCAACCGTATCAACATAAAAGCCTCGACACCAAAATTTGCGATTCCCATATTTATACTTTAAATTAGCATGTCGGTCGAATATCATTAAGCTACTTTTACCCTTTAAATATCCCATAAATGAAGAAATACTTAGTTTCGGTGGTATACTCACTAACATGTGAATATGATCTGGGCAAGCTTCTGCTTCATGAATTTCAACACCTTTTCTTTCACATAATAACCGTAAGATTTGACCAATACTTGCTTTGTATTTCCCATAAATTATCTGACGTCTATATTTTGGGGCGAAAACAATATGATACTTACAATTCCATGTAGTATGTGCTAAACTATTATTATCCTGTCTCATCAGGGGTCCTCCTTTTGTATATTAGTTAGTGGTCGGGAAACCTTATCTAATATAACACTTTAGGGGGACTTTTTTGATACATCGCTAAAAGCTTTTCGGAACCACTAGCACAGCTAGTGGTTTTCGAGAGACAAAAAGATCAACACATTATTGTTGATCTTTTATTTTCACTCTAAATCTTTCAGAATATCTGTAAACCTATGTGTAAACATAGCTGTCATCCCCCATATATTTTCTGTCAAGTTTCTGTAAAAAGGAATATGACGTTCACTATACCCAAAATTGTATTTTTCTCTGTTTTTTACTAGGAAAAATGGGAAATCTTTCGCATCACTCAAGGTAGAAGTCACTTTATAATAAATCGGATTCTCTGTCAACAACGTGTCAACATAAACTGTAAACAACCGTTTCACCTCTTCATTTGGATGAATATCCTCCCAATTTTCTATATTTATCTTTCCAACAAAGCAATGGATGGTTCTCCCCTGATGAATCAGATAATCAATCTCTCCCCAAATGTCAATTTGATCAGGAGTTAAGTTTAGTTCCTCACAAGTTTCTCGTATAGCAGCTTCTTGAAAAGTCTCACCGTCTTCGACACGCCCACCTGGAAAAGAGACCTCACCCGGTTGAGAAATATGCTCACTTCGTACTTGGTAAAGGATTTGATACTTATCAGTTTTTACATCATATATCAAGGGTAAGAGCACTGCATAGCGTCCTTTCTCCCCTAGTGGCTTTCGGCTCGTAATGAGCTAGTTTATCTTTAATAGTCATAAGAACTCCTTGACTTCATATTATCATAAAAAATAAGTTATCCCTATTATATAAATTTTTTATATATAAAATATTGACATATCTTTCTAAAAGAGATACACTCAATGTGTAAAATAATTATATATAATTTTTTTATACATATCTAAAAAGCAAAGGAGCACACTATGTATTTTCCAACATCGTCAATCCTGATAGAGTTCCTAATACTAGCTATTATCGATAGAGAAGACTCTTATGGCTATGAGATTAGTCAAACCATAAAGCTTGTGGCTAATATCAAGGAGTCAACACTTTATCCTATTCTAAAAAAGCTTGAAAAAGCAGGCTATATGACCACCTATAGCCAAGCATATCAAGGGCGTAAACGTAAATATTACAGTATTACCCAAGAGGGAAAAAATCATCTTCAATTTCTTAATGAAGAATGGTTAACCTATAAAGAAACCCTCGATGGTATTGTAGAAGGGAGATTAAGACATGACAAGGACTGAATATATAGCCAAATTAACAAAATATCTACGAAAATTACCACAAAAGGACTATGAAGAGGCCCTCGAATATTTCATGGAATATTTTGAAGAGGCTGGACCTGAAAATGAAGCTCAGGTTATTGCAGAATTAGGTACACCTAAGGAAGCAGCACATGAAGTCATTAGTCGTCTTCTAGACGAAAAGATTATTGAGGATAAGAGTAGCTTACGTAATAAAACAACTATCCTCTGGATTGCGATTCTAGCTGTTTTAGCCAGTCCAGTCGCCTTACCAATTCTACTACTCTTCCTAGCTATGCTATTGACACTTCTTTTGATTATTTTTGCAGTTATAGTGACTGCCTTAGCTCTTACCTTTGCCTTGCTCATTAGTGGTGTTTACACTTTCTTTACAAGCTTCTCTCTCTTAAATGTTTCACTAGCTTCAACACTGTTTGGAGGAGGTCTAGGTCTATTGATGTTTGGAGGAGCACTCCTACTACTTTTGATTTCATTTGAAATCTGTAAACTTATTGTAAAGCTAATTACCCTATTGATTAAATGGCTCATCAAGAAAGGAAGAAAATCATGAAAACTTGGAAAAAGATTGTCCTCGGAGTGTCTCTTATCTCTCTATTTTTAGGAGGAGGATTAGTAGCTTGGGGTTATAGCCAAGGTGGCTTGACAGATTTACAAAATAAAACTATAAGTGAGCAAGATTATGTCAAGAAAGAAGTTGAGAACTTCAATAAAATTGATATTAAAAGTAGTAGCTACAATGTGCTTATAAAAAATGGTGACGTTGACAAAGCAACGCTTTCTTACTACCAAAAAACAAAAAATCCAATTGACACATCTGTAAAGGATGGTCAATTGACTATCAATGATAACAACTCTGAATTAGATTCGACTTCTAACAAACATATTAACTTTTTCGGATTAAAAGATTTAGTAAGGCTTTCTACTCTCAACAAGGAAGTCAGAAATAAAACCATTGTCATTACACTCCCTAAAAAACAAACGATTGATTTTTTAAAGGTTGATTTAGCAACTGGAAATCTAGATTTAAGTAATAGCACCATCAAACAAGCAGACATCAATCTAAATGTAGGGGACCTAACTTTTACTAAAATGATTGTCAGCAACCTAAAAGCTAATCTTGATGTTGGTAGTGTTGATAGTGATCATACACTTTTTACTAACTCAGATTTATCTATTGCAATGGGAGATTACTCTGGAGATAACCTGATTTTCAATGGTCACAATAAACTTGATGTTACATCCGGTGATATTGAAATAGTTCTTAAAGATTACACGCTCAATGTTCAAGCCGATAGTCATTCAGGAGAGGTGGACATCACAAATAACCTTAAGATTTCAAAGGATAACACACTAACTATTACCTCAGACCTCGGTGATATAACTGTTGAATAACATAAAAAGCCAGCTCACATTAGAGCCGGCCTTTAGTTTATTCATTTTCAGACTTTGGTCTATAAATAATAATACCTACAACTACAAAAATAAGTAAGAAAATGAATAACATACGTACTTGATCTGAGATCTGTCCTGTCATTGAAATAGTTTGACGAAGACCTGATACGGAGTAGGACATTGGTAAGAATGGTTGGACGACCTTAAAGAACTTAGGACTAAGTTCAATTGGATAAGTTCCTGCACTAGAACCTAGCTGCAAAAGGAGCATAATCATAGAAGCAAATGCACCATATCTATCATCCCAACCCACAAGAGCTGTAACGAGCGCCATTAAAGTCCATGCTGCAAGGAGAATCATACCAAATGTAGCTAATGGATGATTTGGTTCAACTCCCACAAATCGAATGGCAATATAAAGGGCAATTGCAGCCATAGTCGTAATGATACCATTGATAAAGAACTTATTCTTAGCCCAATCAAAACGGCTCGTAAAGTTTCTTCCTGTCAAGCTCTTAGCAAAGATAACATTAGTTGAAAGAGCGACAACCATAAGAGAAACAGAAATCATATATGGAGCCATCCCCACACCATTAGTGTCAACCTTATCCTTATCAGTTTTCTTCTCTTTAAGCGGAGCACTAACCATTTTTGCATTGTCTGAGTTTACAGAAACAAGAGATAGTTGCTGATTAGCCTTATTTAATGAATCAGACAATGTGGAAAGGTTAGTTGACAAACTTGTCAACCCATTTGTTAAGGTATTTCCTCCAGTTGCTAATTGTTGAGCTCCTGTATTGAGAGCATTTGTACCACTCTGAAGGGTAGCAAAACCAGTCATTAAACTACTACTGTTAGCATCTAGAGTTTGAGCACCACTGGCAATCGTTGACACAGCACCAGTATAAGTTGACAAACCATTTGAAAGTGCGCTTGCACCTGTTGCTAGAGTACTTTGAGCGGTTGACACACCTGATGCCACTTGAGTTGCTCCTGGTGATAATTGATTAACAAGTACTGAATTGACATTAGCAATATTAGCTTGCATTGATGATACCGTTGATGAAGCTACAGGGAGAAGAGCATTCGCCGAACTTGCAATGCCTGAAATAGACGTTTGTAAAGAAGCTAAACTACTTGAATCTCCGCTACTAGTTGTTGTCGTACCTGTCAAGCTAGATAAAGCAGTTGACATACTTGACACATCAGATGCAATAGTTGAAGCGTAACTACTAGCTGTAGATCCTGCATTACTAATTGCCGATGTAATCTCTGCTTGTTGATCTGCAGTCAAGCTTTGATAAGCAGCTGTTCCTTGTACCGCAGCCAAATCATTTGCTTTATCAGTTGCACTAGCTGTAGCTATAGAGCTAGCTGCAGAAGAAATATTTGAAAGATAAGTCGCTATTGAACTTGTATCTACTGATGTTGTTGATGTTCCACTTGGTAATGATGTGTTACTTACCGCTGTATTAAGATTTTGAATTGCTGTATTTAAATCAGTTAAATTAGTTGATAGGGTTGACAACTGTGCTTGCTGTTCTTCGGATAAACTTGTTGCTGTGGCCATTTGACTGAGCGCTGTTGACAACGAATCTGCACCTGTAACTAAGGTATTCATGGCCTCTGCTCCTGATACAAATTGACCTGCAGCAGAATTAACAGCCTCAGAGTTCGCATTTAACTGTGACAAAGCGCCTGACAAAGTTGACACACCTGAAGTATAGGCAGACGCGCCTGAACTCAAGGTATCAACACCTGTAGCCAATGTTTGTGTAGATCCAGCAAGAGTTCCTAAGCCATTTGATAAGGTCTGACTCCCAGACTGAAGTGCGCCTGCACCTGCATATAATTGACTAGCCCCATTCGCTGCAGTTCCCATACCACCCTGAAGTTGAGACATACTCCTAAAGACAGCTCCAACATAAGTTGATGTAATATTTTTAGAAACAGTATCCTTCAACTTAGACATGGCAGAATCGCTCATTTTTGAAGAAACGAAGCTATGTCCTGCTGTTGTTTGATAAGAAATTTCCAGTTTCTTGGGATCATTTGTCAAAAGACTTGCTGCATTACTTGAGAGGTTTTCTGGAAAAGTGATTACCATATAGTAATCACCATCCTCAATCCCTTTTTGGGCTTCATTTTCAGTCACAAAGTGATAGTCTAGATTTTTGTTTTTAGACATATTGTCTACCATATCATGACCAATATTCAGAGTCTTATTCTGGAAACTAGCACTCTTATCTTTGTTCACTACTGCCACTGGTAAGTGTTTGACATTACCATAAGGATTCCACATAGAAGACAAAAAGATTAGATTATATAAAGCAGGTATCAATGAGACACCAATAATAGTTATCCAGAGCTTTGGACTTTTAAGAAGAGCCTTTAATTCTGCTAACATATTTCTCCTTTTTAGACATTGTGTTTATTTTTATGATATAATCAATTATAAACTCATTTACCTGAAAATCAATGTTAAACAATCGCTTTTTGGACACATAGTCTAAAAGTGTATAAAAGGAGATTTGTATGTCAAAAGATCAAAGACGCGCGCAAACAAAAAAAGCTCTTTTAGATGCTTTAGTAATATGTCTTGAAGACCAAGATTTCAATGATATTACTACCATTCGACTGGTTCAAACAGCAGGGATTAGCCGTTCGAGTTTTTATACCCACTACAAAGATAAGTATGAAATGATTGATAGTTATCAGAAAGAGCTTTTCCACAAGCTAGAGTATATCTTCGATAAATATGAAGGAAAGAAAGAGGGAGCCTTTCTCGAAATCTTTGAATTTCTCACTCGTGAAAAGCTCCTATCAGCTCTATTGTCTACCAATGGATCAAAGAAATTCAAGATTTTCTGATACATAAACTTCAGCGTATGATAGCTGAGGACTTCATTAATCCCACTGCTGAAGAAAGAGCTCTCAAAGGATTCGAGAAAGACTATGCCAGTATTTATTTTGCGCATGCTATTTTTGGCGCTGGTCAAGCCTGGATAAATAAAGGTAAAAAAGAATCACCTCAAGAAATGACAGACTTTCTTCTACGATTTATTCCACAATAAAATCACTTCAAAAGCATAAAAAAGCTGCAAACCATTTCAATAGTTAAAGCAGCTTTTTTCTTTTACAATAAAATCCTTAAAATAAGGAAATGATAAGTGAAAGCAAGGTCAAAATTGCGGGTCCGCCTTGCGTTAAAATAATTTTCTTATTGGCAGTTATAGCACCATAAATAGCAGCAAAGAAAACATTGAGTACAAAAACAGTTACAAGTAGCTGACTACTTGTGAAAATCCCATACAAGAGGAATACAGCAATCAAACCATTGTAAATCCCTTGATTTTTAAATAAGTTTGTAACAGAATCACGTTGAAGTTCTTCTTTACTCATATTGAAAACACGACTAGTCGTGTCTGAATGTGTCGCAAAAGTTTCCAAATACATGATATAGAGATGCTCCAAAGCAACAATCCCAGCTAAGATCAGTGTAATAATAGACATAGTAGCCTCCTTCTTAAATAACTTTGACAGTATATCAAAAGTAAACCTTTAAAACAACATGCATGCTTCATACAATTCGAAATATGGTAAAATAAAAGAATGAAAGAGAGGTTCTTATGACAAAGACAGAAGTAATCCAACGTCTCCAAAAAGATTTGGGAATTCCTAGATTTCAGGCTTATATAGAGGATAAAGATTACTCCGAAGAGGAGTACGACCAACTAAAAAAAGATTTTGAAAGCTACTTCACCAACTACGTTTCAAACGTTTCAGCAGATTTTGAAGGCGGATTGGATAATAAATAATTTATACCTCAAAATCATCTATCATCATGTTACAAATCCCTTAGTCACTTGTATCAGACTAGGGGTCTTTTTAATATTCGAAAACAAAAAGCCGTCTCATTCTATGAAATGGCTTTAGGAAACTTGTAACTGAACAAACCTAGAAATCAATGATTTAAGACAAACAAAAAAGCCCATAACAACGGGCTTTTTGCAAAATGAATCTTAAAATTAAAGCATTTTGTTGTAGAATTCAACGACAAGTGCTTCGTTGATTTCTGGGTTGATTTCATCACGTTCTGGAAGACGTGTCAATGAACCTTCAAGTTTTTCAGCATCGAATGATACAAATGCTGGACGTCCGATAGTAGCTTCTACTGCTTCAAGGATAGCAGGAACTTTAGCTGATTTTTCACGAACTGAGATTACTTGACCAACTTCAACGCGGTATGATGGGATATCAACACGTTTACCGTCAACAAGGATGTGACCGTGGTTTACGAATTGACGTGCTTGACGACGAGTAGTTGCAAGACCGAGACGGTAAACAACGTTGTCAAGACGACGTTCCAAAAGAACCATAAAGTTGAAACCAAGTGTTCCACCTTTAACTTTAGTAGCTTGTACGAACAAGTTACGGAATTGTTTTTCACCCAAACCGTATGAGAAACGAAGTTTTTGTTTCTCAGCCAATTGCAAACCGTACTCTGAAAGTTTTGAACGGTTGTTTGGACCGTGTTGACCTGGTACGTAGTTACGACGTGCCAATTCTTTACCTGTGCCTGTAAGTGAGAAACCAAGGCGACGTGATTGTTTCCATGATGGACCTGTATAACGTGACATTAATAATGTCCTCCTATAAAAAAATATTTTTAGGAAATAACGTTTTAGATAAACCTGATTCGTTCAGAAAGACTTCGCCCAAACAGCAAAGGTTACTTTTCTAGCCGACTTCCTGTTGACGAGCTTCATTTTATCCTGCTATTATTTCACATACTTTAACATTTTACCACGAAAAAAAGCCCAAGTAAAGGCTTTTTCTTATTTATTTTCGATTTCAGCTTGTTCCTCAGGACTCAAATAACGAATGAGAGTCTTCTCAGTCAAAATATCTGAATAAGTGTAAGATTCAACATAACTATTATTAATAGCTCCTGCTTGAGAACTGAAGTCTTGATATTCAACAATAAACAATGATGGATAAACTTCTGTCAATCGACCAATTTTATTCTTTTCACGTTTACGTCCATTCTCTAGGGTCAATTCTACTAGCTGACCTTCATGTGACTTAATAGCTTCCTTGATGTTTTTCATCTTAGCAACATCTGCAAATGCATCACTCATATATATCTCCTTAAATCTGAAAATTATGATTCCTCAAACTGAGCAATCGATGAAAATTTATTGTATTCTTTTTGGAATAGTAACTTGACTGTTCCACGCGCACCAGCACGGTTTTTTTCTAGGATAACTTCGATGGTATTATCTTCAATCGCATTCTCTGGTTCTTCACCCTCTTTTCGGTAGTAATCATCACGATATAAGAAGGCTACAATATCGGCATCCTGCTCGATAGATCCTGACTCACGAATATCAGACAAGACTGGACGTTTATCCTGACGTTGTTCGACCCCGCGAGATAACTGACTCAAGGCAATTACAGGAACTTTAAGCTCCTTGGCCAGGATTTTTAACTGTCTTGAAATATCTGAAACCTCTTGTTGGCGATTTTCTGGTCGCGTCCCTGTAATCAACTGCAAATAGTCAATCACAATGAGACCGAGACCACCCTCTACTTCTTGTGACAATTTACGGGACCGTGCACGAATCTCAGTAATCTTTATACCAGGGGTATCATCTATATAAATAGGTGCCTCAGCCAATGCCCCTTGAGCAATCATCACATTATTCCAATCTTGCTCTGTCAATTGACCTGTACGTAAAGCATGGGAATCAATCATCCCTTCAGCTGCCAACATACGATCAACCAAGCTTTCTGCCCCCATCTCTAGTGAAAAGACTGCAACAGCTTTATTTTGCTTGGTGCCAACATTCTGAGCAATGTTCAACACAAAGGCCGTTTTACCAACTGCGGGACGAGCTGCTAAAATAATTAATTGATCAGGGTGTAAACCTGTTGTAATCTTGTCAAGGTCACGGAAACCTGTTGGTAACCCAGTAACATCTGATGTTTGCTGTGAACGCATCTCCAAAGTATTAAAATTGACATCAAGAACTTCAGATATTTTGCGGAAACCACTACGATTGCTATGCTCTGAGACATCAACTAAGGCTTTCTCAGCATTCGCAATAATTTCATCAGATTCAGTTGCACCCTCATATGCTTGGTTGACAGTCTCTGTCAATCTATTTATAATACGGCGAAGCATGGCTTTCTCAGCCACAATCTTAGCATAATACTCAGCATTTGCAGATGTTGGGACACTATTGACCAAATCTACAAGATAAGAAATACCCCCTATATTTTGGAGGTCATCTTGGTCATCTAGAATGGTGCGTACTGTCGTGGCATCAATGGCATCATTTCGATCCGACAGCGTTACCATTGCTTTAAATGACACGATGGGAATACTTGTAAAAGTCGTCTGCTTCGATAAACTCTCGAACTGTAATCAACTTTTCCGGGTTAATGAAAATAGCCCCTAGAACAGACTGTTCCGCTACTAAATCATGAGGTTGCACTCGTAATTCTTGAGCTTCTGCCACAATTATTCCCTCCTTTACAAGATTTACTTATAGTGTCAACGAATTACTCAGCACTATTTTTGATGTTAAGTTTAATTTGTGCACTCACTTCTTTATGAAGCTTTACAGGAACCTCAATTAGACCAATCGCACGAATAGGATGTTCAAGTTCAATATGGCGTTTATCAACTTTAATACCAAATTGTTTTTGAAGTCCTTCTGCAATCTTTTTGGCTGTAATTGAACCAAAAGTACGTCCGTCTGGTCCGACCTTCTCAGTAAATTGAAGTCGATTTTCTTCTTTTTCAAGTTGCTCTTTAACTTGCTTCGCTTCAGCCAACAACTCTGCTGCATGTTTTTCTTCAGATTTTTGCTTACCTTTCAACTCACCGATAGCTTGGTTTGTCGCTTCCTTGGCAAGATTCTTTTTAATCAAAAAGTTTTGAGCGTAACCTGATGGTACTTCTTTAATTTCGCCTTTTTTACCTTTACCTTTAACGTCTTGTAAGAAAATAACTTTCATTTTAGTCCTCCTTGGGAGCCAATTCTCCCATAATAGTTTCAATCAATTTATTTTTTGCTTGAGCAACACTACAGTCTCGCAATTGGCAAGCCGCTAAGTTGAAATGGCCTCCACCACCCATTTTCTCCATAATACGTTGTACATTAATCGTTTTATGGCTTCGAGCAGATATATTCACAGTAGAATCACTGGTCCTAGCGACAACAAAAGTTGCTTCGATACCTGCCATGGCAAGCATCGTATCTGCTGCCTTAGAAATCACAACATTATTATAACATTTAGGATTATCACCTGAGGCAACAATGATATCATCTGTAATACGTTCACCTGCTAGAATTAGCTCATTGATACGTCGATACTCTTCAAAATCAGTAGCAGAAATCGTTTGGATTTCTCCACTATCACTTCCTAAACTACGTAGATAAGAGGCGACATCAAAGGTTCGACTAGTCACACGAGTTGAGAAATTTTTAGTATCCAACATGATACCTGCCATAAGGATAGAGGCTTGGATTTTACTCAAACGTTCTGGGGCACCTTGGGAATTGCAATAACTCCGTAACCAATTCACAGGCTGAGCTCGCCCCACTTTCAATAAAGGTCAAAAACAGCATTTTCAGGAAAATCATCATCTCGACGGTGATGGTCTACAACAATAACTTCATTAAATCGATCATAAAAAAATCCTTAGATAAGGGTTAAATTGATCTTAGAATGGTCAACCATAATTAACAACGAATGTTGGTTGACTAACTCTTCGGCCTCTGAAAGTGTAATAAGAGGTGACTGACCATCTTCTTTTAGCCGTTCGACTGCACGCTCAATATCTGCATTCATAGCCGTATCATCGTAAACAGCATAGCTTTTTCGAACAATTTGACTGGCAAAAATGAGCCATACCGACAGTTGCCCCTAGAGCATCCATATCGAGATTCTTATGTCCGACAACAAACACTTTTTCGACTGTTTTTCAACTTATCAGAGATTGCAGTCATCATAGCCCTTGTTCTTGTACGAGAACGTTTTACTGTTGAAACAGAACCTCCTCCAAAATAAAGAAGTTCCTTGTGATCATCGTTTTCCTTGACAACAGCTTGATCTCCACCTCGAACTAGTGCGATGTTCAGATTCTGCAAAGCAACCTGACCAATTTGATCATGCTTAAGCGTACCAAATGAAATTCCCATGCTCAAAGTCAGTGGTAAACCACGCTCCTGAGCCTGCTGACGGAAATCATCCAAGACAGAAAACTTTTGATCCATGAATTCTGTCAAAACACTGTAGTTGGTGAAGAAGTAAAAACGATCACCTTCAATACGTCGATAATGAATATGCTTGGCCTTAGCAAACTCAGAAATAAACCCTGCCACGAAATGTGTTGATTTTTGAAACATCGGCATCAGGTAAACTTCCCGTCACATCGTCATAGTTATCAACTGAAATAATCCCGATAACAGGACGAGTCATATTTGGATCAGCATTTTCATCTTGATCATAAACATTGTCAATAAAATATGTCAACTTATTGTCAAAATCCACAAAAGCGGCATATTTATTATCACCAACGGTTATCACATTCGAAGGTGACCCCTTTCGTTTCTGGGAAATAAAATCCGCAATCAACTGCTTATTAAAATTTCCATTTTCATCCGAAAGTACTAGCTTCGCATAGGGGTTGAACCATTCAATATGATCGTTCTCATCAAAAGTAATAACCCCAACAGGCATCTTTCCGAGAAGGGTCTTCAAAGAATCTTCAACATCCTGATTCAGTTCATCTAATTGCTCTATTTCTAAGGACTCATATGTTGTCTTTTGGTAATGCAATAAGGCAACAACTACTACCATAATAATAAAAAGCGCAAAAATGAGTGCAGACTCCGATTTTTAGTACGCGAACAAAAAAATAGTAGCAATTCCAAAAAGAATTAGCCCAATCATTACAAGATGAATCGTTGCAAAGTGAAATCTTTTCATATAAAACCTCTTAATCTAACAATTATAACATAAAAAAGCCTTAATTAAAAGGCTTTTAAACGTGTTAGCACCGTTAGTCTACTTTCCTGCGGGCCTTATTATTACCTTCAAGATAAACCATCAGAATTGAGATATCTGCTGGGTTGACCCCTGAAATACGACTCGCTTGACCAATGGTCTCAGGATTGATTTTCTTAAATTTTTGACGAGCTTCGGTAGCAATGGAATCAATAGCATCCCAATCAATATTTTTTGGAATCCTCTTTTCTTCCATACGCTTCATCTTAGCTACTTGATCCAAAGCTTTATTAATATAACCTTCATACTTGATTTCGGTCTCAAGCAACTCTACTATCTTCGCGTCCAAATCTTCTGCAGCTGGACCTACAAACTGAGTAGCTGTGGCGTAATCAATCTCTGGTCTACGCATAAACTCTTTAGCTGTCATGGCATCTGTCAATGGCTTAAAGCCCAGAGCTTGAATTTTTTCATTCGTTTCTTTAATAGGTTTTAACTTTTCTTTTGACAAACGTGTCAACTCGCTGTCAAACTGATTTTTCTTAATTTCAAAGATACGCCAACGTTCATCGTCAACCAAACCAACTTCTCGACCAATAGGTGTCAAGCGCATGTCAGCATTATCATGACGTAATATGAGACGATACTCTGCGCGTGATGTCAATAAACGATATGGCTCCAAGGTTCCTTTTGTGACAAGATCGTCAATCATTACACCAATATAGGCATCACTACGTTTGAGAATAAGTTCAGGTTTACCTTGAACTTTAAGAGCCGCATTGATACCAGCAACTAGACCTTGAGCTGCTGCCTCCTCGTATCCAGAAGTTCCGTTGGTCTGTCCTGCTGTAAAGAGACCTGAAATCAACTTCGTCTCAAGTGTTGCACGTAGTTGATGAGGGAGCACGATATCATATTCAATCGCATAACCAGTTCGCATCATCTCTGCCTTTTCGAGACCTTTAATTGAGTGAATCAACTCTTTTTGAACATCTTCTGGCAGACTAGTTGACAGGCCTTGCACATAGACTTCTTCAGTCTCTCTTCCTTCAGGTTCAAGGAAAAGTTGATGGCGATTCTTATCGGCAAATCGGACAATTTTATCTTCGATTGATGGACAATAACGAGGTCCTACCCCCTTGACAATACCTGAAAACATTGGGGCACGGTGCAAATTATTATTGATAATATCGTGGCTCTCTTGATTCGTATAAGTTAGCCAACAAGGAATTTGATCCTGAAGATAATCTTCATCCTTCGACAAGAATGAAAAATGATTAGGCTTTTCGTCACCTGGTTGAATTTCAGTTTCTTCATAATTAATTGATGATGCCTTGACACGAGGAGGGGTACCTGTTTTAAATCTTCCTATTTCAAGGCCAAGATCCCTCAAGTTATCTGCCAATGTAACAGATGCAAGACTGTTATTAGGACCTGAAGAATATTTGAGCTCACCTAGGATAATTTCACCACGCAAAGCTGTTCCTGTTGTGACAACAACCGCTTTAGCTCCATATTTTTGATTTGTGGCTGTTCTTACACCAACTACCTTACCATCTTCAACAAGAATTTCATCAACCATGGACTGACGGAGAGTCAGGTTTTCCTGACGCTCAACTGTATGCTTCATTGTCATAGCATACAAGGCTTTATCGGCTTGTGCACGTAAAGCTCTGACAGCAGGTCCCTTACCGGTATTCAACATTTTCATCTGAATATAAGTTTTATCAATATTTTTACCCATCTCTCCACCAAGGGCATCAATCTCACGGACAACAATTCCCTTGGCCGATCCCCCAATGGAAGGATTACATGGCATAAAAGCCAGCATCTCTAGGTTAATAGTCGCTAATAAAACCTTACATCCCATGCGGGCTGCAGCTAAGCTAGCTTCCACACCAGCGTGACCAGCACCAACAACAATTACATCAAAATTTTCATCAAACTCGTAAGACATTTTTTTAGATTTATGCAGTGATTTACAATCAACTGCCCATCCTTTCTTTGTTTTTTTCCTACAAAAAAATAGCCAAAAACTCCAGAAAACTGTACGCAAAAACGCACAATTCTCATGAGCTTTGACCATCATGACTATTGTTAAAGTTATTTTTATCAAATCAAATCGTTTTGTCAATGAAAATCACTATTTAATCAAGGTCTGCACACTGACGATAATCATCTGTATACCTATTGAGAATAGTAAAAGTCCCATCATTTTTCGTGATAATTTTCATCAAATTTTTCTCCCAAGAAGCCTGCAATTTGTTTTGCACTTCTTAACAGGAGATAAGTGATGACACATAGTAGAGCAAAAGCAACTACGGTTATCAGTTGATTCTGCAAACCTCCATTAGCCAGACTTAAAGCAGTTGTAATTGTACCTGGTCCCGCAAAAAGTGGCATTGCAAGAGGAGAAATAGCAATAGACATTGGATCTGAATTTACTGCTTGCTGCTCCATTCCTTTATAGCTGGGTGAATGATTACCATTAATCATATGATAACCGATAACGGCCACTAATATTCCACCAGCAATTCTGAAAGAAACAATTGTAATTCCAAATACTTTAAAAATGAAATCTCCTGAAAAGATAAAAACAGTTATAATAACAAAGGCAATCAAAAGACTCCTAAAAGCAATTTTTCGTGAAATTTTTTGACTATCATCTGCTACTAAAGCCATGTAAGCAGGAAGATTTGAAATTGGGTTCATTATAGCGAAAAATGCCATAAATGCATAAAAAAATTGAGAACTCATCGTTTTTACTTAACTCCAGTTAGATATACTGACAAACTTTTCCGTCTTTATACGCTTGGTCAATAATACCGCCGCCCAAACATTCCTGACCATCATAGAAAACAACGGCTTGACCTGGTGTAATAGCACGCTGAGGTTCAGCAAAAATCACCTCTGCTTTATCACCTTTAACCTTTACAGTAACTTTACTATCAGGTTGACGATAACGGAATTTTGCTGTACATTCCATTTCAAATTCTTCTGGCATATCTCGAGTAAAGTGAATCATTGAAGCGTCAAGAGAAGTTGACATCAAGGACTCATGGTGGAAACCTTGACCCACGTAAAGAATATTTTTAGAAAGATCTTTTCCTACTACAAACCAAGGAGCATTATCTCCACCTTTTTGGCCACCAATACCCATACCACCACGTTGACCAATGGTATAATACATGAGTCCATTGTGTTCACCCATATCACGACCATCGACAGTCATCATACGACCTTTTTGAGCTGGTAAGTATTGACTAAGAAACTCTTTAAAGTTTTTCTCACCAATAAAACATATTCCTGTTGAATCTTTTTTTATTGGCTGTTGCAAGACCTGCACGTTCAGCAATCTCACGAACTTCTGGTTTTTGTAGATGTCCTAAAGGAAACATCGTTTTCTGCAACTGCTCTTGCGAAAGTTGACTAAGGAAGTAGGTTTGATCTTTATTGTTATCTGCACCACGCAACATATGGAAAATGCCATCTTCATCGCGAACAACTTGAGCGTAATGTCCTGTAGCCACATAATCCGCTCCCAATGTCATCGCATAATCTAAGAAAGCCTTAAACTTGATTTCCTTATTACACATAACGTCTGGATTAGGGGTACGGCCTGCACGGTACTCTGCTAAGAAATACTCAAATACACGATCCCAGTACTCTTTTTCAAAGTTGACAGAGTAATAGGGGATACCAATCTGATCAGCTACTGCTGCTACATCTTTATAATCTTCGGTTGCTGTACACACACCAAATTCATCTGTGTCATCCCAGTTTTTCATGAAAACACCGATTACATCATAACCTTGCTCTTTTAAAAGTAAGGCTGTTACTGATGAATCAACGCCACCACTCATACCGACAACAACACGTGTTTTTGAATTATCAGTCATAGATAACTCCTCCCATCAAATAAAAATTAACATAGACTTGAAGGGTCTAGTTATTCAAATATCGATTTGAAGGTCGATTTTGAAGCGTAAAAGCACGCAAGCTTAATTATATCATGATTAAAGAATAATGCAAAAAGGTTACCACTAGGCAACCTTTTTGATACTTATTTTCGTGTAAAGCCACTGTAAACCTATTACTCCCAAGACTATTATTGGAATCAATAACGCTACAAATAGCCATCCTGGCTCCTTATAACTTAACACAAGTTTATTCTGTCCTTCTTGTGATGAAACGGTCGGTGTACCAATCGTTGACAAGCTATAGTCATCCTTGTCTAGTTCTTTACCATTTAGTGTCAAGATAGAATCTTTATAGACAACTATCGGTAGATTCTGTTTCTCCCCTTCAGCAGCCTGCCAAGTTAATACAAGATAACCATCTTCGAGTAGCTTTTCTGCCTTCTGATTCGTAACGATATTTTCGTAATAAAGATCATAAGTGTTCTGCTTACCTATTGTCCCATAAATAGGTACGTAATCTGGTGTGGGTTTGACAACTAAATTTAAAAACTGTGACAAGTCACTGTCATTCATGGTAAGACTTATCGTCTGATAATCTCCTTCAACGTAAGTATGTTTAACAATGGAAATAAGTTCACCATCTTGTGCCGCAGTTTTTACACGATCGGTAGTATCCATCATATTCTGAATGAGACCAACACCCGCAAAGGCAAAGAGTAAAACAGCAATACTTTTTCGCCAGTTTACAAATCGCGTGACCGTTAACCCCGTAATTGCTAAAAGTAAAATGGTAGCAGGAACAAAGAACCTAAATGGAAATTGGATCAGTTCAGCAAATGTATTTCCATTTTCTACTAGATACTGCCACGGAAAAAGACCTGTCGACAAGAAGAAAAAGACAAAATAAATAAAATGCAGTATTTTTTTCCATCTAGCAAATTTCTTCCAATTCAAAACAGCGTAAAGAAACTGTAAATGAGTAACACCATTAATGAAATTGGGGTATATAGCCAGTATCTTGCTGTCCCATCTATCCCATTCTTACCAATTTCTCTATTTATAAATGGATCTAGGAGATGATTAGTCCCTCTCAAATATAGGAGTACTAACCAGACATTGACAGTCAGTAAGAGGAACAGAATGACTGCTATAAGGACTTGTACGAAGGTTTCCTTTTTCTTAGCTATAGGAGACTTTACAAAAGTGTAAAGATAAAAAGGAAGATACATCATCACTAATATCAAAGCACTGAGTACGTGAACCTGAAAAATCAATGCCATAGATAAGGCAAGTCTAATTGGTTCTACTTTTTGATAAAAGACATAGTGAATTGCTGGAATAAAACAAAAAGGTAGTAAAGCTGCTCCCCAACTAGAGAAACCCTGTCGCATCGTCCAGTATTGGATAGAGAATGTTGTCGCATAGAGTAAACCTAGTGACAAGGAAATTGTTGTCTTAACTTTACACTGCTTGAGCAAGGCATACATTGAGGACTCGGCTAGTATATGTAGTAATACCCTTGACACAATCTGATAACGAAACCAAGTGCCACTTATTAAAATAAGCCCTCCTTGTAAATAGGCAAAAAAAGGACCGTAAAGAGCATTGACAATGCGGCCTGACTGTTGGAATCCATATAAAGATAAAAAGTAAGAAAGGTTACCATTTTTTAGTTGCATAGCAGCTTCATAGAACCTGTTATAGTGAAAGATGGAATCTGAACCTAAAATGACTTTTCTTGTAAATAGTTGTGGTGTAACCAATAACACAGCAAAAGCTATAATAATAAGAGAAAACCACAACTTTTCTCTTAATTTAAAAATTTGTTTCATTGCTATACCTTTCATTCCTATTATAACAAAAAGGCCATGCCCTACCTAGTAATAACAAAAGCTCTATAAAACAGATTTCCTACATCCAAATTAAAAAGCTGAGAGTATGCTCCCAACTTCTATTAATATTTAATATTAGTAATTCCAAGCTGACAAACCTTGTGCATTATAGGCATTCAAGGCTGATTGAATTTGATCCTCAACTGTTGCAGTAGAGCCCCATCCAGGCATTGTTTGAAAAAGACCTGATGCACCTGAACCATTTGCTGCAGTATGATCACCATTTGACTCACGCGCAATAATTGACTCCCAAGTTGACTGAGGAACACCAGTAGCTGCTGCCATCTGTGCCGCCGCATAAGAACCAACTTCTCCTGCAGTGTTCCCATTTGAGAGAACAACTGACCCGCTACCAGTTGCAGCAACCGAAGGAGCTGTTCCAGTATTTTGAGTCGACGTAGTATCAGTATTTGTTGAAGCAGCGCTTGTAGTAGCAGTATCTGACTGAGACTTTTCAGCTGCTTCTACCGATTCTCCTGTTGTTTCTGACTGAGGCTTACTTTCTTCAACCTTTTCTTTATTAGCTTTATTCTCTTTACTTGAGCTAATTTCTGTTGATTTAACTAAATCTGCTGTCGATTCTGACGTTGTTGATGCTGTTGAAGGTGCTGGGGTAACAGAATCTGAAAATGCATTAACCAACCCTTTATTAATTAGTGTAGACAGTGATACTGCCAAAATGACAATAAAACTTGTTACAATTGCCACTGGTACCGCCAATGATTTCTTCGCTGCTAATTTGATACGGCGTCCCTTATAACTTTTTTTAAACATAAATCCCTCCTAGTTAATTCTAGTTACATTCATCATAACTTAGTAATATTACTGCCGATTATTTGTATTATGTCTAATGTTACAATGATTTATCATTTTAATAAAAAAATGCCAAAAATCTGGCATTTTTCCCTTATTTGTATGAGGTTTGACTAGTTTTCCTCATAAGTCAGTAATAATGATTTAGTACCAACCATTAGCATTCCAGAAAGCAAGAGCTGCTGTCCATGAACCATAACGGCTTGCGACATAATTATCTGCTACCTTCTCTTGATTTTCAGGAGATAAGTCTCCGTTCAAATATGATGATGCTAATTGGTAACGTCCATAATATTGCCCATTTGAGCTGTATAGCTACCGCTTGACTCACGTTGAGCGATTTCTTCTTTGGCAGCTGCCTCTGAAGAAGAAAGATTTGTATTGGTTGCTTGAGTATCTTCACTTTGTGTAGACTCTGTTGATTGTGTTGATTCAACAGCTGCTTCTGTTGTAGCTGAAGGTTCTGTAGTCTCTTCAGTTGTTTCATTAATTGTTAAGTTTTGACCAATAGAAATCTTATTGGCGTCTTGAATACCGTTTTTTGAAACGATTTCATCTACGGTCGTACCATTCTTCTTAGCAATAGCTGAAAGAGTATCGCCTTTTTGAACCGTGTAAGTTTCTGCATTAGCTAAAGCTGTTGCTCCAAGTGTCGCTACTGTAACAAGTCCAAAAAGACCTAATTTTTTAGTGTTAGATGTATTCTTTTTTTGCATGATGATGCTCCTTTATCTATTTATAGTCCAATCCATATTAGTCAAAGATTTTAAGTTATTTTATTGTTTATGACTAATGGGTAAATCAACTGGCTTATTCTATATAGGGATTTTTCAATCCAGATTAAGCTGAAGAACTATAACCATGTATCTATGATACCTTGAAATATAACATCCCTTGTTAGGGATATTAAAAATATTACAAGTAGGTTGGGATTAGACGAAAAAAGAACGCCTACGTGGGCGTCCATCTAAAACTTCTAGGTCTTAAGACCTAGTTTTTATTTATCTCAACGAATTAACTCTTAAGATAAAAAAGCATTAATCCTAAAGATAAAATAGCAATAATTGATAAGGTATCTCGACCATTCCATGAAAGTCGACGATATTTTATTCGTCCTTCACCACCTTGATAGCCTCGTGCTTCCATAGCAATCGCCAGAGCATCTGCTCGTTTAAAGCTTGATGCAAACAAAGGAATTAAAATAGGTATTATTGATCGTACTTTTTGAATAATATTTCCTTCACCAAAGTCAACACCACGCGCCTTTTGAGCATTCATAATACGAGTTGTATCATCCATCAAAGTTGGTACAAAACGTAGACTCAAAGATAGCATTAAACCAATTTCATGTGCTGGCACTTTGAAAACAGTAAGAGGTTTTAAAAGTGATTCAACTGCATCAGATAAACTTAAAGGTGTTGTCGTTAGAGTAAGTAGGGTGGAAAAACTAATAATGAGGATAAATCTAAGGAATATCATCCAACCTTGATTTAAACCGACTTCCGTAATCTTTAAAAAGCCGATAGACCAAAAGCACACTCCCTTTTTGTATTGAAGAAAACTTGAAATAGGGTAGAAAATAAAATAATCCAAATCATTGGTTTGATTCCACCTAAAAAGAAACCAAGTTTTATTTTAGACAAGAAAACCAAGAAAAGTGTAAATAAAGTTATTACAGCATAAGTTAAAGGATTATTAGCCCAAAAGATAATAACAATATAAATCAGCATGGCTAATAATTTACTTCTAGGGTCTAATCGGTGTATAAAAGAGTCCCCAACAATATAACGTCCAATAATTAACTTATCCATGCGACACCACCTCTACGAATTCCTCGATTGTAATAGGGAGACTTTCAAATTGATAACCTTTTTCTTGTAGCTGTAACGCAAACTCTGTGATTTTAGGAACACCTAACTGCTTTTCTTTAAGAAAAGTAACCTTTTGAAAAACATCTTTAGGAGCTCCCGACAACACTAGTTGCCCTTTTTCCATAACATTCACAGCTGTCGCATAATCGGCAACATCATCCATCAAGTGAGTTACTAAAACAATCGTCATTCCAGAAAGATGTAACTCCTTAAAGAGAGACATCAATTCCTTCCGGCCCTGTGGATCTAGACCGGCAGTCGGTTCATCCAGCACTAGAATATCTGGTTGCATAGCTAGAATCCCTGCGATGGCAACACGTCGCATTTGTCCCCCTGATAAATCAAAAGGATTCTGTCCATGAAACTCTTCCGGGAGTCCAACTAATTTTAGACTTTCAATAGCACGTTGTTCTGCTTCTTCCTTAGAAACTCCGAAATTTTGAGGTCCAAAGGCAACATCTTCTAAAACAGTTTCTGCAAATAACTGACTTTCTGGAAATTGAAAAACTAAACCTACCTTCTTACGAACTGGTTTTATGTCCTTATTCTTTGATTGACTGGTTATGATCGTATCATCAACTTGAACCTGACCACTAGTGGGTAAATAAAGGCCATTCAAGAGCTGCATAATAGTAGATTTACCACTTCCTGTATGTCCAATAAAGGCCGTATATGAACCATCTTTTATCGTCGTCGTCATATCAAAAAGGGCACGCCCCTCAAAAGGAGTACCCGCTTGATAGATATAACTTACATTTTCGAGAGAGATTCCCATAGTTGTTCTACCAATTCCTTTTCTGTCAGATAGTCTTCGCAGTCTATCAGACCTTTATTTCTTAGCTTTTGAGTTAATAATGCACTAAAAGGGATATCTAAACCTAAGTCAACTAACTCTGAGCCTCTACTAAATAGTTCACGAGGACTTGAAACAGACTCCACTTTACCTTTTTTCAAAACCAAAACACGGTCACTCAAAGCGACCTCATCGAGATCATGAGTAATTGATAAAACAGTCATTCCGTATTCTTTACGAATAGCTTTAATAGATTGAATCAATTCCTGGCGACCTTCTGGGTCAAGCATGCTAGTTGCCTCATCCAAAATCAAAATAGATGGTCTCATAGCTACAATACCTGCGATAGCCACACGTTGTTTTTGGCCTCCAGATAATCTAGCTGGCTCTCTATCCTTAAATTCTGACATTCCCACAAATTCCAGAGACTCTTGAACCCTTAAAGCCATTTCTTCATAGGGAACACCTTTATTTTCAAGACCAAAAGCAACATCATCTTCAACAGTTGCCCCAACAAATTGATTATCTGGATTTTGAAAGACCATACCAATCTTATCACGGATATCCCAGACATTGTCTTCTGTTAATTCTTGACTATCAACAATAATCTGCCCAGACTCTGCCACTAATAGTCCGTCAATAAGACGTGCTGTCGTGGATTTTCCAGAACCATTATGCCCTACAATGGATAACCATTCCCCACGTTTCACGTGAAACGATACATCATCAAGAATATAGGATGGTTGATCTTGATGATATTTAAACTTTAAATTTTTTATTTCAATCATTGATTTATCGTACTATTTGAAAAGTATCCTTAAATAAGAAACCTGCACCTTTGAAATAATCATAGCCTGAGTAAATTGTAAAGAACAAAAGCAATATAAAGCATAATTGTTCCTACAAAATGCAGATGACACAATAATAGAATGATAGCTAACATCTGAGTCACTGTCTTAATCTTACCAGGCATAGCTGCAGCGAGAACTGTACCACCGTTCTCCACTAATAAAAGACGAAGACCTGTGACTGCAAGCTCACGACAGATAATAACTGAAACCACCCAGGCTGGCGCTTGATTAATACCGACTAACATAATAAATGCTGACATCACTAGCATCTTATCTGCCAATGGATCTGCAAATTTCCCGAAATTAGTAACAACATGCCATTTTCGTGCCAAATAGCCATCTAAATAATCTGTAATACTGGCAATAGCGAAGACAACCGCCGCAGCAATATGCATGACATTACTTGACGCAAGTGATGTCATCAGTAAAAAGATAGGAATCAAAACAATTCTAGCAAGTGTCAATAAATTAGGTAAATTTTCTTTTTTAAACATTTCTTCTCGATTCTATTGGATTCTTAATGTGAGGTAGCTAGGTGTATTTTTATCTAATTGAGATAAATCAAGTGACTCCCCATTTACCTTTAGAGTTACTTTTGAAGATTGAGCAATAATAATTTGAGTTGGTTTAGTTTTATCAGAAAAATCTAAAGAGTATTTTGAATTTTTCGTTTTTGAAAGGAGGTAACTCTCTGAAGTATCTGAGTTATCTACTGAAAACCATGTGTCATCGCTATCTTTTGATAACTCCACATCTAAAACTACTGAAGAATTTACATTGGAGAAATCAACCATTAGTTGATTGCCTTGAGTTGTCGTTGTAACATTTGCCCCCGAAACGGTAACCTCAGAAATGCTTCGTGACGATTTAGCCCTACTAGCCGTTGACTGATGATTAACTGTAGAGATAGTATTTGGTTTTATCACCTGAGGTTGATTAGAAAGATGTCTAATAATAATATAACCTACTGAGCAGATGATAAGTAACGAAACCGCACTAAGCATTAGTAAAGGTAGATAGTTAGACTTTCTTTTTTCTTCACGTTTATGCTTTAAAAAGCGTGACATGGGAGCTTTAGCAGCTAAGGTATCTTCCTTACGTTCAACTGGTTTCTTCTCTTTTTTTAGTTTTTGCTCATTCTGTTTCTGCTCCTCAAACAGACGTTTTCCATCTAAACCAACCGAATTGGCATACTTTTCAAGCGCCTCTTGCTGAATGTCCTCTGGCAAAGCTTTAAGTTGATCCATTTCCATAGCCAGAAGAAACTGGGCTTCGACTCCAGAAATTTTTTCTACATCATACAAACTTAACTCTTTCTTTATACGCGCTGCACGTAATTGCTCACCTAGAGAGTGTAACTTCATTTTTCTCCTTTCTAATATTCTTCTTTGTTTTCGTGTCTCTATTATAACAAATAATCACTTATTTAGGGAAGACAACAAAATCGGTAATCTCCATATTTGAGAGATAGTGATTCAAAAAATCCTTCAACTCCTTGGAAGTAATGCTCATCAGTTCCTGACCAAAATCAAAGTATGTTTTATCATTCTCAAAATAAGCTAAATATTGGCTTCCTAAATTCTGGATATTGTCTAGACTACGTAAAAATTCACCATACAAGGCTTTCTTTTGTAGATCCAATGCTTCTTCCGTCAACAATCGTTTTTTATCTGCCGATGTCATCACTTGACGAATTAAACTTGACATACGGATAGGCTCTGCAGTGTCCATAGTCATAATGACAAATGAATATCGATTAGATACCTCGTATTCAATTGACACAGACTCGTCTATTTTTCCTTCAGCATACCAATTTTGATAATAAGGAGACGTCCAGCCAAACAGTAAATTGAACAATAACTGTACCAGTATGTTTTCTCTCATACGATTATCAGTAAAAGGAACACTCTTAAAACCAATGGCTAGTTTTGAGATGAATATCTCCATTTGAAGACTATCTAATTTTTGGATATTTGACTCAATAGGGCTTTTTTCTTTTTCGACTATTCTCTCAGGTGCTGTAAACTTAATTTGCTTTTCGTTGACAAAGTTGTAAATTCTTTCAACATCAAAATCGCCCACTAAGACGAGATGACGGTTTGCTGGCCTGTAAAAGCAATCAAAATTATCTTTTAAGTCCTTTACAGTAATTTCTTCAATGCTATCAACGCTTCCAGCAATGTCTTGTCCTAATATAGTATTAGGATACAAACTTTGTAAACAACCTAGATAAACTCTGTAGTCAGGATCATCCTGATACATATTTATTTCTTGTTCAATAATTCTTTTTTCATGGTTGACAGCATCTTCAGAACTTGTAAAGCTCGATGTAAAGTTTAATAAAAGCTCTAAAGACTCCTCAAAGTTATCTAGGGTAGAAAAATAATATGTTGTCTTCTCCAAGGTTGTAAAAGCATTGACATCAGCTCCAAGCTTGACAAAATCCAACGTCACATCCCTTCCCTGCTCATCCTCAAATAGCTTATGTTCAAGAAAATGAGCAATACCTGCAGGGTAAGATTGTAACTCACCATCAATATAGAAGTGATTATCTAGCGCCCCAAAATTTGTTGACAAAAGGGCGGCTTTTTCTACAAATCCTTTTTTCTTAATGATTGATAAAGACATACCACTATCTAAAATTGCTGAATAAACTTCTTCATCAATTTTTTGATAATAACGTTTCTTCAAAGCAGCCATTCTAAGACACTCCTTCTAAAAAGAACAAACTCTGTAGCTTAACTTGACGCGCTACACGGCAAACATCTTTTTTAGTAACCTTCTCAATCTCATCTAACCAATTCTCCAATGAAAGACTTTTATCGCCAAAAATCACCTTATTAAAACGTTGTTCCACTAATGTTAAGGCATGATCTTCAGAGAGTAGGGCATTCATTCGTATGATTTTTTTGGTTTGATTCAGGAGAGAACTTGAAAAACGTCCTAATTTAATGTAATTCAATTCTCTACTAATTCCTCGCATAGCCTGATTTCTATTAGATTTTTCAATTCCAGCGTAAACTTCCAGTAAACCTGTAAAGATATCAAATTGGCTACTAATTGAATAAGCTAAGCCTTCCTTTTCTCTAAGTGTTGTAAATAAAGCTGAATGGGCAAATTCACCAAACATGGCATTGAATACAATTAAAGCAAAGTAATCTTTATCTCCATATTGACACTGAAATTGGTACCCTAGCTGTAAAATAGATTGACTACTCTGTCTCGGTTCTATCTTTTCTCTCACAACATTGACATAACGTTGACTATAGCTAAACTGTAAATCAACTTGACGTCCCTCCAAAGGAAAACGATGTAAAGCTTGGAGTACTTGATAATCATCAAATTCTCCAACCATAAAGATATCAATACGATCTCTTGTCAACATGCTTTGAAATTCTTGATAAGCTGTAAACGAGGTTTCTGCTTCAACAAGTTCTACTTGACCATATTTGGGAACTTTCAATCCCTCGTTTACAAAATAAAGCTCTCTTCCCTTAACTTCACTGTAATAGTAATTATTCTCTGTGTCAACATCCAGGTAGGTCATTAAATTTTGTTTTTCTATGTCAAATACTTTATTTTGGTATTGAGCTACTCTTGACAGCGGCTTGTAAAGACACTCTTTCAAAAATCCTAGCACTTCCAAAAACAATCCATCATTCGTAGGGATAAAGGCATCTTTCAGATATGTCAACTCGATGTCAACACTATGTGTCAATCCTTTAGTTGACACTCTAGTTGACAACTGTGTTCCATAAAGAAAAGCTAGTCTCTCTTTAAAAGACTGTACTGTTGGATACGTCTGATTGGCTGTAGCTAACATTTGTGAAACTAGGGCTCGTTTAGCAATTGTTTGTTTATTCAAAGAACCTGTCATTCGAAAAACAATACGATTAGTTTTATATTTTTGTGTTGGAATGAAGTGTACATAGACACCATCAGCAATTTTCATTGATAACCTCTAAAAAGTTTATGCTTCCAATTATACCATTTTTATGCTATCTTATCTCAAGAGAAAGTTGAGGTACTATGGAATATAAATTATTTGATGAATACATCACACTGCAGGCACTTTTAAAAGAATTAAGTATCATTCATAGTGGCGGAGCTATAAAAGGTTTCTTGGCTAAGAATACCGTTTTATTCAACGGTGAGGATGAACAACGTCGTGGAAAAAAACTTCGTTATGGAGATGTTATTACCATTCCGTCTGAGGAAATTGAAATAACGATTGTAGCTCCAACGACAAATGAAATTGAAGAACATCAAAAAGAAGTCGCTGAAAAAGCACGTGTTGCTGCCATTGTTAAAAAAATGAATCAGGATAATAAAAAGAAACAAAAAGCACATCCGTCAAAAGAAAGCAATAAAACTAAACGAAAACCCGTTCGTTTCCCAGGAACCTAACTATGTGGCTCGAAAAAATTGATATTCAACACTTTAGAAATTATACTGAAGCCTCTGTGAGCTTCTCACCTCATCTCAATATTTTTCTTGGTCGCAATGCCCAAGGAAAAACAAATATTCTTGAGGCCATCTATTTTCTAGCATTGACACGTAGTCATCGGACCCGTTCAGATAAAGAACTGATTCAATTTCAACAAAATACTCTCAAACTGAACGGCATCGTGCATCGTCATAGTGGGAAGCTACCTCTGGAAATCAGTTTATCTAATAAAGGACGCATAACAAAGGTTAACCACCTCAAACAAGCTAAATTATCCGATTATATCGGTCACATGACTGTGGTGCTATTTGCTCCTGAGGATTTACAACTTGTAAAAGGATCTCCAAGCCTGAGACGTAAATTTATAGATATTGATTTAGGACAGATTAAGCCTGTTTATCTCTCAGACTTATCAAGTTATAATCATGTACTCAAACAACGTAATGCTTATCTCAAATCTACTGACAATGTAGACATTAATTTCCTCTCAGTGTTAGATGAACAGCTTTCCGATTTTGGAACACGAGTTATCGAACATAGACTAGAATTTATCAAGCAATTAGAGGAGGAGGCAGATAGACATCATAGTAACCTCTCAAATCAGATAGAGTGCCTTAAAATCTCCTACGAATCTAATATCCCACTGGAAAATAACAAAGTTATTCGCGAATCATTTTTAACCACGTTAAAGCAAAATCACAAAAGAGATATCTTCAAAAAGAACACTGGTGTTGGTCCACATAGGGATGATTTGACATTTTACATCAATGACATGAACGCATCTTTCGGCAGTCAGGGGCAGCAACGTAGCCTCATTCTTTCTTTAAATGGCTGAGATTGCTCTGATAAAAAAAGTAACAGGTGAATTTCCTATTCTTCTCCTCGATGATGTCATGAGTGAGCTTGACAACCACCGTCAACTTAAACTGTTAGAAAGTATTGACGAAGAGGTTCAAACCTTCATGACGACAACTTCACTTGATCATCTGAGTAACCTACCACCTGATTTAAAGACCTTCTTAGTCAAGAATGGTAATATTTATGAAAAACAAGTCGATTAAATGACTTGTTTTTCTTTTTTTTGGTAATTGACAGATGTGACAAGTATCATCCAATAAGTTGTAAATCCTTTCAACATAAATCCTTTATTAACAACTATACTCACGTAAATACGTTGTAAACTTATTGTAAATATCTCTGTAAACAAAAAGTACTTATCTGAGATAAGTACTTTTATGTTTATTAATGAGCTGAGTAGTTAGGCGCCTCGTTGGTAATTTGAACATCGTGAGGGTGACTTTCAATAAGTCCTGCACCTGACATTTCAACAAATTGAGCTTTGTCATGTAAAGCCTGGATATCTTCTGCACCTGTATAACCCATACCTGCACGGATACCGCCAATCAATTGGAATACGATATCAGCAGCAGAACCTTTATAAGCTACACGGCCTTCAATTCCTTCTGGAACAAGTTTATTCGCTTCATTAACTGCACCTTGGAAGTAACGATCGCTTGATCCCTTCTTCATCGCTGCAATTGATCCCATACCACGATATGATTTATATTTACGACCTTGGAAAATCTCAGTTTCACCTGGTGCTTCATCAGTACCAGCAAACATAGAACCAAGCATTACAGCATTACCACCTGCTGCAAGAGCTTTTACAATATCACCTGAGTATTTGATACCACCATCAGCAATGATTGTTTTTCCGTATTCACGCGCAACACTTGCAGCATCGTAAATAGCAGTGACTTGAGGAACACCTACACCCGCAACCACACGTGTTGTACAAATAGAACCTGGTCCGATACCTACTTTAACGACATCAACACCTGCTTCATAAAGTGCACGCGCACCTTCAGCTGTTGCAATATTTCCTGCAATCAAAGTACGATCTGGGAAGTGGGCACGAATTTCAGCAATTTTACGAAGAACACCTGCTGAATGACCATGTGCAGTATCAATGACAATAGCATCTGCGCCTGCTTCAAAGAGAGCTTCTGCACGTTCAAAGGTATCAGAAGTAACCCCTACAGCACCTGCTACCAAAAGACGACCGAATTCATCCTTAGCTGCATTAGGAAACTCGATAACTTTTTCGATATCCTTAATAGTAATGAGTCCTGACAAACGACCTTCTTCATCAACTAGAGGTAGCTTTCAATACGATGCTCATGAAGAATACTTTCAGCTGTTTCAAGATCTGTTCCAACTGGAGCAGTGACCAATTTTTCAGAAGTCATGTGTTCTGAAATTGGAGTATCGTAATTAGAGATAAAACGCATATCACGGTTTGTGATAATACCAACCAATTTACGATTTTCAAGTGTCTCAACAATTGGAACCCCTGAAATACGGTAACGTTGCATCAACTCTTCAGCTTCAGCAACTTTATTTTCAGGCGTTAAGAAGAATGGATCAATAATGACACCATTTTCAGAGCGTTTTACTTTTCGAACTTCTTCAGCTTGTTCCGCAATAGACATATTTTTGTGAATGACACCCAAACCACCTGCACGAGCAATTGAGATAGCCATCTTACTATCTGTGACCGTATCCATGGCTGCAGTGATAATTGGGATATTTAATGTCAAATTTTTAGCCAATTTCGTCTTCAAGTTGACGTTGTTTGGTAGAACATGACTTTCCGCAGGAATAAGCAATACGTCATCAAAAGTGTAACCTTTTTTCAAGAATTTAGTGTCCCAATTTGACATTATAATCGTCCTCTTTTCTCAAAGTTTGGAGGTACAGAAACCCCAGTCTATTTTTTAATTGATAATATCATATCATGCTAAAATGATTTGTCAACAGATTTCGCATAAGATTCTAAGAAAACCTTTTTCCAAATAAAAATAGGGCTCCAGATTATCTTGAGTCCCTACTTTTTATTTCTTAGAAATAATTAATTCCCATTGCTTCTTTTACTTCTGCCAATGTTTGTCCAGCAACTTCACGCGCTGCTTGACTACCTTTTTCAAGCATACGGAAAACTTCTCCCATATCCTTGGCATACTCTAAACGACGTTCACGAATTGGAGCTAACTCACGTTCTAAGATTTCTAGAAGATAACGTTTTGTCTTCACATCTCCTAAACCACCTCGTTGATAATGTTCTTTCATTTCAGCAATTGTAGTAGCATCCTCTTCGCGACCAAAGATATCAAGATAATGGAAAACCATATTACCCTCAATTTGGCCTGGATCTTCCACACGAATATGATTTGGATCCGTATACATGCTCATGACTTTTTTACGAACAGTGTCCTCATCATCTGAAAGGAAGATACCATTACCCAAGGATTAGACATCTTAGCATTACCGTCTAGACCTGGAAGGCGTCCTGCAGCTTCATTTTCAGGGTAGATCCCCTCTGGCTCAACCAAAATATCACAATTATAAGTATGATTGAAGCTACGTGCAATTTCACGTGTCTGCTCAATCATTGGCTTTTGGTCATTACCTACAGGAACATAATTTGCTTTAAAGGCCGTGATATCAGCTGCCTGAGAAATTGGATAAACTAGAAATCCTGTTGGAATCGATTCTCCGAAGCCTTTTTGAGCAATTTCCGTCTTAACCGTTGGGTTACGCTCTAAACGTGCCAATGAAACTAGGTTCATGTAATACATAGTCAACTCAGCCAACTCAGGAATCTGACTTTGAATGAAAATAGTTGACTTCGCTGGATCCAAACCTACAGAGAGATAATCTAAAGCAACATTCCCAATTGATTCTTTGATGATCTCTGACTCTTTTGCGTGATCCGTAAGAGCTTGCTGATCAGCCAAGAAGACAAACATGTTATATTTATCTTCGTTTTGTAAAAGAACACGATTTTTTAAACTACCAACATAGTGTCCTAGATGAAGTTTCCCTGTTGGACGGTCTCCCGTCAAAATAATAGGTTTCGTCATATAATTACCTCTCTAATACAAAAAAATCCCCACGCAAAAACATGCGTGAGGGCGTTAATCACTTTTGATACGCGGTACCACCTCAGTTGATAACTCTTTCTGCAGCTATCATCTCAAACCTTCTCAACAAAGAAGTTGCACGATAAGGGGTGCCAAACCTAACGTTTATGTGTTCACGTTAATCGTCAATTCTCTTCAGCCCATTCATTCCACCTTCATACTGGTTTGCAGCTACCACCAGCTCTCTATAAAAAAGGTAAGAATTACTCTTCTGATGACTATTATTCTACATTGTTTTATCTATTTTTGTCAAGGTTATGTTTCCAGTTTCACGTGAAACACAACCTCATATTCAACCAAAATAGTCATTACTTGACGGAAACTTAAAAAGACTTGATAATAAGAATATCATATCTAGGAGATAATATATGAAACGTCGAATAATAGACATACTTTTAGTTACAATCGGTTCTTTTATAGCTGCTGTCGGCTATAACTCACTTTTAGTTAAGAATAATATTGCTTCAGGTGGTGTCGGAGGGCTAGCCATTAGTTTAAATGCCCTTTTTGGCTGGAATAATGCTAACTTCGTCTTAGCAACAACCATCCCTTTGTTAATTTTATGTTGGTTCTTTCTTGGCAGCGAAGTTCTCCTAAAAACCTTCTATGGGTCTCTTGTCTTCCCAATGTTTATTAAATTAACTGAGGGCTTACCGACACTCACCAAACAACCTTTGTTGGCTGCTATTTTTGGTGGGATTGTATTAGGGCTAGGACTAGGAATAGTCTTCTATGGAAATTCCTCAACTGGAGGAACTGGAATTATCACACAAATTCTCAACAAATATACGCCACTCCCACTAGGAATGGTACTACTTATTGTCGATGGAATCATTGTCGCAATCAGTGCTATTGCCTTTCCTCCTGATACTGTTATGTATTCCATTCTCTCACTTGGAGTTGTTTCTCTTACAATTGATAAAATGATGGTCGGACTCAATTCATCACGAAATCTTCTAATCATTTCGCAAAATAGTGAACAAATCCTAAACTACATCACTAGAGTGGCTGATCGAGGAGCAACAAAAATCCCAGTTCTTGGTGGACATACCGGACATGCACAAAATATGATTATGACTACCTTGTCAACTCATGAGGTTCCAAAAGTTCAAGAAGAAATCCAAAAAATAGATGAAACTGCCTTTATCGTCATTGTTCCTGCTTCTACAGTTATGGGACGTGGATTTAGCCTCCAAAAAGATTACCAAAGAGTTCCAAATGACTTTATCAATCCCTTGTAAAATCAATTGAAATAAAGTCTAATTTCTCGTAAAATAGTAGTTAAGAATAAAAATAAAGGATATTATATGCTTACTGTATCAGATGTATCGCTTCGTTTTAGCGATCGTAAACTTTTTGATGATGTTAACATTGCCTTCACGCCAGGTAATACTTATGGTCTTATCGGTGCTAATGGTGCTGGTAAATCCACTTTTTTGAAAATTTTAGCTGGTGATATCGAACCAACGACAGGACACATCTCTCTTGGTCCTGATGAACGTCTTTCTGTCCTTCGTCAGAACCACTTTGACTATGAAGAAGAACGCGTTATCGATGTTGTTATCATGGGTAATGAACGCCTCTACGATATCATGAAAGAAAAAGATGCCATCTACATGAAAGAAGATTTTTCAGATGAAGATGGTGTCCGTGCTGCTGAATTAGAGGGACTCTTTGCTGAATTAGGTGGTTGGGAAGCTGAAAGCGAAGCCTCACAATTGCTTCAGAATCTAAATATCCCAGAAGACCTTCACTATCAAAACATGAGTGAATTGGCTAATGGTGACAAGGTCAAGGTTCTCCTTGCAAAAGCACTCTTTGGTAAACCAGATGTACTTCTTCTTGACGAACCTACCAATGGTCTTGATATCCAGTCAATCTCTTGGCTTGAAGATTTCTTGATTGATTTTGAAAATACGGTCATTGTCGTATCCCATGACCGTCACTTCTTGAATAAGGTGTGTACGCATATGGCCGACCTTGACTTTGGTAAAATCAAACTCTATGTCGGTAACTATGACTTCTGGAAACAATCTTCAGAATTGGCTGCACGCTTGCAGGCTGACCGTAATGCCAAAGCAGAAGAAAAAATTAAGGAACTTCAAGAATTCGTTGCTCGTTTCTCTGCCAACGCTTCAAAATCTAAACAAGCGACTTCTCGTAAGAAAATGCTTGATAAAATTGAGCTAGAAGAAATCGTCCCATCAAGTCGTAAATACCCATTCATCAATTTCAAAGCAGAGCGTGAAATCGGTAATGACCTTCTAACAGTTGAAAATCTCACTGTTAAGATGGATGGTGAGACTATTCTTGACAACATTAGTTTCATCTTGCGACCAGGAGATAAGACTGCCATCATCGGTCAAAACGATATTCAAACAACTGCATTAATTCGTGCTCTTGCCGGTGATATTGACTACGAAGGTACAATCAAATGGGGTGTTACTACTAGCCGGTCTTACCTTCCAAAAGACAATTCTAAAGACTTTGCATCCGGTGAATCAATTCTCGAATGGCTTCGTCAATTTGCCGAAAAAGGTGAAGATGATGATACTTTCTTGCGTGGATTCCTTGGGCGTATGCTCTTCTCAGGGGATGAGGTTAATAAATCTGTTAGTGTTCTCTCAGGGGGAGAAAAGGTACGTGTCATGCTTTCTAAACTCATGCTTTTGAAATCTAACGTCCTTCTTCTGGATGATCCTACTAATCACTTGGATTTGGAATCAATCTCCAGTCTGAATGATGGCGTCCGTGACTTCAAAGAGTCTGTTATCTTTGCCAGTCATGACCATGAATTTATTCAAACAATAGCGAACCACATCGTAGTTGTTTCTAAAAATGGGGTTATTGACCGTATTGATGAAACTTATGATGAGTTCCTTGAAAATGAAGAAGTGCAAGCTAAAGTCAAAGCACTATGGGCTGATTAAACTATAAAAAGATGCAGGTTGGGATATCCCAACCTGTCTTAGTATCATTATGACAAATAAAAAATACCATACGACTTTATTATTTTATCTGGCTGCTTTTTTCTTGCCCGTACTAATCATGATAGGGGTGCTGTATAGCCAAAAAATCTATCCTGGTAGTGAGCGGACTATTTTAACAAGTGATGGTTTTCATCAGTATGTGATTTTTGCAACTGGACTTCGGAATATACTTCATGGAAATGGGAGCCTCTTTTACACCTTTACAAGTGGTCTAGGGCTTAATTTCTATGCTCTAACAAGCTATTACCTAGGTTCCTTCTTGTCTCCACTTTACTATTTCTTTACTGTCAACCAAATGGCCGATGCTTTTTATTATATAACACTCCTTAAATTCGGGCTTATTGGGTTATCAGGAGCTTTTAGTTTTAAGCGGCTCTTTACAAAAGTGTCAAGAAGTTTCATCCTATGTCTTTCTACAGGATTTTCTTTGATGAGCTTCGCTACCAGTCAGTTAGAAATTAATACCTGGCTAGATGCCTTTATTCTAGCACCTCTAATCATATTAGGTTTACACCTCTTACTAAGATTCAATAAACGGGGCTTATACTTTTTTAGCCTAACCTGTCTTTTTATCCAAAATTACTATTTTGGTTATATGATGGCTATTTTCCTAACCCTTTACACCATAGTACAATTGATAACTATCAAGGGATGGAAGAGTAAGATTCTTCATTTCATAGACTTTGGAATTGTTTCTATACTTGCTGGTTTAAGTAGTGCTGTCATGTTACTGCCTACACTACTTGACTTGACCACACATGGTGAAAAGTTTACAGGTGCGTCAAGTTTGTTGACAGAGTCCACCTATTATTTTGACTTCTTTGCGAAAAATCTCGTTGGAGTTTACGATACTACTAAATTTGGGTCAATACCTATGATCTATGTGGGAATCTTACCTTTGATTCTTTTTCTACTTTTCTTTATTAGTAGGGAAGTCAAGCTATCATTACGTATAGGTTATCTCCTATTAGTAGCTTTCTTTATCGCTAGCTTCTACTTACAGCCTCTTGATTTGTTTTGGCAAGGAATGCATGCACCCAACATGTTTCTCCATCGCTATTCTTGGCTCCTATCTCTCCTAATTGTTCTTTTGGCAGGAGAAACACTCAACCGAATTAAAAACTTTTCTTTTAAAAGACTCCTCCTATCTTTCTTAGGATTGAGTACCGCTTACTTACTAACTTGGATTTTCCAATCTCACTATAGCTTCATTGAATCAGTCTCCTGGCTATTAAGCCTAGCATTTCTTCTAGCCTATGCCATTCTATTTATTAGCTATTTAGACAGCAAATTCCTGGGAGTGTTTTTCGCTGTTTCACCTTCTTATTCTGCATTTTTGAGCTTGCATTAAGTACTTACTATGTTGTTGGAGCTCTGGGAAATGAGTGGGTATTCCCAACTCGTGAAGGCTACCTACGAAATATGTCTGCCATTACAAAACTAGTTTCAGATACTAAGCAAGCGAATAAGACTTTTTACCGTACTGAAAGGTTAGAGGCTCAAACTGGTAACGACAGTATGAAATTTAACTATAATGGTATTTCTCAGTTTTCATCCATTCGAAATACTGCTTCAAGCTCAACACTCGATAGGTTAGGCTTCAAATCTGAAGGGACTAATTTAAACCTACGTTACCAAAATAACACCATTATCGCTGATAGTCTCTTCGGAATAAAATATAATTTATCGAACTTTGACCTTAATAAGTATGGTTTTAATCACGTAACTTCTGAGAAAACAATGGGGCTTTATCAAAATAATAATGCAAGTCAGCTTGCTATCTTAACTGATGGCATTTACAAGAATATTGACTTCACTGTCAATACGCTTGACAATCAAACTAGCTTGCTAAATGCTCTATCTGGACTTAACTTAACCTATTTTAAACGAGCTCCATCTCAACTTTTTGATCAAGATGCTAAGTCTTTGAATCAGCGCGTGGCTAAAAACGTTAGTAACTCGAATAAAGATTTTGTAACAATCACCTATCGAGTCATCGCTCCACCACATAGTCAACTCTATGTTAGTGTTCCTAATATTTCTTGGTCCGATGACAATAACCACTCTCTGTCAATTACTGTAAATGGTGTGACAAGGAATCAAGTTACTGACAATACCTTCGATTTCTTCGATCTTGGCTACTTTGAAACAGAATCAATGGTTACCATCAAACTTAGTTTTCCTGGCAATAAAGCAATATCTTTTGATAATCCTAGTTTTTATGCCCTTGATACTCACACTATCAGATAGCTATGGATACTATTAATGAACGTGATAGCAAGGTTACGACGTCAAATAATAAAGTGTTCGTTGATTATAGTAGTAAAACGAATGCCTCACTATTCTTCACCATTCCATACGATAAGGGGTGGACAGCGACTATAAACCATAAAAAAGTTAAGATTCAACGAGCCCAAAAGGGGTTCATGAAAGTTGATGTCCCTAGTGGGAAAGGTAAAGTTGTTCTAACCTTCATTCCCTATGGTCTTAAGACAGGTTTAGTGATTAGTCTATTGGCAAGTATCATATTTTGTTGCTACGCTTATTTCATCAGAAAAATAACCGTTATTCAAAAACGCTGATTATCTTAAATTAAATAGGTCTGGAACAATTGTTCCAGACCTATTTATCTTTGGGTACAAAAAAACTCAAGCTATACAACTTGAGGTGTCTTATCACTCCGCCAGTAGGACTCGAACCTACGACATCATGATTAACAGTCATGCGCTACTACCAACTGAGCTATGGCGGATAAAACTGCTAAGTAGCAAAAATAGTCCGTACGGGATTCGAACCCGTGTTACCGCCGTGAAAAGGCGGTGTCTTAACCCCTTGACCAACGGACCAAGTTCTGAGATTTTTATCTCGTTAACACTCTTATTATTATATCAGAGTATTCGATTTTGTCTATACTTTTTTTCAAAAAAAATATTAAATTTTGCTAAATTTATTCGAATTTTACGTTAGTTTTTATCTTGCTTTTACAAAGTATTGACATGTTGCTATATATTTTGTAAACTAATAGAGTTATTGGTCCCATAGCTCAGCTGGATAGAGCATTCGCCTTCTAAGCGAACGGTCGCAGGTTCGAATCCTGCTGGGATCAGATAAAAAACGCAATCTAGAACCTCTAGTTGCGTTTTTGTTTTGCCTCGATAAATAGGAAATAATTTAAAATAAACAAAGGAAGCAAAGTCGTATATAGGCTGTATTCATGTAAATATTGAGCAAACCAAGTTGAGGCTGCAACTCCTACCATAAATGTAAAGATGATAATAGTAGTATAAGAAGCTTGTTTAAGCACTTTGGGATCACCCTCGTCAATAGCCCTAGCAACGGTTAAAGAGGTATTCGTAATATTTCCAGTCATCATGAAGGAAGCATAATTTACCCCTCTAACACGCTTAAAAATACCTACTTGAAGAGAGGCAAAGAAGGCCAAGCCCGCAATCGTAATAGTAGAATCAACGTAAGGTGTAATAATGGCGAGAATAGTCATTAAGAGAAAGGCAAGTCTAATCGCTTGCAAATGCCATCCCCATTTATGGTTAATGAGCCACTTCTTAACAAAAAAAACAAAAAACTGACCTAAAACAAAGAAAAAAATAGGTATCACATAGCTGAAAGCTCTTGCAATATGCCCCTCAACAAGATGAATAACCAAATAAAGGAGATTACCTGTCTGAATACTTGCAAATCGTCCGTCTTGAGTATTGTAAGTATAGGCATCAATGAAGCCCCCTATATAACTTACTAGAGTTGCTACCCGTAATCCTTCAAAAACACGATAGGAGCGTTTTTTCATTCTGAACATGTCTGTTTCCTTCTTCTACTTATGGTAAGGACTTCCCTGCTGAATCATGAATGCGCGATAAATTTGCTCTACTAATACAAGGCGCATAAGCTGATGAGGGAACGTTAAGAGACCAAAACTCATTAATTGATTAGCCCTCTTTTTCACTGTAGGAGAGAGTCCCAAACTTCCCCCTATAATAAAAGTAATATCTGAATAGCCTCTAAGAGTCGCTTGCTCTAACTCTTTAGCAAATTGCTCCGAGGGAAATTGTTTTCCTTCAATAGCTAAGGCAATGACATAATCACGATCACCTACCTTAGCCAAGATACGCTGCCCCTCTTTGTCTAGGATAGCTTTATTTTCAGCTTCGCTTGCATTATCTGGCGTCTTTTCATCCGTTAATTCTATAGACTCAAATTTTGTAAGCGTCCTAGTCGTTTGACATACTCCGCAATGCCATCTTTCAAATATTTTTCTTTCAATTTTCCAACGGTAATCAATTTAACTTTCATAGGCTTATTATAGCATATATCCACAATCTTTTAACACCTTATCCACACCTTTTTACTGTTAAGAATCTTTAGTTATCCCTATAAAATAGCTTCTTATCTACACTTTTTGAAACTTATCCACAGACTGTTGATAACTGTTTTTTAAAATCACTTTATGATATAATTAAGCTTACTTTGATATGTTTATCAAAAAGGAGGACTAAACGTGAAAAAATTTAACTGGAAAAAAATAGTAGCGCCAATTGCAATGCTTGTTATTGGCTTACTAGGTGGTTTACTAGGTGCCTTTATCCTACTAACAGCAGCAGGGGTATCTTTTACCAATTCAACAGATACAGGTGTTAAAACAGCTAAGACCGTATACAATAATACAACAGATACAACTAAAGCTGTTAAGAAAGTACAAAATGCCGTTGTTTCTGTCATCAATTACCAAGAAGGGTCATCATCAGATTCTCTAAATGAACTTTATGGCCGTATCTTTGGTGGAGATGATAGTTCTGATTCTAGTCAAGACAAATCAAAAGATTCTGATGGGTTGCAAGTCGCTGGTGAAGGTTCTGGAGTCATCTATAAAAAAGATGGGAAAGAGGCCTACATCGTAACTAACAACCACGTTGTCGATGGCGCTAAAAAACTTGAAATCATGCTTTCAGATGGATCAAAAATTACTGGTGAACTTGTTGGTAAAGATACTTACTCTGACCTAGCAGTTGTCAAAGTTTCTTCAGATAAAATTAAAACCGTAGCGGAATTTGCAGACTCAAACTCTCTCACAGTCGGCGAGAAGGCAATTGCTATCGGTAGCCCACTTGGTACCGAATATGCCAACTCAGTAACAGAGGGTATCGTTTCTAGCCTTAGCCGTACTGTAACTATGCAAAACGACAATGGTGAAACTGTTTCAACAAATGCTATCCAAACAGATGCTGCCATTAACCCTGGTAACTCAGGTGGTGCCTTAGTCAATATCGAAGGACAAGTTATCGGTATTAACTCAAGTAAAATTTCATCAACGTCAGCAGTCGCTGGTAGCGCCGTTGAAGGTATGGGATTTGCCATTCCATCAAACGATGTTGTCGAAATCATCAATCAATTGGAAAAAGACGGTAAAGTTACACGACCAGCCCTAGGAATCTCAATGGCCGATCTTAACAGCCTTTCTAGCAGTGCAACTTCTAAATTAGATTTACCAGATGATGTGAAAGCTGGAGTTGTAGTCGGAAGCGTTCAAAAAGGTATGCCAGCTGACGGTAAACTTCAAGAAAATGATGTTATCACTGAAATTGACGGTAAGGAAATCAGCTCAAAAACTGATATTCAAACCAATCTTTACAGCCATAGTATTGGAGATACAATCAAGGTAACCTTCTATCGTGGTAAAGAGAAGAAAACTGAAGAACTTAAATTAACAAAATCTACAGAAGACTTGTCTGACTAAGTCATTGACAAATCTGTCAAAAGACCTTTACAATAATGTAAAGGTCTTTTTTTGAAAAGGAATAACATGCAAGAACAACTCAAAGCTTTACCTATTAGTGACATCTATCCCAATCCTTTTCAACCTCGTATAGAGTTCTCTGATGAAGAATTAGCGGAGCTAAGCCAATCGATTGCAGAAAATGGACTAATACAGCCAATCATTGTCCGAAAATCGGATATTATTGGTTATGAACTAATTGCTGGGGAAAGACGTTTACGTGCCTGTAAACGTCTAGGAATGACAGAAATCCCTGCAGTTGTAAAGGAAGTTACAGATCAAGAGAGTCGTAAACAAGCTATTATTGAAAATTTACAACGATCGAATCTCAATCCCATTGAAGAAGCAAAGGCCTATCGTAGTTTAATTAATGAGCTAGCTTATAGTCACGAGGAACTGGCGAAAGCTATGGGGAAATCCAGACCTTATATCAGTAACGCTCTCAGACTCCTCCAACTTCCCCAAGAGATACAGACGAGTATCGAAAATGGCAAACTGAGTCAAGGACATGCTAGAGCACTTTTAGCTGTTGAGGATACAAAAAAGCAATTAACTATCTATCATCAGGTCCTTACTGAAAAATGGTCAGTTCGTACCCTGGAAAAAAGACTTCAAGAACTTCCAAAAAAACAAAAATCAAAAAAAGATATTCATATAAAAGATAAAGAAAAAGAACTGGAAAAATCACTTGGTCTCCCCGTTACTCTTCGTTATCACAAAAATCACTCTGGAACTATTCAGATCCACTTTTCGACGGAAGAAGATTTTAACAGAATTATCAACAAGCTTATTTGACCTGTGAATTGAGGAGAAAAAAGAAACAAACTTATCCACATCATAAAATGGTTGCCCTCCCTTTATTTGAGAGGGTTTCTTTTTTTATTCACAACTTGTGGATAACTCTTGTGCACAATGTGAATTGTCTTTTTTTTCTTGTGGATAACTTAGGGAACTTTTATCTTCGGACCTGTGGAAAACTTTTTTGTTTTATGATAGAATCAGAGAACAAGAATAAAGAAGGAGAATTGATGGAATGACCGAAAAAGAGCATTTTTTTTGGAATAAGCTCTTAGAGCTGGCCAAAGAGGAACTAACACAAGCCACTTTTGATTATTATGTCCTAGATACCAAGCTCATCAAAGTTCAAGATAACGTTGCTACAATTCTGCTTGAGGAAGTCAAAAAGCTATTCTGGGAAAAGAATATGCAATCTTTCATTTTGATGGCTGGTTTTGAAGCCTATAATAGTGAAATCAAAGTTGAGTACGTCTTTGACGAAGCACTCTTAAACGAGGCAAATTCAACTGTAACAAACAATGACTTTGGCAATAAAAAGGAACAGCAAACACCTGCTCTTCCTACTTTGGACTCTGACTTGAATAGTAAGTATACCTTTGATAATTTTATTCAGGGGGATGAAAACCGTTGGTCAGTTGCTGCATCTTTAGCTGTAGCTGATTCACCAGGAGCTACGTATAACCCTCTATTTATTTATGGAGGACCTGGTCTCGGAAAAACTCACTTACTCAATGCCATTGGTAACAAGGTCTTACATGATAATCCTCAAGCACGTATCAAATACATTACTGCAGAGAATTTCATTAATGAATTTGTTGTCCATATCCGTTTAGATAAAATGGATGAACTAAAACTTAAATACCGTCATCTGGACGTTCTCTTAATTGATGATATTCAATCATTGGCTAAAAAATCAACGCAAGCCACTCAAGAGGAATTTTTCAATACTTTCAATGTCCTTCACAATAATAATAAACAAATTGTCCTGACCAGCGACCGTAATCCAGATCAATTGAACGAGATGGAAGAGCGTCTTGTCACGCGCTTTAAATGGGGGTTAACCGTTAATATCACACCACCCGACTTTGAAACGCGAGTGGCCATTCTTACTAATAAGATTATGGACTATGATTATCATTTTCCTCCTGAAACAATTGAGTATTTAGCTGGCCAATTTGATTCAAATGTCCGTGACTTAGAAGGGGCCTTAAAAGATATTAGCTTAGTTGCCAATGTTCGCCAGTTAGATACTATCACAGTTGAAGTAGCTGCCGAAGCCATTCGCGCACGTAAAATGGATGGTCCTAAATTAACTCTTATTCCGATTGAGGATATCCAAACTGAGGTAGGAAAATTTTATAATGTCACTGTAAAAGAGATCAAGGCAACTAAACGAACACAAAATATTGTCTTGGCACGTCAGGTAGCCATGTATCTTGCGCGTGAAATGACTGATAACTCCCTTCCAAAAATTGGAAAAGAATTTGGCGGAAGAGATCACTCAACTGTCTTACATGCATACAATAAAATCAAAAATATGATTGCTCAAGATGACAGTTTACGCATTGAAATTGATACCATCAAAAACAAGATAAAATGACACTTGTGGATAACTATTAAAAATTATCCAAACTTTTCCACAGGCTGTGCACAAGTTTAAAGCCTTGATAAAACTATGTTTTGTAGACTTATGCACAGTGTCCACAAGACCTACTACTACTACTAAAATAATACTAATAAAATAAAGGAGCATCATGATTCAATTTGCGATTAATAAAGCTTATTTCTTACAAGCACTTCATACAACTCGCCGTGCTATTTCTTCTAAAAATGCTATCCCAATTCTATCAACGATTAAAATCGAAGTTACCAAAGATGGTATCTATTTGACAGGATCAAATGGGCAAATCTCAATTGAAAATAGTATCTCAGTTTCAGAAGAAAATGCAGGCCTATTAATTACGCAGCCAGGTAGTATCCTTTTGGAAGCAAACTTTTTCATTAATGTTGTCTCAAGCTTGCCTGATGTTACCCTTACTTTTGAAGAAATCGAACAATACCAAGTTTTACTGAAAAGTGGTAAATCAGAAATTACCTTGAAAGGGAAAGATGTCGAACAATATCCCCGTATTCAGGAAGTTGATAGCTTGACGCCATTACTCATGGACACAAAAGTGTTAAAATCTATCATTGCTGAAACTTCATTCGCAGCAAGCACACAAGAAAGTCGTCCAATTTAACTGGGGTTCACTTTGTTCTTTCAAATCATAAAGATCTCAAAGCTGTAGCAACAGACTCTCACCGAATGAGCCAACGTCAACTTGTTTTGGAGCATTCTGCGGATAACTTTGATGTTGTAATCCCAAGTCGCTCACTTAAAGAATTATCGGCAGTCTTTAGCGATGATATTGAAAACTTAGAGGTTTTCTTCTCAGCAAATCAAATTCTATTCCGTAGTGAAACAATTTCTTTCTATACACGTCTACTTGAAGGAAATTATCCAGACACGAATCGTCTCTTGTCTGATTCATTTGAAACAGAAGTTGTTTTCGAGACTGCTAGCCTTCGTTCTGCTATGGAACGTTCATATTTGATTTCTAATGCTAGTCAAAGTGGTACCGTCAAACTCGAAATCATCAATGGCAGTGTCAGTGCCCATGTTAATTCACCAGAAGTCGGAAAGGTGAATGAGGATATTGATGTGCAAGATGTTTCTGGTAGTGATTTGGTCATTAGTTTCAACCCAACCTACCTAATAGATGCTTTGAAAGCTCTTAAGAGTGAGACTGTCCGTGTACGTTTCATTTCACCGGTGCGTCCATTTACTTTGACGCCAGCAGATGACAGTGAGAATTTTATTCAATTGATTACACCTGTAAGAACAAACTAAAATCGAAAAAGTTATCCACTGTGGATAACTTTTTTACTAGAGAGGGAGTTTATGTACCAAATTGGAAGTTTAGTTGAAATGAAAAAACCACATGCTTGTACCATAAAAGCAACAGGAAAAAAAGCTAATGAATGGGAAGTGACCCGTCTTGGAGCTGACATTAAGATTCGTTGTACGAATTGTGATCATGTGGTTATGATGAGTCGTCATGATTTCGAAAAGAAACTTAAGAAGGTTTTATAACAGACATTGGGGAGTCTATATAATGAGGTTCTTGTGTTAAGAAAATTAGTTTACTAGCAATATAAAAACTTTCTAGAGTCCCTAATTATCTTCTTTATAGCATTCTTTGCCTTGCTTTCCTTTTTATGATTCTCAAAGGGAAGTTGCCTATTTTTAACAATTTTTGTGTTATAATTAACTGAATTACTTTTTTATGGAGAAATAAATTAATGGCTTTAACAGCAGGTATCGTTGGTTTGCCAAACGTTGGTAAATCAACTCTTTTCAATGCAATTACAAAAGCGGGTGCGGAAGCTGCTAACTATCCTTTCGCGACAATTGATCCAAACGTCGGAATGGTTGAGGTACCAGATGAGCGTTTGACGAAACTGACTGAACTTATTACCCCTAAAAAGACAGTTCCAACCACATTTGAGTTCACAGATATTGCGGGTATCGTAAAAGGAGCATCAAAGGGTGAAGGTCTTGGAAATAAGTTCTTGGCGAACATTCGTGAAGTAGATGCTATTGTCCATGTCGTTCGTGCTTTCGATGATGAAAATGTTATGCGTGAACAAGGGCGTGAGGATGCCTTTGTAGATCCTATGGCTGATATCGATACAATCAACCTAGAATTGATTTTGGCTGACCTTGAATCAATTAACAAACGTTATGCGCGTGTCGAAAAAATTGCGCGTACACAAAAAGATAAAGATTCTGTGGCAGAGTTTAATATTCTTCAAAAGATTAAACCTGTTCTAGAAGATGGTAAGTCTGCACGTACGATTGATTTTACTGAGGAAGAGCAAAAAATTGTTAAGGGACTCTTCCTCTTGACAACAAAACCAGTACTTTATGTGGCTAACGTTGATGAAGACCAAGTCGCAAATCCTGATGATATTGATTATGTCAAACAAATTCGTGAGTTTGCAGCGACTGAAAATGCAGAAGTAGTTGTTATCTCGGCACGTGTTGAGGAAGAAATTTCTGAATTGGATGATGAAGACAAAGAAATGTTCTTGGAAGACCTTGGTTTGACAGAATCAGGAGTTGATAAACTGACACGCGCAGCCTATCACTTGCTTGGTCTTGGAACTTACTTTACTGCTGGTGAGAAAGAAGTACGTGCTTGGACCTTTAAACGCGGCATCAAGGCTCCACAAGCAGCAGGAATTATCCACTCTGACTTCGAGAAAGGCTTTATCCGTGCTGTAACCATGTCTTACGATGATCTCATTAAATATGGTTCTGAGAAAGCTGTTAAGGAAGCTGGTCGCCTTCGTGAAGAAGGAAAAGAATATGTTGTCCAAGATGGCGATATTATGGAATTCCGTTTCAACGTTTAGAAAATAAAAAATAGTGCACAAGGCTGAAAAGTATTTTTCAGTCCTTTTGCTGTTTATCAAAGAGGAGAAATAATGACAAAATTAGTAGTTGGCTTGGGAAATCCTGGTTCAAAATACCATGAGACACGTCACAATGTTGGTTTTATGGCTATTGACCTAATGGCTAAGGAACTGGGATTAACCTTTTCTGAAGAAAGACCTTTAAGGCTGAAGTGGCTTCGACCTTTTTAAACGGTGAAAAGGTTTATTTTGTGAAACCAACGACCTTTATGAATCTATCTGGTCTAGCTGTTAGAGCATTGCTAGCTTATTACAATATTCCCATGGAGGATTTTATCGTTATTTACGATGACTTAGATATGGAAGTTGGGAAACTGCGCTTTCGTCAAAAAGGTTCAGCAGGTGGTCATAATGGGATTAAATCTATTATTGCTGAAACTGGCACTCAAGAATTTGACCGTATAAAAATTGGTATTGGTCGCCCACAGAAAGGAATGACGGTCGTTAATCATGTCCTTGGAAAATTTAGTGAAGATGATTATGCCACAATTTTACTGACTTTAGACAAGGTAGAGACGGCCCTCAATCATTACCTTAAAACCAATGATTTCGAAGACACCATGAGGCGTTATAATGGCTAATACCCTATTAGATCTTTTTGAGAAGAATCCTCAATTGCTTGAGTGGCGTGATAAAGTAACTTTATTGAGTAGACAGTTGGTTATGGGATTTTCTGGTTCCAGCAAGGCAGTTGTCATGGCATCTGCCCTTTCTGAGCAGGTTCCTAAGATTCTAATCGTTACTTCAACACAAAATGAAGCTGAGCAACTAACAGGAGATTTGTCAGCTATCTTAGGAGAGGATAAGGTTTATTCTTTTTTTGCAGATGATGTAGTAGCTGCAGAGTTTATCTTCGCTTCTCCAGAAAAGACCCATTCTCGTCTCGAAAGTCTTAATTTTTTAATAGATAAAGAGGCCAGTGGGGTTTTGGTCACGAGTTTAGTTGGGACTAAGTTACATTTGCCTAACCCTAAGGTTTATAAAGACTCTCGTATTAACTTAGCACTAGGGGAAGAACATGATTTAGAGGCTCTCAGTAAGCATCTGACTCATATTGGATACCAAAGGGTAGAGCAGGTTCTCTCACCTGGTGAGTTTAGTCGTAGGGGCGATATTTTAGATATCTATGAACTGACTGCAGAACTCCCCTACCGTTTAGAATTTTTTGGAGACGAGATTGATGGTATTCGTCAGTTTGATAGCGATAGTCAAAAATCTTTAGACAATTTAGAGCATGTTATCGTATCTCCGGCAGATGATATTATCTTAACAAGAGAAGATTACCAACGTGCTGAGAAGGCCCTAGAAAGTGCGGTCTCGAAGGCAGAAGGTCCTCATAAAGCTTACCTTGAGGAAGTTCTGTCAGTTACGATTGATGGTTACCGTCATAAAGATTTACGTAAGTTTTTGTCTCTCTCTTTTATGATAAAGCTTACACCTTATTTGACTACCTTCCAAAGGGAACTCCTGTATTCATTGATGATTTTCAAAAGATAGTGGACCGCCATGGACGTCTTGAGTTGGAAGTGGCTAATCTTTTAACTGAGGATCTTCATCAGGGCAAGTCTCTGAGTCATCTAAATTACTTAGTGGATTCATTTAAGACTTTACGTAACTATCAGCCAGCTAGTTTCTTTTCGAATTTTCATAAGGGATTGGGAAATCTTAAATTTGATAAGTTGTATCAATTCACGCAATACCCTATGCAAGAGTTCTTTAACCAGTTCCCACTTCTAGTTGATGAAATACATCGCTATACCAAGAATAAGGCAACAGTTATTTTACAAGTGGGGTCTGAGAAGCAGCTCAAATCTTTGAAGGAAACCTTGGAAGAATATGATTTAGATTTACCCCTTAGTAGTTTTGGAGATTTGATACCTCATAAGCCTCAGTTAGTCTTAGGAAACTTATCCAATGGTTTTTACTTTGCGGATGAAAAGCTTGTTCTTGTCACTGAACGTGAGATTTTTCATAAAAAAGTAAAACGTCGTGCGCGTGCCAGTCACGTTTCCAATGCAGAGCGTCTCAAAGATTACAATGAACTTGAAAAAGGTGATTATGTTGTACACCAGACTCATGGTATCGGTCAATTTAAAGGTATTGAGACTATTGAGATTAAAGGGGTGCATCGTGACTACTTGACCATCCAATATCAGGATGCTGCAACAATTTCTCTACCTGTTGAGCAGATTGAGAGTCTCTCTAAGTATGTATCAGCGGACGGAAAAGAGCCTAAAATTAATAAACTCAATGATGGGCGTTTTCAAAAGACTAAACAAAAAGTAAGCAAGCAAGTAGAGGATATTGCCGATGATCTCTTAAAACTTTATGCTGAGCGTAGTCAACTTAAAGGTTTTGCTTTTTCACCAGATGATGATAACCAAAGGGATTTCGAAGATGATTTTACCTATGCTGAGACAGAGGATCAATTGCGTTCTATCAAGGAAATTAAGGCAGACATGGAGTCAGACAAACCCATGGATCGTCTCTTGGTTGGTGATGTTGGTTTTGGTAAGACAGAGGTAGCTATGCGTGCTGCCTTCAAGGCGGTCAATGATGGAAAGCAAGTTGCTATCCTAGTTCCTACAACAGTTCTTGCCCACCAGCATTATTTGAATTTTAAAGAACGTTTTGAAAATCATGCTGTTGAGGTAGATGAACTCAGTCGTTTTAGAAGTAAAAAAGAGCAAAATGAGACTATTGAAAATTTAGCTAAAGGGCGTATTGATATTATTATCGGTACCCACCGCCTGCTGTCCAAAGATGTTAAGTTTTCTGACTTAGGCTTGCTAGTAATTGATGAAGAACAACGTTTTGGCGTGAAGCATAAAGAGAAACTTAAGGAGTTGAAGGCTAGGGTTGATGTCCTTACGCTAACTGCGACACCTATTCCTCGTACGCTTCATATGTCTATGTTAGGTATTCGTGATTTGTCGATTATTGAGACAGCACCTACCAACCGTTATCCAGTTCAAACTTATGTTATGGAAACCAATCCTGGTCTTATTCGAGAAGCGATATTAAGAGAGATGGACCGAGGCGGCCAGATTTTTTATGTTTATAATCGTGTTGAAACCATTGATCAAAAAGTTTCTGAACTACATGAGCTAGTCCCTGAAGCACGTATCGGATTTGTTCATGGTCAGATGAGTGAGGTTATGTTGGAGAATACCCTCTTGGATTTCTTGAATGGTGATTACGATGTTTTGGTAGCAACGACCATTATCGAGACAGGGATTGATATCTCCAACGTTAATACGCTCTTTATTGAGAATGCAGATCATATGGGCTTATCTACTCTTTATCAGTTGAGAGGTCGTGTGGGGCGTAGTAATCGAATTGCTTATGCCTATCTCATGTATCGTCCTGACAAAGTGTTGACGGAAGTTTCTGAGAAGCGATTGGATGCTATTAAGGGATTACAGAACTGGGATCAGGTTTCAAAATTGCCATGCGTGATTTATCAATTCGTGGTGCCGGGAACATTCTTGGTGCTTCTCAAAGTGGTTTCATCGACTCAGTCGGATTCGAAATGTACTCGCAACTCTTGGAAGAGGCTATCAATAAACGTCAAGGTAAAACTCAAGTTCGCCGTAAAGGAAATGCAGAGTTCAATCTTCAGATTGATGCTTACCTCCCTTCTGACTATATTTCTGACGAGCGCCAAAAAATTGAAATTTATAAGCGTATTCGAGAAATTGAGAATCAGAAAGACTATCAAGACCTTCAAGATGAGCTTATTGACCGCTTTGGAGAATATCCAGACCAAGTTGCCTATCTCATTGAGATTGGTCTGGTTAAGGCCTATTTGGATGCTGCCTTTGCAGAATTAGTCGAGCGTAAGAACGATACTATTATTGTTCGTTTCGAAAAAGCCTCTCTTAAATTCTTCTTGACTCAAGACTATTTCGAAGCCATCTCTAAAACGCATTTAAAAGCAAAAATCAGTGATAACCAAGGGAAAGTAGAGATTACTTTTGATGTTCGTAACAAGAAAGACTATGAGATTCTTGAAGAATTAAAAATTTTTGGACAGACATTTATGGAAATCAAAGAACGTAAAGAAAAAAAAGAAGCTTAAGGAAAGTTTAAGTAAGTCTCTCTATACTATAAAACATCCTAAAACTTTTCTTTTCATAAATCTCCTGAGAGGGTCGACTAGTGTCGATTCTCTTATTTTTTTGTACTTGAAAAGGCTTTAGTCACCCTATTTTCTCAAAAAAATGCTATCATAGAAGAGATATCCTAACGAAAAGGAAACAGTAATATTGAGATTAGACAAATATTTAAAAGTATCACGAATTATCAAACGCCGTCCAGTTGCTAAAGAAGTAGCTGATAAAGGACGTATAAAAGTAAATGGAGTACTCGCTAAGTCATCTACAGATTTAAAAATTGGTGACCAAGTGGAAGTTCGTTTTGGAAATAAACTTTTAACTGTCCGTGTTTTAGAAATGAAAGACAGTACTAAAAAAGAAGATGCGGCAAAAATGTACGAGATTATAAGTGAAACAAGGATTGAAGCAGATGAGCAAGAAGCCTAATATTGTACAGCTTACGAACGATTACATTGATAATGCCAATCAAGAGCAACGATTAGAGCGTGCCGAACACGAACAAAGGAATCGCTTTATGGGGTGGATTCTTTTTGTGGTTGTTTTACTCTTTATCTTGCCAACCTATAATCTGGTTGAGACCTATATGAATATCAAACAGCAAGAGAAGGAAGTCTTGTCGCTTCAGAAAGACTATGATAAATTGTCGGATCAGACAAAGGAACGAAAGGATTTGGCTAAGAAACTTAAGGATGATGCTTTCGCCGAGAAATATGCGCGTGCTAAGTACTATTATTCACGTGAAGGAGAGTCAATCTATCCTGTACCAAGCTTATTACCCTAATGAAAGATTTACTAAAAACTGTAGAAACTTTTTTAACCTATTCAGAAGCCAAGTTAGAGGAACTATCAGAAAAAAATCAGCAACTTAAAATGGAATTACCGAGGAAAGAGGAGGTGAAGAAGCAAGCATGAAAAAGCTCTTAATAGCTGCAACTGTTGTGCTTGTATCTTCTAGCCCCCTAGTCTTACTTCCTATGGAGAAGGAGCTAACTCTGACCCAAAAACAGGTCCAAAAATTGACTCAAAATACTACAGCTAGTTTGGCTCAATTTAAACAGATTCCTAAAAATCCAAGAACGATAACAACTATCCTAACTTATAAGAACAAGGATTTAACAGAATTTAAAACCAGTATCCAAGCGGATACCAAACTATCAATTTCTGCTATTTTTTGGAATGCTAAAGGTGAGCCTGTTTTCCAACTTCAAGATGGTGATTATGTAGCCGCTAGTCAGAAATCAATTGTAGACGACAGTATCTATAATGAAAAACCAGTAGATATGACCTTATGGACTAAAGATGGTTTAACGGTATACAAAGAACCTTACGTTTTAGGAACTGAAAAAGCTGACTCCAAACTCGCTAGTTTTAAACCCATTAAGGTTAGCCAAGCAGCTCAGACGCATGCAGGGACCTACTATTTGGTAGACGGTGAGGGGTGGATCAACGCTTCTGATTTATCAACGACTGACAATCGCATCGAGGCTGTTCAAAAAGTCCTTAATGAGAAGTATAACAATCAAGAGCGCATCTCAGTTTATGTTAAACAGCTTGATACGGACCGAGTAGCTGCTATCAATGACGAAAAAAGCATGTATGCAGCAAGCGTAGCCAAGCTTGGAGTACTCTATTATGCACAGGAACGTCTGTCTCAAAAAAAAATTATCATTATCAGATGAGTATCAATATACCGCAGCTGTGAATGGTTTTCCAGGTGCCTATGATCCAGATGGTTCTGGAAAGATTAGTAAGATACCTGATGATAAGAATTATAGCTTGGAAAATCTGTTAAAGGCTGTAGCCCAAAACTCAGATAATGTAGCGACAAATATATTAGGTTATTATGTAACCAATCAGTATGACAAGGCCTTCCAAAAATCAGTAGATAAAGCCGCAGCGACTTCGTGGAATATGGATAAAAAGGAGTTGACTGCTAGAGCCGCAGGTACTTTGATGGAGGCTGTTTATAGACAAAATGGAGATATTATCACTTATCTTTCAAGTACGGACTATGATGGCGAACGTATTTCCAAAAACATTGATGTTCCCTGTCGCTCATAAAATTGGTGATGCCTACGACTTTAAACATGACGTCGCTATTGTTTATGCAGATTCTCCCTTTATTCTATCGATTTTTACGGATAAAGAGGGCTATGACAAAATCACCTCAATTGCAGATGATGTTTATGGAATTTTAAAATAATGACACAAAAATTGTTGCAAATGATGCAAGCCAAGGGTTATTTTAACCAGCACAAGAAAATTTTAGTAGCAGTATCAGGTGGAGCAGACTCTATGAGTTTGCTGCACTTTTTGTATAACCATCAAAAAGATTTGGATATTCAGTTGGGGATTGCTCACGTTAACCATAAACAACGACAAGAGTCGGAGCATGAAGAAGCGTATTTACGTCATTGGGCAGAGGAACATAAGGTCCCTTTTCACTATAGTGCCTTCTCAGGAAAGTTTTCAGAAAATGCTGCCCGTACCTTTCGCTATGAGTTTTTTAAGCGGGTCATGAAAGATTATGATTACTCTGCTCTTGTAACAGCCCATCATGCAGATGATCAAGCAGAGACGATTTTTATGAGACTGTTGAGAGGAAGTCGTTTAAGACACCTGACAGGAATTTCAGCTATCAGACCATTTGGCACTGGTCAGATTATTCGTCCCTTTTTGCATCTTACGAAAGATCAGCTTCCCGTAACTTTCCATTTTGAAGATAGGAGTAATACGTCATTAGCCTATCTTCGGAATCGCATCAGACTATCCTATCTTCCTACCTTATCTCAGGAAAATCCTAAATTTAAGGAGCACCTTTGTCTTTTAGCCGAGGAGATTGGTCTTATGAAGCAAGCTTTAGGGGAGTTAACAAAGGATATTACTATCACTGATTTATCTGTTTTTCAGCAACAGTCAGATCCTGTCCAGCTCTTTCTTCTTCAGAACTATTTAGATACCTTTCCTGATTTACAGCTTTCTAAAGGCCAATTTAATCAATTGATAAGTTATCTAAGAAAAAATGGTTCAGGAAAGATCCCCCTAAAAAATGGTTACGAACTAATAAAAACACAGACTTCTTTCCTAATAAGGAAAGAAGAGGCTATCTCTTTATCCCCTCCTTGTCTCTTAGAATTTGGAAAATCTGTTGAGTTTGAGGATTATACCTTGACTTTTTCAGAATTCAATGACGTTTCTAACTCAGATACTATTAGTATTTGGTCAGATTCCCCAATACTGATTCGTCATAGAAAAGAAGGCGATAAGATTGACCTTGGTAGTCACCATAAAAAATTAAGACGACTATTTATAGACAATAAGATTTTAGAGAAGGATCGTCAAAAAGCCATTATAGGAGAACAAGATGGTCAGATTATTTTTCTTTATGTTGCTGGGCGTCTCTATTTGAAAAAAAGACCTGAAAATGCTATACTTTATGGCACTGTAGTCATTTATAAGAATTTCTAATCAAATACCATGTTCAAATAACGATGATTGAAGTAAAAGTGGTATAATAACAGAATATTGACTTCGAGAAAGGGAACCCAAATGTTAGAAAAAGACATTAAAAAAGTCCTCTTTTCCCAAGAGGATATCGTAGCTAAAACTAAAGAACTAGGACAACAATTGACAGAGGATTATGCGGGGAAAAATCCTTTACTAGTCTGTGTTTTGAAAGGTGCTGTTCCATTTATGGCAGAACTTATCAAACATATCGATACCCATATTGAGATGGACTTTATGGTCGTTTCAAGTTATGGTGGTGGAACTGTCAGCAGTGGTGAAGTAAAGATTCTTAAAGATGTTGACACTAATGTTGAAGGACGAGACATCATCTTTATTGAAGATATCATTGATACAGGTCGTACGCTCCTTTATCTTCGAGATATGTTCAAGTACCGTAAAGCCAATTCAGTCAAAATCGCAACTCTTTTTGATAAACCAGAAGGTCGTGTTGTTGATATTGAGGCAGATTACGTATGTTACGATGTTCCTAATGAATTTATCGTTGGTTTCGGACTAGACTATGATGAAAAATACCGTAACCTCCCTTATGTCGGTGTCCTAAAAGAAGAAATTTATACAAAATAAGTAAAGGTCTAATTAATTTATGAATAATAAAAATAATAATGGCTTCTTACGGAACGCTTTTCTCTACATCATAGTTATTATTGCGGTTGTAACCGGAGTACAATACTTTGCAGGAGGAAGCCAAAGCCCAAGTCAACAATTGTCTTACACACAGTTGGTTAAGAAAATTGAAGATGGTAAGGTAAAATCTATCACTTATCAGCCAGACGGTAGTATCATTGAAGTTAAAGGTAGCTACAAAAAGGCTGAAAAGGTTGATACTGATCTTAGTCTACCATTTTTAGGTAGTGCATCATCAGAGACACGTAGCTTTACATCGACTGTGCTGCAGAATGAAACAACCATGCAGAAATTGCAGTCAGCATCAGAAGCAGCTGATGTTAATGTTAAAATGATACGTGAAAGTTCAAGTGGTGCTTGGATTTCATATCTTTTTAGTTACCTACCTTTGATTGGGATTGCTATTTTCTTCCTTTTCATGATGAATCAAGGTGGTAACCGCGGTGCAATGAATTTTGGCCGCAACCGTGCTAAGACTCAATCAAAAGAGAATATTAAAGTTCGTTTCACAGATGTGGCTGGTGCAGAAGAAGAAAAAGAAGAACTTGTAGAAGTCGTAGATTTCCTCAAAAATCCACGTAAATATAAAGCACTTGGTGCACGTATCCCTAAGGGTGTTCTCCTTGAAGGCCCTCCAGGGACAGGTAAAACTCTGCTTGCTAAAGCTGTTGCTGGTGAAGCAGATGTTCCTTTCTTTAGTATCTCAGGTTCTGATTTCGTAGAGATGTTTGTCGGTGTCGGAGCAAGTCGTGTTCGTAGTCTTTTTGAAGACGCTAAGAAGGCCGAACGTGCTATTATCTTTATTGATGAAATCGATGCGGTTGGCCGTCGTCGTGGTACTGGAATGGGTGGCGGTAACGACGAACGTGAACAAACCCTTAACCAACTGTTGATAGAAATGGATGGTTTTGATGGAAATGAGAATATCATTGTCATTGCTGCAACCAACCGCAGTGATGTTCTTGATCCAGCCCTCCTACGTCCAGGACGTTTTGACCGTAAAGTTCTTGTTGGTCGCCCAGATGTAAAAGGCCGAGAAGCTATCTTGAAAGTCCATGCCAAGAATAAACCATTGGCTGAAGATGTTGACCTTAAAGTTGTTGCTCAACAAACTCCAGGTTTTGTTGGAGCTGACTTAGAAAATGTCTTGAATGAAGCAGCCCTAGTTGCTGCACGACGTAGTAAGACTAGAATTGATGCTAGTGATATCGACGAAGCAGAGGATCGTGTTATTGCTGGACCATCTAAGAAAGACCGCCAAGTTTCAGAACACGAACGTAAAGTTGTGGCTTACCATGAAGCAGGTCATACAATTGTTGGTTTAACACTTTCTAGCGCTCGTGATGTTCACAAGGTTACTATTGTTCCACGAGGTCGCGCAGGTGGTTATATGATTTCTCTACCAAAAGAGGATCAGATGTTGTCATCTAAAGATGAGCTAAAAGAACAATTGGCAGGACTTATGGGTGGACGTGTTGCAGAAGAAATTATTTTCAACGTTCAAACCTCAGGCGCTTCAAATGACTTTGAGCAAGCAACACAGTTAGCACGTGCAATGGTTACTGAATATGGTATGAGCGAAAAACTTGGACCAGTCCAATATGAAGGTAATCATGCGATGAATCCAGGACAATTTACGACAGATAAGTCTTACTCAGCTCATACAGCTCAACTTATTGACGAAGAAATTCGATCACTTTTAGTTGAAGCACATGACAAAGCAGCTGAAATTATCAATGCAAACCGAGAAACACATGCACTCATTGCAGAAGCTTTGCTTAAGTATGAAACACTTGATGCTGCACAAATCAAGTCAATTTATGAGACTGGTAAGATGCCGGAGGATTCTCTTGGAGATTCAGAAGAAGATAATCATGCCCTATCTTACGATGAAGTCAAAGAAAGAATTGAAAATAAAAATAAAGATGAAGAAGAGTAAGGAGTTTTACTCTTCTTTTTTTAGATAAATCGAGAGAAGAAGTACTATTAGAAAGTATTATAAAAAAAAGAAAATTAAAATCAATGCAAATTATTGACAAGACAGGTCAGAGATGATATTATAAATAAGCTGTTTCGCGAGAGACAGCAGACACGAGAAGTAAAAAAACTTCAAAAAAGTGTTGACAAGGTATTCTAGATTTGCTAGAATATAGAAGTTGTCTTAAGAGAGACAAAGACCTTTGAGAACTGAATAAGAAACCAAGTGCAGGGTTATGATAGAAGAATTATAACCTGTCAATTTACAAGAATAAATCGTCAGACGACGGTAATGAGTTAACGCTCGAACAATTATTAAAGATTTTAATGAGAGTTTGATCCTGGCTCAGGACGAACGCTGGCGGCGTGCCTAATACATGCAAGTAGAACGCTGAAGAGAGGAGCTTGCTCTTCTTGGATGAGTTGCGAACGGGTGAGTAACGCGTAGGTAACCTGCCTTGTAGCGGGGGATAACTATTGGAAACGATAGCTAATACCGCATAACAATGGATGACACATGTCATTTATTTGAAAGGGGCAATTGCTCCACTACAAGATGGACCTGCGTTGTATTAGCTAGTAGGTGAGGTAACGGCTCACCTAGGCGACGATACATAGCCGACCTGAGAGGGTGATCGGCCACACTGGGACTGAGACACGGCCCAGACTCCTACGGGAGGCAGCAGTAGGGAATCTTCGGCAATGGGGGCAACCCTGACCGAGCAACGCCGCGTGAGTGAAGAAGGTTTTCGGATCGTAAAAGCTCTGTTGTAAGTCAAGAACGAGTGTGAGAGTGGAAAGTTCACACTGTGACGGTAGCTTACCAGAAAGGGACGGCTAACTACGTGCCAGCAGCCGCGGTAATACGTAGGGTCCCGAGCGTTGTCCGGATTTATTGGGCGTAAAGCGAGCGCAGGCGGTTTGATAAGTCTGAAGTTAAAGGCTGTGGCTCAACCATAGTTCGCTTTGGAAACTGTCAAACTTGAGTGCAGAAGGGGAGAGTGGAATTCCATGTGTAGCGGTGAAATGCGTAGATATATGGAGGAACACCGGTGGCGAAAGCGGCTCTCTGGTCTGTAACTGACGCTGAGGCTCGAAAGCGTGGGGAGCGAACAGGATTAGATACCCTGGTAGTCCACGCCGTAAACGATGAGTGCTAGGGTGTTGGATCCTTTCCGGGATTCAGTGCCGCAGCTAACGCATTAAGCACTCCGCCTGGGGAGTACGACCGCAAGGTTGAAACTCAAAAGGAATTGACGGGGGCCCGCACAAGCGGTGGAGCATGTGGTTTAATTCGAAGCAACGCGAAGAACCTTACCAGGTCTTGACATCCCGATGCTATTTCTAGAGATAGAAAGTTACTTCGGTACATCGGTGACAGGTGGTGCATGGTTGTCGTCAGCTCGTGTCGTGAGATGTTGGGTTAAGTCCCGCAACGAGCGCAACCCCTATTGTTAGTTGCCATCATTCAGTTGGGCACTCTAGCGAGACTGCCGGTAATAAACCGGAGGAAGGTGGGGATGACGTCAAATCATCATGCCCCTTATGACCTGGGCTACACACGTGCTACAATGGTTGGTACAACGAGTTGCGAGTCGGTGACGGCAAGCTAATCTCTTAAAGCCAATCTCAGTTCGGATTGTAGGCTGCAACTCGCCTACATGAAGTCGGAATCGCTAGTAATCGCGGATCAGCACGCCGCGGTGAATACGTTCCCGGGCCTTGTACACACCGCCCGTCACACCACGAGAGTTTGTAACACCCGAAGTCGGTGAGGTAACCTTTTGGAGCCAGCCGCCTAAGGTGGGATAGATGATTGGGGTGAAGTCGTAACAAGGTAGCCGTATCGGAAGGTGCGGCTGGATCACCTCCTTTCTAAGGAAAAACGGAATGTACTTGAGTTTCTTATTTAGTTTTGAGAGGTCTTGTGGGGCCTTAGCTCAGCTGGGAGAGCGCCTGCTTTGCACGCAGGAGGTCAGCGGTTCGATCCCGCTAGGCTCCATTGAATCGAAAGATTCAAGTATTGTCCATTGAAAATTGAATATCTATATCAAATTCCATATGTAATTAAATACATATAGATAGTAACAAGAAAATAAACCGAAACGCTGTGAATATTTAATGAGTTAGGTCGAAAGACCAAAATAAGGTTAAGTTAATAAGGGCGCACGGTGGATGCCTTGGCACTAGAAGCCGATGAAGGACGTGACTAACGACGAAATGCTTTGGGGAGCTGTAAGTGAGCAATGATCCAGAGATGTCCGAATGGGGGAACCCGGCAGGTAATGCCTGTCACTCATTACTGTTAAGGTAATGTAGAGGAAGACGCAGTGAACTGAAACATCTAAGTAGCTGCAGGAAGAGAAAGCAAAAGCGATTGCCTTAGTAGCGGCGAGCGAAACGGCAAGAGGGCAAACCGAAGAGTTTACTCTTCGGGGTTGTAGGACTGCAACGTGGACTTAAAGATTATAGAAGAACTACCTGGGAAGGTAGGCCAAAGAGAGTAATAGCCTCGTATTCGAAATAGTCTTTATACCTAGCAGTATCCTGAGTACGGCGAGACACGAGAAATCTCGTCGGAATCTGGGAGGACCATCTCCCAACCCTAAATACTCTCTAGTGACCGATAGTGAACCAGTACCGTGAGGGAAAGGTGAAAAGCACCCCGGGAGGGGAGTGAAATAGAACCTGAAACCGTGTGCCTACAACAAGTTCGAGCCCGTTAATGGGTGAGAGCGTGCCTTTTGTAGAATGAACCGGCGAGTTACGATATGATGCGAGGTTAAGTTGAAGAGACGGAGCCGTAGGGAAACCGAGTCTTAATAGGGCGCATTAGTATCATGTCGTAGACCCGAAACCATGTGACCTACCCATGAGCAGGTTGAAGGTGAGGTAAAACTCACTGGAGGACCGAACCAGGGCACGTTGAAAAGTGCTTGGATGACTTGTGGGTAGCGGAGAAATTCCAAACGAACTTGGAGATAGCTGGTTCTCTCCGAAATAGCTTTAGGGCTAGCGTCGATGTTAAGTCTCTTGGAGGTAGAGCACTGTTTGGGTGAGGGGTCCATCCCGGATTACCAATCTCAGATAAACTCCGAATGCCAACGAGATATAATCGGCAGTCAGACTGCGAGTGCTAAGATCCGTAGTCGAAAGGGAAACAGCCCAGACCACCAGCTAAGGTCCCAAAATATATGTTAAGTGGAAAAGGATGTGGGGTTGCACAGACAACTAGGATGTTAGCTTAGAAGCAGCTATTCATTCAAAGAGTGCGTAATAGCTCACTAGTCGAGTGACCCTGCGCCGAAAATGTACCGGGGCTAAAACATATTACCGAAGCTGTGGATACCTTTATAGGTATGGTAGGAGAGCGTTCTATGTGCGAAGAAGGTGTACCGTGAGGAGTGCTGGAGCGCATAGAAGTGAGAATGCCGGTATGAGTAGCGAAAGACAGGTGAGAATCCTGTCCACCGTAAGACTAAGGTTTCCAGGGGAAGGCTCGTCCGCCCTGGGTTAGTCGGGACCTAAGGAGAGACCGAAAGGTGTATCCGATGGACAACAGGTTGATATTCCTGTACTAGAGTATATAGTGATGGAGGGACGCAGTAGGCTAACTAAACCAGACGATTGGAAGTGTCTGGCCAAGCAGTGAGGTGTGATATGAGTCAAATGCTTATATCTATAACATTGAGCTGTGATGGGGAGCGAAGTTTAGTAGCGAAGTTAGTGATGTCACACTGCCGAGAAAAGCTTCTAGCGTTAATTATACTCTACCCGTACCGCAAACCGACACAGGTAGTCGAGGCGAGTAGCCTCAGGTGAGCGAGAGAACTCTCGTTAAGGAACTCGGCAAAATGGCCCCGTAACTTCGGGAGAAGGGGCGCTGACTTATGGTCAGCCGCAGTGAATAG
>BNJU01001372.1_pt1:0-27500 | contig 167898 bp, 214 predicted proteins | sample 8539281 | NCBI WGS metagenome assembly BNJU01 (sample SAMD00202456, study PRJDB9452) | human saliva metagenome | isolation source: human saliva | place: Japan | reverse complement strand
CCATGTGTCGGCGGTTCGATTCCGTCTCGCGCCATTTTTGTTAAGCGGGTGTAGTTTAGTGGTAAAACTACAGCCTTCCAAGCTGTTGTCGCGAGTTCGATTCTCGTCACCCGCTTTATTTGGATATTTTAGCCAAGCATTTGCTTGGGCGCGTAGCTCAGATGGTTAGAGCGCACGCCTGATAAGCGTGAGGTCGGTGGTTCGATTCCACTCGTGCCCATATTGGAGAATTACTCAAGAGGCTGAAGAGGACGGTTTGCTAAATCGTTAGGTCGGGTAACCGGCGCGGGGGTTCGAATCCCCCATTCTCCGTAGTATTATGACGAATTATCTTTAAGATAATTCGTTTTCTTTTTTTTGAGGTGACAAAATGAAAAATAGTTTTTATCGATTTCTTCTTTATGGGTTTATTATTTTTCTATTTTTTGTAATGCTTTTTTCTTTTGTCTTTACTAATAAAAAATTAACCAAGGATATCTCGTCTAATGTTTCGGGTTTCGTTACCAAAGTAGACTCAGTGGTTTCAGTTCCATTTACTGCTTTATCAAAAATCTCATAATGTTATTTCTGATCTCTTATCAACCTATAATGAGAATCAAGATTTAAAAAAATCTTTATCGAATTTAGAAAAATCAATCATCTATTATTTCTAACTTGCAAGAAGAGAATGATTCTTTAAGAGCTTCGCTTAATCTTTCGGACAAGCTAAGTCGTGATACTGTTCTCACTGCTGAAGTTTCTATGCGACCTTCTGTGACTTGGTTAAAAGAGTTAACGATTAATGTCGGTAAGTCTAAGAATGTTAGTAAATCTATGCTAGCAACTTCTAATGGTGGAGTAATTGGTTTTGTAACTAAGGTATATGATGATACTACTACTATTTCTTTACTTTCTAGTAGTTCTAGTGATAGTTATCTTGCTTCTAGCGTCAAATCAGAGGATGATAACCAGATTTTTCAGGGATTATATCTCGTTATGATAATAAAAAAAGAAGCTGTTAGAGATGACACAACTCAATTCATCTTCTAACGTTAAGGTTGGCACTGAAGTAGTTACAAGTGGTCTTGATGATGTATCAGTAAAGGATGTTCCAATTGGTACTGTAGACTCTGTGAGTGATTATGAAGGAAATCGTACGATTTTGGTGAAACCTTATGCTGATTTTGATAAAATTTCTTATGTTACTTTAGTTGGAGATGGTAAATAATATGAAATTATCCAAGTATTCTATTATTCCTTTCTTGCTGAGTATTGTTCCTTTTTCTATGGGATGGTCATATTTCGATGATACTTTAATCATTATTTATCTCCTGAATTTTTTCTATCATCTCATCTTTTTATTATTTATATTTTCATCTTAACTCTTGATTTTCCAAATAAGTATTCCTTTCTTTACCTTGTTTATTTTGGATTTCTTTATGATACCTATTATTTCAAAACAGTTGGTATAGTAATTCTAACTTTGCCACTGTTATGCTATCTGTTAACTCAGCTAGGTCGAATTGTTAAGAGAAATACCTATGTTGATTTTTTTTGTTAATGTTTTTTTATTCCTCTTTCTCTTTGATACTATAAATTTTGGCTTTGCCTTATTTTATGGTTTCTCCAATGAGTCTGTGACGGATTTTTATTATTTATCAACTAAGTCCTAGTATAGTGTTTAATCTTTTGATCTTTATCTTTATTAAACCTATTCTTGAAAAAAATTATTTTTGTATCTGTCAGTTGATAGATTTAAATAGAACTGTAATATTGGCGTAACAAAGTTTGCGCCATTTTTTGATACAATTAAAAGGTCTTATCGAAAAGGAGTAGTATTTTATATTATGAAAAAACGTATTCTTTCAGCAGTGTTGGTAAGTGGTGTAACCTTATCAGCAGCTGCATCAGTACATGCAGAGGATTATGATTCGCAAATCGCTGCTGCAGATAACGCAATTAGTAACCTTGCTTCTCAACAAGAGACTGCACAAGCGCAAGTTGCTACAATCCAATCTCAAGTATCTACACTTAGAACACAAAAATCAGAATTGGAAACTAAAAATGCTGAACTTGAAAAAGTATCAGCAGATTTGGAATCTGAAATTCAAGAATTATCAAGTAAAATTGTAGCTCGTCAAGATTCTTTGGCGAAACAAGCTCGTAGTGCTCAACAAAATAATACTGCGACTAGCTACATCAACTCTATCTTGAACTCTAAGTCAATCTCTGAAGCTATTACTCGTATCACAGCTATTTCAAAAGTTGTTACAGCTAATAATGACATGTTGACAAAACAAGAGTCTGATCAAAAAGAGCTTGCTGCAAAACAAGAACAAAACCAAGCTGCTATTAATGAGATTGCAACTAATAAAGCAGAACTTGAAACAACAGAAGCTGGTTTGACAACTCAACAAGCAGAACTAGAAGCAGCACAAGTTGCTTTGGCTGCAGAATTGGCTACAGCTCAAGATGAAAAAACATCACTTGTTTCTGCTAAATCAACTGCAGAAGCAGTGGCAGCTTCAACTGCAGCATCAGTTGCTCAGTCTCAAGCAATTGCAGAATCAGAGGCAGCAGCACAAGCAGTAGCATCTTCAGAAGCGGCAGCATTTGTAGCTCAATCAGAGGCGGCAGCAACTTCAGAAGCAGTAGCTCAACCTTCAGAAGCTACTGTTTCAGAAACAGCAACAGCCTCAGAAGTAGCACAAGAACCTGTTTCATCAGAAACTTCAGAAACTACTCAAGAGCCAACTGTTGCAACTTCAGAAGCAACACAAGAGCCTGAAGCACAGCCAGAATCAGCTGCCTCAGAGCCAACAACCCTGCTGCTCCAGCAACATCTGAAGCACAACCAGAATCAGCTGCTCCTGCAGCTTCAGAAGCACCAGCTCCTGCTAGCGAAGCACCTGCAGCAACTTCAGAAGCACCAGCAAGTCAAGCACCTGCAGCTTCAGAAGCACCAGCTCCAGCAGCTGAAACACCTAAAGTATCAGCTGCCTCAACTCCTAATACATATCCTGTTGGTCAATGTACTTGGGGTGCTAAATCATTAGCTTCATGGGTTGGTAATTACTGGGGTAATGCTAAAAACTGGATTGCTAGCGCACAAGCAGCTGGCCACTCAGTTGGTACAACTCCTGTAGCCGGAGCAATTGCGGTTTGGCCAAATGATGGTGGTGGTTATGGTCACGTAGCTTACGTAACATCAGCATCAGGTGCAAATTCAATTCAAGTTATGGAATCAAACTATGCTGGTAACATGTCAATCGGTAACTACCGTGGTACATTTGATCCAACATCTTCAGCTCATGGTGGTTCTGTATACTATATTTACCCATAATGACTACAAGAAGGCGATTCGAATTTTCTCGAATCGTTTTTATTTTATAGCAAAATGTCTTTACTTTCTGGAATTACTTTTAGACGGGAAAATGTCGAGGTTAAGGTTAAATCTTTTTAGTCTTGTTAAGTTACTGTGACACCATTTATTTTGCATTGAAAATCAATCTAAAAAAAGGTAGAATGGTTTAGTAGATATTTTGGAGGAAATCATGTCTTATACGAATTTGAAGTTGTTTGCTTTATCGTCTAACCAGGAATTAGCAGCAAAAGTTGCTGATAAAATGGGTATTGAACTCGGAAAATCAAGTGTTCGTGAATTTTCAGATGGTGAGATTCAAGTTAATATTGAAGAATCTATCCGTGGTCATCACGTTTTTATTCTTCAATCTACAAGCTCTCCTGTAAATGATAACTTGATGGAAATTTTGATTATGGTTGATGCGCTAAAACGTGCAAGTGCAGAAACGATCAGTGTTGTTATGCCTTATTATGGTTATGCACGTCAAGACCGTAAGGCACGTTCACGTGAGCCAATCACATCTAAATTGGTTGCTAATATGCTTGAGGTTGCAGGTGTTGATCGACTTTTGACAGTTGACCTCCATGCTTCTCAAATTCAAGGATTCTTTGATATTCCTGTAGACCATTTGATGGGGGCACCACTTATCGCAGATTACTTTGATCGTGCTGGTCTTACTGGAGATGATGTTGTTGTTGTTTCTCCAGACCATGGTGGTGTGACTCGTGCACGAAAACTTGCTCAATGTTTGAAAACACCAATCGCAATCATTGATAAACGTCGTAGTGTTGATAAAATGAACACTTCTGAGGTTATGAATATCATTGGTAACGTTGAAGGTAAAACATGTATCTTGATTGATGATATGATTGATACTGCAGGTACAATCTGTCATGCGGCGGATGCGCTTGCTGAAGCTGGTGCAACTCATGTCTATGCCTCATGTACTCACCCTGTATTGTCAGGTCCAGCACTTGATAATATTCAAAAATCTGCTATTGAGAAGCTTGTCGTATTGGACACGATTTATCTTCCAGAAGAACGTTTGATTGATAAGATTGAACAAATTTCAATTGCTGATTTGATTTCAGAGGCAATTATTCGTATTCATGAAAAACGTCCATTGTCACCTTTGTTTGAAATGGGCCATAAATAGACTAAAGCTAGCTTGGGCTAGCTTTTTTTGGTGTTTAAATGCGTTTGAGTTTTTGATATAATGTAAGGCATAATTGCAAAGAGGTGACAGTGATGGATTTAACACAACGTTTTAATAAAAATTTAGATAAGATTGAAGTTTCGATGATTCGTCAGTTTGACCAATCAATTTCAGATGTACCAGGTATCAAAAAGTTGACACTTGGTGAACCTGATTTTACGACTCCAGATCATGTGAAAGAAGCAGCTAAAGCTGCTATCGATGCTAACCAGTCTCACTATACAGGTATGGCAGGACTTCCTGCTTTGCGTCAAGCTGCGGCAGATTTTGTTAAGGAAAAATATAATCTTACTTATAACCCAGATAATGAAATATTGGTGACTATTGGAGCTACAGAAGCCCTTTCTGCAACATTGACTGCTATTTTGGAGCCAGGAGATACGATTCTTTTACCTGCACCAGCCTATCCTGGATATGAGCCGATTGCAAATTCTAGTTGGTGCTGAAATTGTTGAAATTGATACAACAGCTAATGATTTTGTTTTGACTCCGGAGATGTTAGAAAAGGCAATTTTGGAGCAGGGAGATAAGCTTAAAGCAGTTTTGCTTAACTACCCAACTAACCCAACAGGTGTGACTTACTCACGTCAACAGATTAAAGATTTGGCTGAAGTTCTGAAAAAATTACGATATTTTTGTTGTTAGCGATGAAGTTTACTCTGAGCTAACTTATGTGGACCAACATGTATCTATTGCTGAGTATTTGCCAGAACAAACGATTTTGATTAATGGTTTGTCTAAATCTCATGCGATGACGGGCTGGCGTATTGGTTTGATTTTTGCACCTGCAGTCTTGACGGCTCAGTTGATTAAGAGTCACCAGTATTTGGTAACAGCTGCAGCTACTATGGCACAATTTGCAGCTATTGAAGCCTTATCTGCTGGTAAAGATGATGCCCAACCAATGAAAGTTGAGTATTTGAAGCGTCGTGATTATATTCTTGAAAAAATGACTGAACTTGGTTTCAAAATTATTAAACCTGATGGTGCTTTCTATATCTTTGCTAAGATTCCAGAAGGCTATACTCAAGATTCCTTTAAGTTCTGTCAAGACTTTGCTCGTGAAAAAGCTATTGCGATTATCCCAGGGGTTGCTTTTGGGAAGTATGGCGAAGGCTATGTTCGTTTGTCGTATGCAGCTAGCATGGATACTATTGAAACAGCTATGACTCGTTTGAAAGAGTTTATGGAAGAGCATGCAGAAGCTTGAGAGTAGAGGGCTTGTCCTCTTCAATCGTAATTATCGTGAGAATGATAAGCTAGTTAAGATTTTTACCGAGCAAGCTGGGAAACGGATGTTTTGTTAGAGGTGGTGGGTCAGGTAAATTAAGTGCTGTGATTCAACCTTTAACCATCGCTGAATTCATGATGACTGTAAATGATGAGGGCTTATCTTTCATAGAGGATTATAGCCAAGCAGAATCCTTTAAGGAAATTACAAGCGATATTTTCAAGCTGTCTTATGCGACTTATTTAGCTGCTCTGACGGATGCTGCTATTGCTGACGGTGTGGCAGATGCGCAATTATTTGCATTCTTGGAGAAGACGCTTGAATTAATGGAAGAAGGCTTGGATTATGAAATCTTGACTAATATCTTTGAAATTCAGGTTTTAGACCGTTTCGGCGTACGCTTGAATTTTCACGAGTGTGTCTTTTGCCATCGTGTAGGCCTTCCTTTTGATTTTTCGTATAAGTTCTCGGGGCTACTTTGTCCAAATCACTATGCAGAGGATGAAAGGCGTAGTCACTTAGATCCTAATGTACCTTATCTTTTAGATCGTTTTCAGGGGCTTTCTTTTGAGGAATTGAGAAGCATATCTGTTAAGGATGACATGAAACAAAAGCTACGACATTTTATTGATGACCTCTATGATAATTATGTTGGAATACATCTTAAAAGTAAGAAGTTTATTGATAATCTAAATTCTTGGGGTCATATTATGAATAAAGAAGATAGTGCTGACTAGACATTATCTTCTTTTTGTTTCACGTGAAACAGGAAAGTAATGGTTTTCAGTCTCAGGGGTTAAAATGCAAGTCAGTTCGTGCTATAATAAGAAGATAATAAGCTGAAAGACTCTGCTAGAAACAGTGAACTACTCTATTTTAGTTACATAATATTTTATTGATAGAAATCTGAGTTTATGTTTTATGGCAGAGGACGAGAGGGAGAATGCTATGCATGTAATTGCAGTAGATGCTATGGGTGGCGATAATGCGCCACAAGCAATTGTAGAGGGTGTCAACCAAGCTATAGCAGATTTCAAAGATATTGAAATCCAGCTTTATGGTGATGAAGCTAAAATTAAGACCTATTTGACAGCGAATGAACGTGTGAGCATTGTGCATACTGATGAAAAGATAAATTCGGATGATGAGCCAGCTAAAGCCATTCGTAAGAAGAAAAAAGCTTCAATGGTCTTAGGTGCACAGGCTGTTAAGGAGAAAAAAGCAAGTGCCGTGATTTCTGCGGGAAATACAGGTGCCCTTCTGGCTGCAGGTCTCTTCGTGGTCGGACGTATTAAGGGAGTTGAGCGTCCAGGTCTTATGTCAACAATGCCAAGTTTTACTGGTCAACCCTTTGATATGCTTGATTTGGGTGCTAATGCGGAAAATACATCTAGTCATTTGCATCAATATGCTATTTTAGGATCTTTCTATGCTAAAAATGTGCGTGGAATTGCCAACCCTCGTGTAGGTCTCCTTAATAATGGGACTGAGGAAACAAAGGGGGATAGTCTTCGTAAGGAGGCTTTTGAGCTCTTATCTAAGGAGCCAAGTATTAACTTTGTTGGTAATGTTGAGGCGCGTGAAATTATGTCTGGAGCTGCTGATGTGGTAGTTGCTGATGGTTTCACAGGAAATGCAGTTCTCAAGGCAATCGAAGGAACGGGACTTGGTGCTATGAAGACCCTTAAGTCAGCTATCATGAATGGTGGTCTTAAAAGCTAAGTTAGGTGCCTTCCTATTGAAAGACAGCCTAAAAAGGGATGAAAGAGACTATGGATTACTCTAGCGCTGGAGGTGCGGTTCTCTTTGGTCTTAAAAGCTCCCGTAGTAAAATGTCATGGATCTAGTGATGCTAAGGCGGTTTACTACACTATTAAGCAGGTTCGTACGATGCTTGATACTAAGGTTGTTGAGCAGCTAGTTGAAGCCTTTAGTCCGAAAGAGGAGGCTAACTGATGAGTAGAGTAGAAATTCTTCAGAAAAATGCAGCTCGTAATTCAAGAGCAGATGGGTAAAAGAGGACATTGTTTTAACCGAAGCTACCAAATTAGATGACTTGGGTGTGGATTCAATAGAGCTTATGGAATTCATTATTAATTTGGAGGATGAGTTCGATCTTGAGATTTTCCGATGATACTATTGACCATATGGTTAAGGTAGCTGATTTGTTGGACTATTTGTCTGAGGAATTGAATAAAGAATAAGAAAGCTAGACGTAATAATATAATCGTTGTGTACTATACGATTGTTATTTTGTTGGAGTGAGGCAAGAAACTAAATGTTATATGGATTTAGTTCTGTCACACTCCTTTTTCTATACATTATTTATTAAGAAACTCTAAAAAGAACTAAAAACACGAACGTTATTTTTTTACCCAAGTAATAAAGTTTGCTATATGTTGGTTTTTGGATTCTGGTGTGGTATAATTAAGACGAATAAACTTGAAAGGCGAACAATTCCATGTCAAACCAACTGATTTATACTGGGAAAGCTAAAGATATTTATAGTACAGAAGACGAAAATGTGATTAAGTCGGTCTATAAGGACCAGGCAACCATGCTTAATGGTGCTCGTAAGGAGACTATTAAAGGAAAAGGTGTGCTAAATAATCAGATTTCGTCTCTTATTTTTGAAAAATTGAATGCTGCGGGTGTAGCTACTCACTTTATCGAACGTATTTCTGATACCGAACAACTTAACAAGAAAGTTACTATCATTCCTTTGGAGGTTGTTCTTCGTAATGTGACTGCGGGTTCTTTCTCTAAACGTTTTGGCGTTGAAGAAGGTTTGGACTTGAAAAACTCCAATCGTTGAATTTTACTACAAGAACGATGATTTGGATGACCCATTCATCAATGATGAGCATGTGAAGTTCTTGGATATTGCCAATGATGAACAAATTGCTTATATCAAGGAAGAAACGCGTCGTATCAATGAATTACTAAAAAGATTGGTTTGCACAAATTGGTCTTCGCTTGATTGACTTTCAAATTGGAATTTGGTTTTGATAAGGATGGCAAAGATTATCTTGGCAGATGAATTTCTCACCAGATAACTGCCGCCTTTGGGATGCTGAAGGGCACCATATGGACAAGGATGTTTTCCGTCGTGATCTTGGTAGCTTGACAGATGTTTATGAAGTTGTATTGGAAAAAAATTGCAAGGATTGAAGTAGCCTTTTACAAATAGAATACTTGGTCTTCACTACAATCTTTAAGTAGAAATAGATAAAGGAAATAAAATGGATAAACGTATTTTCGTTGAGAAAAAAGCTGATTTTCGTGTGAAATCTCAGTCTTTAGTAAAAGAATTAAAGCATAATCTTCAGTTGAAAACTTTGAATGATCTTCGTATTGTTCAGGTTTACGATGTCTTTAATTTGGCAGAGGACTTGTTTGCGCGTGCGGAAAAACACATCTTCTCTGAGCAAGTGACTGATACTGTTTTGGACGAGGCTGCGGTTAAGGCTGATCTTGAGAAGTATGCTTTCTTTGCTATCGAAAGTTTGCCTGGTCAATTTGACCAACGTGCGGCATCTTCACAAGAAGCTTTGCTGTTTGCTTGGTAGTTCAAATGACGTAACAGTGAACACAGCGCAATTGTACTTGGTTAACAAGGATATTGATGCGAATGAGTTGGAAGCTGTCAAAAAACTACCTTTTGAACCCAGTGGATTCTCGTTTCAAAGATATCACTGTTGGCATTGCTAAACAGGATTTCTCTGAGTCTGACAAGACCATTCCAAGCTTGGATTTCTTTGAAACTTATACGGCAGAAGATTTTGCTAAGTATAAGGCTGAGCAAGGATTGGCAATGGAAGTGGATGACCTTCTCTTCATTCAAGATTACTTCAAAGTCCATTGGACGTGTACCAACTGAGACTGAGTTGAAGGTTTTGGATACTTACTGGTCTGACCACTGTCGTCATACGACTTTCGAGACTGAGTTGAAAAAAACATCGACTTCTCAGCTTCTAAATTTGAAAAAAACAATTGCAAGCGACTTATGACAAGTATATTGCCATGCGTGATGAGTTGGGACGTACAGAAAAAAACCTCAAACCTTGATGGATATGGCGACTATTTTTTTGGTCGTTATGAGCGTGCTAATGGTCGTTTGGATGATATGGAAGTGTCTGATGAAATTAATGCCTGCTCAGTTGAAATTGAAGTGGATGTCAATGGTGTGAAAGAACCATGGCTTCTCATGTTCAAGAATGAAACCCACAACCACCCAACTGAAATCGAACCATTTGGTGGAGCGGCTACTTGTATCGGTGGTGCCATTCGTGACCCATTGTCAGGTCGTTCATACGTTTACCAAGCCATGCGTATCTCAGGTGCTGGTGATATTACAACACCAATTGCTGAAACTCGTGCTGGTAAATTGCCACAACAAGTGATTTCTAAAACAGCGGCTCACGGTTATTCTTCATACGGTAACCAAATTGGTCTTGCAACAACTTATGTTCGTGAATACTTCCACCCAGGTTTCGTTGCTAAGCGTATGGAGCTAGGTGCAGTTGTCGGTGCGGCTCCTAAAGAAAATGTTGTCCGTGAAAAACCTGAAGCAGGTGATGTGATTATCTTGCTCGGTGGTAAGACTGGACGTGACGGTGTCGGTGGTGCGACAGGTTCTTCTAAAGTTCAAACGGTTGAATCTGTTGAAACAGCTGGTGCTGAAGTTCAAAAAGGGAATGCCATCGAAGAACGTAAGATTCAACGTCTTTTCCGTAATGGGGATGTGACACGTCTTATCAAGAAATCAAATGACTTTGGTGCTGGTGGTGTCTGTGTGGCTATCGGTGAATTGGCAGATGGTCTTGAAATTGATCTAGACAAAGTGCCATTGAAATACCAAGGCTTGAACGGTACAGAAATTGCCATCTCGGAATCTCAGGAACGTATGGCTGTAGTGGTTCGTCCAGAAGATGTAGATGCCTTCGTTGCTGAATGTAATAAAGAAAATATTGATGCTGTTGTCGTTGCGACAGTGACTGAAAAAAACCAAATCTTGTCATGCACTGGAATGGTGAAAACCATCGTTGATTTGGAACGTCGTTTCCTTGATACAAACGGTGTACGTGTGGTTGTAGATGCTAAGGTGGTTGACAAGGATGTCAAAGCTTCCAGAAGAACGTCAAACATCTGCTGAAACCCTTGAAGCTGATACTCTTGAAGTCTTGGCTGACCTTAACCATGCCAGTCAAAAAGGGTTTACAAACCATCTTTTGATAGTTCAGTTGGTCGTTCAACAGTCAATCATCCACTCGGTGGTCGCTACCAAATCACACCAACGGAAGCTTCTGTACAGAAATTGCCAGTCCAACATGGCGTGACAACAACTGCTTCTGTTATGGCGCAAGGATTCAACCCTTATGTAGCAGAATGGTCTCCATATCATGGCGCTGCCTATGCAGTAATCGAAGCAACAGCTCGTTTGGTTGCTGCTGGTGCAAACTGGTCTAAGGCTCGTTTCTCTTATCAAGAATATTTCGAGCGTATGGATAAACAAGCAGAGCGTTTTGGTCAACCAGTATCAGCTCTCCTTGGATCAATCGAAGCTCAGATTCAACTTGGTTTGCCATCTATCGGTGGTAAAGACTCTATGTCTGGTACCTTTGAAGAATTGACAGTACCACCAACCTTGGTTGCTTTTGGGGTAACAACTGCAGATAGCCGTAAAGGTTCTTTCTCCAGAATTTCAAAGCTGCTGGTGAAAATATTTACTACATTCCTGGTCAAGCTTTGGCACAAGAAATTGACTTCGATCTTATCAAGTCTAACTTTGCTAAGTTTGAAGCCATCCAAGCTGACTCATAAAGTCACATCTGCATCAGCTGTCAAATATGGTGGTGTGGTTGAAGCTCTTGCCCTTGCAACATTTGGTAACCATATTGGTGCCACTGTAACCCTTGAAAATCTTGAGACTGCCTTGACAGCTCAATTGGGTGGATTCGTCTTCACATCTCCGGAAGAGATTTCAGGTGTTGCCAAGATTGGACAAACAGCAGCTGACTTTACACTTACTGTCAATGGTGTAACGCTTGATGGACACAAACTTGACAGTGCCTTCCAAGGTAAATTGGAAGAGGTTTACCCAACGGAATTTGCACAAGCAACTGAGTTGGAAGAAGTACCAGCTGTGGCATCAGATGCTGTGATCAAAGCTAAAGAAACAGTTGAGACACCAGTGGTTTACATCCCAGTATTCCCAGGTACTAACTCTGAGTACGATTCAGCTAAGGCCTTTGAAAAAGAAGGTGCAAAAGTCAACTTGGTACCATTTGTAACACTTAATGAAGAAGCTATTGTCAAGTCTGTTGACACCATGGTTGACAATATCGAAAAAGCTAACATTATCTTCTTTGCAGGTGGCTTCTCAGCAGCGGATGAACCAGATGGATCAGCTAAATTTATCGTTAACATCTTGCTCAATGAAAAAAAGTACGTGCAGCCATTGATAGCTTCATCGAACGTGGTGGTTTGATTATTGGTATCTGTAACGGATTCCAAGCCCTTGTTAAATCAGGTCTTCTTCCATACGGTAACTTTGAAGATGCAAGCAGCACGAGTCCAACCCTCTTCTACAATGATGCCAACCAACACGTGGCTAAGATGGTTGAAACACGTATTGCCAACACGAACTCACCATGGCTTGCTGGAGTAGAAGTTGGTGACATCCATGCCATCCCAGTATCACACGGTGAAGGTAAATTTGTCGTGACAGCTGAGGAATTTGCAGAGCTTCGTGACAATGGTCAAATCTTTACCCAATATGTTGACTTCGAAGGTAAACCAAGCATGGATTCTAAAATACAATCCTAACGGATCTGTAGAATGCTATCGAAGGTATCACAAGTAAGAACGGTCAAATTATTGGTAAGATGGGTCACTCAGAACGTTTCGAAGACGGTCTCTTCCAAAATATTCCAGGAAATAAAGACCAACACCTCTTTGCGTCAGCGGTTAAATACTTTACTGGAAAATAATAGAGTGCCAAGTGCACTCAGTAATGATATTTTTCAATGTAGCAGTAGTTCTAAAGAGCTTGAAAACTTGAGTTCACATTAGTGAAATGAGAGGGCTAGAAACAGTTTTTTTCGTTTGCATAACATTAGGAAAAATATCAAAAAAATAAAAAGGTATAAAAAAATGACATACGAAGTTAAATCTCTTAATGAAGAATGTGGTGTTTTTTTGGTATCTGGGGTCACCCGGATGCTGCCAAAATTAACTTATTTCGGACTTCACAGTCTCCAACACCGTGGTCAAGAGGGAGCAGGAATTCTCTCAAATGATGCGGGTCAATTGAAGCGTCATCGTGATATGGGGCTTCTCTCAGAAGTTTTCCGTGATCCAGCCAACTTGGATAAGCTAACTGGAACGGCTGCTATCGGTCATGTTCGTTATGCGACTGCTGGTGAAGCTTCTGTAGACAATATTCAACCATTTCATGTTTAAGTTTTCACGATGGACAGCTTTGGTCTTGCTCATAATGGGAATTTGACTAATGCAGAGTCACTAAGACATGAGTTGGAGAAAAAAATGGAGCTATCTTTAAACTCAACTTCTGACTCAGAAATCTTAGCTCACTTGATTCGTCGTAGCCACAACCCATCATTCATGGGTAAAGTGAAAAGAAGCTCTGAGCACTGTTAAAGGTGGATTTGCTTATCTTCTTATGATTGAGGACAAGCTTATTGCAGCTTTGGATCCAAATGGCTTTCCGTCCCTTTCTCTTGGTAAGATGAGCAATGGATGCTATCGTGGTTTCATCTGAAACATGTGCCTTTGAGGTGGTTGGTGCAGAATGGATTCGGGATGTAAATCCAGGTGAGGTTGTTATCATCGATGATAATGGCATCACTTACGATAACTATACAACGGATACGCAATTGGCTGTTTGTTCGATGGAGTATATCTACTTTGCCCGTCCTGATTCAAATATCCAAGGGGTCAATGTCCATACAGCTCGTAAACGTATGGGTGCTCAATTGGCACGTGAGTTCAAACATGAAGCAGATATTGTCGTTGGTGTGCCTAATTCATCACTTAGCGCAGCCATGGGATTTGCGGAAGAATCAGGCTTGCCAAATGAAATGGGCTTGATTAAAAACCAATACACCCAACGTACCTTTATCCAACCAACACAAGAATTGCGTGAGCAAGGGGTTCGTATGAAACTCTCTGCCGTATCAGGTGTTGTTAAAGGAAAACGTGTGGTTATGATTGACGACTCTATTGTACGTGGGACAACATCACGTCGTATCGTTAATTTGCTAAAAAGAAGCAGGGAGCAACAGAGGTCCACGTGGCAATCGGTAGTCCCAGCCCTTGCCTACCCATGTTTCTACGGTATCGATATTCAAACACGTAAGGAATTGATTGCGGCCAATCATACAGTTGAGGAAACACGCGAAATCATTGGAGCGGATAGCTTGACTTACTTGTCTATTGATGGATTGATTGATTCTATTGGAATTGACACAGATGCACCAAACGGTGGCCTTTGTGTGGCTTACTTTGATGGTAAATATCCAACACCATTGTATGACTACGAAGAACGCTATTTGGAAAGTTTGAAAGAACACACTTCTTTCTATTAAGAGCAGTGCAGAAGAAAAAAGAGGAAAAAATTATGTCTAAAAATGCTTACGCTCCACGTCTCACTACTGACTAAAAGCTAAAGCATTTGTCAGTAGACACTTTGCCCTATGGGGTCAAAGCTAGAGACCTGACTAGTATTTTTAGATAAAAAGATGGTTCATCTAAAAATACGTCGCACTCTTTCTCGAAAAAAGAAAAGGAATAAACAAATGACAAATAAAAATGCTTACGCTCAATCGGGTGTAGATGTTGAAGCAGGTTATGAAGTTGTTGAACGTATCAAAAAACACGTTGCTCGTACAGAGCGTGCAGGTGTCATGGGAGCTCTAGGTGGCTTCGGTGGTATGTTCGACCTTTCAAAAACAGGTGTCAAAGAGCCTGTTTTGATCTCAGGTACAGATGGTGTCGGTACTAAACTCATGCTTGCTATTAAGTACGACAAACACGATACTATCGGTCAAGACTGTGTCGCTATGTGTGTTAACGATATCATCGCCGCAGGTGCTGAGCCCCTTTACTTCCTTGACTACGTAGCAACTGGTAAAAATGAACCAGCTAAATTGGAGCAGGTCGTTGCTGGTGTTGCTGAAGGTTGTGTGCAAGCTGGTGCAGCCCTTATTGGTGGTGAAACTGCTGAAATGCCTGGTATGTATGGTGAAGACGACTATGATTTGGCAGGTTTCGCGGTAGGTATCGCAGAAAAATCTCAAATCATCGACGGATCAAAAGTAGCTGAAGGTGACGTGCTTCTTGGACTTGCTTCAAGTGGTATCCACTCAAATGGTTACTCACTCGTGCGTCGTGTCTTTTCTGATTACACAGGTGAAGAAGTTCTTCCAGAACTTGAAGGCAAAAACTTAAAGACGTTCTTCTTGAACCAACTCGTATCTACGTCAAAGCAGCTTTGCCACTCATCAAAGAAGAATTGGTTAACGGTATTGCTCACATCACAGGTGGTGGTTTCATTGAAAATGTACCACGTATGTTCTCAGATGACTTGGCTGCTGAAATTGACGAAAGCAAAGTGCCAGTTCTTCCAATTTTCAAAGCCCTTGAAAAATATGGTGAAATCAAACATGAAGAAATGTTTGAAATCTTTCAACATGGGTATTGGTCTCATGCTTGCGGTTAAACCAGAAAATGTTGAACGTGTCAAAGAACTTCTTGACGAACCTGTTTATGAAATTGGTCGTATTGTGAAGAAAGATGGCGCAAGTGTGGTGATTAAATAATGGCTAAAAGGATTGCTGTATTTTGCCTCTGGCAACGGCTCAAACTTTCAGGTGATTGCGGAACAATTTCCAGTAGAATTTGTTTTTTCAGATCACCGTGATGCCTATGTCTTAGAACGTGCCAAAAATCTTGGTGTGGCTAGTCATGCCTTTGAACTCAAGGAATTTGACAATAAAGCAGCTTATGAAGAAGCTATCGTCAAACTCTTGGATGAACACCAGATAGATTTGGTTTGCTTAGCGGGGTATATGAAAATTGTTGGCCCAACTTTACTAGCAGCTTATGAAGGCCGTATCATCAATATTCACCCGGCATATCTCCCTGAATTCCCAGGAGCTCATGGTATTGAGGATGCTTGGAATGCAGGTGTTGATCAGTCTGGTGTGACTATTCACTGGGTGGATTCTGGCGTTGATACCGGTAAGGTCATCAAACAAGTCCGTGTGCCACGCCTTGAAGGTGATACCCTTGATACTTTCGAAACTCGCATCCACGAAACAGAGTACAAGCTCTATCCAGAAGTCTTGGATAGTTTGGGAGTTGCACGAAAATAAGAAAGCCCTAGAGCTGAAAGATAATTTTTGACTGTAGCAGCTAAAGAACTTTTTTAAAAAAGGAAAAGAAAGAAAATGACTAAACGAGCACTTATTTCAGTCTCAGACAAAGCGGGCATTGTTGAATTTGCCCAAGAACTCAAAAGACTCGGTTGGGACATCATCTCAACAGGTGGTACTAAAGTTGCCCTTGACAATGCTGGGGTAGACACTATCGCCATCGACGATGTGACTGGTTTCCCAGAAATGATGGACGGTCGTGTGAAGACTCTCCACCCAAATATCCATGGTGGTCTCCTCGCTCGTCGTGACCTCGATAGCCACCTCCAAGCGGCTAAGGATAATAATATCGAACTTATCGACCTTGTTGTGGTAAACCTTTACCCATTCAAGGAAACCATCCTCAAACCAGACGTAACTTATGCTGATGCGGTTGAAAACATCGATATCGGTGGGCCATCTATGCTTCGTTCAGCAGCTAAAAACCACGCTAGCGTAACAGTTGTGGTAGACCCTGCTGACTATGCTGTTGTTCTTGACGAATTGTCAGCGAACGGCGAAACAAGCTACGAAACTCGCCAACGTTTGGCAGCGAAAGTATACCGTCACACAGCTTCATACGACGCTTTGATTGCAGAATACTTCACAGCTCAAGTGGGTGAAACAAAACCTGAAAAACTCACTTTGACTTATGACCTTAAGCAACCTATGCGTTACGGTGAAAACCCTCAACAAGACGCAGACTTCTACCAAAAAGGTTTGCCAACGGCTTACTCAATTGCTTCAGCTAAACAGCTTAACGGTAAAGAATTGTCTTTCAACAATATCCGTGACGCTGATGCCGCTATCCGTATCATCCGTGATTTCAAAGACCGTCCAACAGTTGTGGCTCTCAAACACATGAACCCATGTGGTATCGGTCAAGCTGATGACATCGAAAACAGCTTGGGACTACGCTTATGAAGCTGACCCAGTATCAATCTTTCGGTGGTATTGTAGTCCTCAACCGTGAAGTTGACGCTGCGACAGCTAAGAAAAATGCACGGTGTCTTCCTTGAAATCATCATTGCACCAAGCTACACAGACGAAGCGCTTGAAATCTTGACAACTAAGAAGAAAAACTTGCGTATCCTTGAGTTGCCATTTGATGCTCAAGACGCCAGCGAAGTGGAAGCAGAATACACTGGTGTTGTTGGTGGTCTCCTCGTTCAAAACCAAGACGTCGTCAAAGAAAGTCCAGCTGACTGGCAAGTGGTTACTAAACGCCAACCAACTGAGACAGAAGCGACAGCTCTTGAGTTTGCTTGGAAAGCTATCAAGTACGTCAAATCAAATGGTATCATCGTGACTAACGACCACATGACACTTGGTGTTGGCCCAGGTCAAACCAACCGTGTGGCTTCCGTCCGTATCGCCATTGACCAAGCTAAAGACCGTCTTGATGGTGCTGTTCTTGCTTCCGATGCCTTCTTCCCATTTGCAGATAACGTGGAAGAAATCGCCAAAGCAGGTATTAAAGCAATCATCCAACCGGGTGGATCAGTACGTGACCAAGAGTCAATCGAAGCGGCTGATAAACATGGTTTGACAATGATCTTTACAGGAGTTCGTCATTTCCGTCATTAAGAATTTACAAAGCATCCAAGAAATTGGATGTTTTTTAAATCCCTTAAGTTTCCTTTAAGTTACCCAAGCTATACTAATACCATCCTAAAAAACTTTTCTTTCATAAATCTCCTAAGAGCTCAGCACCCGCTGGGCTTTTTTATTTCAGTGCATCAAAAAAACAACCGTTCTCACGATTGTTCAATAGACTTAAACCTTTTCAAGGACAGACTGGGTTACCCAAGTCTTGCGATTTCCGATTTGGACGAGGACGCCATCGCTAGGTGGGTCAACGGCTAGCACTTTGAAGTTACCTGGAATAGTAAAGGTTTCGCCAGGATTGAGGTACTGGTCTGATGTTGGATTGCCTTGTCCATCAACTTCAAGAACGGGTCCAGGATCAACGATATTGTGTTTGGTTGGTGTGCCTCCAGCTAAATCTTGGCTGGTGATGGTATTTCCTGATACAGACGTAACACGGAAAATTCCTGAGAAGCGGACTGTATCACTAACTTTGATAGAAGAGTTAGTAGAATTTCCATTTTGAGCTCCTGGTTCGAGGTCTTTAAAATGGATATAGCCAGACACTTGACTCTTATGGAAGCTACGTTTGTGGTATTTCTCAGGACCTTGACCCGCATCGTAGTTGTACTCCTCAATAGTGACCTGATCACCATGAACTTCCGCAACCCAAGCGACATGTCCCATGTGACCAGCTCCATTGACCCCAGCTGAGAACCAGGCGATGCTCCCTACGGCAGGATTCATGTCTACACGGTGACCATTGGCACGTGCGATACTGCCCCAAGTGATGGCATTTCCATACCCTACAGGCAGAGTGAAACCATTGGTGTTACTGAGACGATAGGCTGCGAAGGACGTACATTGACGCCAGTACATGGTCCATGGATCAACACCGAAGCCCCCATATTTCCAAGAGGAAGGGTAGTCATCACCGAGGACAGCCGCCTGTGTGGGAGCGCCCCAAGAAATTAGCACCGTAGCTAAGCCGGTTAGTGATAAAAGACATTTAACGATTTTTTTCTTCATTTTAACCTCCACCTACCTATTCGCAGTTTTTTCAGGAAAATGAAGATATTTTTGCGTTTAAGCCTCCCTTAAGCTGTTCAGACTAGACTCTCACCAATCCTAAATAACTTTTTTGATAAACAGTTTACTATTTTTAATAGAACTTTAATTAAGTTTTGGTATATTGTATAATTCTTTTATCAATAATAAAATGAGGGACGGATAATGAATGTAAATATAAAAACAAAAAAAGAAGTTGAAGCATAGACAAAAAGAATACAAAAAAGTTTGAAGTTCAATAAAGTCAAGAAAAAGAGGACATAGTAAGAAAAGAAAAAGCTTTTCAACTTAGTGTATTACTAAACATTTTACCAATAATATTTTTTTTATTATATAAAATATCAGTTCTTATTATAAGGAGAATTATATTAACTGGTAATATTGCTTATTCATCACTATTTATTTGGGAACAAATCTTTTATATTCTATATTTTTATACTATGGTTTATTCCTATTGTTTGGATAATTATATCGATGTTTGATGGATTAGTAATAATTGAAAAAAATTTAAATATAAATCCTTTTTTTATTTATATATCAGAGTTAATATTTCTGGCTCTATCTACAAATCTAACATTATATCCTAGTATTTTTTTGATAGGATAATAGGGCTAAACCCAATCTTTTATTACTCTACGAATAATATATGATATAAAACAATTGCTAATACCTTTAATTTTACTAGCAGTGCCAACTATAGTAGCTAAGGTATACATAGGATATTCAAGAATCAAAGGAAGAATACCAACTATAATAGAATTTTTTTATTTTTGGTTGTTCCAATATATACTGATTATTTTTTTAGTTTCATATTCATATCTTGGTTTAACCATATACTCTAAATTATTAATTAACAGTTCAACTTGGCTGAAAAGATGTGTCTATGGTTTTGAGATCTTCTTACTCCATAGGTATGGCAGTTTTGATTTTTAGTTTCTCAGAATTAATTCAAACAACAATTCTTACCCAAAAAATATAAATTACAATATATATTAGTATCGTTTTTTTCAAAGAAATTAGTCCGAATCTAGTTAATGTCACAGTAACGTTTCTGACGATGCTGGCAACGCTACAAAAGAATAATGTATTGTTTGCGTTTTTGTCTGATATCTATGATTGTAATAAAAGTTTACTTAGCAAAAATATTATTTTTCAATTTTTTTCTATTCATCTATTGAGTCAGTTGTTATTTTAGGAATATCGACATTTATGACTGCTCAATTATCATCGAAACTTGCATTTGATAATATCAGAGAGTTATCAATATTAACGACAATTTTAATTTTGTTTGAACTTTTCTCATTTATCCTTATATCGAAAGTTAAACGAGATAGACCGTTATTTAGTGATTTTCAACTATTTTATAAACTATTAAAGAAAAAAATGTCATTCAAAAAGTTAACAATTGATATTTTATCAGGTATAGTAGTAACATTCTTAATATCTAATAGTTTTATTTATATCATCTTGATACTAATATTAAGATATGTTGTAGATAGATTTAAAAAGTAGTATTAACTATATTTTTTTGAAATAGAAGATTCTTTTTCGGAAATACTAAAATTTGATTTTATTTTTTTTGGTTATTTTATTTACAACAGGTTCCAAAGAAGCTGTAGATATTTTTAACTGGATATTTATTACCTGCAATATGGATGATGGTAATTAAGATAACCTTAATGTATGATTCTCTGCTAAAAAATGACAAATAGATCAATCTTTATCGCTATACTAGAGCCGCCTTTTTTATGTCCAAATTTGGATAGACACCCATATCTCCGAACAAATATGTTATAATGGTTATGTATAATTCGTGAAAATTGCTAATTTTTCCGAATGATTGTCGTTAACGGGCATTTGCCCCTAGTCTTATTTGATATTGAGGTATCTTTCAAATGAAACTTTTGGTTGTTGGTTCTGGTGGTCGTGAACATGCGATTGCCAAGAAATTATTGGAGTCTAAGGACGTTGAGCAAGTTTTCGTGGCTCCTGGTAATGACGGGATGACATTGGACGGTCTTGATTTGATCAATATCGGAATTTCCGAACATTCTAAGCTGATTGACTTTGCAAAAATGAACGATATTGCTTGGACCTTTATCGGTCCAGATGATGCCCTTGCGGCTGGGATTGTGGATGATTTCAATGCGGCTGGACTCAAAGCCTTTGGTCCGACCAAGGCTGCGGCTGAACTTGAGTGGTCTAAGGATTTTGCTAAGGAAATCATGGTCAAGTACGACGTTCCGACAGCAGCCTATGGCACATTTTCAGATTTCGAGGAAGCCAAGGCCTACATCGAGGAAAAAGGCGCTCCAATCGTCGTCAAGGCAGACGGCTTGGCCCTTGGGAAAGGTGTCGTCGTTGCTGAAACGGTTGAGCAAGCAATTGAAGCTGCTCACGAGATGCTTTTGGACAATAAATTCGGTGATTCAGGTGCGCGTGTAGTCATCGAGGAATTCCTTGATGGAGAAGAGTTCTCTCTCTTTGCCTTTGTCAATGGGGACAAGTTCTACATCATGCCAACGGCTCAGGACCATAAACGTGCCTACGATGGTGACAAGGGCCTAACACTGGTGGAATGGGTGCCTATGCGCCAGTTCCTCACTTGTCACAGAGCGTGGTTGACACAGCGGTTGACACTATTGTCAAGCCAGTTCTTGAAGGTATGATCAAAGAAGGTCGTCCTTACACTGGTGTCCTTTACGCGGGACTTATCTTGACAGCTGACGGCCCTAAAGTCATCGAGTTCAACTCACGTTTTGGTGACCCTGAAACACAAATCATCTTGCCTCGTTTGACATCTGACTTTGCACAAAATATCACCGATATTTTGGAAGGCAAAGAGCCAGCCATCACTTGGACGGACAAGGGTGTGACACTAGGCGTGGTTGTAGCCTCAAACGGCTACCCACTCGCTTATGAGAAGGGTGTCAAACTTCCAGCCAAGACAGAGGGTGACATCATCACTTACTATGCTGGAGCTAAATTCGCTGAAAATGGCCAAGATCTCCTCTCAAACGGAGGACGTGTTTACATGCTAGTCACAACAGCAGACACCGTCAAAGATGGCCAAAACATCATCTACAACGAACTCGACAAACAAAACACAGAAGGCCTCTTCTACCGAAATGACATTGGTAGCAAAGCTAACAAATAATTGGCGACCGTAGGTCGAAAAAGGCGAGCGAAAGCGAGCTAATGAGCGACAATCACCACTGTTGTGAAAAAACGATTGGCTAACACAGCCAATCGTTTAGGGAAATCGGAAGACTTAAGGCTTCCGATTTAGGCATGAGACACCTTCGGTGGCTGCTGCCGTCCCTCACAACCTAAGGTGATTGTCAAAAAAAGGAAGAAAAAGGATATTAACTATGAAACCAGTAATTTCCATTATCATGGGCTCAAAATCCGACTGGGCAACCATGCAAAAAGCTGCTGAAGTCCTCGACAACTTCGGTGTCGCTTACGAAAAGAAAGTTGTTTCCGCACACCGTACACCAGACCTCATGTTCAAACATGCCGAAGAAGCACGTAGCCGTGGCATCAAGGTCATTATTGCTGGTGCAGGTGGCGCTGCTCACTTGCCAGGTATGGTTGCTGCCAAAACAACCCTTCCAGTCATTGGTGTACCAGTCAAATCACGTGCTCTTAGCGGTGTAGATTCGCTCTATTCTATCGTTCAGATGCCAGGTGGTGTACCAGTCGCAACCATGGCTATCGGTGAAGCTGGTGCGACTAATGCTGCCCTCTTTGCCCTCCGTCTTCTCTCAGTAGAAGACAAGGCCATTGCGGATGCGCTTGCTAACTTTGCTGAAGAACAAGGAAATCGCAGAGGAGTCTACAAATGAGCTCAACTAAAACCATTGGTATCATCGGTGGTGGCCAGCTCGGTCAGATGATGGCTATCTCAGCTATCTACATGGGCCACAAGGTTATCACCCTTGATCCTGCAGCAGATTGTCCATCTTCTCGTGTATCTGAGGTTATCGTGGCACCTTATGACGATGTGGACGCCCTTCGTCAGTTGGCGGACCGCTGTGATGTTCTCACTTATGAGTTTGAAAATGTCGATGCTGACGGCCTTGACGCTGTTATCAAAGACGGTCAACTTCCACAAGGAACAGACCTGCTTCGCATTTCACAGAACCGTATCTTTGAGAAGGACTTCCTTTCAAACAAGGCTAAAGTAACCGTTGCTCCTTACAAGGTTGTGACATCTAGCCTTGATTTGGAAGATATTGACCTTTCTAAAAAATATGTCCTCAAGACAGCGACAGGCGGTTACGATGGCCACGGTCAAAAAGTCATCACATCAGCTGATGATTTGGAAGAGGCAAATGCCCTTGCTAACTCAGCAGAGTGTGTCTTGGAAGAGTTCGTCAACTTCGACCTTGAAATTTCAGTCATCGTGTCTGGTAACGGCAAGGATGTGACAGTTTTCCCAGTTCAGGAAAATATCCACCGCAACAACATCCTCTCTAAAACCATCGTGCCTGCTCGCATTTCTGATAGTCTAGCTGAGAAAGCTAAAGCCATGGCTGTGAAGATTGCCGAGCAACTTAACCTCTCTGGTACCCTATGTGTGGAAATGTTTGCGACAGCTGATGACATCATCGTCAACGAAATCGCACCACGCCCACACAATTCAGGCCACTACTCAATTGAAGCTTGTGACTTTTCACAATTTGACACGCACATCTTGGGCGTTCTCGGAGCACCACTTCCAGCAATCCACCTTCATGCACCTGCTGTTATGCTCAACGTCCTCGGCCAACACGTCGAAGCAGCTGAGCGTTATGTCACAGAAAATCCAAGCGCCCACCTCCACATGTATGGTAAACTAGAAGCGAAGCACAACCGCAAAATGGGTCATGTGACTTTGTTTAGTGATGAACCAGATAGTGTGGTTGAGTTCGGGAAAGGAATTGATTTTTAGGTGAAAATAGCAATCCTAGGACTCGGAGTCATTGGAACGACTTATGCCTATGCTTTTCAAAAAGCAGGTCATCAAGTAGAACATGTCCTTAGAGACAGTAAGCGGAACAATGCTCCCAAATCCCTCTCAGTTGATTTGCTAGATGGTCGCTATCATTCCAAGGGTGAAAACAAACACGACACCTATGAGGTTCATGTGGCGGAATCTGTTTTGGAATACGATTTTATTTTTCTCAGTGTGCGTCATGGTTTTATCAAAGAAGCCGTGGAAACCTTGCGAAAAAATAATATCAAAGGCACCCTCGTTTTCTTCTGCAATTTCTGGAATACACGAAAAGATGTCCAAGAGTGGGCAGGAGATTACGACTATATTCTAGCCTTTCCGACAGCGGGTGGTCACATGCAGGAAGACCATTTGGATGGTGTCTTGTTTGACCATTTAATGCTAGAAGGTGAGCAAAAGGCACACATTTCTAACTATTCTGATTTGACGACTTTGCTGAGTTCTGCAGATTTGAAGTGGGAAGTTCCTCATGATATGGTCGAGTGGATTTGGATTCACATGGCGATTAATGCGGGTGTCACTTCGACAGCTGCACGTTCGGGGAATCTGGAAAACCCAGAAGAATTGGCTTTGAACTTGATGAATAGTTCTTCGGAATTATCATTAGCCATCAAGGCCATTCGAGAAGCTTTGAAAGTCGTAGAAGCGCGTGGTGTAAATTTGAAGCTTTACAAAGCCGAACTCTTGCCATACAAAATTCCCGCTTGGATTGCAGGAAAAGCCATGAAAATCATGTTTGCGAAAAATGAGCTGACACGAAAAATTATGACTTTGCACAATGATAAACAGGACATCTTCTATTGTTGTCAAAGTGTCTATCAGACTGGTCAGGAGTTAGGTATTGAGATGCCCATTCTGGAAGCAAATATGAAGGGAATTTCGATTTAGGAGATTTTATGATTCAACTCATCGTCAACGCATTTGTTGAAAAAGATAAGACTGGAGCAGTCGTCGAAGTCTTGTATGCTAGTAGCAATCACGAAAAAGTGAGAGCTAAGTATGAAGAGTTGGTTGCTCAATATCCTGAAAACTATTTAGCTATCTATGATTTGCCGATGGATACTGATTTGAATAAACTAGATCACTATCCATCAGTGTGGATTGGGAAAGAAGAATTTGAATAAAGCGACAGTCGGTTGCTAACTGATGTAAAACATCAAAAGAATATTGCATATAAAACTAAAAAAGAAGCGGACATAGGATTCCATTAATTTGAGCTCAAACGTCCAATCTTTGATAGAATAAATAAAAAAAAGAAAGGAACAAGGGTACTCGTATTCACTAAAACTGAATACTGGCTACGGATTTGGTCAAAAAGATAATTTCCTAGAAGCTGACGCTTCTTCGTCTAAACTCCTATTTTGACTGTGTCCGCTTAACGCCCTTAATATCTTAATTATGATCGAACGTTATTCACGCCCTGAGATGGCGAACATTTGGACTGAAGAGAATAAATACCGTGCTTGGCTTGAGGTGGAAATCTTGGCTGACGAAGCATGGGCTGAGTTGGGAGAAATTCCTAAGGAAGATGTGGCTTTGATTCGTGAAAAAGCGGACTTTGACATCGACCGTATTTTGGAAATTGAGCAGCAAACTCGTCACGATGTGGTTGCCTTCACACGTGCGGTTTCTGAGACTCTTGGTGAAGAACGCAAGTGGGTTCACTATGGTTTGACATCTACTGACGTGGTAGACACTGCCTATGGTTACCTCTACAAACAAGCCAACGACATTATCCGCAAGGATCTTGAAAACTTCCTCAACATCATTGCTGATAAAGCGAAAGAACACAAGTTCACTATCATGATGGGTCGTACCCACGGTGTGCACGCTGAGCCTACAACTTTTGGTCTTAAATTGGCAACTTGGTATAGCGAAATGAAACGTAACATTGAGCGTTTCGAGCATGCGGCTGCTGGTGTGGAAGCTGGTAAGATTTCTGGTGCGGTTGGTAACTTTGCCAACATCCCACCATTCGTTGAAAAATACGTCTGCGACAAATTGGGTATCCGTGCTCAAGAAATCTCAACACAGGTGCTTCCTCGTGACCTTCATGCTGAGTACTTTGCAGTTCTTGCTAGCATCGCAACTTCTATCGAGCGTATGGCAACTGAAATTCGTGGTCTTCAAAAATCTGAACAACGTGAAGTGGAAGAGTTCTTTGCTAAAGGTCAAAAAGGGTCTTCAGCAATGCCTCACAAACGTAACCCTATCGGTTCTGAAAATATGACTGGTCTTGCGCGTGTTATCCGTGGTCACATGGTAACAGCTTATGAAACGTAGCCCTTTGGCACGAACGTGATATCTCTCACTCATCAGCTGAGCGTATCATCGCACCAGATACAACTATCTTGATTGACTACATGCTCAACCGTTTCGGAAACATCGTTAAGAATTTGACAGTCTTCCCAGAAAACATGATCCGCAACATGAACTCTACATTTGGTCTTATCTTCAGCCAACGTGCCATGCTTACTTTGATTGAAAAAGGTATGACACGTGAGCAAGCTTACGACCTTGTTCAACCTAAGACTGCCCAATCATGGGATAACCAAGTAGACTTTAAACCACTTCTTGAATCAGATCCAGAGGTAACATCTCGTCTCACTCAAGAAGAGATCGACGAAATCTTCAACCCAGTTTACTACACTAAACGTGTTGATGAAATCTTCGAACGCATTGGTTTGGGTGACTAATCTAAACAAAATAACAGAAAGCAGGTTTGCCCTGCTTTTTTTGATGGTGACATTTATGTCACTATTTTTTGTTTGATGGAGAAATTATAATAATAACATAGCTTGAGAGAATACCAACGAGCTAGCGAGTGGAAAGAATAATGACACTCGTTGTTATAAAAATAGAAAAGGAGAATTGAATGGTATTGAATTTAGAAAATGTAAACTGTGTTACTCTTCAAGATGAAGAATTAATGATGGTTAACGGAGGTCTCGCACCGATTGTTATTGGTGGAGTTGTCGTAGGTTGGAAGGTCATTGGTGGAGTGGCAGGTGTTATAGCAGCAAGTGGTGCTGCAGGGATTGCTGCAGGATATTATGCTAATCGTCCGTAACATTCAAGAATCGTTGGAGGCTGACAATGTTTAAAGAGCTTATAAAATATCTACCAGAGTTAATTATTCTTTTAATGAGCCTGCTCTATAATATTGCACGAATGATGAGTGATTTGGGTTATATTAAAGTTCCATCATGGATGTTATCCATCGATGTTCCAAATATATCATTGCTCTTAATCTTGATTATATTAATTTTGAAAATGCTAGGAGAAAAAGATGTCTAAAAAATATGAGTTGACTAAAAAGAATTGCAGGAAATTGAAGGTGGTGTTGCACCAATTATGGTTGCTATTGGTTTAGGAAGTCTAGCAGTAGCATCATTTAGTTCAGGATATAAATTTGGAACAGATTTAGCTAGACGTGGACGATAGGTGACAGAATCATTCTGTGAAAGTGGTATTATAATTTCACATTATATGGTTTACCGCTTTAATTTAGAAGCGTTATCTTTAAGGTGGTTTTAAGTTTATTAAGATATAGTATAACCATCCTAGTAAGGCAGCTAGCTTTTTGTGAGCTAGAGGTAACATAATTTTTTTCATAACAA